>Ga0213822_1001167_pt1 | contig 15794 bp, 9 predicted proteins | sample MC6MC0908MG_FD_179872 | JGI IMG/M metagenome (GOLD analysis project Ga0213822, IMG submission 179872) | Enriched soil aggregate microbial communities from Iowa State University, Ames, United States - MC6-MC0908-MG | ecosystem: Environmental > Terrestrial > Soil > Unclassified | place: USA: Iowa...
GAGCAGGCTTTTCACCTCGCTGGCGGTGAGCAGCGTCGAACTGTTTTCCAGGAACAATGACACCGTTGCGCCTTCGATGGAGGCCTTGCCGCCCGCGACAATCAAATCGCTGGCCGTGGAGGACACTTCCACGGCGTAGGTCGAGCCGGGCTGGAACGTCACGTCCCCAGCCACTTGCAAGGTGCCAATGGAATTGCCTGGCGCCACGGCGCCGCCGCGATTGGCCGTCAGGCTGGACAGGCGCCCGGTGCCACCGAGGATGCCGCCGTCGTTGACGGTGACGGCCGACGCCAGCGAACCGTTGACCGCCAGGCGGCCCTCATTGACCAGGGTGGGCCCGCTGTAGGTGCTCTCCCCGGTCAGCACCAGGGTCCCGACGCCCTCCTTGGTCAGGCCGCCGTGACCGGAGATGTCGTTGCGCCAGACGTCCAGGCCACACTGGATGCCGCTGCACACGCGCTCCGTAGGTTTACCGGCATCGATGATCGCGCCGACGCCAGGCAGGTCCGCCACAAACTGGCCTGTGCCATAGGCACCGTCGATCCGAAACTCCTCGGCAATGTCCTGTTCGGCCACCAGCATCGATGGGCCGTCAATGGCCTTGGCCAAGTTGATCATGCCCCAGCCATACAACGCATCGACGCCCGGTGCGCCCATATCGGTGGCGGTGGTGCGCAGTACATTGGCGACCTGGGCGCCGGTCATGTAGGGGAAGCGCTCCATCAGCACCGCCACGCTGCCGGCCACGTGAGGCGCGGCCATGGAGGTGCCGCTCTTATTGGCATATCCCACGGTCAGGTCATCGGCCCCGGTACCGCCAATCACGGCGCTGTAGACCCGAGTGCCCGGCGCCGACACGCAGAAACTGGCGGTGTAGCCACAGCGCGACGAGAAGGTGCTGAGGGTGTATGGGTCAGGGCTGGCCGTATCCGGGTTGACTTGCAGCGCCGCCACGGTGAGCCAGTTTGGCGCGATATCCGGCACGAAGTACGCCAGGCCCGCGATGGCATCTGGGTTGTTGAGGTTGTAGTCGTTGCCGGCGGCGAAGATCGTCACGATACCGCTGCGGGCGGCGGCGATAGCCCCCTCGTAGGCGCCACCCGGCCGGGTACCCAGCAACGGTTCGATCTGGTCGAATTGCAGTTGCGCATCTTGCACGGTGAAGTGCGGGAACGCCGGGTCGCGGCCGCCCTGGTCGAAGCGGTCGGTGATGCCGATGCCCCAACTGTTGTTGATGATCCGCGCGCCGCTGGCGATCAGTGCATCCCAACCGGCCTTGTACACCGCACCGTCGTTGCCCAGGATGATGCCGTCTTCGGGCCCGGGATCGCCGTTGTCGGCACTGATGATCTGCGCATCGAACGCCACGCCGTGCATCGGGCTGCCATCGCGACTGCCAGCGGCGATCCCACCGACGTGGGTGCCATGGGAACCCAACTTGCCGTCGGAACCCACGGTGGGCGAGCCGTCGTAGCGGAACGGGTCTCCGGCCCTCACCGGGATGTACGGGTCGGTGTACTCGCGGATACCGCTGGTGACGAGGGTCACGACTTTGTCGCTGCCGGAGAACTCCGGATGAGCCGCATAGACCGGTTGGTCGAAAATCCCCAGCTTGACGCCCTTGCCAGTGTAGCCGGCGGCGTAGGCCTGCTGCGCATTGATCGCCCCAAGGCCCCACTCGGCGTTGAATTCAGCACTGCGCCAGCTGTCCGGATTCCCTGGCGTGCCGCTCTCGACATACGGCGCCGCCTGAGCGCTGCCCACGGCCGCCAGGGTGCAGAGCATGGCATGGCTGAAGGGTTTGAGCAGGTGTGGGCGAGCCGCTTGGCCGGGCTGTTTTTTGTTGTCCGCTTTCATCGTGAACCATCCTTAGTTGTTGCAATAATCCTTTGGTTTGCACGGTTGTCTGTGGATCGGTCATTGCTCCCGGACCACAAACGCCTCATCCACCTTCGCCAGGTCCTGCGCGCCAAGGGTGCCGGCGTAGTAATGCAACTTGGTCCAGGCCATGAGGTAGTCGTACCGGGCCTGGGCCAAGTCGCGGCGGGTGGTGTAGAGCTGTTGTTCGGCGTTGAGCGCGTCGAGGTTGACTCGCTCGCCGCCGAGGATGCTTTGTCGGGTCGACACCACCAGCGCTTCGGCGGAGGCCAGGGCTTTCTGGTAGGCCCGCAGTTTCTTCACCCCCGAGACGCAGGCGCTGAACTGACGGCGCAGTTCGATCAGGGTTTCCCGGGTCTTGGCGTCGAGTTCGTACTCGGCCTGTTCCATGTTGCGGCTGGCCTGGCGGGTCGAGGCCGAGACCCCGCCACCGGCGTACAGCGGCACACTGACTTCCAGGCCGATGGTGTTGGTGTCGTAGCGTTGGTTGTAGGTGTTGCCACTTTCCGACTCGTTCTGGCGCATCGTCGCGTAGGCGCTGACCTTGGGCAGGTGCCCGGCGCGATTGCGCTCGACTTCGAAGCGCGCCACGTCCACGGCCTGACGCTGGGACGCCAGGTTCGGGTTGTTGCTCACCGCCAGTTCGTGCCAGGTGTCGAAACTGGCCGGTTGCAGGGCGAAGGTCTGGAAGGTTTCGTTCAGCGGGGCCAGGTCAGCGATATTCAGGGCCGGAACGCCAATCAGCGCGCCCAGTTCGCGCAAGGAGGCGTCTTGCTCGTCGCGCGCCTCGATTTCTTCGGCGGTTGCCAGCTCATAGCGAGACTCGGCCTCGAGGATGTCGGTGCGCGTACCTTCCCCCTGGCGAAACAGGTGCTCGTTCTGGCGAAACTGTTGTTCAAAGGCCTTTTTCTTGGCCTGGGCGATGTCGATCTGGTCTTGGGCGAAAAGGGCCTGGGTGTAATAGCTGAGTACCCGCACCAGCAGCTCCTGGCTCTTGCCGCGAAAGTTTTCGTCGGCGAACAGCGCCTGCGCCACGCCTTTTCGATAAGCCGCGTACGCCTCGTAGTCCAACAGCGGCTGTTGCAGGGTCAAGCTGGAGCCATAGCTGCTGTAGTTGCGGTCGTCATGCTGGCTGGCGCCGCGGTCATTGAGGTAAGTGACCTTGGATTGGTTGCGGCCCTTGTTGTAGCTGTAGCCCAGCTGCGGCAGCAGTCCCGCGCGGCCGATGGCACGGTTTTCCAGGCCGGCATCGCGCTCCTTGATCGCGCCCAGGTACACCGGGTCATTGCGTAGCGCCTGTTCGTAGACGTCGAACGGCCCCATGGCCCAGGCGTTATTGCAGACAGCCGCCGTCAATGCGGCGAGCCAGTAAAAACGCTTCATACCAGCTGCCATCCTTATTCTTCGGTCAATGCGGAGCCGGCTCGGTCGAGCAGCGGTTTGAACAGGTAGTTGAGGAGCGAGCGCTCGCCGGTGCGGACGAACATCTCCGCCGGCATGCCCGGCTTGATCACCAGGCCGTTGAGCTTTTCCATCGCCACATCGCTGACGCTGCTGCGCAGGACGTAATACGGCGCACCGGTCTTCTCATCGAGCATTTGGTCGGCGGAAATCAGGCTGACCTCTCCCGAGACCCTCGGCGTACGGTTCTGGTTGAAGGCGGTGAACAGGATGTCCACGGGCAAATGACTGCCAACCTTGTCGATCAGGTGCACCGGCAGGTGCCCTTCCACTTCCAGCCGCGTGCCTTGGGGCACGATTTCCAGCAGGGTGTCGCCCTGGCGCACCACCGCGCCTTCGGTGTGCACCCCGAGGTTGACGGCGATACCGTCAGCGGTGGCGAGGATTTCACTGTGCTGCAGCTCGAATCCAGCGGATTTCAGCTGCTGTTGCAGGGTCTCGCCCTTGAGCTGGGCGTCGGCCAGTTGACTGCGCACTTCTTTCTGGTATTCCTCATTGTGCTGTTGCAGTTTCAGGCGAGACTCAACGATGCCCTGCTCCACCCGGCCACTTTCGCCACTGTTTTGTGCCAGCTCCTGTTGCACTTGCGACAGCTGGCGCTGGTAGTCCAGCAGGCGATTGCGCGGGATGTAGCCGTTGTCCGCCAAGGGTTGCAGGTTGCCCAGTTGCAGGCGCAGGGATTCGGCCTGGGCACTCAGGTCACTGCGGGCCCGGCGCATGCCCGCCAGTTGGGCCGTGGCGCCTTCGATATTGGCGCGCAACGCGGCCTGCTCCCGGGCAAACGCTTCGCGGCGGCTGCTGAACAACTGCCGCTGGCCTTCGAGCACCAGCGCCAACTGCGGATCCGGGTCGTGGCTCTGTTGCGCCGGGAAAATCACTTGCCCGAGGTTATCCCGCTCGCTTTGCCAGCGCGCCAGGCTGGCCCAGGCCATCCGATACTGGGCTTGCAGCGACTGCACGTCGGCGGCGGCCTGGGTCTGGTCGAGCCGAAACAACGGCTGGCCCTGCTTCACCGTCTCGCCTTCGCGCACCAGGATCCGGCTGACCACCCCGCTGCTCATGGACTGCACGGCTTTGCGCTTGCCGGAAACCACGACGGTGCCTTGTACCGGGATACCTTGGTCCAACGGTGCCAGGCTGGCCCAGATGAAAAAACTGCCGGCACCCAGGATCGCCAGTGCCCAGCCCAGGCGAGTGTAGAAACGGGCGTCATGTTCGCAGCGTTCGAGGGTTTCAGGTATTTGAGTGTGTTCGAGGTTCATGTCGCGATCCTTGCTCATGCGCCGCTGGGTTTGCTGGCGGCCTGGTACTGGCGACTCATGCTCAGTCCGTTGGGGGTCGGCTGGGGGTTTTCTTGCTGTGAGCCCTGCTGTGAGCCGCGCTGTGAGTCCCGTTGGGACTCCGAGTGGCCGGACAATGCCCGCAGCACCTCTTGGCTCGGGCCGAAGGCCTGTAGTCGGCCCTCGTTGAGCACCAGCAGCTTGTCGGCCTGGGCCAACGCCGAGGAGCGATGAGTGACCAGCACGACGGTGGTGCCCTGGGCCTTCATCTGCGCGATGGCGCTGGCCAGTGCCGCCTCGCCCACCGTGTCCAGGTTGGAGTTGGGTTCGTCGAGCACCACCAGGCACGGCCGGTCATACATCGCCCGGGCCAACGCCACCCGTTGCTTCTGCCCGCCTGACAACCCACCGCCGTCCTCCCCCAACACCGTGTCGTAGCCTTGGGGCATGCGCAGGATCAGCTCATGCACACCGGCCTGTTGCGCGGCGGCGACGATTTTTTGCGGGTCGGCTTCGCTAAATCTCGCGATGTTCTCGGCGATGCTGCCGCTGAACAGTTCGATGTCTTGGGGCAGATAGCCGATATGCGGGCCGAGTTGATCGCGTTTCCAGCGGTGGATGTCGGCCCCGTCGAGCCGCACGGTGCCGCCAAGGGTCGGCCACACGCCCACCATCACTCGGGCCAGGGTGGATTTCCCGGAGCCCGAAGCCCCCAGCACCCCGAGCACTTCCCCGGCCGCGAGGCTGAAGCCGAGCAGGTGCAACGTCGCATTGCGTTGCCCCGGCGGCCCCGCGCTCACTTGCTCGAAGCTCACCTGGCCCTTGGGCGGCGGCAACGTCATTGCGTCGTTCTGCGGCGGGTAGGCCTGCAACAACGCATTGAGACGACGATATGCCAGCTTGGCCCCGCTCCACTGCTTCCACACGGCAATCAACTGGTCGATGGGACTTAGCACCCGGCCCATCAAAATCGAACCGGCGATCATCATCCCGGCGGTCATGTCGCCCTTGATCACCAACAGTGCACCCAAACCCAGCACCAGGGATTGCAGGCACAGGCGCAGGGTCTTGCTCAAGGAACTGATCACCGCGCCGGTGTCGCTGGCCTGGTTCTGTAGGCCGAGAAACCGCGAGTGCACGGCAAACCAGCGGTTGCGCAGCGCGCCAAGCATGCCCATGGCCTGGATGGTCTCGGCGTTATGCAAATGGCTGGTAGCGAGCTGGCTGGACTGTTGCGAGTAAATGCTGGCCCGTCCCAACGGTTTGTTGGTCATGGCTTCGTTCAGGCAGGCCAGGCCAATCAGCAACAGCGTGCCGACAGTGGCGAATACCCCAAGCCAGACGTTGAACAGGTAGATCACCAGCAGGTAGATGGGAAACCACGGCGCGTCAAAGAAGGCGAACAACGCAGGTCCGGTGACGAACTGACGAACATGGGTCAGGTCGCCCAGGGATTGCCCGGCATTGCCCTCGCCCTGGAGCAGGTTGCGCTCGAACGCCGCTTTGTACACCTGGAGGTTGAAACGCCTTTCCAACTGACTGCCGATGCGGATGACAATGAAGCTGCGCACCATTTCCAGCAGCCCGATAAAGACAAAGAATCCGATCACCATCAATGACAACATCGCCAGGGTGGTTTCGTTTTGCGATGACAGTCCCCGATCATATACCTGCAACATATAAATCGAAGGCGCCAGCATCAGGACATTAATCAATGCAGTGAAACAACCCACGCTGATCAGAATATTTTTGTAGTCGCCCAGCGCCTTAAAGAGTGGCACTGCGGCATTGCTCCTTGCCGTATTCATGAATCTTCCTTGCTGTAGGCTTAGCCAGATACCCGACAGGGACTCAACTTACCCATCTTTAATAATTAAATCGGATCATGCTGATCCGCAGATCTGTTTAACCAGCCTGCGCTGATCAACCAGCGTCTTTTCCAAGTTGTCCTCGTTCGTTAACGAGTGTCTTGGCTATTGCTTCGTTCCAACGTAATGATCAGGCCTGACTTTAAGGTGACTTGATAGTACTGCGCCTGGCGCAACCCCAGATGTACCCTGGAGTTTTGTTTGCCAATCAGTGAAAGACCGTCGGGTTCGGTGAACCAATGGACCGGTTCATCCCCCAGCCAACGGCCCAGGCAATCGGTTTGCCCGCCCAGGGTCTGGTCCGCCCTGAGTTCGACGAGGCAGGTATTGGACGGCTTATCCTGCAACGCCTGGGTTTGCGCATTTTCCTGCGGCCCCGACAAAACGGCCTGCCACTGACCGGCCAACTGCGAGGGTTCTGCTAACAACAGGCTGCGCGCCATGGCGACTTCTCCACAAAACATCATCAACGTAGCGCTTAACCAGGCGATTGCCTGGACGCTACACGGTATCGATTCTCTGCGCACGGCTCTGATCCTGGCTGGGGATCCCGCAGGAGCAGCCGCTCCCACGGGATCGGATGATCAGGCCACGATGTCCGAGAGCGCTGCCTGGCCGACGGTGCTGACCAGGAAGTCAGCCGCACCATGCCCGGAGAAGTCCACCGAGAGCAGGCTGTTGCCACCCGAACTCGACAGCACCGCGTCACCCGCCGCCCCCGTGAAGGCATTCACGAAATGCAGGCCCGCGCCTTTGGTGATACCGGTCAGGTCGATCTTGTCAAAGCCACTGACGAAATCGAGGATCTGGTCCGTTGCCCCCGGCCGCGAGTCGGTACTGGCGGCGAACACGAAGGTGTCCGAACCGGAACCGCCCCACAGCTTGTCCGCGCCACCAGCGCCCCAGAGAATATCGTTGCCGGCACCGCCCTTGAGTTCGTTGGCCACCGAGTTACCGATCAGCAGGTCGCTGCCCGAGCCGCCAGTGGCGTTCTCGACAATCGCGCCCTTGGCAATGGAAACGTTACCCACCATGCCGCCAACGTCGGAGAACGAGGCGTCATTGAGGTTGATTTTCTGGTTCTGGGTAAAACCGGAGAAATCCAGGGTGTCGCGTCCGCCCGCGTCCCATACCGAGAACACCACTTTGTCCGAGGACGAGGAAGCGCTGAGGAAATCCCGGCCGGTGTTGGAGTTGAAACCGTAGGTAGTGTCGCCGGTCCGAGTGTTGGTGTTGGCGCCGTAGAGTTTCTGGATGGCCGCGATGTCATCCATCAGCGGACCCGACGCATAGGCCTCGACCCCACCTTTGCTGAAGTTCTGGTCGGTATTGCTTTCACTCCAGTAGCTCATGACGCTGTAGCCACGGGTGTCCTGGCCGTAAGTGGCGTCATCGTAGGTCGGGCTGCCTTCACCGGCGTTGTAGTCGCCGGGGTGCGCCAGGCCCAGTGTGTGGCCGATCTCGTGGGTCAAGGTCTGGCGGCCGTAATTGTTCAGGTCCGGGTTCTTGTTCTGGGTGTAACTGCTGTTGATCAGGTACCAGGACGTCCCGTCATAACCGGCGCCGGTTCCCGGCAAATAGGCGAATGCCGCCGCGCCGTCCTGGCCGCCGCTGTAGTTGCCGAAGGTCATGTGGCCGTCGCCACCGCTGGCCTTCTCGGTGAAGGTGACGTTGGCCACGTCCGCCCAGGATTGCATCGCCAGGAATGCCTGGCCTTTCTGCTGGGCGCTGAATTGGCTGAAACCGCTGATCCCGTGCTTGTTCATGGTGCTTGAGGAGGCGGAGGTCAGGAACGTGTAGGTCAGCTCGATCTTGCCGCTGCCATCCCGATCCTGATAGGCCGCGCCGTCGCGCAGCAACTGAGTGGCCGCCTCGTCGACGGAATACGACGGTTTGCCGTTGACGGTCAGGTCGCCGCCACGGTCGTATTGATGGCTGAAATTATTGATCTGGTTGAATGCACTGCTGGAGGCCGCCAAGGGTTGCGGGGCCCAGAGCAGTTGTTCGGAAGAATCAATAGCGTTGGTTTTGACTTTCGACATAAACACACTTCCTTGTTTGTAATGGAACCGTTTTTGTCAGACAGACAATCTCTGGCGAGATCGTCCTATCACTCGCCCAATGAGGACGCAAGAAAGCTGACACAATTCGAAATCAATCGTCCAGCCATTTTTTTATTCAATTGCACGGATAAGCCTTCAACCCCCACAGACAATAGGCTTTGGTTCCCAGCTAATACTCGCTTACAGCGAAAACTTTAAGATTGTCGGACAAAACTCTATTTAAATATTAAATATCGATAAACACTCAAATGCGCACCGTGTCGCAGTTTCGCCAACTAAGTGCCAGTGAAACGCTATTAATTAATATCTACTAAATCTCGGCGGTTTTGCGCCCACACACTTCCCGCAGACAGCCTCTGAACCAACGGTGCACGGGGTCGGCATCCAGGCGCGGGTGCCAAAGCATGGAGATGGTGAATCCGGGCACCGCAAACGGCAGCGCAAAACTGTGCATCCCCACGCGCAGGCTGGCGGTATAGCGTTCCGGGACGCTGGCGATGAGGTCGCTGGAGCGGGCCAGCCCCAGCGCCGTGGAAAATCCCGGGACGGTCGTGACGATGTCCCGTGCAAGATTCAGAGGGGCCAAGGCGTCGTCAACGGGGCCATGATCCAACCCGCGCAGGGAAATGCCAATGTGTCCGCCTGCCAGGTACTCGGAAGGGCTCACCGCTGCCCGACTCAGCGGATGCCCTGAACGCACCACACCGATGACACGGTCGTCGAACAACGCTTGCGTTCGCAGTTCCGGGCTGGTGCTCGCGTCCACAACGGCGGTTTCCAAGTCCACGGAGCCCTCGCGCAGCGCCCTGCTATCCCGGTCCGCCTTGTCCACGAAGCGCAGACGTACACCAGGCGCTTGTGCATTGATGTGGGCCATCAAGTCGAGGGCGAAGTTTTCCACGAACCCTTCGCGGGTGCGCAGCGTAAAGGTCCGGCTCAACCGGCGCAGGTCCGGCACCTGCGCCGGTCGCAGCACCGCCTGGGCATCCTGGACCAGTTGGCTGACCTGGTCGCGCAACGCCAAGGCCCGAGGCGTCGGCACCAGGCCACGCCCGGCCCGCACCAACAACGGGTCACCGGTGGTTTCCCGTAACCGCGCCAGCGCCCGGCTCATGGCCGACGGGCTGAGCTGCAGCCGCCGAGCAGCCCGGGCCACGCTGCCTTCTGACAGCAATACATCGAGGGTGACCAGCAAGTTGAGGTCGGGTGTGGACATGGTTGGGCCCTGGCGTGATAGATGGCGTTAAGTGCAGCTATAACATGCAAATGGTGCGTCTTCCGCCATGTTATGCCCAGGCGTAACGTTCGGGTAGCGCCGATTCGGCCGCGACAGAGAAGAGGACACGATGAAGCCAGTCAATACGCAACACCCCCTGCCGACGGCAGCGGGCGTGGAACGGATCTTTTCAACGCGCTGGGCGTTGGCCAGCCTGGCGCTCTCGACGCTGCTGGCGTCCCTGGGCGCCAGTGTCGCCACCGTGGGGCTGCCGACGCTGGCGCAGGCATTCAACGCCTCCTTCCAGCAGGTTCAATGGGTGGTGCTCGCCTATCTGCTGGCGATCACCACGCTGATTGTCAGCGTCGGGCGACTGGGGGATATGATCGGGCGTCGGCCGCTGCTCCTGGCCGGGATTCTGTTGTTCACCCTCGCCTCGACCCTGTGCGGCCTGGCGCCGTCGCTTGGCGGATTGATCGCGGGCCGAGCGCTGCAAGGCCTGGGAGCAGCCATCATGATGACGCTGACCCTGGCCTTGGTTGGCGAAACCGTTGGCAAGGATAAGACCGGCAGCGCAATGGGGCTGCTGGCTACGCTGTCGGCGGTCGGCACGGCCCTGGGGCCCTCTTTCGGTGGCGTGCTGATCACTCAATTCGGCTGGCAAGCCTTGTTCCTGGTCAATTTGCCCCTTGGGCTGCTGACGTTGTTGCTGGCATGGCGTTCACTGCCTGCCCGGCAGCCGCCGGCCAAGGTGGAAAAAAACCGCTTCGATGTGACAGGTACCCTGCTGCTGGCAGCAACACTGGCGGCTTATGCCCTGGCGATGACTTCGGGACGCGGCCACTTCGGCGGATCGAATGTCGCGCTGTTGCTTGCGGCGATCCTCGGCGGTGGACTGTTCATCCTGGCGCAGAGCCGGGTTGCGTCGCCACTGATCCCCTTGGTGTTGTTTCGAGACCGACTGCTGGTTTCGGGGCTGGCCACCAGTGCCTTGGTCGCGGCGGTCATGATGGCGACGTTGCTGGTCGGGCCCTTTTACCTGTCCATCGCCCTTGGGTTGCCCGCAGCGCTGGTCGGGCTGGTGCTGGCGGCCGGACCGTCCGTTGCCGCGCTCGCCGGAGTGCCGGCCGGGCGCCTGGCAGACCGGTTCGGCGTGCGTCCCATGCGGCTCGTCGGGCTGGGGATCATGGTTCTCGGCTGCCTGATGCTGTCGCTGATGTCACCGGTCTTTGGCGTAGGTGGCTATGTCGCCGCGATCGTGGTCACGACCCTTGGCTATGCGTTGTTCCAGACGGCCAATAACACGGCGGTCATGGCGGACGTTCCCGCCGACAGGCGTGGCGTCATCGCCGGGCTGCTCAATCTGTCGCGCAACCTGGGTTTCTTTACAGGGGCCTCGGTCCTCGGTGCGATATTTGCGATGGCATTACCGACGAACGGGATCACTTCCGCCACGCCGGAAGCCGTCGCAAACGGCTTGCAAATCACCTTCGCCACCGCTTTGGCGCTGATGGTTCTGGCAGGTGCAATCGCCCTGAAATGCCGCGTGCCAGGGCCTTCGAACCAACACCAGGACACCCCTTGCGAAGGATGATGGCATTGTGAGTATTCCTGGTTAGGTCGTGATGCAGATCAAAAAAACTGAACCAATCGCAAAACGGACTGAAAAAAGCCATATGACTTTCATTTTCAGGTGCTATTTTTAGTTCTCACTGGTAGAGCCATGACGGCTCTTCCTTCCTGACATGAGCTAAAGGAAGCGCTCGATTGAAGAAGGCGGGCAATACATGAATAAAGGATCTTTCAGCAAGGTTACGTTCCCCAATGCCTGCCAGTTGATGCGCTGGCATTTCCATCCCATGGGATTTGAAGCCAGTATGGACGCACCGGGGAGCATGGTTGCCCGGCTGTTTGACCGTGCCAGCGGCGAGACCATGATCGCTATTGCGGGCATCCCCTGCGCGACCGTGATGAACGCCCCGGATGTGGAGCGAATCATCGAGGCGGTGGAGGCCGAGCTGGAAGCTTTTGTGCCACCGGTTGGCTTGCGGCGATTTGCCTCCTGACAAAAAGAAGCCCACATCAAGTGGGCTTTTTTGTGGGGCTTAGCACCAACTCCCGCTAAGGGCTCGATCAACCGCGAGTCCGACGATGATCAGCAAAAAACGGCTTGCCCGCTCCGATACAGTCCGATGCTTTCGGCCCATTGGCAGTCTGCCCATCCTGGCCGTCAACGTACCAGTAGCAATGCTGCACGGCGCGAGTAATCCCCACGTAGGCCAGGCGCAAAATCTCGTCTTTTTGCGCGGTGTCGTAGGGCTCGGCATCACCGTCCCGGCCCAACCCGGCCATTCGGTAGACCTGATTCTTGTAGGGCGAGCTAGTCAGATGCTGGCAGTCGCCCAGCAAAAATACCGCATCGGCCTGCAGCCCCTTGGCGCTGTGATAGGTCATCTGCCGCAGGCGTCGTTCCTCGTAAGGCAAGTTAGAATCCACATTAACTGTCAAGCTAATATGATTTTGAATCATTAACTTATCGCTACTTTTTCGATACAGCATCAAGATTGAATCGCCCTTTCGATAGTGCTCATCCAGCCGCTGCGCCAAGGCTTCGTCGTCGCGATCCAGCACGTTGACCGGACTCAGCGAACGAGGCTTGCCACTGGCCTTGGCCTTTTTCCCTGGGATAGCCGTCGCTGCGCGCACGATGTGCTCAGCGGCATCGATGATGTGCTGGTGGCTGCGGTAGTTGTCGGTGAGCATCACCCGGGTGCTCTTCGGCGATGGGAATTGCTTGTCGAACCCCATGAAATAGCTGGGGGAGCTGCCACGCCAGCCGTAGATCGATTGCCAATCGTCTCCGACACACAGCAAGGAAGAGCGCTGTGCGCCGCGTCCCACGTGCATGGCCGGGCCACGGCGGCGCACTTCGCGAAGACTGGCGCGAAGCCATGAGACAATCTGCGGCGAAACGTCCTGGAATTCGTCGATCATCAGGTGTGACAAGGGCCGCAGCAATGAATCGCTGAGCAATTTGAAATTTTCCGGGGAGTGCTCGCTGAACAACGCGAACATCCGGTTGTAGGTCATGATCGGTGGCGACTGATCAAGTAAATGATCTTCGAATGCCCGCCAGTAACGGCTCAATGCCTCGAAGAAATAGCGATCCGGGTCATCCTGGGAAAAACACATCCTTCCCACGGCATCCGGCACGTCCAGGCCAAGGTTCTCGATAAACCCCGCGGCGGCGACAAAACAATCCAGCAGCGGCGCCGAGCCCAGCTCGCCCTTGACCTTGTAATCGAACCCGGGCCCCGCGCTGGCATCGCCCGCCAGAGACGCCAATACGCGTTTTGACGCTTCATAACTTTCAAGCCATATCAGTGGTTTGCGACAGAAAGCTTGAAATAGGGTGCGCTTTACCGCCCATTCCGCACGGATACTCAACTTGGCGCCCGGCCGGCTCAGTCGGGCGTCCTCTCGCGGGTCGAAACCCAACATCACCCAGGCGTCCAAGGCGGGGACGTAGCCGTGGCAATGGAATGTCGAGCCATTGATCTCGAATGTCTGCCGTTTGGGTTCGATCCCCTTGATTGGCCAGGCGCCAGCCCGAAACCACAGGTCTTCGATCCCGTCGCACAGTTCTTCGTCACGCTGGGCGGCCAGTTCGGTCACGGCCACGCGTTTTTGCACATCCGGGTGGTCCCGCTCCAACTCCTTGAGCTGCAATGCATGCCGCGACAACGGTTTGATCAGCCCGCGGAAGCGCTCGTCACGCTGGTAAAGCGCGTGATAACAGGCGTTGAGTTGTTGGCGCTGAGCCTCGTTGATGCGCAAGTCGAATGGATTGTCCAGGGCATCGTCATCGCCCTGTCCTGCACGAGGGCTCAGGGTCTCGAAGGCCTGGAGCCGCTCGAATCCGGGCAGGTTGCGCACCATGGGCAAGATGCGCGAATGAAAGGTGCGCACCAGGTCGCGAGCTTCCTTGAGGCTGATCGTTCGCCCCCACAGGGCAAACACTTCAATCAGTTTTTGGATGAAGTCCTTGCGCGATTCACGGGTGAAGGTCACCACTGTCATCGAGTCCAGCTCGAAACCCAGGTAATGCGACAGCAGCACGATACGCAGCACCAATGTGGTGGACTTGCCCGCACCCGCGCCGGCCACCACCGATGTCGCGGGCGTATCACTGAAAATCATTTTCCATTGCGCCGCACTGGGTTGCGCCTGTGCCGGCAGCAATCGAGCGACATCCGCCTTGATGCGTTTCTTCAGTTCGGCTGGCAGCGGCAGTTGCCAATCGTCAAACAGCAGGTCATCGACCTTCGGAGCTGGATGTTCGGTGCTGCGCGAGTCGCGGATCAGCAGGACCTGGCGCCCCTCTTCCAGCCCTTCGGCCTTGCCTTCTTGATAACCATAGTCAAAACCGGCGGTATGCCCGCTGCGAAAGCCATCGGCCTGACCGTGCAGCCAGGACGCCCGGTGCTGGGCGCGCAGGCGCGTCAGGCCATGACCAAAAAATCGGGCGGCCAGGCGCTTGAATAACGGCATCTGAGCCAAAGGCAGCAAGTCAGGGGGAAGATCGGGAGTGTGTTGCGACACGCTGGGAGACTCCGGTGTTCTGAATCATGACGGCTATGGTGTCTGGATTTGCCGTCAGGTTCCACCAAAAAGCTTTTAAGTCATGGATTTAGGCGATGAAGTGAAAGTGGTATCCCACATTGGCATCATCGTAGGCTAGGAATCGCTATCGCGAGCAAGCTCGCTCCCACAGGGATTTGCGGCGGAGTCGGAATCGCAAATCACTGCAAATCCAAATGTGGGAGCGAGCTTGCTCGCGATGAGGCGATCAAAGACTAAAAATTTGTAGATCAACCAGTTAGAGGAATTATCTAAAGATAATACTGCGATACAAGAGATCACTGGCGAGGGAGCAAAGCCCCTCGCCACAGCGGGGTCACTTGCCGGCAATGGCTGCATCCACCAACGATTGCGCCTCAACCACCAATTGCTTGAGGTGCTCATCGCCAATGAAGCTCTCGGCGTAGATCTTGTAGATGTCCTCGGTGCCGGACGGTCGCGCCGCGAACCAGCCGTTTTCGGTCATGACCTTCAAGCCGCCGATGGCTTGGTCATTGCCTGGCGCATTGCTGAGGATGTTCTGGATTTTCTCCCCGGCCAACTCGGTGGACGCCACCTGGTCTGGCGATAGTTTGCTTAGCAACGCCTTCTGCTGCGGGCTGGCCTTGGCGTCCACGCGTACCGAGAACGGTTCGCCCAGCTCATCCGTCAGGGCGCGGTAGGCCTGGCTTGGGTCGCGACCGGTGCGGGCAGTCATTTCAGCCGCCAGCAACGCCGGGATCAGGCCGTCCTTGTCGGTGCTCCAAACGCCGCCGTCCTTGCGCAGGAACGAAGCGCCGGCACTTTCTTCGCCACCAAAGCCCAGGGAGCCATCGAACAACCCGTCGGCAAACCACTTGAAGCCGACCGGCACTTCATAGAGGCGCCGACCCAGGCGTTTGGCGACGCGATCGATCAGGCCGCTGCTGACCACCGTCTTGCCCACGGCGGCGTCAGCGCGCCATTGCGGGCGATTCTGGAACAGGTAGTCGATGGACACCGCCAGATAGCTGTTCGGCGCCAACAGGCCGCCGGACGGCGTCACGATGCCATGGCGGTCATGGTCTGGGTCGCAGGCGAAGGCCACGTCGAAACGTTCCTTCAGGCCGATCAGCCCTTGCATGGCATGGCTGGAGGACGGGTCCATGCGGATCTGCCCGTCCCAATCGACGGTCATGAAGCGGAAGGTGGAGTCCACATGGGTGTTCACCACTTCCAGGTCCAGGCGGTAGTGTTCGGCGATGGCCGGCCAGTAGCGCACACCCGCGCCGCCCAGTGGGTCGACGCCCAAGTGCAACCCGGCACCGCGAATGGCATCGAAATCGATGACGTTGCCTAGGTCTGCCACGTAGGTGTTGACGTAGTCGTGGCGGTGGGTGGTATCGGCCTTCAGGGCCTGTTCGTAGCT
>Ga0213822_1001169_pt1 | contig 15739 bp, 12 predicted proteins | sample MC6MC0908MG_FD_179872 | JGI IMG/M metagenome (GOLD analysis project Ga0213822, IMG submission 179872) | Enriched soil aggregate microbial communities from Iowa State University, Ames, United States - MC6-MC0908-MG | ecosystem: Environmental > Terrestrial > Soil > Unclassified | place: USA: Iowa...
ATTTATCCAAAGAGGGAATTTGAGTGGCCAATCAATGGGCATAGCAGTATGTAAAATGATTGGTACTATGTTTGCAGCAGTAGGCTTCTATATGTACTTTAGAACACCATTGATCACTATTATTTCACTTGCCACCCTTATATATGATTGGATTTATATAGTATTAATCTATAGGTTCTATGTGAAATATGCTAAATAAGATTTTTCTTTTTACTTTACGATTTTATTAGCATTAAAAGTGGATGACATTTGTTAAGATATATGCCTTGTAAATAAGTCCTAGCCGGAACGGAAATCAACCACACGTGATGGTGATGAACCATTAAAAACATGTATTGGTAATAATAACTATCATTCTGCTTGTGAAAACTATAGTAATATATCCCAGTTACAATAGTGTTGCAACTATATTACAAGATTAGAACTTAAGAATAGCGCTATATTGGTAATTGTTTAGTCTACTGTATCTCTTGTAATACAACTGTAAAAATCCTTCCAAATATTTAGTGATGAATATTGCTCTAAAACTATTTACGATGTTTATAGAGCGAATCAGGAAGGAATGAATTATATGTTTAACAAAGTAAAAAAAGTAGCATTAGCTTCAGTATTATCAGCTTCATTATTAGTTCCAGTAGCGGCGATGGCAGCCGATTCATATACAGTAGAAACTGGGGATACTCTTTGGAAAATAGCCTCAAAAACACAAACAGGTGTACAAGAGCTAATTGATGCGAATCCGCAACTTGCCAATCCAAATCAAATTAATCCAGGAGAAAAAATTAATATTCCTACAAACGAACAAGTAAGCGTGGAGCAAGAGGTTGTGAAACTTGTCAATGCTGAACGAGTGAAGGCAGGTCTTCCAGCATTTAAAGAAGATTGGGAGCTTTCACGAGTAGCAAAATATAAATCTCAAGACATGCATGATAAAAAATACTTTGATCACACAAGCCCAACTTACGGTACACCATTTACGATGATGAAAAACTTCGGTATTTCTTATAAATCAGCTGGCGAAAATATTGCAATGGGTCAACCCTCAGCAGAAGAAGTTGTGAAAGCATGGATGAACAGTTCAGGTCACAGAGCGAATATTCTGAGCGAAAGCTATACACATATTGGTGTAGGATATGTGAAGGATGGCAATTACTGGACACAAATGTTTATCCAAAAATAAGAGCAATGAACTGTTCCAAAATCAGTTGAAACTGATGGGGCAGTTCTTTTTTTATGCTAAGAATTCTAGTGGAGGAATCGAAATTTTATCGGCAAGTGAACTACCGATAATTATTACATTTCCTTTATAGGTAAGATATGACATGATAGCTGTTCAATACAAACTCCGTCACTCAATTTTGTAAAGTGTTTTCATTTAATAAACAAATAAAAATGATAAAAAGAAACACACTATCAACAATACACGAATAAGATGTCTCTGTAGTATTACGATAGAGGTAGGTGTTTGATGTTGAAGAAAAAGTGGATGGCCATACTGTGTATGATCGGCACAATTGCACTAGTTGGCTGTCAGGAGAAAACAGATGATGAGAAAAAACTAGAACAACAAATTCAAGAGTCAGAGCGAGAAGTTGGGGAAATAAAAAAGCCTGTTAACTTTGAGCAACAAACAGAGCCCGTTGTTGTTGAAATTGTGGACCCTTCTACCAAAGCAATCATACACACAATTTCACCGAAAGAAATGGACTATGAGCGTGATGTACAATCCTATACAAAACAAATTGAGCAATTAGCAAAAGAGTTAGCGAGAGGAAATGAACAAACAGCCGGCTATGATAAGCGTATGATCCTCGATAAACTGGATGATCAAGGAAAAGTAATGGAAGGGAGTCCATTAATTGTTTTAAAAGAAAGTGAATTAGTAGAGAGAATATTAGAAGCATCAGCGACCGGTGGTAAAGTGGAGTTGCCTCTTTATATTACCGAAAGCGGTTATTCTTTTGAAGATATTCCTTATTTAGAAGAAGTAGTTGTCGCATCTTATACAACTTACTTCGGTACCACTGATATAGGAAGAAATAAAAATATTGAACTTTCTGCGGAGGCCATCAATAATGTGATCGTTGGGAGTGGAGATAATTTCTCCTTTAATACAGTCGTTGGACCTAGAGACGAAGCGAATGGTTATCAGCCCGCACCAGAAATCATTAACAAAAAGGTTGTGATGGGCATTGGGGGAGGCATTTGTCAAACGTCTTCAACCCTGTTTAACGCGGTTGATCAAGTACTAGTAAAATTTGTAGAACGTCATCACCATTCCTTAGATGTTGGGTATGTTCCAAAAGGAAGAGATGCTACGGTTTCCTATGGTGGTTTAGATTTTAGATTCCAAAATACAAGTGACGTACCATTTTTAATAAAAGCTAACTATAGTAAAAATTCTCTTACTGTTGAGATAAGAACAGCAGAAAAATATGTAGAAATCTTGAAAAAGTCATAATTTTTTTTCAAAGAAACGTATCAAGGTTTGCACGAAGAAAATGAAGTGACAGCGGTATTTTAGGACACCTTAATTTCATTGCTACATTAATTCTTTCAACAACAAGAGGATCATAGCGAATCTTTAATCGCTATGATCCTTTTAGTTTATATGATGTTTAAAATTTCCTGTGGTGTAGCAACTTTGTACTCGGGTTCCTCTTGTTGAACAACTTCAATAGCGTCATATCCCCAACCAACCCAAATAATAGGCACTCCCACTTTTTTGCAGGCCACAATGTCTCTTTGTTCATCACCAATATATATAACTTCTGATGGTGTAATGTTTGAGTCCTTTAAAAACTTTTTAATTACTTTATCTTTACCAAAAATACGGTTTGAACAAAGAACATTTGACACACAATGAATGGCGTTCATATTTAGAAATTCTAAAATGTTCTCCTGTGAATTGGAGGAAATAATTAGGATTTCAAAGCCCCTTTTATCAATTTCCATAAGAACGTCTTTAATACCATCATAAAGATGGACATCATTTAATGATTGACGATACAATCGATAAAATTGTGGTAATATCATGGGCAATTTATACAGAGGAAAGTCGAATAATTTACTTCGTTCCGCTATAGATAATTTTTTCAATGATTCAATTTCCTTTAACTCTATTCCTTTAAATTTATATTTTTGCGCAATTGTATTCCAAGCTGATGCTAACACTGCCGTAGAATCTGCCAATGTTCCATCAAAATCAAAGATAATATATTTCATGTAAACTTTCTCCTTTATAATCTAGTTGTAAAGACGTTTTTGTTTTGAAAATGTTACTGCCTATTCTTAAAAAAATGACATGATTATACAGGATATGAAACAACAGATTGTAAATAACTCTAAACGCGCATTTTTTATTACTAATAATGAATTATTTTGGATCATCACCATAACGTGTGGTTGATTTCCGTTCCGACTGGGCGCTTTGTTGTTGCTGTCGCTACGCTTTCGCACAGATAAAACATTTGCTGCCGCTGTGCTTTCGCACAGATAAAACATTTGCCGCTGACGCTTCGCTTTCGCGCAGAGCAGAGCTTCCTGGGGGCGTCCGATGAGCCGCTTCACTCGCGTTCCTCTGACGCTGTGCCCCAAGGAGTCGCCCAGTCGCCACTCCAATCAACTTATATACAAGGATACGTCTTAACAAATGTCACCCACAACTTTTGGTGATGAGCCATTATTTTTTAGCTATAGAGGGCAAGAAACTTTCATTGGTAAACATTGTACCTGAGAATACGTTGATTTCAATAACGAAAAGAAGAATTTTAATTGTAAAATCAGGCGTGTTGATTAGGGAAAAATAGGTTTATTATTGAGCGATGAAAAGATTTTTTTGTTACAGATTTGCCAATATATTACCATTTTAACTGATTGTAGTGTAGGGCTACTCGACTCCCGCGGGAAAGCGAGACAGACGAGACCCTGCACGGAGCGAAGCGGAGGAAGCGGAGGAAGCGGCTCGACGCTCGCCCGCAGGAAAGCGAGTAGCCCGTAACGGAAATCAGCCTCTTCGAATGTATAAAAATGGTTAATCAACACATCTGTTGTAAAATAATAAATCAAAGTCTTTGAATATAAAAGCGCTATGGTGTTGTGTTTAAAACTGGCAATTGATCAATCATCTATAAAATTTTTATATAGTTGAATGAATGAAAAAGTACCTGTCACCCTAAATTTCAGCCACCACATCAAGAGGTACAGCCAGGATTAGAGTATATAATTTTGACTAAGAAATTTGTGTTCTTTATAGAATTGTGATAGATTAGTGGGAATTATTGAATTCGAAAGGAGGTAAAAGTAATGGAAACTGTATTCGCGAAAGGCTTAGTAGAAAAAGAGGTAAAATCTTACATGCTTCTTGGGGATTTGCTGTCAAAGGGAGAAGTCTGCCCTTTTTTAAGCAAATTTCATATCGAAAACAGATCCCGGAAGCTTTTGCCTTCTTATTTTAACAATTGTAGTCAGTAATCTTGATGAATTTGTATAAATATATTTACGCATTGTGGCGCCGGTTCTGTACGGCGCTTTTTTACGTTCTTTTGTGAAATATAAGAAATATACCCCCTGCTTGTAGGGTTTTTTCGCACTTTTAAGGCGCCGTTCTTTCGGCGCCTTTTTTGTTTTAACTTCTTTCATCAGGTGTCCAAACACCTGCTGAAATAGAGGAACTCAGTCTAAGAACGCCACGTCCTGTGGCAACGACTGAGTGACCAACATCATGTTGGCCCAAAGCCTCTGGCGGATGTCACGGAATCGGAAAGGAGTTCACAAAGGATGTTAGCCTAAAATTATCGCATCCATGCGATTACGGCTAACTGACCTGCATCGGTAAAAACGCCACGTCCTGTGGCATTACCGAAATGACCGACATCGTGTCGGCCCTTGTGCAGGCCTAAGCACAAAGCCGATTCCGGACGCAATTATGCCGAGGCATAAATGATAGGAGTGAAAAGAGATGTGTAACCTTATCTGTCCATTCATCTGTTAAGCGTCTTTAGCTTTGCAAAAGAGATGGTCAAAATCTATAAGGAGATTCAGTAAATGATACTTCAATTAAATGGAATTAGTAAAAGCTATTTGGGAGATCCAATTCTCTCAAATATAACGATGAAAATTGAGCGGGGAGACAAAATTGGCCTAATTGGTGTTAATGGGGCAGGTAAATCAACATTATTAAAGATCATTGCGGGAGACCTTCCGTATGATAATGGCGAGCTTTACATCGGGAAAGGTATTAAAATTGGTTATTTGCGCCAAGACAGTGGATTGAATCTAGATAATACAATTTGGGCTGAAATGTTAGAAGTGTTATCTGACCTTCTTAAGGTTGAAAAAGAACTTCGAGAGCTTGAAAAGAAGATGAGCGAACCGTTGTTCATAGACAATCCTAAAAAAATTGAAAAAATTATGGATCGATATGCAATAAAATCAGAATGGTTTATGCAGCATGGTGGCTATGAAATAGAAGCTAAAATAAACAGCATTCTTAATGGCATGGGCTTTGAAAGTACGTCTAAAAATACCCCAATTCATCAGCTAAGTGGAGGACAAAAAACTCGACTTGCACTGGCGAAAATTTTACTAGAACAGCCAGATTTATTATTGCTAGATGAACCGACGAATCATTTGGATTTGACAACTTTAAATTGGCTTGAAACGTATTTAAGCTCATACCAAGGTTCCATTCTTGTCATTTCGCATGATCGATATTTTTTAGATGCACTTGTTAATGTAATCTATGAGATTGAGCGAACAGAAGTTAGAAAATATGTCGGCAATTACTCTAAGTATGTAGAAAATAAAGAAAAAAAACGGAAATTGCTTGGAAAAAAATACGCCTTGCAACAGCAAGAAATATCAAAAATGGAAGACTATATACAACGCAATATTGCTATGGCTACTTCTTCTAGAAGTGCAAAAAACAAAAGAAAACAGCTTGAGAGAATAGAACGAATTGAGATGCCTCTAAAGGATTTAAAACATACACAGATGGCATTTTCAATGGAAAAAAACTCGCATAAGGAAGTGTTAAAGGTAAGAGACTTATCCATCTCTTTTGCCACAGAATGCGAGCAGCAACCGCTATTAAAAAATATTAGTTTTCAGCTACATCGTGGTGAAAAGGTTGCATTAATTGGTCCGAATGGTGTCGGAAAATCAACATTATTAAAGACACTGTTAAAGGAAATTAGACCAAATAGTGGTGTTATTACTTGGGGGAACGGTGTAACGATAGGTTATTACGATCAAGAGCAGTCGGACTTACATCCAAATAACACTATTTTACAGGAGGTCTGGAATATATTCCCGCACGTTGAAGAAGCGAGAGTTCGTACTGTTTTAGGGAATTTCTTATTTACTGGTGAAGATGTGTTTAAAAAGATATCTGCCCTCAGCGGAGGTGAGAGAGCACGAGTAGCTTTATCGAAACTCGTATTGCAAAAAGCTAATGTGCTTATTATGGATGAACCAACTAATCATCTTGATTTATATAGTAAAGAAGTATTGGAACAGGCTCTTTTGAATTTTGAGGGAACACTTTTCTTTATTTCGCATGATCGATATTTTCTCAATAAGCTAGCGTACAAAATGGTGGAGCTTTCCCCAACTGGTACGAGTATCTTTGACGGTAATTACAATGATTATATGAAAATGAAATTAAACTAAGGGCCATAAGCATGGAAAAGCAAAGAGGACCACCGATTAAGAAAATATTTGTGATTACGTAATAAAATATAAAAGCGAAAAGAGGAAAATAATATGACAAATAAAAATAGAATTGCTGTTATTACAGGTTCGGGTAGTGGAATTGGTAGAGCAACTAGTATTAAATTTGCTGAGAATGGCTATAAAGTCGTGTTAGTTGATTTTAACGAGAAAACTGGAGAAGAGACTCTTAAACTAATTCAACAAAATGGCGGTGAAGGGATATTCGTTAAAGCGGATGTTTCCAAAGTAGAGGATGTTCAGAATTATGTAAAGCAAGCTATAAACACATATGGCCGTATCGATGTATTCTTCAATAACGCTGGCATCATTCAAAAGTTTGCACCATTTACAATGGTTGAATTGGAAGAATACGATCGTCTTATGGATATCAATGTAAAAGGTATTTTTCTAGGTATGAAATATGTCATTCCAGTAATGGAGAAGCAGGGGAAAGGGTCAATTATAAATACTGCTTCATCTGCAGGTATTCGTCCAGAACACAGTATTGCTGTATACTCCGCGAGTAAACATGCAGTAATCGGTTTAACGAAAGGTGTAGCGATCGAGTATGCAAATAAAGGTATTCGTGTTAATGCTGTGTGTCCAGGTGGTATTGTTACACCATTATTCCATAGTGTTGGTGAAACACTTGAAAAAACAGGATACGTACCAGAAGAAATGTCACGTGTACGTATGGGACGCCATGGTGAACCAGAAGAAGTAGCAGAAGCGGTCCTATTTTTAGCTTCAGATAAAGCAAGCTTTATGGCTGGTGCTGTTGTCTCTGTAGACGGTAGTTTAACTGTATAATCTTTTTGAACAGCCACGCCGTTGGTCTTTATTAATGACCAAAGGTGGTGGCTGTTTTTATTTTCATTTAAGTAGTGACATTGAAAACGCAACGACAGTGCAACTTGTGAAAAGAAATGAATTAGAGAAAAGATTTTTATTAAGAATTATCTGGATAATATAATAAAATAGTGTTATCGTAAGAAATAGCTAAATAAAAAAATCCTTCGGGGTAGGGTGAAATTCCCAATCGGCGGTGATGAAGTAATTCAAAGTCCGTGAGCGCAAGCTGATTTGGTGCAAATCCAAAACCGACAGTTATAGTCTGGATGGGAGAAGGGTAAAAGTGTGAGCTTTTTAAATTCGCTTGAATTTACAAGGTTTATTTGAGTATGCTTTTGTTAACTACTTCCCATCATTTAAGTTGGGAAGTTTTTTTATCTTCATTCAGTAGGTGTTTGGACACCGACTAAATGAAGATAAAGCCTCCGGACACAATTACGCCAAGGCGAAATTGATTTATTATTTAGCTAACAAATTGAATAGTAGTATGTTCTTCGGGGTAGGGTGAAATTCCCAATCGGCGGTGATGAAGTAATTCAAAGTCCGTGAGCGCAAGCTGATTTGGTGCAAATCCAAAACCGACAGTGACAGTCTGGATGGGAGAAGAACAGATGAGATGATAGCCTATGGAAAAATTTTGTATCCATTAGGTTTGTTTGTTGACGTCTTATTTATATGAACTCCCAAACCCCTTTGATGAAAGGGGTTTTTTGTTTGAATGAAATTTTTTTAATGCTGGGAGGAGGGACAACCGCAAAAAATCGGAACTCTCAAGCATAGGAAGTAGGTGGAAAATTGTTTACAGGGATTGTTGAAGATATTGGTACAGTAAAAACTTTGCAAAGCAATCGACAAAGTATGAAAATCACCGTTATTTCATCGAAAATGGTGGAGGATGTAAAGCTCGGGGACAGTATAGCGGTCAATGGTGTTTGTTTAACGGTGATACATTTTAATGAACAGGAGCTAACGATGGATGTGATGCCTGAATCGGTGAAAGCAACAAATTTACAGCAGCTTGCTGTAGGAGATCCGGTAAATTTAGAGCGCGCCATGTCTGCTAATGGACGTTTCGGTGGACATTTTGTATCAGGACATGTAGACGGAGTAGGAAAAATATTGCGTAAGCGAGCATTAGCAAATGCAGTCTATATTGATTTTGAGTTGTCAGAGGAGTTAACGGGCTATTGTATTCCAAAGGGTTCCATCACCATTGACGGTACGAGCTTAACACTTTTTCAAGTCGAGAAGAATAGTGTCACAGTAGCACTGATACCTCACACTTACAAGGAAACAATTTTAGGTATGAAGAAAATTGGAGATCTCGTCAATATAGAAACCGATTTAGTTGGGAAATATATTTTGCATCAACTGAAGCGTGGACAGGAAATGCCGACCATTACGAGAGACTTCTTAGCACAAAACGGGTTTTAACTAACATTGAACAGGAGGTGGCGATATTGCTACATTCAATTGAAGAAGCAATAGAGGATTTAAAACAAGGTAAGATGATTGTTGTTGTAGATGATGAGGATCGAGAAAATGAAGGAGACTTACTGGCGCTCGCGGAGTTTATGACACCTGAAACGATTAACTTTATGGCGACCTATGGAAGAGGTCTTATTTGTACACCGATTTCACAGCAACTTTCACTGAAATTAGGCTTGCACCCAATGGTCCGTCATAACACAGATAATCATCAAACAGCATTTACCGTTAGCATAGATCATGTGAATACAACGACAGGAATCAGCGCCTTTGAGCGAGCGATGACGATAGAAAAAATGATAGAACCACAAGCAAAGGCTGAGGATTTTCGTAGACCTGGCCATATATTTCCATTAATAGCAAAGGATAATGGTGTCTTAGAGCGTAGAGGTCATACTGAAGCAACAATTGATTTAGCCAAACTTTGTAATAGTATCCCTGTGGGCATTATTTGTGAAATTATGGGCGACGATGGTAGAATGCTACGCTTTAATGACCTCATTAAGTATGCAGCTCAACATCATTTAAAAATGATTTCAGTAGAAGCATTGGCAACCTATCGACGTCAACAAATAATTGAAGAAAACAAACTGACAATATAAAAGAGGAGAGAAGAAAAATGGGTAGAACATTTGAAGCACAATTAATTGGTACGGATTTAAAAATAGCAGTAGTAGTAGGACGTTTCAATGAATTTATTACAAGCAAATTATTGGACGGGGCGTTAGATGGTTTAAAGCGTCATGGTGTGGATGAAAACTCGATCGATGTAGCATGGGTTCCTGGTGCATTTGAAGTTCCTTTCATCGCAAAACAGTTGGCTGAAACAAAGACGTATGACGCAATTATTGGATTAGGTACGGTGATTCGTGGTTCAACAACACACTATGACTATGTATGTAATGAATCGGCAAAAGGTATTGCAAGTGTGTCATTATCTACAAATGTACCTGTTATTTTTGGCATTGTTACAACTGAAAATATCGAGCAAGCAATTGAACGTGCGGGCACTAAATCAGGTAATAAAGGCTATGATGCGGCAATGTCAGCTATCGAAATGGCAAACTTAAAGAAGATGATTAGATAAAGCATTTTGTTCAACATCCTGTATTCTTGAATATTTTTAAATAGTAAGGGAAAAATATGCATAAGTGTATTGATTAATGTACTAATTTGGAGCTGGCTCAGTAGGAGATGAGGAATATTTCGTCAATGAAACAAGAGTTAAATTTGAAATCTTTGAAGGCACTATTTCAACGCTCTGCTGATGTGGTATTCCAAGAATATGTCTTTCAGCAACAAAAGGTACATGTGATAAAATGTGAAGGAATCATTAATGAGCGGTTACTACACACCGTTATTGTGCAACGAGTTCAATCACTATTTACTGCATCGCAGGATGAAATGTTAGAAGAACATATACAAAATAATTTACACATTCCTCAACTTCAGAAAATTTCAAGTAAAGATGATGCCATTACAAAAGTCTATAGAGGACATGTATTACTGTATTTTGAAGATATGAATTTGTTGTATTCAAGTAATATTGCTAAAAAACCTAATCGGGACATTAAAGAAACAACCCTGGAATTAGTTGTCAAAGGCCCGAGAGATGATTTTATTGAGGATGTTTTTATTAATATTGCTTTATTACGAAAACGATTACCTACTAATTCATTAAGTGTTGAAACGTATGAACTTGGTAAACGTTCCAAAACAACGGTAGCTGTGCTTTATTTAGAAGATGTCGTAAATCAAAAGATGCTCGAGCAAATAAAATTACAGCTGCAGCGAGTGGATACGGATGTTGTATTTAGTGGAGATTTATTGATGGAAAGAATGGAGCAGAGTGCAAAAATTCTACCTAGACATGATTATACTGGACGTCCTGATTTTGCCTTACAAGCTTTAAGTAGTGGGCGTATTCTCATCATTGTTGATGGTGTATCCTATGTCATTATTACTCCTGCTAATTCAATGTTACTATTTAAATCAGCTGAGGATAATGAATATCCGGTTATTGTAAGTTCTATGGAGCGTTCATTACGAAGATTAGCTATCTTTTTAAGTGTACTTTTACCAGGTTTTTGGCTAGCGCTAACGACTCATCATCAAGAGCAATTGCCATTGATTCTTTTAGCGACGGTTGTTGAATCAAGAACGGGGCTCCCATTTCCAACGATTCTTGAAATATTAATGATGCTTTTTATGTTTGAATTATTTCGAGAAGCAAATATACATCTACCCAATGTGATCAGTGGTTCAATAAGTGTTGTTGGGGGATTAGTTATTGGAGATGCAGCAATTAAAGCAGGTGTTACGAGTCCTTCCATGATTGTAGTTATTGCGACTTCAAGTATTGCAGCTTTTACACTCATCAATCAATCTATTGTATCCGCAATGAGTATTTTCAGGATAATTATTATTGTAGCATCTGCTTTTTTGGGGTTATTTGGATTCTTTATTTCGATGTTCTTCATACTTCTTTATATGGCAAATTTACGAGTATTAGGTGTTCCATATTTAAGTATAGGAGCAGATTTAGATTGGCAGGATATTAAAAAGTCTTTATTTCGTTTATCTATAGACGGATACGGTAAGCGGCCAACATTTTTAAAAGTACAGGATAAGTCAAGAACATCTAGCAAAGAAAAATAAATACTTACTTATACAAAGATCAGGTATTATATGCCTGGTCTTTTCAGTTTGGGATAGCCCAATAGGTAAGTGGGTGATGAATGTCAGTTGGTGGTAGCCAAAATCTTCTTGTAATGTTAAACTAGGAACAAATATTCTCTTTCGGGAGCCGAAGAATCCTTGGTTGTGAAAAAAGAGTAAAATAGTATTTATCTAAGTGAATGGGAACGATGCTAATAAGCCGAAAGTACAAATCCGCTTGTTTCACTCAATTAGCACGATGAAAGAAAGTGATTGAAGTGGATAACAATGCGTCCAAATCTTTCTAAAACATCTTGCGAAATTTTTCAATGGGTACGAACCACTAAGAAAATGGCTAAAAAAAACGAATCGAAACAACTATAAAAAATAAAGTTTACTATAGTATAATAGTATTGTTGGTTTGAATTGTTGCAATAGTAAAAAGTATGACAACATGTCATTTTCAGCTATCAATTTTTGTGTTTAATGCGAAAGTCAGCTCAAACTAAATGAATGCATCATTATATTTCTATAGATGAGGAAGTACCAGTTTGTATGAAAAACCGAAAAATAAAATTAATTTTAATATTATCAACGATCTTATTATTATTGTTTACTAGTTTAAATATCTATACATCTTATTTAAAAATGAAGAAGACAGTTGAAGAGTCGATAGCAAACCAAAGTTTGGAAGCGGCGATTTCTATTGCCTCTTCAATGGATGTCGAGGCGTACAAACAATTTTTAAATAACCCGCAAAAAAACGATTATTATTGGGAAATACGAGACTACTTAAATGATGCAAGAGAAAAAATTGGAGCATTATTTGTTTATACATTGGAGGTTGAAAATCCAAAGGTTTCTACAGCAATGATTATGGGGTTACCTCCCAATATGACGAACAGTTTCGATATTGGAGGAGTCTGTACGGTTCCTGAGTCGGAAGTACAAAAAGCTTATAGGGGAGAAACCTATGTAACGGAAGTAATACATGATTCTGTTCATGGTGCCTATGTATCTGTTGGTGCACCGATAAAGGATGATGGAGGAAATGTTATTGGATACCTAGGGATCGATATAAGTGCAGATAAACTGAATGGCATTAAAGGGAAAGTGATAGAGGATAATCTTTTTACCTTGATTTTTAATGGTGTTTTTATTCTAATCGTTATTGGTTCTTTTTTATTTTTACAAAGATGGTATCAAAAAGAAGTGGCGAAGGAAGTTGGAGCAACAGAAGATACATACCAAGCAGAAATTAAAGCTTTAATTACTTCGGTGTCTTCTATAAGGCATGATTTCACAAATCATATACAAGTATTACATGGACTTCTTCAATTAGATAAACCTGAGCAAGCAAAACAATATTTATCTTCTCTTTCTAAAGAGGTTCAAGCTATTGAGTCACTTAAATTAGATATTGATCACCCAGGCTTATCAATATTGTTGCAAACGAAAAAACTAACAGCTCAAAATCATACTATCGATATGGATTTTACAATTTCGGATGATGCATTTAATAAAATTAAAACAACAGATTTAATTAAAATTTTGTCGAATTTAATTGATAATGCCATTGACGCGGCAATAGAATTACCAGAGTGTCAACGAAAAATAACGATTTACTGTAATGCAGATGAAACACAGTATGAGTTCAAAATTACAAATACTGGTCCTAATATTGGAAATGTCTCACAAATATTTAAGCAAGGATTTTCTACAAAGAAACCAGAAAATGAAAAAATTAGAGGGCAAGGCTTATTTATTGTGAATGAAATTGTCAATAAATACAACGGACAAATTTCTATCGACTCATCAAAACATTTAGAGACAACAGTAATCGTAAACATTCCGATAAAGTAAATTTCTAAGCTTCCTACAAAAAATTGTAGGAAGCTTTTTTATCTTTATCGATCGAAGTCCGCTACCGGCGAAGTAAAGGGATTTACTGGATAATATAGCTGTTCTACCTGTGAAGTACTGGTTCACAATACGAAAAGTTGTTGCGACTTTCACTTTTACATTTTTTGAGCAATTCATGTCATATAGTACTAATAATTAGAATGGGATTATTGGGAGGAGATGAAGGATTTGGATAAAATCCTTGATTTATTGAAAAAAGGTGGATTCATTTTGTATGCAAGGCATGGAGAAGCAACGGTCGGTGTAGATCAGCCATATTTAAATTTTCAAGATTGTTTTACTCAAAGAAATTTGTCTGAAGTCGGGCGAAGAGAGGCAATTTACTTTGGACAAATGCTACGCTATTTCCAAATTCCGATTAGTTCACCAATTGTCGTAAGTCCTTTTTGTCGCACACTTGAAACGGCACAGCTCGCATTTCCTTATGCGTATGTAAGAATGGATCCCTTCTGGTATGAGATCCATAAATTGGGTAGTGAAATCTCTATCAATGAACAAACCAATATATTATCAAATTTGCAATCCGTGTTAGAAAGAAAGCCGCCGCAAGGAATGAATCAAGTAATTATTGCCCATAGCTTTCCTGAAGGTGTTGGATTAGGGAAAATTTCAAACATGGGAATGGTTATTGTTAAGCCAAAAGGTCCTGGAATGGGCTATGAAATAGTTAAAAAATTAAATTTAGAAGATTTAGCGCATTTAGATCGTGGCTCAAGTTAAAGCTGAATGAGGTGAAAAAAACTAACACAGTCTTACAGTGAATAGATAGAGGAAACTTTGAAAATATGGAGGGAATTTGTTAATTATGATATTGGCGACTAACGAAAAGCGAGATATTACATCGAGCTTTCACAAATGAAAAGCGGGGGAAGATGTAACGAAGCTGGATGAGCGTTATCACTAGGAGATTGAATCGCCCAATACTGAACTGTGCGTACGGTGGTGGGAAAGTCTTCTACTCGATTTTGTTTTCACAAAAAAAGCCACTAATGTGACTTCATTTTATTATTTATTTACTTCAATAGTATGAGTAACGTCTTCACCTTGCTGATCAAAATTAGAATTTGTAGGAGCACTCACACGAATTTCAATATTTTTCAAATCCTCAACCTTGGAATTTTTTAAAACATATACATTATAGCCTTCATGTTTTACTTTCCCAAGATAGTTACCCTCTATATGTTCAGATAAAACCATATCAGGCTCTAATTGTTCTTTTGTATTTGTTATAATCACGGCTTGCCCAAGATAAAAATTCATATCTTCAGTAGATGTATTTTCACCACTCATAGAAATAGTTAAAGCATCTACTTCTTCTCCTACAGCTACATCAAATAAATTAGCGGCTTCTTCAGTTTTGGATTTAATTTTCTTTAATTGAACAGCTTCGATATTGTAGAGTATCGGTCCAGATTGTCCACTGATGCCTACTTCTTTGTTAGTATAAGTATTAATGGCTTTTAAATTTGCATTCTCTTGTACGTCATCTTTTTTCGATGAATCATTAGTTTTATCTGTTGACACAGATTTTTGTGTTTCCTCTTTTGGCTGTTCTTCTTTGGCGGCATCATCTCCACAACCAGCCAATCCTAAACTTAATACGAATGCTGCACTAAAAATTAATTTTTTCATTTTATAATTCCTCCTATATATATTTCCATTTTAGGTAATATGAAGTAAAAAGTATATACAAAAAACAGATAATTGTGATTTGTTCTGTTAAATTAGTACCTGTCCTAAATATTCAATGGCAATGCTACTGGCAAAGTAATAAACAAGGAGAAGCTGAAATTTGTTAAAACGAGAAAAATGAAACGATTGGAGAATGGCAACGTAGAAGATCGTCCACACTTTATCGTAAGCATCACAGTTATCTTTTTAGTAAGCAATTCAGCCCTCAAGCAATTTGATGGTCAATGGGGCTAACAGTGGCGATGGAGCAGCTGCAGATGAAGAAAAAAATAGATTCCTACATGCCAAAAAGAAATTTAAGCTATATAATTATTTTTTTTATAGTAAAATTATTATGGATAGTTGCTAAGTATTTGATAAAAAAGGATGAGTGTTATATGAAGTTTGAAGAAATATTACCACGCTTAAAAGC
>Ga0213822_1001170_pt1 | contig 15734 bp, 15 predicted proteins | sample MC6MC0908MG_FD_179872 | JGI IMG/M metagenome (GOLD analysis project Ga0213822, IMG submission 179872) | Enriched soil aggregate microbial communities from Iowa State University, Ames, United States - MC6-MC0908-MG | ecosystem: Environmental > Terrestrial > Soil > Unclassified | place: USA: Iowa...
AGCGCACTACTGCGCAGTGGGCGGGGGTACTGGCAGGTCGGCGTCGCTGTTCCAGGCCTGCACCGGGCGACTGAACAGGTTCTCTGTCTGGAAATGCGCCATCCGCCACTGCCCGTCTTCCTGGGCGAATCGCACGGTCAGGCGCGCCGCATTGAGATGGGACGCACCGCTGTTGAACGTAGACGTCTGCAGCATGACCCAATGCCCCATGGCCGTGTCGTCCTGCACCTCGATCAACTCGCTGGTGAGAAAATGGACATTCAGGGCGAAGTGCGCCGGCGACTTCATGTACCCGGCGAACATCGCGGCAATCGATTCTCGCCCGCGGTAGCCACCAAAGCTCTTGGCGTACTTGGCGCCTTTGCCCTCCCACAGGGCTTCGCGGGTGAACAGAGCGGCCAATTCATCCAGCGGCGTCTGCGCATCCAAGGCATCGCACAACACCATGTAGCGATTCATGCAGGCGCGTACGCTGGATTCGATCTCGAAGCGACGCAGGCGTCGCTCCAAGGCTTCAATCGTTTTGGTTTCGCTCATCACCGCCCCACCGTGTCGTGCCTGGCATAAAGTCGTTCAAGCAGGCGGCCGGCGATGGCCAGCAACAGCTCATCGGCGCCTTTTGCCCCCACCAGTTGCAGGCCCACCGGCAAACCCTCGGCGCTGCCCAGCGGAATGCTCAACGCCGGGTGTCCGGAAAGATTGAAGGGCCGTACGAACGCCGTCATGCCCAACACTGCGCGGGTGTCGGTAGCATCGATCAGCGCCAGTGGAAATTCAGGCATGGTCGGCAGTACCAGCACGTCGACCTCACTCAATGCCTGGTCGACTTCAGCCGTGAACTGCGCCCGGACCTGCTCGGCCTGCGCCAGGGCTTGCGCCGTGGTGGTACCGGCTGCGGTCAACCGCGCGGCGATATCGGGCCCAACCCGACCCGTCTCCAACAAATGGCCACAGGCGTCGTAGGTTTCCCGATTGATCACCACCATCCCGGCCTCATAGGCGGCTTCAAGGCCGGTCAGTGTCATGGCTTGAGTGGGTAACCGGCTGTCAGCGACAGCGGCGTCGATAACCCGTTGTACCGGTGCACTGGCAGGTACCTTCACCACGCCCAGGCGTGGCGAGTCAGGCGCCGCCACCGGAACGAACGTCGGGTCGATGGCTTGCATGGCGCTGACCAACATCGGCAGGCTCGCGGCAAACGGGCCCACACAATCGAGGCTGGTGTGGGCTGGCATGACGCCGCGGCGGCTGACACGGCCGAACGTCGGCTTGAAACCGAACACCCCGCAGCAGCAGGCAGGAATACGCACTGAGCCCCCCGTGTCGGTGCCCAGGGAAAAGTCCGCCAGGCCGGCGGCCACGGCAGCCGCCGAACCACTGGAGGACCCGCCTGGGATCCGGCCAGGATAACGTGGGTTGGGCGCCGTGCCTGTCCAGCGATTGATCCCGGTGGTGCCGAACGCCAGTTCATGCAGGCTGGTCTTGGCCACCAGACGACAGCCCCTGTCCAGCAGTGCCTGCACCACATCGGCGTGGGCGGTGGCGGGTGCCGCGTCAGCCAACGCCTGGCTCGATGCGCGGGTCGCCAGGCCCGCCACGTCGATGGTGTCCTTCACCATCACGGTGGGCCCATTGCCCCCCAGGGAAAACTGCTCGATCACTATGGTCATGTCACGTCCACCTCTGGGCCGAATGCATTCATGGGCGCCTGATGCGCCTTTCTTTTTTTCACACTCACCGAAATTTACGTGAATTGTCAATTAATTTTCAGCCGATCCCAGCGAGCTTTTTCCGTTCTTGCTGCCTACCGAAAACGTGCCCAAATCACGAGAAAAGTCTATGATTGCCTGCCGCTTTCGACATGAGTCCACCATGACCCTTCCAAAAAAACACGCAGGCCGCTACGACCCCGGCAGCGAAGACTTCCACAAAGAAGATTTCCCGTTCTATTGGCTGGCAATGGTCCATGGCCGCTACAGCCAATACATGGAAAAAGCCCTGAAAAAAATCGGCCTGGATATCCCGCGCTGGCGGGTGTTGTTCATCCTCAAGGAGAACGGCCAGTCCAGTATTTCGGAGATCTCTACCCACGCCATTGCCAAGCTGTCGACCATCACCAAGACGGTCTATCGCATGAAGGAGGATGGCCTGGTCGATACCGCGCCCTGCGAGGAGGATGGTCGCGTCACGCAGGTACGGATCACCGAGGAAGGCCGCGCGGCCATCGAACGGATCCAGGTCGCGACCCGCGATGTGTTCAAGCGCAGCTTCACCGGCATGACTGAAGCCCAGATCCAGCGCCTGAACCGCATGCTGGAAACCGTGTTCGACAACCTGGGCGAGCCTTAGCCGTCCCGATAGTCGACGGCTACCGGCACTGTCAGGCACATCCAAGTTTCAGGCAGGCAGAAGCAAGCAGTCACTGATGCACACGGTTCTAATGCAAGGGTCTTTCGAGCGCGCCACGACCTGAGTCGGTCGGGTGCGACGAACCCTTCATTGGAGCGCTGCCATGCACATCACCTTACTGCCCTCAGTCGTTGCCTTCCTGGCCCGCGACCACTCCAACTTCATCGATGGCGCTGCACAAATCAGCGCTGGCGAGGAGCGCATCGCCGTGATCGACCCAGCCACTGGCGAAGCGGTAGCCCACCTGCGCGATGCCCAGGCCCACGACGTCGACCTTGCCGTCGACAGCGCCGTGAGCGCGTTCCAGAACGCTTGGGCCCGCGTCTCGCCGTACCAGCGGGGGATCGCACTGAATCGCCTGGCAGACCTGATCGAGATCCACGGGGAAGAACTGGCTCAGCTGGAAACCGTGTGCTCCGGCAAGTCGATCAATCTCGCGCGCCATCTGGAAGTGGCCCAGAGCGCGGTGTTCCTGCGTTACTTCGCCGGCTGGGCCACCAAGATCGGCGGCCAGACCATGACGCCGTCGATTCCCTCCATCGAGGGCGAGCAGTACACCGCCTTCACGTTGCGCGAACCGGTGGGCGTCGTGGCCGCCATCGTGCCGTGGAATTTTTCCCTGATGATCGGTGTATGGAAGTTGGGCGCCGCCCTGGTCACCGGCTGCACCGTGGTCATCAAGCCCAGCGAATATACGCCGCTCTCGCTGCTACGCCTGGCAGAACTGGCCATCGAGGCGGGCATCCCGGCCGGCGCCTTCAACGTTCTCAACGGACGCGGCCAAGTGGGCCAGCAGTTGATCGAGCATCCGTCTGTACGCAAGGTCTCGTTCACCGGTTCGGTGCCGACCGGCATCGCCGTGGGCAAGGCCGCCATGGCCGCCAACCTGACCCGCGCCACCCTGGAGCTGGGGGGCAAGAACGCCGCCGCGTTGCTGGCGGACGCCAATGTCGACGATGCGGTAGCACGCCTGGTGCAGTCGGCCTATGTGCACCAGGGGCAGGTCTGCGCATCGCCCGAACGACTGTATGTGCACCGCTCCATCGTCGAACAGGTGACACAAAAGCTAGGCGCGGCGTTGTCACAGATGGTCATCGGTTCACCCTTGGATGAACAGGCTCAGTTCGGTCCGTTGGCCAACAAGGCGCACTACGACAAGATCCTTGGTTTCTTTCAGCGCGCCCAGCAGCACAACCAGGTGATCTGCGGCGCCCGCGCTGTCGAGCGTGCCGGTTTTTACGTGGAGCCCACGCTGGTCCTGGCGACCGGCAAGGATGACCCGCTGCTGCACGAAGAGACCTTCGGCCCGGTGGTGTGCGTATTGCCCTTCGACGATGAGCAGGAACTGGTCGCGATGATCAACGACAGTCCGTTCGGGCTGACTGCCAGCATCTGGACCAACGACTTGTCCAAGGCCCTGCGGCTGATACCGCAAATCGAAGCCGGGACGGTCTGGGTCAACATGCACACCTTCCTCGACCCATCGGTGCCGTTCGGGGGCACCAAGGCATCGGGAATCGGTCGTGAATTTGGCAGTGCATTCATCGACGACTATACCGAGCTCAAATCGGTGATGATCCGCTACTGACGGGACTCTGGCCTGAAGCGTGCAAGGTTTGTTCGACCCTACGATTACTCAGATAATCACGTGAAAAGTGCATGTATTTACGCACGGTAGTGTGTACGGAGGTTGCATGATCGAACAAGCTGATACCCGCCTTCACACCTGGTCGCGCAAAGTCGAGGCGGTTTGCGGTGCGTTCACGGCTCGGTTTGCCCATGACAACGCACTGTTCATCGGCGACATCGAGTTGCGTAATCTGGCCGGTACGGAGATCGCCCATATCCGCAGCAATGCCCGGTCCATCGTGCGCCATAAAGGCGCGAGCGACCGCGCCGAAGACCGCTTCTGCTTCCTGGTGTTGCAGCGCTCGGGGACCATGCAGGTGCGTCTGGACGATGAAAGGATCGAACTCTCCGAGGGCGACATGGCCTTGCTGGACTCTTCCCTGGACATCGAGATGCTGCCCAGGGGCTTGTTCCGCCACGTGTCCATCCACTTGCCACGGGAAAAGCTCAAGGCCGGCACACGGTTTGGCAAAGTGTCGACCGATGGCATGAGCGGCCACCTGCTGCGGACGTTGCTGCTGCAGGTCAGCTCGGGTGAACTCGATCACTGGGCGGACACCGAGGATGAGGGCGCCCTGGAAGACGCCCTGATTGCCCTGCTGCGCCCCGCCCTGGGTCGCCAGCCGAACCTGGGCAGCAGCGATCCGCTGCGCTTGCAGGCAGAACGCTTGCTGCGGGCACAGCTCGCTTCACCGCACCTCAATCCGGCGCGCCTGGCCGAGCAGATGGGCATTTCCAGTCGCCGCCTGTATCGCCTGTTCGAAGGCGAGGCCGAGCCGGTTTGCAAATACATCCAGCGATTGCGCGTGGAAAAGGCCGCCCAGGCCCTGGGCGATCCAAACCGTGCGCACAGTTCGATCACCGACATTGCCTTCGAGTGTGGCTATCAGGATGCCGCGCACTTTTCCCGGGTGTTTCGCCAGCAGTACCAACAGTCCCCGCGCAGTTATCGCAGCGCGCAGGGCCGCTGACTGGAGCATGATGGCCTGGGACTTGCTCTGGAATCCAAGCGTGAAAGAAGCCATGGGTGGAGCGCAAAGATCATGCAAACGCGAACCGAACGTTTTGACGACATACACCTGCATGCCTGTGCGATCACCGGTTGGCAGCAAACCTATGACCAACTGAGCAACGGCTGCGCCCACACCCTGCTCAGGTACATCAACGGCGAACGCTTCCAGATTTTCCACGAAACCCTCGATAAGCGCGTAGTGCAACAAGGCATCGCGCCGGCGGGTCGACTGTGCCTGGCCATGCCGATGTCACCGAATGAACCGCTGTTGTTCCAAGGCAAGCGTCTCAATGCGCAATCCGTGTCGCTTCTTCACGGCGGCCAGGACTTTTCCGTGCAGGCGGCCCAAGGCATGGAGTTGCTGGCGATCACGGTAGCCACCGACAGGTTCGGTTTTTTCGCCGAGCGCGAGTTTACCGAGAGCGGCCTGCGCAAGCTCGGCCGCATCACCCACCTGGCGCTGCCGCAATCCTCGTTGAACGCCATCCGCCAGCGCTTGTTGGCGCTCGTCGGCGCCGCCCAGGCCAATCCTTGCTTTCCAGAGAATGTGGTCGAGGATGCCACCCTGCAATCGATGCTGGACTTGTTCGAACAGGGCTGCGAACAGGATCGCACACGCCTGGGCAACCACACCGTCAGCGCCTACCTGGTCAGGCAGAGCCAGGAACTGGCCCTCGCCGATCACGAAACGCCGATCACGGTGCTGGATATCTGCGAGCAGCTGAGAGTCAGCCGCCGCACGCTACAACGCAGTTTTCTCAGCGTAACCGGCATGCGTCCGGTGGAATACCTGCGGTCAGTCAGACTCAATGCCGTGCGCCGACGACTGCACGCCACATCTGCCGACGACTTCACCATTGCCCGCGTGGCGAGTGATTTCGGCTTCACCCACCTGGGGCATTTCTGCAACGCCTACAAGGCGCTGTTCGCCGAGCAGCCGTCAAAAACCCTGCGTTCGCAATAATCCCTATCAAGGCTGGAACGGCACGCACGCGTCATCCCCCACGACGCCGGGCTCGATGGGCGTGCGGGCCGAGAACCCACACGCGACCAGGCAGCCCAGCCCGCAGATCCCCATCACCAGGCACATTGGCCACGACGTGCCATCGGCCAGGTAGCTGACCCACAGGCTTGCCAGCGCGCCGACGGCAAACTGCACCGACACGCCCAACGCGATACTCGCGCCCGCCTGGTGCGGGAACATCGCCATCAGGCTCGCCGTGCAATTGGCGCCCAGCAACCCCGTGACGCCCATGTACAGCACCGTGCAGCCGACAATAGGCCACAAGCCGCCCCATTGCGTGAACCCGACCAGCATCATCGCGCCCCCGGCCCCGCCCGCCAGTACGGCCCCCACCGCCAACATGCGCTGCGGCCCGAACCGGCCGACCCAGCGGGCGTTGATCAGGGTCACCACGATAATGCCGAGAATGTTCAAGGCGAACAGGCCACTGAAGGTCCGTGGCGAGACGCCGAAGAACACCACATACACGAATGGCGAGGCGGTGATGAAGGCAAACATGCCGCCGAATGACAGGGCCATGCAGCCAATGAGCGCCACGGCCCGGGGCTGCCTGGCGATGGCAAGGTAGGCGGCAAAGGCCCCTTTCACCGAGGCGCCATCGGCCCGTGGCGCAAGGCTCTCTTTCAAACCGAACGTCACCATGACCAGGCACAGGCTGGAGAGCATGAACAGCGCGGCGAAAATCGTGCGCCAGCCTTGGATCAATACCAGCCAGGTACCGATCATGGGCGCGACCAACGTCGCCATCATCGTCAGCAAGTGCATCCATGACAGCACCTTGGCCGCTTGCGCCAGGCCAAACAGATCCCGGGCAATGGCCCGGGCCAGTATCAAGGCCCCTGCTCCGCCGATCGCCTGGAGAAATCGCCAGGCGATCAGATGCTCGACGCTGTCGGCGAACAGGCATCCCAGGGTCGCCACCCCATACACGACGAGACTGCCCAACAACAACGGACGACGGCCATAGCGGTCGGACAGCGGACCATAAAACAGCATGCCCAGGCACAAACCGAGCAGAAAAGCACTGATGGTGTGTTGTACCTGGGCGGCACTGCCCGACAGGTCGCGAGCGATCTGCGGGAGACTGGGCAAGTAAGTGTCGATTGAAAACGGCACGAATGCCGTAAGCGATGACAACAATGCAATCAGCCGGGCCGGGGATTTCATCGAGCCGAGATCGCCAGGCTTTTCAGGAAGCCTGCGACCAGCTGGTTGAAAACCTCGCCCTGATCGTCGTGCACATAATGGCTGGCCCCAGGGACTTCCGCCGTCTGGACATGGTGGTTACTGGCACTCATGGCCTCCAATGTCGCCGGCGGCAGGAAGTCCGAGCGACCGCCGCGAATGAACAGGCTCGGGCAATCCAGGACGCGGACGGCCGGCCACAGATCGGTCGGCTCAATGCTCAGGCGCGCCTCGGCAATGCCTTGTTGATCGTGGCGCCAGGTGACCACTGGGCCGCTCTGTTTCATCGAATGGGCCAACCTGGAGGCCAGGGCCTCTTCCGATAGGCCGGGGCGCGAAGCCCGCCAGAAGGCACGAGCCGCGTCCCAATCATCAAACTGCAGGGGCGTCTGGCTCATTTCCCGGCGAATGCGCGCCGCGCCATCGCCCTGGCTCGAAGAACCGGGACCGATGTCCTCGATGATCAGCCCTATCAGTCGTCCCGGATTGAGCCGCGCATATTCCAGGGCGTTGGCGCCTCCAAGCGAATGCCCCAGCAACACGAAACGTTGCAGGCCCACATGGGCGACGAGGTCCTCGAGATCCTCCACATACGACTGGGTGTGGTAGCTGCTGGGTTCAGCCCAGTCGCTCAGGCCGCGACCACGCTGGTCCAGTGCATAGATGCAGTAGCCATCACCCAGCGATTGCGCCAGCGACGTCCAGGTCTGGGCGTAGGCCCGCAGCCCGTGCAGCAGTACCAAGGGCACCCCGGTCGGCTCGCCCCAGCGCAGATAATGCAGGCGCAGGCCTGAGCGATTGAAAAAGAAACGACTCTCTGTAGGCATAAATGCTCCGCACAATGAAGGTGCTGGACGGTCGGTCAGAAACGATCGAAGCGATAAGGCCTTGGATCAATGATGGGGGCATGGCCACTGACGAGATCCGCCGCAAGGTGCCCCGCCGCCGGCGAGGTGCCGAAGCCATGCCCGGAGAATCCGGTGGCCACGGTCAAGCCGGGGATTTTCGCGACCGCGCCTATCACCGGATTCGAGTCAGGTGTGACATCGATGGTGCCGGCCCATGCCTGGGCGATGCGGGCATTCTCGAAGACTGGCCACGCCGCCTTGAGGTTATTCATCGCATCGTTATTGAGTCGTTGGTTCGCGGCCGGGTCCTGCACCCGCACACGTTCGAACGGACTGACAGAGTCGGCCTGCCAACGCCGGGCGAGTGCCAGGTCGTTGAAAAAAGGCTTGCCCAGGGACACTTCCAGGACACTGCGTTGCGCCCGGAATTGCGGCAGGTACTGCTTGGCGAGCAACAGGTGATCCAGGGTCAGGAAGGCGTCCAGCTTACCGCGCTGGGTGATGATGAAACCGCCATCCTTATGCTTGCGAAAGGAAAAATCAGGCGCGCCCACAGCGATCTCGGTGGGCCCTTCCATCGGCAGGGTACGCAGCACCGAGCAGGTCAGAGGCAAGGTTGGCAACGATACGCCGAGGTTGCCCAGGAACCGCCGCGACCACATGCCACCGGCCAGCAACACGTGTTCGCAGCGGATCTCGCCGTTTTCAGTGACCACGCCACTGACTCTGCCAGCGGACATCTGCAAGGTACGAACCGCGCACTGCTCGATAATGACTACGCCCTTGGCCATGGCGGCCTTGGCGATAGCGCTGCTGGCCAACGTCGGCTCGGCACGCGCATCGGAGGGGGTATGGATTGCACCGGCCCAGTCACCCACGCCACCCGGCACCAGTTTTTCGATCTCACGCTTGCTCAGCAATCGCGAGTCCAGGGACAGGTGCTCGACCGACTTGAGCCAGCCGGCATGCATTGCCATCTGCGCCTCGTTGCGGCCCAGGAACATGATACCCGCCTGACGATAGCCGACATCGGCCCCTACCCGCTCAGGCATCTGTGCCCACAAGCGATCGGCCGCGAGGGCCAGCGGGATGTCATCGTGGTGACGATTGGTCTTGCGCACCCAACCCAGGTTACGGGAGGACTGCTCGCCGGCAATCCGCCCTTTCTCCAGCACGACGACCGATATGTTGCGCTCAGCCAGCGTCAACGCAGCAGTCAGGCCAATGATCCCACCGCCAATGATGACGACAGAGGTCGTGGAAGGAAAAGCGGTCGACGTGTTCACGGGCTCTATGGTCGGTGCCATGATTAAAACTCGATAAGCGGTTGAGGACGACCGCGCGCGTGCGCGGCCGTGTAACAGTCACTGGGACAGGCGAATGACTTCGACTTGCGCCTTCGAAGCATTGCGATAGGCCGTCACTTCCAGTTCCACCTTGTAGACCGTCGAGCCCAGGGGTGGGCAGGTCACCGTGCTGGCTGGATCGACACCGCGAAACTTCTCGCCGATCAGGTTCATCACGGCCGGCACATCCTTGGGATCCTGAATGAACACCCGTGAGCAGATGACATCAGCCAGGCTTGCATCGACGGCCGCCAGGGCTGTCTCGATGTTGGCGAATACCTGGTGCGTCTGTTCGAGGATGTCCTCGGGAATCAGTTTGGTCTGTGGGTTGCGACCCGCCGTGTTGGAAACGTAAATCCAGTTGTCCACGACCACGAGGCGCGAATAACTGGCTTGTTCTTCGAACGGGGAACCGGTCTTGAGCTTGATGATTTTGGTCATGTCGAAAGTCTCTTCAAAGGAATGGGGGCGTTAGCTGAGGACGGGGGTTTCCCACAGGTTCAATTTGACGCCGATGCCCTGCTCGATGGCATTGCGGTACACGACCGTGCCCCAGGCGACGTCTTCGACCGGCATGCCGCCCACCGACATGATGATGATCTCTTCATCGTTTCGACGGCCTGGCGCTTGGTCGGCGACGATCTTGCCGATGTCTTCGAGTTCTTCCGGGCGCATCTTGCCTTCGGCAATCATGTCCATGAAGCGCACGCCGATCACGGGAACGCAGTGGTGCGCGGGCTTGGGCAATTCTTCGAACCAGGCTTCGTAGAGGCCGGTGTTGTCCAACACCTTGCGCACGTCGGATCGCTCCATGTCGGCGTCGATGTTGCAGCACGCAGGCATAGCCATGAAGGCGCCCGGCTTGACCCACTCGCGCTTCACGATTGGGTAGGTTGCGGGGTCGCCCACCTCACCGGAGCTACAATAAGTAACAAGGTCGGAATCACGGACCACTTCTTCGAGGGTATCGACCACCTCGATCGTGGTCACCTGGGGGTAGGTTTCCTTGACCCAGGCAATGAAATTATCGAGGCTCTTCTGGCCGCGACCTTTGATTTTCAATGTGTCGATTTGCGGACAAACGGCGATGAATGCCGCCAGGGTGGTCTTGCCCATGACGCCAGGGCCGAGCAGGCCTACCACCTTCGAATCCTTGCGAGCCAGATGACGCGCGCCCACGCCGGGAATCGCACCGGTGCGGTAAGCGGACAGCAGGTTGGCGGACATGTGCGCCAATGGTGCCCCGGTGTCGGGGTCGTTCAGGGTGAACATCAGGATCGAGCGCGGCAGGCCCTTCTCGCGGTTGGCGATGTTGGAGCCGTACCACTTCACGCCCGCCGTGCAGAAGCTGCCGCCCAGGTAGGCCGGCATCGCCATCATCCGGCGGTCAGCCGTGGGCTTGGGCATGTTGGGGAACGGTGAGTCCTGCGGAAAGGTCACCATTGCGCCGTGGGAGTCGTTGTTCGGTCCGGCCATGCGATAGTCGCCGATGTACAGCAGGCCGAACATCTCCTCCATGGTGTTGACGCAAGCCAGCATGTCCGTGACACCGGCGCGGATCATGTCCTGCTCGGAGAGGTAGATGAAGTCGATTTTTGTATTATTAGACATAGGTTTTTCTCGGGCTGAAGGTGACATCGCTGCGGTAGGCGCAGCTCCACGCTGTCAACGTCGAGTATCACGCTGGGGTTTGCGGCGGTATTGTAGATTTCGGACATGCCGCGATTGGCCATGCGCACGAGTTGGCGCGATTAATGCGTGAAAATTCCCGTAAGCAGCCCATTGAAGGTCTCACCATGGCCAAACTGTGCGCGCCGACTCCCCGGCACCACACTGCGTACGAACAACCCTGGTTCGTGCTCAACTCTTCGCGGTATTCGGTCATGCCCTCCGAACACCCGGCGATCTCGCATTTCTATGCCTTCGATGTGGCGCTCTCCACCGACATATTGGCCGTACCGGACGGTTGCGTGGACATTGTCTTTGACTGTGATGCCACGCGCCCGACCGCCAGGATCTGTGGCACGCCCCTGGCGGCCCAGGCCGTCGTGCTGCACCAGGGTCACCATTATTTCGGCGTGCGTTTTTCGCCGGGTATCATTCCCGGTTTCATCAATGTGCTGGCTGAGGAGTTGACCGAGCAGGAACTCGATCTGCTGGAGGTTTCAGGGTTCGCCCAGCGGATCTTCGAGCGTATCGTCCAGACCCCCTTGCTGGCCGAACAGATGCGGCTCTTCAACGATCATCTGGCGCCGCGCCTGATGGGCAAGACATCACAACTGACGAGCATGGTCATTCAACAGGCGCTGCGGCATCGCGGCGATATCCGCATCCAGCACCTGGAGGACCTGAGTGGCTACACCAGCCGCACACTGCACCGCCAGTTCAGCCAGGACACCGGCCTGTCGCCCAAGACCTTTTGCCGGATCATCCGCTGCCAGGCCGCGTTGGAAACCCTCAACACCCATCAGGACGTCTCGTTCTCGGAGCTGGCGCTCGACCTGGGCTTTTCCGACCAGTCGCATTTCCTGCGGGACTTTAAGAAGCTGGTCAGTACCACGCCTTATGACTACCAGCGCAAGATCGCTCAGAATGCCTACGCCGACCGGATCAGTTTTGCCTGAGCGGCCTGCCTGCAAATAGCGCATTAACCCCCTCCATACGAGCATCGTGCCCTGAACCACAGCACGCAGGCATGGGCGTCAGCGCTTCGCCCTGGGTGTATCGGAAGGGGACTCGCCAAATAGCTCGCGATAATGCGCGGCGAAATGGCTCAGGTGAAAAAAGCCCATTGCCACCGCGACCTCGCCGATGTTCATGGCGCAGGCGGGCGTAGCGATCAAGCGCCGTCGCACCGCGTTGAGGCGCAGGTTGCGCAAGTACTCCACCGGGCGCATGCCCGTCACTGCCTGGAAACTGTTCTGCAGGGTGCGCCGGCTGACGCGCAATTGCTCGCACAGGTCGAGGATGCTCAATGGGGTATCGCCACTGGCGACGATCAGTTCCTGGCAGCGCTTGACCAAGTACGCACTGACGGAAAAGTTGCTCCGGCGCGAGCGTGTGTCATCGGTCGCATGGCTGAACAAATCGAGGAAGGCATTGAGCATGACGTCCTCGAGCATTTTCTCCGAGGCCGGGTTGATGGCGTCCGCATGTTCCAAAAAGTGACGAAACGCCGGGAGGATACGTTGCCGTATACGCAACAGTAACGCCTCATCCACACTCACCTGTGACACGGTCTTCAAGCGCCGGAGTTGCTCGCTCGATAATTCGAACGCCGCCAGTTTGGCGAAGCGTACGGTGTCGACATTGAGCGCCAGGAAGTGCGTGCCTTCCGGCGCATGCAGGACGAACTCTTCGGCGTCACGCAACAGCACGACACTATGAGCCCCCACCTGCTGCCCTTGAACGACGGGCGCACCGCCCAGTGACATGGCCGCGCACAACCGACCTTTGGGCGCGAAGCCGCGCTGCACCACGCGCTTGTCCAGCACCTCCTGGAAGATCTGGAAGCGATCAGCGGACAGCTGCCGCAGTTCGCTGGTCAGGCAACCACGGCCCAGTTGGTCATAGACTTGCTGCCAGCCCTGGATGGAGCCGGCATGTTGCTGCGGGTCATTGAAGGTGCGGACTTCAGCGAGCATATTCGTCGTTCCTCGGTGGCCCCGTTGTTTTTATTGGTCTGCAGGGGCTGGGTCATCCGTGACGACAGTGATCGTTCACGCGGGGGCAGGGTCCGCCACGAAAACCAAAGCCAGTTCCGTGCCAAGCATGTGCAGTCGGTAAGTGGCAGGCTGGACATCCAAGGGCGCCAGCAGCGATCCGGACAGCACGACCTGCCCTGCTTCCACCCGCTGCCCGTCGGCCAGCAGGCGGCGGACCAACCAGCACAGGTTCTGCAACGGGCTGTCCTCCCGGTCGAGGGTATCGCCGACACCGCAGAGCACCCCGTCACATTCCAGCCGATAGGCGACACAGGCATGGCGCAAGGCATCGAATGCCACGCGTTGCCCAAGGCTGTAAAGCCCCGCCGCCGCGTTGTCGGCGAGAAATGCCCCGGCCCCGAAACGCCATTGCTGCCATCGACAATCGGCGATCTCGAACGCGGGCGCGACCTCACCGATGGCCGCCAGGATGTCTTCATCTCGACAGTGACCGGCAGGCAAGCTGCGGCCAAAGACAAAGGCCAGTTCAATTTCCAGCTTGGGCTGTATCAACCGCGGGAGCGACACCGGATTCCCCGGCTCGACGAACATGGCATCGGTCAGGCTGCCATAGGCGGGTTCGTCAAGACCGAAACGCGCCTGCGCGGCACTGCCCGCGAAGGCAATCTTCCATCCGCTCAGTTGTTCTCCGCTCGCCAGGCGCTGCTCCAGGGCCTGGCGCTGCAGCGCATAACCGGTGGACACGTCGATCGCTTCCGGGACGAGGGCCGGTAGCGCCTGGACGCTGCGCGTAGCGTCGAAGAGCTGGTCGAGTACCTTCTGGCCGCCCTTCACGACAGCTGCCCCGCCAGCTTGCGCAATACCCCGTCGAGCCTTTCCGGCGTGGTAATGGCCGCGACAAACCGATCCGGACGCACCACCACGATGCAGTCACGCACCCGGGAGAACCATTGGCCCAATCGATTATCGACATCCTCCACACTGATGGCGTCGACAGCCGTCAACGGCTGGTTGCGTCCAACGCCGCTGCGCGAGCGATTGACCTGGATGAAGCGCGTTTCCCAACGTGCCCAATAGTCAGCCATCTCAGCGCTCACCTGTTCGCACGGATTCACCCGATAGCCCAATATCGCGTAGGACGATCCCAGGACGCTGTCCAACCGTTGCCGCTGCCCCTGGGCATCCTCGACGTAGGGCTGGACGAACAACTGCCCGACCAGGTCGTCCTCGCGCAACTCGGCACGCTCGTGGTACACGAGCCCTTTGGTGATGGTCGCCTTGGGCTTGAACTTGAACTCCAACAAATGCGAGCGCAGGTTGTCGACGCTGTTGACGGCCTGGAACAACCAGTCGCGCACGCCGGCCATCAAAGGGTTAGTCAGTCCCAGCACCGCCCCCATGTTGTCGGCCAGGGCCACCAGTTCGGTGGCGTGCCCGCGCCGCTCCTGGTCGTAGCTTTCAAGAATCGAGGCTGACGCACGGTCCTGAATGATCGCTGCCAGCTTCCAGGCCACGTTGGCCACGTCGCGCAAGCCGGAATTGAGACCCTGCCCGGCCCAGGGCGGGGAAATATGCGCCGCATCGCCCACCAACACCACGCGCCCTTCGACGAAACGCGCCGCGACCCGGGAATGATGGGTGTAGGCGCGGATACGGATGATGTTCAACTGATCGACCGCATCGCCGATGTGCCCACGGATCAGCTTGCGAATAGTGCCCTCTTCGCACATCTTCCCCTCATCCTCTCCCTCCAGGAGCATGAACTCCCAGCGACGCTGCTGGTAAGGCAGATAAATACACACGAACGGCCGTTGCGGGTCGGCATGCAGTGCGGTGTAGGGTGCGTCCAGGGTGTCATTGGCGGTATCGACCACCACCCATTTGCGCGGATGGGTCAGCCCCAGCAACTCGATGCCGAGTTTTTTGCGCACGGTCGAGCGCCCGCCATCGGCGCCGATCACATACTCGGCCTGCAACTGGTAGAGGGCGCCCTGGGCATCGCGCACCTGCAACGTCACCCCTTGGGCGTCCTGCTCCAGCTCGAGCATTTCATGGCCTTGCCGCAGCTGTACGCTGGGGTGCTGCCCCAGTTGCTCGCGCAACGTGCCTTCGAGCAGTTGCTGCATGAAGATGTTGCGCATCGGCCAGCCGTAATGAGCAGTGCTCGGCTTGACCTCGGCGAAGCACACGCCACGCGAGTTGTAGTAGCGCAGCGGCACGTCGCAAATCATGTCCCTGGCCGCCAGCTCGGCGATGCCAATGCCCTGCAACACTCGCAGCGCCTCGTCATCCATGCCCACCGCGCGCGGGTAAGGCAGTATGCAGTCGGCAAGCTCGAGGACCACGCAGTCGATACCGTACATGCCCATATAGTGCGCGGCGGTGATCCCGTTGGGGCCGCCGCCGACGATGACAACCTGGGTCTTCTCCTGCTTCATCACTGTTCACCGCTTTCTTGTTTTGGTTTAAGAGTGGACTGAGTCAGTCATGCCTTGTGGGCTTTGCCTGCAGCCTAACCCCTGGAGTCAATGCAAGCCATCGACGCCCTTGACGTCCGCCGCCTGCAGGCCACCCAGTCGTGCATGCAGGCGACCACGCGTGGCGAAGGCCCAGATC
>Ga0213822_1001172_pt1 | contig 15726 bp, 12 predicted proteins | sample MC6MC0908MG_FD_179872 | JGI IMG/M metagenome (GOLD analysis project Ga0213822, IMG submission 179872) | Enriched soil aggregate microbial communities from Iowa State University, Ames, United States - MC6-MC0908-MG | ecosystem: Environmental > Terrestrial > Soil > Unclassified | place: USA: Iowa...
GCTGCCGCTACGTTGGCACTGCGCTTTCGCACAGACGAAACCCTGTTGCTGCCGCTACGTTGGCACTGCGCTTTCGCACAGACGAAACCCTGTTGCTGCCGCTACGTTGGCACTGCGCTTTCGCACAGACGAAACCCTGTTGCTGCCGCTACGTTGGCACTGCGCTTTCGCACATAAAACATCTGCCGCTGTCGCTTCGCTTTCGCGCAGACAAAACCCTGTTGCTGACGCTACGCTTTCGCACAGACGAAACCCTGTTGCTGCCGCTGCGTTAGCATTACGCTTTCGCGCAAAAAACATCTGTTGGCCTAAAGCCTCAGGCGGATGTATGAAACTTCAAAAGTTCCTACTTTCCAAAAGAAGATAAAAATTTAACTCGGTCTCCCATAGGAGGCGTATTATTATCTGTTAAAACTACTTCCAAGACTGCTGGACCATTTAAATTCGATAAGTTATTAATCATATCTTGGTTAATATCTTGTAGTTCCGTTACTTGGAAACTCGGTATACCCATAGCTGAAGCCATAGCACTAATACTAACTGGATTTTGCTCAAAAGATGGGTGAGTACGGTGGAACTGTAGATTATGTCCATGGTATACCATTCCTAAACGAGCATTATTCATAACAATAAATAAAATCGGTAAATTATGTTCTTTTGCTGTTAATATTTCCATGCCATGCATGAAAAAGCAACCATCACCTGTGATACATACAACAGGTCGTTCAGGTTCAGCTAACTTTGAGCCAATGGCAGACCCAATCCCACTTCCCATTGCGCCGAAATGTACATTAATATCAAAGGTATCATAATCTAAAACCTTCATATGATGAATGACATAGGACATAAATTCGCCAATATCAATTGTGTACCTAGTGGAGGATGGTAAATATTTTTGAATATTCGATAGAACATTTTTCGTATTATATTCCCCTATATCTCCAACAAGTTCTTTATTTTCTTTTACCTCAAGTGCAGTGCTTTTTTGGGTTGCCCCTTTAGTTTTTAATTCTTCTATAAGTAATAATAAACTTACATTTATATCACCTAATACAGGTAGATCAATCTGATATTTTCGATTGAACACTGATTGATCATAGTCCATTTGTATAGAAAAACGATTTTTCGTAAGATTTAAGTTGTAGTTATTTGTTGCTGTTTCTCCTAAACTTGAACCCACGATTAATAATACTTGTCCATCGCCTTCAGCTATCAATTCTGAGGCAGCTTCGTGGCCAGCAAAACCGAAAACGCCAACTAGGAGAGGATGATTCTCTGGAATGTATCCTTTTGCTTGCGGTGTTGTTAGAATCGGCCAATTTAGTATTTCTGCTAACTCTAGCAATTGCTCAACTGAATTCCTTACTCCTTGTCCTACCAATATGTAACCATTTTTTCTTGTTAATAGCTCTTCAGCTACATTTTTAATGGTATCTAGGTTAGGAACTATTGCTGTTCTCTTAGGTGGAGCTGGTATTTCTATGTTTGGAACTATTTCGTGTTGAACATCTATAGGTATAGCAATATGCACTGGACCAGGCACTCCAGATATAGCGATTTCGGAGGCTTTTACTACTTCTTTCAGTAAGTCCTTTGATTCTTTAACCGTTATACTATATTTGGTAACGGGTTGAAAGATCGGTTCAGCATCCAACTCTTGAGAAGCATTTAAACCGACCGTGTTAACTGGAACAGCACCTGTTAAAAATAAGACCGGTAAATGCTCACGCATGGCATTTGCAGCACCTGTTACTAGGTTTGTCCCACCAGGTCCACTACAACCAATACATACACTCATCTGGTTTGTGTATTTTGCGTAAGCTGCAGCCATGTATGATGCTGCTCCTTCATGTTTTGTTACAATCGGTGTTAATCCACTCATTTCATTGAGTTCATCAAAAAATGCATTGACAGAACCTGCTGGAATACCAAAAATATGTTGAACACCGTTATTTTTTAAATATTCTAAGACCGTACGAGCTGCTTTCATAATAATTCTCCTTTACTTTCTAAAATAGAACATAGAACGCTAATAGAAATATTTTTTCATAATATCTTCAGCCTTCATGGGCTTACTGAAAAAATATCCCTGCATTAAATGACAATTTTGTACCAATAAAAAATCTGCCTGTTCTTTTGTTTCTACCCCTTCAGCAATAACCTCAAGGTTTAAATTTTGAGCAAGAGTAATAATCGTATTTGTAATGGCTGCTGCATCATCGTTTAACATTTCTTGTACAAAGGATTTATCAATTTTTAATGTGGAAATCGGCAAATTCTTTAAATAACCTAAAGATGAATATCCGGTACCGAAATCATCAATAGCTAAATTTACGCCAATTCCATTCAATTGCGTCATCGTGTTAAATGTTAACTCTGTATTTTTAACAATTAAATTTTCTGTAAGCTCTAGTTGTAAATACTCAGGTGACAAATCTGTTTCTTTTAGGACATTTTTTACGATAGAAAATAAATTATTCTGCTCGAACTGATGGACGGATAAATTTACAGACATGCTAATTAATGGACATCCTTGATTATGCCACTTTTTCAATTGTTTGCAAGCTTCTTTGAGAACCCACTCACCTATAGGGACGATTAAACCTGTTTCTTCAGCAATTGGAATAAACTTATCTGGTGCTATCATTCCATGTTCTCGATGATTCCATCTTAGTAAAGCTTCTACTCCCTTAATTCTGTTTGTTTTATAATTTATTTGTGGCTGATAGAAGATAATTAGTTCATCTTGCTCCAAAGCCTTATATAATTCATTTTCAAGTTTGATATTTTCAAAATTTCTTGTATCCATCCCTTCGCTGAAGAAGTGGTAGCTAGTACCTGGTGTTTCTTTCGATTTGTACATAGCTGTGTCTGCATTTTTGATTAGCGTTTCTGTATTATCACCATTATCAGGAAACAGGCTTATACCAATACTTGTTTTAATATATATTTCATTGTCTACTAGGTTGAAAGGTTTAGAGAAAGAAGCATTTATACAATTAATAACCTTCAAAATGTCATTTTCACATTTAATATTAGGTAAATAGATTGTAAATTCATCCCCTCCCTGTCGTGATACGGTTGCATCTTCTGGAACGCAAGCACATAAACGTTTGGCAACATCTTGGAGCAATAGATCTCCATAGCTATGTCCTAGGGAATCATTGACTAACTTGAAACGGTCTAAATCCAAATATAGAACGGCTAATTTTTCTCCATTTTCTTTTGCATACTTCAGCCCTTGAGTTAGTCTTTCTTTTAAAAGAATTCTATTGGGTAAATCCGTTAAACTATCAAAATAAGCGTGGTATTTAATCTTTTCTTCTAGTTGCTTTCTTTGAGTTATATCTTTAAATGTGACAACTTCTCCTACAATCTTGTCTCCTTCTTTAATTAAGGAGGTGACATATTCGACCGGAAAGATGGAGTTGTCTTTTCGAAAAAATTTCTTGTAGTTGTTGAAATTTATATTTAAAAAGGATGAAACCATAATTTTATCCTCTGTTTCACTTCGACCCATAATTAAATCGACTGATTTTCCGATTAATTCCTTCTCTGTTTCATAACCTAACATGAGTGCACCTGCTGGATTGCAGAATGTAATGTTTCGATCAAGATTTAATCCGAAAATGCCTTCACCTGCAGAATTGAGAATTAACTCTTTTTCACGGCTAAGTTGCTGTAACTCTGCTACAACTCTTTCTAGCTCTTTATTTTTGATTAGTATCTCCGAGGTTCTCTCCTCGATAATGATTTCTTGCTTTTCCATATATAAAAGGTTTGATAATGCAGATGCTGTAGTGTCAACAATTGATTGGGCTAGCTGTAATTGAGTTTCTGAATAGAAAAATGCTTTTTCTTCAAGATTAACAATAGATATTTGTCCTAAAATTTCACCCATTGAAATTAAAGGAAACATAACTAAACCGTTTATACCAAAATTGCGACAAACTTCATGATTAGGTCTTTCATCCTCAAATACATTAGGAATAAGAATTGCTTTTTTGGTTTCAAAAACCTCCTGCATGACAGCATCATTGCTTTGGTCAATTTTTATTTTGTTATGTGTTTTTAGCCAATTTTCTTCTGTCCAATCACTATCTCTACTCAACTTAACCGGTTTAATGCTTTTTTCTGCTAAAGGGTCTAATAGATGAACACCTATATTATGATTATTTAAAACCTTTTCTAAGTAGAAAAAGCATTTATCAAGGCACTTCTGTAGTGAGGAGCACATTGATAAATCACGTGTAACATCAAGCAGCAACTGCTTTTCGTTAATGAGACGTTCTTTATAAGCTAAGTTGTTTGCGTTTTGAATAGCAACAGCAGCCATATTTACATATGACTCAACCGTTTGAATTTCTTCGTCTGTTAAGTTCATGGGAATCCCATAATCAAATAAAAAAACAAGCCCAAATAACTCTTGTTCAAGGGAGATGGGAAGAACTAATAAAGATTTAATATGAAACCCCTCAACAGCTCTGGGATCAGGTCGATTATCCTTTGAGGTATCAGGGATATAGATGGTTTTTTTTGTTTCGATTACTTCTTTTGCCAGTAAATCTATTTCAGTGTCAATTATATGCATATTCAACGTCCAACCATTAATAACTTCTGGTTTTCCTACATATCCTCTGAATGTTCCATCACTTTTCGGCAAATAAATGCCCACAGAATCACATGTGACGATTTCTTCAGATATTGCTAGTGTTACTTGCTCCAATACTTCGCGTAAATCTTGCTTCATGTTGATCATTTTCGTTATATTGGCCAGTCGAGAATACCTCGTTTGTTCGATAGACATTTAAATGAACCCCCAATCTTTTATTGTTGTCCTATATAAATTCTTGTTAAATGTTTACTTTATTCATATCAAATAGCTCATTCTTTTTATTTTACAGTAGTAATAAACAGGTAGGAAAAAAAATATAGAAATTAGTAAAAAATCCTTAAGAGCATTCTGTGATTTGTCTTTTTATGTAGGACTACAATCCTTCTTTAATGAAATGAGTTCTAGAAAGGTGTTCAAATGTGAGGCAGCGGATCTTCCTTTTGCATAGAAATGAGCCAAATAAAATCATCCTCAGGAATAATTTGGATGTCCTGGCCAAGGCTAATCAACTGCTCAGCTTTCGATTGTTTCGTACTTATGCCACGACGTTTCTTTCCAAGAATAACGAAATCTGTCTCCGGTGTAACAGCTCCTTGCATAACCCCTCCACAAGCTCGTACTTTTTTCGCGGCTTCTGAACGTGTCATAGTGGAAAGAGCCCCTGTAAAGACGATTTTTTTAGTATAAAATGGGTGCTGCAAGCATTCGGATGGGTCAGAAAGGAAGATGACTTCTATGTTGTCTGTATTTTTGTTCATGTTGATACTCCTCGATTGAATGGAAAGATTTCTACTTAATTATAGGCGAGAATAATTGATATGACCGGATTTTTTGAACATAAAATCATTAAGCTTCAATTAATTTTATGACTCAATAATTGAAATAATATGCATATCTGTGAAATTAATTATATTATCATTCCTTTGTATACCAATTTTTTGTGATATATTGTAGAGAATTAAATTCCAATATGCATTTAACTATGTACAAAAAATTGTTAAAATATATATACTTTTGTATTTATTTTCATGTACGCCAACTTTGTAGCAAATAAATTAGTATATTAAGTTGTACCATTAAATTTTACAGAGGTGTTGTAATGCTTACAGTTAGTAATACTGAAAGTTGTCTAAAAAACAGAATTGGTGAAAATACCAATGATATTAAAAAGGTTTGGGAAGAATTTAAGGCTTTTTCGAAAGAGGCAATTGAAGGAGAAGAAGAAAAAGAAATATTATTTCAATGTGGTGTTTATGAATATACTGGAAAGAAATTTTATTTTGACTTTGTACGTCAATTTTCTATTCTTGATGAAGAAGATGAATATTCCCATATGGAACAACTTCTCTGTAGTTTTGAATTTGAGCCAACAGATGAGTTACGTAAGTTTCAGGTAACAAAATGGTCAATGGATTTTGAAGGTATAGATGAATTTTTTAATCATATAGAAAGCCTTCAGGAGTTTAAAGTTCCTTTGAATTTAAAACCGATAAAATCAGAAATATATCAAACAAAAGTTTAGCGTTTTTAAATAGGGAGATTTAAGTTTATTAAAAATTAAGAAGTACCGCTTAGACATATCACGTCACGAAGAACCTTATCATAAATAAAGGCCATTTTAGAAGACATGTTCTTGAGAAAGAGCATGTTTTTTCTTTAGATGAATGTGGGATTTATGAATCAACTGTTACTATGTTAAGAAACTAAGAGTATGTGAAATTTAAATTGATTTCTCATACTTTTTTTACTAAAGAAGGAATTTATCGATATTCCTCGAACTATTGAATTAAGAGAGGGCAAATGAACAAATCAAAGTTCTTTTCCAACAAACTGGCACATTAACTTTAAAATGCTACCTATTCGTATGTATAAGAATTAAAGAAATATGTATTAATAATAAGGGGAAAAGGAAGGTCCATAATGATTCAATTTCAAAAAAATAATATTACAGTTTTTCAAAGTGCATTATATATGACTACCTCGGCAATCATTCAAACGAATGAAGCGGTAATTATGACAGATCCTAATTGGTTACCTGCTGAAATTGAAGAAATTAAGAGCTACATAAACAACATTAAAGGTGATAAACAACTATATATTATTTACACACATAGCGATTTTGACCATATTATTGGGTCTGGAGCCTTTCCAGGTGCTAAGGTAATTGCATCTAAACAATTTGATGAAAATCCGAACAAAGAAGATATCATTCAAAAAATTAAACAATTTGACCAAGGATATTATTTGAGTAGAAGCTATTCACCCGTATACCCAACTGTAGATATTGTTGTTTCAGAGGATGGGCATAAATTAGAATTAGATTCGATTACCATGACATTTTATCAAGCACCTGGTCATACGGATGATGGTTTATTTACAGTGATTGAGCCTGATGGTCTATTTCTTTCTGGTGATTACCTGTCAGATATTGAGTTTCCGTTCATCTTTAGCAATTATCAAGACTATGTAAATACGATCAATAAAGCTGAAAATATTTTGCTTAATCATCAAATAACGACGCACATACCTGGACACGGTTCGACAACACAAGATCAACAGGAAATTCAAAAAAGGATAGAATGTTCAAAGTATTACTTAGAGCAGCTTCTTCGTGATAACGAAGAGCTAGAAAAATATTTAAGTAGGGAGTATCCATTTTTTGAAGGAATGAAAAGTATTCATCCTGACAATAAGAAGATGGCTAATCAAGAACTTTAAGAAAGAAATGTTCTTACAACTAATGAGGAGGAAATCAACATGATTCAAAAAGTCGGACAAGTCGGAATCCCTGTTAAGAAGTTAGATAAAGCAATCCATTTTTATCAAGAAATACTTGGACTTTCACTTTTATTTAATACGGATAGCATGGCGTTCTTTGATTGTAATGGATTGCGACTCCTGTTAAGCCTTCCAGAAAAAGATGAATTTACTTATGCCAGTTCAGTAATTTATTTTCAAGTAGAAAATATCAGTAAGACATACGAGGATTTAGTAAGAAAAGAAGTTACTTTTATTGATGAACCACATGTTGTAGTGAAAATGGGACAAACAGAAACATGGATGGTATTTTTTAAAGACTCAGAAGATAATACTCATGCATTAATGAGTGAGGTACAAGTTTAACTTCTTTCAGCAAATGTCTTTTGTACCGAAAGCGTAGCGACAAGTACAGAAGTCTCCCGCCTCTTTCTCTAATTTTTGTTTAAGAATGCGTTTTTTGGTTTGTGGTTATTTGCTAATTCATTCGTGCATATTTTCTGGACATTTTAAAATACTATGTCTAGATAATTTATCTAATTAGCAGGAAGGGAAGAGGCATAATTGGCTAAACACTCAGATACGAGTTGGAAAAAGGATCATCCAAGCACTTTGTTCGGCAACTCTGTCCAAAAGGCAGAGCGTTTATTAAAGCATGCAAAGTCACACCCCGAAGAGATAGCAATTGAGCATGCTTTCAATCATCTAGAGCATGCTGAAAATGCTTTTATGAATGCAGTGCAATATGGTGAACATTTGGATACAGTCCAACAAAATAAAGAATACTTAGAGCAGATCAAGCAACAGCTACATGAAATGAAAGATGAAGTGTAAGAAAAGTAAGATATAAACTTACTCAATTTTGAACTGCTCTCTGTAAGTAGACAATAGAAATAATAAAAATGCATGAAGCGGCTTGAGTCCTATAATCTAAAAGGGCTTAAGCCGCTTAATTATTTTTCATTAGGTTCACTTGCAGTCAATTATCGGTTTCTAGAGAAATGTTGCGCAGATGAGGAAACATTCCACTTTCTTTCCTGGGAAATATTGTTGTTATTCTTTTGGATTGTTAACACCAAACGATTATTTTATTCGGTGTGGTTTGCGCAGGAATGCTTCTTGTAGTAGGACCATAGATAACAATTAGGTTTCGATTTGCTGGGCTTTTTAAAAAAGGCTGCCCGTTTTTTAGCGAGATAACAGTAGAGGGGGAGAGATTTAGTTGTAATTGGCCATCACTACTCACTAATTGGCTATTAAAAAAGTCGACTTTGACATTTTGAAAGTTATTTTCCTTAACAACGACGAGTGCACGATATTGAGGTGGGTATATCAACGGTACAGGTGCATCTCCATCATAATATCCAGTAATCCGATCACCGAGAGTCACAATTTCTTGGTTTACAAAGTAAGTGGAAGGAGAGATGACAAAATTGACAATGCCGCCAGTATCATCCACTACTGTCATAAGTTTATAACAGCCTTCTCTTTCTCCATTTTGCCCAATCGAAAAATCTTCAATCTGTCTAACGACCCCACGAAACGATTTGAAATTTACCATAGCCATTCCTTTCTAAACGATATTGGTGAGACAGAAGTATTGTTTATCCAAAGGGATTGATTTGAAATCAATTTATAATACTTTAGAACAGCATCATTTTAATTTATGTAACATTCCCAACTTGGGTGACAGAGAATGTTAGGATCATCAAAAGGATTGGTTTATATCTCACATGAATCAATATATACTTAACTTGCAAACTATTACGTTATTCAGAGGAGGGGAACCTATTGAAGTGGATTTCTAAAAATAAGAAACCCCTTTTATTAGTCATCATTATTATGGTTTTCATTGCTGGTATTCTCGACATTAAATATGAAGGATTGTTCTTTCAAATATTACCTGAATCTATTCAAACCTATTTGGCTGATTTTTTTAAATAAGTGAAATGTATCGTCTGGACACAGAGTCAAGGTTAAATAAAAGGGATTGGATTTTTATCCAATTCCTTTTATTTAACCTCAGAAGCAAAAAACAAAATAGTTCTTGTTATGTTGTAAATAAATGATTTTATCACCAAGTTCTTGCATGATAATAATGTAATTAATGCAGCTAAAAATGCTGTGTTTTTTCATATTCAGCGTCATTAGTTCCGGAAGGGGTATCTAAACAAATATTGAATATATCGGTATTGAACGATTTTATTTTTGAGAAAGGTGATGATAATTTTATGGAAGAATGGAAAATTGCACTTGAAGAGTTTTTAAAAGATTGGATGAGTAGAAATGATGTTGTAGGTGCACTGGTATGTGGAAGTTATATTACTGGGCATCCTTCAAAGCGTTCGGATATAGATGTACATATTATTTTAGCTGAGGATGTTGATTGGCGAGAGAGAGGGAATAGAAGTATTAATGGCTTTCTTATAGAATATTTTGTTAACCCTCCAAAACAAATTCAAAAATACTTTCAAGAGGATTTTCAAAACCATAGAACAATGTCCATGATTCAGTTTATTACAGGAAAGATTTTATTCGATAACACGGGAATAATTAGTGAATTAAGAATCGAGGCTGAAAAATGGCTAAATAAAAAATACGATGAACTAAATAAAACAGCTTTAGAAATAAAAAAGTATTCACTATGGGATTCACTAGATAATTTAAAAGACTGTTTTGAACAAGACAAAGGAGATTCCCACTTTGTCTATTATAATTCATTAGCTAATTTATTCTCGGAGTATTGTAGATTTTTAAATTTAGAAAGCATTCCTTACTATCAAATTAGATCCTACCTTGTAGACCCAATATACATTAAGAAATATGTGAAAAAGGCTTTTCCCGATTCAATATTTAAAGAAATGTTTTTAAAAGCATTACAAGAAGCGGATGAACAAAAGATGATCGAGATTTATGAAGAGTTAGTAAACCATGTATTTAATCAGGTTGGTGGTTTTGAAATAGATGGTTGGAAAATAAAAAGTCCTGTCGAAGTATAGATCTTTCACCTTGCGTTAAAATAAAAAAGAAATAATTTTAAAATAGCACTAGAAAATATTGAGAACATTCGCTATATTTTAATATGTAGTTGGGCTGGTGCAAAAACAAGACCGGTTCCATATTTTTATGTTATTATAGAGATATAATAATTAAAAAATCATCATTATTATATGAAAATGCTAGCCATTTTTAGGCCAATTATTCCATAAAGATTAAATAAATGCTGAATTTATTGATGAGGGAATAGGAGGTTTTTCTCTTGATTTATTAAGAAGAAGGCTCGAAAAATGCACATAACTCTCATATAGATAGTTGATATTTTAATCTTTAGGTAATTGTGATAAACTGCAATAAGGTAATAATTGATACAGAAAAGGTGTGCTCCAAGGTTACTCCATGGCTTACTGTGATATCTAAGCAGGAGAGCTTTACATCCTTTCTGCAAATCTTAATATATAAGGAAGGTAAAAATGAGTAACAGACAAATTAAATCAGATGTTATCTTAATTGGTGCCGGAATCATGAGTGCTACTTTGGGGACAATGCTCAAAGAATTAGCGCCAGATTGGAAAATTACAGTGTTTGAGCAGCTCGATAAAGCTGGTGAAGAAAGTTCACACGAATTAAATAATGCGGGAACTGGACATGCGGCACTTTGTGAGCTTAACTACACTTCAGAGAAAAAAGACGGATCAATCGATATTAGTAAAGCGATTAACGTTAATGAACAGTTCCATGTTTCAAGACAGTTCTGGTCTTACCTTGTGAACAATAAACTGATCAATAATCCACAAGACTTTATTATGCCTTTACCTCATATGAGTTTAGTACAAGGGAAAGAAAATGTAGAGTTTCTAAAAAAACGTCATGAAACAATGACAAAAAATCCTTTATTCCAAGGTATGGAATTTTCTGATAACCCAGAAAAACTAAAGGAATGGATTCCTCTTATTATGGAGAATCGTTCAGCAGATGAAGCTATCGCTGCGACAAAAATTGACACTGGTACAGACGTTAACTTTGGTTCATTAACACGTATGTTAATCGACCACTTAAAAACTCAAAATGTTGACATCAACTACAATCATAGTGTTCAAAGCATGAAACGTACTAGCGATGGTTCATGGGAAGTACGAGTGCACGACAAAAATGGCTGTAAAATGGAATACCATACAGCGAAGTTTGTCTTCCTTGGAGCTGGTGGAGGAAGCCTAGAATTACTACAAAAATCAGGTATTCCTGAAGGGAAACACATTGGTGGATTCCCAATCAGTGGATTATTCTTACAATGTAAAAACCAAGAAGTTACTGAACAACATCATGCGAAAGTATACGGAAAAGCTAAAGTTGGTGCTCCACCAATGTCTGTTCCGCATCTTGATACACGTTATATTGATAACAAAAAATCTTTACTATTTGGACCGTTCGCAGGTTTCTCACCTAAGTTCTTAAAAACAGGTTCAAATATGGACTTATTTGCTTCTGTAAAACCGCATAATATTACAACATTATTAGCGGCAGGGGTTAAAGAAATGGGATTAACAAAATATTTAATCCAACAACTTATGCTATCTAAAGAACAACGTATGGAAGAGCTACGTGAATTCATCCCGAATGCTAAGAGCGACGATTGGGATATTATTGTAGCTGGTCAACGTGTACAAGTTATTAAAGATACTCAAGCTGGTGGTAAAGGAACGCTTCAATTTGGTACGGAAGTTGTAAGTGCTTCTGATGGCTCAATCGCTGCATTACTTGGAGCTTCTCCTGGTGCTTCTACTGCTGTACACGTTATGCTTGAGGTAATCAATAAATGCTTCCCTCAAAATGTTAAAGACTGGGAACCTAAAATTAAAGAAATGATCCCATCTTATGGGAAAAAATTAGCAGAAAACCCAGAGCTTCTTAAAGAACTTAATGCTTCAACAGACGAAGCTCTACGTTTAAAATAAAATCTTGATGTAGAAACAGTGGATGTAAGCATCATGTTTCACGACATATAATATAGAACCTTCAATCTAATTTTGAATTGAAGGTTCTATTTTTTTGTTTCCAAAAAATAGGCTCATCACCATAACGAGCGGTTGATTTCCGTTCCGACTGGGCGCTTTGTTGTTGCTGCCATTGCACTTTCGCACAGATAAAACATTGCTGCCGCTACGTTAGCACTACGCTTTCGCACAGAGCAAAGCTTCCTGGGGGCGTCCGATGAGCCGCTTCGCTTCGCTGCAGGGTCTCGGGCCAACACGATGTTGGTCACGAAGGCGTTATCACAGGACGTGATGCTCTTAGTCTTCGTTCCCCTATCGCTAATCCCCAAGGAGTCGCCCAGTCTCCACTCCAATCAACTAATATACAGGGCATATATTAAAAAAAATGTCATCCAAAACTTTTGGTAATAATCCAAAAAAAACTTTTAATTACAAAATAAGTATAGTTAAAAACTATCATCCATATTAATGAATATATTAAAATAGATTATAATTAATGACAAAATCATCATGATTTAATCAAAAAAGTTGAATGGAGAGCATTAATCAAAGATGCCCCTTCAATTAAAGCCAATTTTTCATGAAACTTTAGGGAGGACCGAGAACTGGATGATTACTCTAAAAGGTATTGGGAAGTTTAATGAACTACCTGAAATTTCTATGCATATTTACAAAGGGAATATTCCAGCTTTACAGGCTGCCATCAAAGTAGGGTGGGATATTGAAGAAGACATTAAATTGAGTAAACATATCTCATTAAGTCCGTTAGATTTGGCGCTTATTTCGCAGAGATTGAATGTTGTAAAGCTATTAGTAGAGCATGATGTTAACCTGAACGTAAAAAATAATCCAGCGTTTTTGCAAGCTGTTCGTTATTGCAAGGAAGATATAATTCGCTATATTGTAGCGCATGGAGCGAAGCTGGACATGCTAAATCAAGTCGGGTCTGGTGCCTATTCACAGGCCTACTATGGTAATAAAAAAAATATTCCACTCATTCATGAACTAGGTTTGGATGTAAAACAACACGGTGGTCCCGTATTGCGTCAAGCTGTGTCAAACCATGACATGAAGACCATTACATATCTACTCGATCAAGGGGTGGACATTAATTACAATAAGAAAAATATGGTTTACCCTTATGGAGCGACACCATTAACAGAGGCAACACGAATGGGAAATCTAGCTATGGTGCAATACTTAGTAGAGCGTGGAGCGGATGTTACTTTAGCAGAAAAAGATGGTGAGCGTCCATATACGATTGCAGTTGGCAATAAAAATACAGCTTTGGCCGATTATTTGAAATCACTAGAGCCATCTGAGCTACATGATGTAGAGAACAAAAAGTATGCGCTGAAAAAATATAAGTTGAGTGATGAACTGATTAGCTTTCTTACAGGAGACAAGCTGCGCCTTGATCTAGATGCAAATGATTATGGAATTAGCTATATAGACTTTTTTACACTAACGGATACGATTGAAATGAAGGGTGGTCGTCAAAGGCTACTGCGTTTGTCAGCAAATATCGACAATTATTCAGATTTACTGATAGTATGGAATCCAAAGAAAAATGGGCAGATTGGCTGTTATGATGTGGAGCATCAGGAGTATGCTGATTTGTGTAGCTTTAAAGAATTTCTTACGAAGCCTGAAATATATCTGACCAAGTTTCTTGAAGGTGAGCTGTAGAGGGGATATCCATGTATTAGAACCTTATGGATGATTTATGCTTTTGATAAGTCTCAATAACAACATCATCGGGAGGTTCTTCATAAAAATGGACAAAGATAGAAATAGGGGGAGAGGCACATCTTTTATTATTAAAAAGGTGTGCTTTTACATTTTAGTACCTAAGCTTAGAGAAGCAGAATGAAATAGAGCGTTTTACATAAATTGAACAAAAGAACAGTAGTAAAGCGACAAGGAGGGCTAGGGGAATGCTGAACATGACTGGAAGATCTACCCCATACCATATGCTCATCTTTATTTGATCAAGACCAAACGTTCGCAAAATCCCAGCTAACATTGCTAATAATGCACTTAAAACCAAACCTGCGTAGAGGACAGATAACACAAGGAGTGCTAACGAGCAAAAAAAGGCTTGAATGATTTTTACGAATGTCATTCATTTTCCCTCCGTATTATTTGTTGTACTTTAGCATTTGGAGCAATTGAATAGCTTTCTGTATAGTAAAGTGTCTTTATCCTACAATGACTTCCTACAATCACAACATCTCCGTCAACGATTTCCGCATTCGTATAGGAGAGACGTAAATTTTTCCCTTTTATATAATTACAAATCAATTTTTTCTTTAATAATGGGAGGATAGAAATCTTATCCTTTTCTATCCATACTTCATCTGCAATAAGCGCTCCAATTTCACTTTCACCAGACAGTTTTAAATGAAAACATTTGGCCAGTATTTCTGCTGCTTTTACAATGCCAATTGAATCTACAGTTTCCGCTTCCAGTCTTTGTTCAATGGTCAATTTTCCAGAACTATTTAATTTCATTACTTGCCCATTACGCATTTTTAAACTGCCGGCACTCTTCATTTCATTAAGCTCACAAAAATCTCTTATCGTACATGATCCGGTACTATTTAAAACTTGTGCTACCACAGGGGAGTGAAAAGAGCTATGTCCATGAGCAGAGATTTTTTGTAGTCGTACTTCTTGATGCACAGCAACGGATCCACGGATATTTAATTGTTCACAGTCTGCTGCTAAGTCTTTAATATTGCCGTTAGTAAGGGTTACGGTACGTAGTTTTTGAATCAAAAATAATCACCTCATTTTAATTTAATTAATATATATTTTAATTATTAAAACATATATTAATTAAAGTATATGTTGCTTTGTTTTGTCAAGAACAAAAAATTTACCGAATATCTATCCTGAAAATATGCTTTTTATGTATTTTCTGGGCAATAAAAAAAGGATTTCAATTGTATGAAATCCTAAAAAATTTTTTTCATTAACTGATTAACTTCATTTAGTACTCTTGCCATATCTTCAAGCTTTTCCTGTGGGAATTTCAAAAATATTTCTTGTACCTTAAGTGCGCCATTATTCGTTAAAACCATTTTGACTACTCGGCGATCTTCGCTTTCTCTAATCCGTTGTACTAAATCTATTTTTTCTAGCTTATCGCACATGGATGTAACTGCTCCAGGTGTCACACTAAAGAAGTCAGCAATTTCTGTTGCTTTCATTCCATCATTAATTTTTAGTTGGAGAAGGAGGATAAGTTGGTTTTGAGATAGTGACTCTCCTTCAGAGAGAAGATTGACAAACATTTTCGATGTTTGCTGTATTTCAAGCATTTCTCTCATAATGATTTCCACGTTACGTAATTGATTG
>Ga0213822_1001174_pt1 | contig 15713 bp, 13 predicted proteins | sample MC6MC0908MG_FD_179872 | JGI IMG/M metagenome (GOLD analysis project Ga0213822, IMG submission 179872) | Enriched soil aggregate microbial communities from Iowa State University, Ames, United States - MC6-MC0908-MG | ecosystem: Environmental > Terrestrial > Soil > Unclassified | place: USA: Iowa...
CCGGGCATCGGCCAGATGCCGGTCAATCCAAAAGTCGACATGACCTTTGCCCGTGGCTTGCGGGCGATTTTGCGCCAGGACCCGGACGTGGTGATGGTCGGTGAAATACGCGATCGCGAAACCGCCGAAATCGCGGTCCAGGCCTCCCTGACCGGGCATTTGGTGCTCTCGACCTTGCACACCAACAGTGCCGTCGGCGCCGTCACGCGGTTGGTGGACATGGGCGTGGATGCCTATCTGCTGGCCTCGTCCCTGGCCGGTATCGTGGCCCAGCGCTTGCTGCGGGCGTTGTGTCCGTCCTGCAAGACGCCTTACGTGGCCGATGCCGCCACCTGCCGGCGCCTTGGGCTCGAAGCTGGCGCCGCACCACGGCTGTACAAGGCTCAGGGGTGCGATCAATGCCAGAAGGGTTATCGCGGGCGCTTCGGCATCTATGAGCTGGTAAGTATCAGCGCCACGTTGTCGCAGCTGATTCATCAGGGCGCCACCGAGCAGGCGTTGGCCGTTGAGGCGCGCAAGACGTCTCGCAGCTTGTTTCAGGACGGGCGCCAGCGGGTGCTGGAAGGCCTGACCAGTGTCGATGAACTGCTGCGCGTCGCCCGGGAGGATTAGCGCCATGCCCACCTTCGACTATCGGGCCGAAGATGCCCAGGGCCGGCGCTGTAAGGGCCGGGTGGAAGCTGACAGCGCCCGTCATGGGCGGCAGCTGCTGCGCGAGCGTGGCTTGCTGCCCAGCGAGCTGCGCGAAGCCGGGGAGCCGCGAACCCTGGGGTCTCGGCATGCCGGGGGGCGTTTGAGCCCGGCGGATCTGGCGTTGTTGACCTTGCAGCTTTCTACCTTGATCCAGGCCGGCCTGCCCCTCGAGGAAGCGCTGGGTGCCGTGGCGCAACAGAGCCAGAAGCGGCGTGTCGCCCACCTGCTCTCGGCGGTGCGAAGCCGGGTGATGGAAGGGCACGCCCTGGCGACGGCTCTGCGGGCCTTTCCCCAGGCGTTTCCCGAGCTGTTTTGCGCCACGGTCGCGGCCGGCGAACAATCCGGGCACTTGGGCCAGGTGTTGGAGCAACTGGCGAGCTACACCCAGGCGCGCCAGGCGTCGCGCCAGCGCATTCAACTGGCGTTGGTGTATCCACTGATCCTGATGCTGGCCTGTGTCGCGATCGTCGCTTTCCTGTTGGGCTACGTGGTGCCGGATGTGGTGAGGATTTTCGTCGACAGCGGCCAACCGTTGCCGTGGCTGACCCAGGCGCTGATCGCGGTGAGCGATGGGTTGCGCCGCTATGGCCTGCTGCTGGCCGGTGCGCTGGCCGGGTTGCTCGGGCTGTGGCGCTGGGGCCTGCGCCAACCGATGTGGCGCCTGCGCTGGCATCGTCTGTTGCTCAGGTTGCCGCTGGTGGGCGAGGTGTTGCGGGCGATGGAAGCGGCCCGGTTCGCCAGCACCCTGGCGATCCTGAGCAAAAGCGCCGTGCCTTTGGTGGAGGCCTTGCACATTGCAGCGCAGGTGATCGGCAACCTGACGATCCGCGCCCGCATGGCCGACGTCGCCCGTTCGGTCCGCGAGGGCGGGACCCTGACCCGTGGCCTGGAGCAGGGCGGTGACATCCCGCCCTTGATGCTGCACATGATCGCCAGCGGCGAGCGGGCCGGCGAACTCGACAGCATGCTGGCCCGGGCCGCCGAGCAACAGGAGGCCAGCCTCGCTGCGCGCATCGCGTTGGTGGTGAGCCTTTTCGAACCGGCCATGTTGGTACTGATGGGCGGCATCGTGCTGCTGATCGTCATGGCCATCCTGCTTCCTATTTTGAGCCTCAACCAATTGGTGAATTGACCCATGACATTTCAAAACAACCGACCTCAACGCGGCTTTACCCTGATCGAGATCATGGTGGTCGTGGTCATCATCGGTGTCCTTGGCGCCATCGTGGTGCCGCAGTTCATGAGCCGGCCCGATCAAGCCAAGGTCACGGCCGCCCGTACCGATATCCAGGCGATTGCCACGGCCCTGGAAATGTACCGCCTCGACAACGCTCATTACCCTTCGACCCAGCAAGGCCTGGAAGCGCTGAGCAAGCGTCCGTCCGGCACGCCCGCGGCAAGAAACTGGAATCCCCAGGGTTATTTGAAAGCCCTGCCGATCGACCCTTGGGGCACGCCTTATCAGTTTCTCAACCCTGGCCTCAAATCCCTCGACGGCAGCTATGACCTGTACTCGCTGGGCGCCGATGGTGTGCCGGGCGGTGACGGGTTCGCTGCCGACATCAGCAACTGGGCTGAGTGAACATGGGTCGTTATAGTCGGGGTTTCACCTTGTTGGAACTGATGGTCGTCATCGTATTGATCGGGGCACTGCTGGGCATGGTCAGCCTTGCCATCGGCCCGAGCCCGGCGCGTGAAGCCCGACAGCAAGCCCAGGATTTCATCCGGGTGGTGCAGCAATTGCGTGAGCGGGCGGTGTTGGATGGGCAGGAATACGGTGTGCGCATACAGCCTCGCGGCTATCAGGCGCTGCGACTGGAGACTCGGGGCTGGACCGCGGTATCGGCGTTGCACCGGCTGCCTGAAACGCTGACGCTTGGACTGGAGCAGGACGGCCATCTCCTGGCCCTCGATGAGGCTCAAGGCTCACCCCAGTTGCTGATGCTCAGCAGTGATGAGATCAGTCCGTTCCGGTTATTCATCAAGGTCGCTGGCCAGACTGTTTCTCAGGTATTGAGTGATGGTATCGCCCAGCCGCTGATCGATGAGTGACGCGCGCAGGCAGGCTGCCGATTGCCAGGGGTTCACGCTGCTGGAGGTCATGATCGCGCTGGCGATTTTCGCGACGTTGGCGGCCGCGGTGCTGTCGGCCAGCCAGTTCGTGCTCAAGCAAAGTACCGGGCTCGAGGACCGTCTGTTCGGCGCCTGGCTGGCCGACAACCAACTGACTGAGCTGCGTTTGCAAGCCGTGAAGTCGCCCGGCCAACAGCGAATGTCCCGACGCATGGATCAACGTGACTGGGTCCTGCAACAACGAGTCAGCCCGGCCCATGACCCGCGTCTGCTCCAGGTTGAAATCCAGGTCAGTCGCGACGATGGCTCGTCTGTCGTGCACCGTACTACCGGGTGGGTCCGCCAACCTCATGAATGAACAGTCGGGCTTCACCTTGTTGGAGTTGGTCATCGCCATCGCCATTTTCGCCTTGCTCGGCCTGGCCGGTTGGCGTCTGTTCGACGGCGTCGTGCGTACCCAGCAGGGTGCGGGCCAGCATGAGCGTGAAATCAGGGCCCTGCAGCGCGCCGTTGGGGTGATCGAGCGGGATGTGTGGCAGGCCGTTGCCGGCAGTGTCGTGCTCGCGCCGGGGCATCTGCAATTGCAGCGCAGCCATTGGCGTAACCCGTTGGATCAGCCGCGCAGCGAACGGCAAACCGTGAGCTATCGACTCGAGGGCGCCGTGTTGTGGCGCGACAGTCACGGTGAAGGGACGGTTATCGTGCAACGGCAGAAACTGCTCGAGGATGTACGCAGCCTGAGCTGGCGAGCGTTCGCCCCGGAAGGCGGCTGGCACATCGAAACAGCGGGCGACAGCGCGCCGCTGGCGTTGGAGTGGGTCGTTTCTGCGGGGCGTTTCGAGCAGATCCGTCGCGTGCTGCTGTTGCCTGGGGCGTTGCCATGAAACGACAACGCGGCGTGGCGCTGATCAGCGTGTTGTTAGTCCTGAGCCTGGCGCTGTTGCTCACTGGCGGGATGCTGCGCAGTCATCGGCTGCTATTGCAGAGCAGCGCGCAGCAGCTGCAGCAAGTCCAGTTGCGCCAGTTAGGACTGGCCGGTGAAGCGTGGGCGTTGGGGGTATTGGAAGGCAGCGCAATCACACCGTCCGGGCCGGTTGACCTGAGCCAGGACTGGGCCCGGCTCGAGCCTGCATTCGCCGTGGAAGATACCGAGCTTCGCATCGATATCGAGGACCTCTCCGGGCGTCTCAACCTCAATGCGTTGTTGGTCCAGGGTCAAATCGATCAGGTGACCCTCGGCCGTTGGGCGCGATTGCTGGCGTTGCTCGACTTGCCGGAGTTGTCGTTGCCCCAGGTCGGGCCGGTGCAGGAACTGAGTCAACTGCGCCTGTTGTCGGGCATGGACAGCCAGACCCTGCGGCGTCTGGAGCCCTGGGTGGTGGTGTTGCCCAAAGAGGCGAGGCTGAACATCAATACCGCACCGCTGCTCTTGCTGATGACCCTGGATGGCGTGGAGGAGGGGCCGGCCAAGGCGCTGGTCAGCCAGCGGCCCAACCAACCATACGCCAGTGTGCAGGCCTTCACCGGCGACCCCTTGTTGTCCGGCTTGGGCCTCAGCAGTCATGGCCTGGGCGTCAGCAGCCACTGGTTCCGCATCAGTGTGAGCGTGGCTCGCGCGGGCAGTCGTCTGCTCCTGGCCTCGGATATTGAGCTCGACCCCGTTAGCGGACGCTGGGCTGTTCGTCAGCGTCGTTTTTTACCTATCAGCCCCAGTGAGCTCCTTTGATGAAAACCTGGCTTTACCTGACGGCCGAAGGCTTGGCTGGCCCCTGCGCCAATTGGCCGTGTTGTGTGTGGTCGCCAACGGGCGAACGGCGCGGCCTGCCGTTGCATGAAGCCGCCCACGCGTTGAGCGGGCGGGCCGTCACCGTGCTGTTGCCGATGGAAATGTGCAGCTGGTTTCGCAGCGATCCTTGGCCTTCTCGACGCCAGCCCCGACCCCAGGCCCTCGCCTTCGCCATCGAAGAGCAACTGAGTGAGAACCTGGAGGTATTGCACATCGGTATCGGCGTTCGGGACCGCCAGCATCGCTATCCGATGATGGTCGTTGAGCGAACCAGGTTCCAAGCCTTGCTGGCGCTGCTCGCCGAGCAAGGCATTGATGCACGTGCGGTGCATGTCGATGCCGATCTGGTGCCCGACGATAATGCTTTTGGCGTGCGCTGGTTCGGTCGCTGGCTGTTGGGCGGCGCGTTGTCGGCGCGGGTGTCGTTGTCGGCCCGGGGCTTGGCAACGCTCAAGCCTGGCTTGCCTGGAGACATGCACTGGCTGGACGAGGAGCGTGATCGCCAAGGCATCGATGAGTGGCTGTTGAGCGCTGGCGGACATCCCATCGACCTGTTGCAAGGGGAATTCCGTCGCCGCCGCCCACCTTTGCCATGGCGCGGCGCGGCGGCGGTTGCATTGGGTGTGTTGCTGCTCACCTGGGCTTTCAGCGACGCTCGTGTGCGCTTTCTTGAAAACGAAACCCGGCGTTTGTATGCCCAAAGCGAGCAGCGATTCAGGTCGCTGTATCCCGAGCAAAGCCGGATCGTCGACCTGTCGGCGCAATTCCAGGCGTTGCAGAGTCGGCGCGGGCAGGACCGGGATACCCAGGTCGCTCGTCTGGCACGCCTGACGGAGCAGGTCATTGGCGCCAGCAACGTCGAAGTGCAGCGCATCGATTTTCGTGAAAACGAAGGCTGGAAGATCCAGCTGACGGCCAACAGTTTCGTCGAGCTCGAACAACTGCGTGAGCGCGGGCAACAGAACGGACTGCCTGTCACCCTGGGCAGCGCCAGCAAACAGAACAATCGAGTGCAGGCCACCCTCACGCTGGAGAGCAGTTGATGAATATCCATGGATGGCAGGGTCTGAAACGCGCCTGGGAAAAAAAGTCAGGCCGTGAGCAAGGGCTGTTGCTGGGCCTGGCCGGGCTGGTGCTGGTGGTCGTGGGTTACCTCTTGATCTGGCAACCCACCCGGCAACGGCTGGAGGTCGCCGAGCGACAGTATCGCCAACAGGTCGAACTGAGTGCGCGGATCCAGCGTGCCGAACCCGGTCGCGACACGAGTGTTGCTACGCGACCCTTGTCGGTGCAAGTCAATGACAGCGCGACAGCGGCGGGGTTGGACATCACCGAAATGCAGGTGGACGGCGATTCGTTGCGACTGCTCGTCAGCGGCGATGCCAACCCGCTGCTCCATTGGCTGGACCAACATGAACGGGAGGGAGCGGTATTGCAGTCGCTGACGCTGGAAGCGCGTAATGGGCTGTTGGAAGCGCGGGTGGTGTTGGGACGGATCGACTAGGACTCGCCACAGGCCGGTTAAACCTGAACATTCCCCGGTAACAACGGCAACTTCGCCAGTTTCACCGCCACCCACAACGCCACCACCAACAACCCACCGATGAACAGCCCGACCCCGTTCCAGCCACCCAAGTGCCAGGCCACGCCACCCGCTGTACCGGCGACACTCGATCCGGCGTAATAGCTGAACAGATAAAGCGACGACGCCTGGCCCTTGGCCTGGAGGGCTCGACGGCCAATCCAGCTGCTGGCGACCGAGTGGGCGCCGAAGAAGCCGAAAGTGAACACCAGCATGCCCAGCACGACCAACCACAGCGGCGTGGCCATGGTCAGCATGAGGCCGGCGAGCATCAGGGCGATGGTCGCCCAGAGCATTTTGCGGCGCCCGAGTTTGTCCGCCAGTGCGCCGACTTTCGCCGAGCTGTAGATGCCCGACAGGTACACCACCGACAGCAGGCCGACAAAGGCCTGGTCCAAGTGATAAGGCTGGGCCAACAGGCGGTAGCCGATGTAGTTGAACAGGGTCACGAACGCACCCATCAAGACGAAGGCTTCGAGAAACAGCAGCGGCAATCCGGCATCGCGAAAGTGCAGGGTGAAACCGTCCAGCAGGCTGCGCGGATGCAGTGAACGGGGCCGGAAGTTGCGCGACTCGGGGAGAATCCTCCAGAACACCGCCGCCGCGATCAAGGCCAGGCCACCAATCACCAGCATCGCGGTGTGCCAGCTGACAAAGTCGATCAGAACTCCTGTGATCAGGCGTCCGCACATGCCGCCAATGGCGTTGCCGGCGATGTACAGCCCCATCGCCAGGCCAATGTGCTTGGGATGGATTTCTTCACTCAGGTAGGTCATCGCCACCGCTGCCAACCCGCTCAATGACAGCCCCACCAGGGCGCGTAGCAGCAGCACGCCATGCCAGGTCGGCATCATGGCACTGGCGATCGTGCACACCGATGCAGCGAACAGCGCCGCGACCATCACCGGCTTGCGGCCGATGCGGTCGGAAATCGGGCCGGTGATCAACAGACCGATGGCGAGCAGGCCGGTCGCGACCGACAGGATCAGGCTGCTCTGCGCCGCGTTGATGGAAAACTCCGTGGACAACAGCGGCATCATCGGTTGCACGCAATACAGCAGGGCGAACGTCGCAAAGCCGCCGCTGAACAGCGCCAGCACCGTGCGCATGAACATCGGCGTGCCTTTTTCGATGTAGATATCTTTCAGATCGGCGATGACCTCATCTTGCACACGAGGTGGGATTTCATGGGCCAGTGGAGCAACAGCAGTTTTCACGATGGACCTCGAAGGAGCACGGCCGGGCAGGCAATGAAAAAAGCATATAGCCCGCTAATGTTTCTATCCAATATATTGTTCGACCTGTTTAAGACGTTCTACGACCTATTGGATTGCCCATGGAATTGCGCCACCTGCGTTACTTCATCGCCGTTGCCGAAGAACTGCATTTCGGCCGCGCCGCCCTGGCCCTGGGTATCTCCCAGCCGCCCCTGAGCCAGCAGATCCAGGCGCTGGAGCAAGAGATCGGCGCGCGTTTGTTCGAGCGCACCAATCGTCGGGTCGAACTGAGCGAGGCCGGGCGACTGTTCCTCGAAGAGGCGCGACGGGTGCTGGCCCAGGTCGACAAGGCGGCTGATGTGGCCCGCCGCGCCCAGCTGGGTGAACTGGGTGAGCTGAAAATCGGCTTCACCTCTTCGGCACCGTTCAACTCCACCATTCCCCAGGCGATCTTCTCGTTCCGCCAACGCTTTCCCGCCGTGCACCTGAACCTGCGGGAAATGAGCAGTACCCAGGTGGCCGACGCACTGCTGGACGAAACGATCGAGGTGGGCATCATGCGGCCGTTGCCGCTGCACGACTCCTTGAGGGAAATCGAACTCAGCCGCGAACCGCTGGTGGCCGTGCTCAGCGCCAAACATCCATTGGCCCAGGGCAACGAAGAAGGCCTGTTTCTCTCGGCGTTGGCCCAGGAACCGTTCGTGTTCTTCCCGCGCAGCTACGGCAGCGGCCTGTACGCGCAACTCCTGAGCCTGGCCCGCGACGCCGGCTTCAGCCCGCACTTCGCCCAGGAAGCCGGCGAAGCCATGACCATCATCGGCCTGGTGGCGGCAGGCCTGGGCGTTTCGGTCTTGCCGGCGTCTTACCAACGCATGCGTATCGATGGCGTGGTCTATCGGCCGCTGCTCGATCCGGCGGCGGTGTCGGCGGTTTGGTTGGTTCAGCGCAAGGACCAGCGGTCGCCGATGGCGAAGGGGTTTGTGGATTTGTTGACCAAAAATATAGATGCCTAGGGAAATCCGAAGGGCGCCGAAAGGCGCCCTCTTTGATAGATGGCAGCTCATCGTTCCCGCACAAACCCTTCGCAAAACAAGGTTTGCCCACATGAGCGATTCTTTACCTGGCCTTACCAGACCGTCGCAGGTTTATTGGCGTGGTAATCATAAAAACCCTGGAGTATCCAGGTATCGCCCTTGCGTTCGAACGCGGCGCGCCATGCGCTTCTGCCGCCACCGGGGGATAGCTGGGCCATGTCGTACCAGTAATATTTGTTGATGCGTTTTGTCGTGGCCCTGCCGGCTCGAATGTCATCCATGATTTCGTTGATCTTGGCTCGGGCCGCTTCGGGAAAGTTGTCATAGGACATCTGTGTTTCAGCCAGCGTGCTGAGAGTCACCGTAAACGTGTCTATTGCAGTTGATGCTTCCGCCAGTACTGGTGGAGTGCTGGTGGTAGGTGATTTGCCAGGGACCTTCTTCGTCGGGACTTGGGTCACGACCTCGATATCAAACGCGTCATAGTTCGAGAGATTTTTTGCGAAGTTGGTAATGTCCTCTCCGGTGACCAGTAACGTCTTGCGCTGTGACTTGCCCTTGTTGGCGATGACGTAAGGAATCTTGTTGTTGCGGATTTCCGTCAGGAGCCCGGGTTTGTGTCTTTTTTTCATCTCGTCCCGGAACGCGCCGAGTTTTTTCTTTTTGTACTCCGCGAAGTTTGCAGGGTTCTTTTTATAGTCTTCCCTGGCAGCCTCTACCTCGGGACCTTCTCCTGAAAACCGCACGCCCAGCTCCTCCCAGACGCGCTTTTCCGCGACTTTGACCACCTCATGGATATCGTTCTGTATCTTGGTCATGGCGGCTTTCTTCTTTCCCTGTTCAGGGACGATGGTGATGAATAATGCGCCGGTGAGGTTGTCTGGCAAGGAGGACATCATCATCTTGAAGTTGCCTTCGCTGTCGAAAAGCTCCTTCTTGAGTGGCAGGGTCATGTCGAAGACTTTTATTTTTTGCGCGGACGTCAGCTGGATCCCCTTTACCTGGGAGTCGATGTCTCGGGTGCAGTAGTCGACGGCCTGCCATACGTTGAATTTGTACAGCAGGCTTTCGTGGGGCTTCTTATGTTGCCCGAGGCCGTAGAGGCCCTTGTTGATCTGGTTGATTCGTGAAAGGTAAGTGTCTATATCGGGCACGTCGATGTCATTCATGCTCTCGCGCAGGATGCGTTCGGCCAGCTCCTCGGGCATCGAGTGGATGACCTTCTTTACCGTATTCACCACCTGTCGAGAAGGCCAGTGATGGTCGACCAGGATGCCCTCCACCAAGGCGTTGTAGGTTTTCTGTTGCGCAGTTTCCGGGGCCCGATTGAACAGGCTATGCAGGACTCCGCCACCGCGCAATCGTTGCGGTTCTTCGATCTGCCACCGATCAATTTTCCAAGTCACTGTCAGCTGATGAGTACGATTGTTCGGCGCATAGATAATCCGCTCGCCTGCTTGTATCGCGGTTTTGCAGTAATCATTCCTCAGCTTCAAATAACCTTGCCCGCCCGCGTCCCTGTACAGGTCACGACCCTCGGGGATCAGCCCTTTGCCGTCAAAGCCTTTCAGAAGGAACGGTCCCAGCTCCGGATCAGGCATGCGGGGCAGGGAAGACAGTTCCGGGCGGATCTTGTCCCGGCGCCGTGTCGCACGGGCCATGATCAAGTCCTGTCCAGCCTCTGCCATGACCTCGCCCAGCCCACTGATGAAATCACGGGTCCACTGGCTGAAGCTGCCGCCTTCGTCTTTTATTGCCGACACCGCGGCGCCCCCGGCCATCACCGGCAGGATCGCACGTCCCAGCACGCCGCCCAGGCGGCCCGCGTAGAACATGGCCATCGCACCCGCCAGCAACGTGACGCCGTTCCTGCGCCCCTCCTGGGCCGCTGCGCTGTCGCGCTCGGCGTTCGTCACCGTCAGCGCATCAGCCGTCTTGAGCGCGTGGGTGATCTGCGTTTCGTGCAAGGCTTTGAGGAGGTTGCCTTTGACCGCCGGGGACGCGACTTTTAAGGCGAAATCGTCCTTAACGCGATGCTTTATCCACGAGAAGGTGGGTTGCGTGACTTTCTTGATTTTCTCGTCGAGCGTCAGGTTGTCCGACGCTGGCACCAGGCTGGCAAGTTGATCGGCCTGTTCCATCAGAGGCAATTGTGAAATCAGCCAGCGGGTCATTTCCAGCGTGGCGGTGAGCGTCTGCACCAAGGCTGATTCCAGTTCCCGGGAGCTGCCGGCGTCTACGTCCCTGAAGACTTTGCCGTCCGGCGCCCCTGGCGTGTACAGCGTCAGTGAAGGCCGGCTGCTGAATGTCTTCACCCCAAATACCAGCATCTCTTTCAACACGCTGTCGCCCCACTGAATCTGTCGGACCACCACCTCATGCCCGTTGACCTTGCTGCGCCCCTCGGGCGCTGGACTGCCCAGCGCTGCCAGTACCAGGTTCAGGCCGGTGTTGTCCTTGTCGTGGGTAAAGTCGCCGGAGATGTGGGCGGCCCACGCCTGCGCGCGCATTTGTTTCCCTTTCAAGGACATCCATTCGGCCTGGTGCTTCCGGGCGGCGAGCTGCAATGCGGCCGGGAGCCGGGCCCCCACATTTGCCCGCTCAATGACTTCGACTATTTGCGCGAAGCTCAACGGCCCCTCGACGGTCGTGTGAGCCGCAATGCGTTCGTCCGGCGTCAGGTTGGACATCGCCCATTCCGTCAGGGAGCGGCGGTCATCAACTATCGCCTTCACCTGGCCCAGCGCGACCCCGGAGCCAAACGGCGACTCGCCTGTCGGGGCGTGCGGGTCGATGAGCTGCTTGCGGATACTCAGGGACACCTGGTCCGGGTCGACCGGGGGGTATCTGTCCTTGATGAATCCGGCCAGCAATGTGCGCGTGCGGTCTTGGAGGGCTTCAAGGGTGGCCAGTGTCACCGGGTCCGGCGGTAGAGGCGTATCCAGCATAGTGATCCGCAGGTCTTGCACTGCCCTCCACCAGGCCACGCGATCATTGCCGGTGACGTGCGGGTTGCCGCGCAGCCAATCGTCGAGTCTTTTCTGATACAGCCGTAAGGCGCGTTCGTCCATCGCGCCTGCCAGGTCCAGCCGGTCCCTGACATTTGTCGCGGCATCTACCCTGGCCATCCAGGCGCTGATCTCTTCGCCTTCTCCCGGCCCGTTCAGCAACGCATCGCTCACGGCTGTTTTCTGCGCCGCGCGCAGGTCCGTGACCAGGCGGGCGAGGAAGTCCTCGGCCATGGGGGTGATGTTTACCTCAGCCCAAGCGTTATCCCCATCATCAATCAGGCTGGTCTTGAGTGCGTCCAGGCTCGCGTACACTTGCAGTGGTTTGCCCGGGCTGTAGAGGATCGCGCTTCCCGGATTGTCGGCATTGTCATGCTGTGTCAGCACAACCGCGCCCGGCATCGGCACACTGGACCACCATCCTTCGGGGGTGACACTCAGGCTATAAACCCCGGGCCGGACACTTACCGCCATCTTGGCCCGAGACGCGGCATCCAGCGCCGACAGCGCGTGCTCGGTCAGCGCTTTGTGCATCGGCAGGCCTAGGGTTGCGTCCAGCCGATGGAGATCTGCTTGCGCCTTGAGTTGCCTGCCGAATTCATGAGCCAGCCAGTCGTTAATGCTGCGGTCCGGGCTGAAATCGGACGGCTTGTCCCAGAACTCATCCAGAGCCCCTGTCAGCAGTTGTTCATACGATGCCGGTGTGAGGCTGATCAGTCGTTTGATTGCTTCCTTTGCGTCACGGCTATTCAAGGCTGCCGGCATATCCGTGACGTTTTCCTGATCGGTGACGACGTTGATGTTCGCCAGATCGATGAAGAATTCCCGCGCATTTACCTTGCCGGCGACGGCGCGCCAGAAAAGTCTATTGAGGGCGACTGTCTCGAGCACCGGCCGTTTAACCGCCGATGCGTCGGCTGCGTGGCCAGATTGAGGAATGCGTTCGTCGTGCAGTCGGCACACGAGTATTTCGTTTACGGTCACCTTGTCCGCCATCGCGGGGAAGGTTTTTCTGAACCAGTAATCCAGGTGCCGTGCAGCTACCTTCGAAGGGCGTGGAATGGTGTCGTTCAGGCGGATCATCTGCTGCTGCGAGGCCTCGAGTTGGCTGATCAGCAGGGCGCTAGCGGTTTGTAAAAGGGTGTTCTCCAGCATGTTCTCTTCCTGAGAAAATTTTCGGAAGGGATAACCTATTGAAGAAGCGCGCAGAGGGGGCGGTATATAGATACCGCAGGTAGCGGCACCGGGCGATGTACACAAGTGGTGAAGACATGATCCATGTGGGGCTGGGCTTGCTCATGCTCCACCGCGGCGGTCAGCGGTCCTTTTTATTACGCAAAAAAGCCAGGATTGCCTCGCAGGTAGCTTGTGTTTTTTCCTCCAGCACCCAATGTCCGGTCCTGTGTAATACCGAAGAGTGCGGTTGCGTAGTGATGTATTTGACTTGCTCGGCTAAAGTCTTTCCTCTCGAGTGGTCACCGCCGATAGTGAGCACAGGAACGGTCAACTTGTTGCTGGCGAACGCCTGATTGTCTTTTACATCATTCTCTATCCAGGCTGAATAAAGTTTGAAAGCTGCCTCCATGCGTCCAGGTCGGGAATAGTCTCTAATCAGATCCCTGCGCACCTCGTCCGGCACGGTATCGTTGCCAGGGAATACAAAGTCGTCAAAAAACATGTTCAGGTAAGTTTTTTCCTGACCGTGGATCATGTTGATAGCTGTCTTGCCAAAGAAGCGAAAGTGCCATTTGCTGGTGGTCCGGGTTTCCGGGGTTCCGTTATAAGCCGCTTCCCAACCAGGGATGCCAGGAATGAACCCATCCATCAAGATGATATGTTTGGTTTCATCCGGGTAAAGGGCCCCGTAGGCGTAAGCGATAATTAACCCCATGTCATGTCCGACAATGTCGACCGGCTTGATTTTCAGGCTGGTGACCAGTTCGTGCAAATCATGCGCCATGCTTTTTTTGTCATAGCCGCTTTCTGAGATGTCAGTTTCTCCGGCGCCGCGATATTCAGGAACGATAGGCGTAAAACCAGCACGCACCAATGGCCCCATCAATGCCTCCCAATTGCGCCAGCTTCCCGGAAACCCGTGCACCAGCAACACTGGGCTTTCGCCATTTCCGCCTATGAGGTAGTGCATACGAATGCCGTTCACGTACGCATAGGCGTGTGTGAATGATGCACCGTCAATGACAATACTGGTTTGTTCCACAGAAGACGATGTGGCTGGGTGTCGAGACGAGGTGGTGAGGCCCGACCACGCTATTGTATCCATCAATTTTTTATCCATTTTGGGAACCAGATATAAGTTGCAAGGATACGAATTACAGCTCGTGAGACGAACAGGCCTACCAAGCGTTGACCTGCAAGGCATTTGAAAAATGAGAGGTCTTTTTCAATGGCTTAAAGCCTGAGGGAATCCCGAATCGCACCGATACTGTCGAAGATGACAGTTCCGATAAACGGAGAGCTTGTTTCGGTCGGGATTTGATCGTTCCCCACGCTCTGCGTGGGAATGCATCCCGTGACGCTCTGCGTCATCTTTCAGAAGCGGAACGCGGAGCGTCCCTGGCGGCGTTCCCACGCGGGAGCGTGGGAACGATCAAAAAGGTTGCGCAGCCCAGCGGGAGCAAGCGCCCTCGCCACCGGGCATCGTTAGCGCTTTATTGCACCTTCGCCAAATCCCCTTTCAACGCAACGCCCGCCATGATCGCGCCAGCGTGGCATTCGTAGGTGGTGGGGTCCTTGCGTTCGTTGCTCTTGTAGAAGCTGACGATGTTGGTGACCGCATTGGCGCCGGCGTTCTTGGCGGCCTGGTGCAAGCTGATCAGTGCCGATTGCAGCACCCATTCGCAGGCGGCTTCATCGGATTTGTTGAAGGCGTTGGTTTTTTTGTTGGTCACGGCGCCCGGGCTGACGACGGTGACGTTGCCAGCCGGTTTGTTGCCAGCCAGGTAGAACTTCACGCTGCCGTCGATTTTGCCGGTGCGGATGGCTTCGGCGACGACTTTGTCGAAGGGCAGGAACAGCGCGGTATCGCGAGCCTGGCTGATGGCTGGCAGGGTGCTGAGCAAGAGAGCGGCGGTTACGGCGATTTTCTTCAACGACATCATGGTCTCCTTGACGAGGGGTAACGGGAATTTGAACCGGTTCAGTGCCAGCGGCGGAAGATCAGCGAGGTGTTGACCCCACCAAAGGCGAAGTTGTTGTTCATCACGTATTCGTTGCTCATCGGCCTGAATTCATTGCGCAGGTAATCGAGCTTGCCGCATTGGGGATCAACCTCCTCGAGGTTGAAAGTGTGCACGTACAGGTCGCGATTCAGCATTTCGATGCTGAACCAGGATTCCAGCGCTCCACAGGCGCCCAGCGTATGGCCGAGAAAGCTCTTTTGCGAACTGATGGGCATGTGCTCGCCGAACAGGCTGCTGGTGGCCAGGGTTTCGGCGATATCGCCTTGCTCGGTGGCGGTGCCGTGGCCGTTGACGTAGCCGATGGCGGCAGGATCGAGGCCGGCATCTTCCAGGGCCAGTTCCATGGCCCTGCGCATGGTACTCAGTTCGGGACGGGTGGCGTGCTGGCCGTCGGCGTTGCTGCCAAAACCGACGATTTCGGCATGAATATGCGCGCCGCGCGCCAACGCATGTTCCAGTTCTTCGAGTACCAGCATGCCGGCGCCTTCGCCGATCACCAGCCCATCGCGGTCCTTGTCGTAGGGGCGTGGGCTGGTTTGCGGGGCGTCGTTTTTCAGGCTGGTGGCGTAGAGCGCATCGAAGACCATCGCTTCGGTCGGGCACAGCTCTTCGGCGCCACCGGCAAGCATCAGCGGCAGGCGCCCGAACTTGATTGCCTCGTAGGCATAGCCGATGCCATGGCTGCCGCTGGTGCAGGCGCTGGAGGTGGGGATCAGGCGCCCGGTCAGCCCGAAGAAGATGCTGATGTTGGCCGCCGTGGTGTGGGGCATCATCCGCACATAGGAGTTGGCGTTCAGTCCTTCGGCCACGCTGTTGAGCAGCATGTTACCGAAGGCCTTGATCTCGTCGGTGCTGCCGGTGGACGAACCGCAAGACACGCCCATGCGCCCGTCCTTGATCGACTCGTCGCCCAGCAGGCCGGCGTCGGCCAGGGCCTGCTCTGCCGCAGCCACCGCCAGGCGCGAGACCCGGCCCATGCTGCGCAGTTGCTTACGCGTCCAGTGAGCCGGGACCTGGAAGTCGTCGATGGGGCCTGCCAGGCGCGTGTTCAGTTCGGTGAAGCGGTCCCATTCGTCCATGCGCCGGATGCCGCTGCGGTTGGCGGCGAAGTTGGCGGCGA
>Ga0213822_1001175_pt1 | contig 15696 bp, 16 predicted proteins | sample MC6MC0908MG_FD_179872 | JGI IMG/M metagenome (GOLD analysis project Ga0213822, IMG submission 179872) | Enriched soil aggregate microbial communities from Iowa State University, Ames, United States - MC6-MC0908-MG | ecosystem: Environmental > Terrestrial > Soil > Unclassified | place: USA: Iowa...
CACCCTGGACTATGCCAGCGACAGCCGAGTGGGTGGGCACCTCGACCTGGGCCAGCGCTTCGGCGAGGACAACCGCTTCGGCGTGCGGGTGAACCTGGCCCAGCGCGAGGGCGAGACCGCAGTGGACGATGAGCACTCGCGCTTCAGCCTGGCCACCCTCGGCCTGGACTACCGCGGTGACCGTCTGCGCCTGTCTGCGGATCTCGGTTACCAGAAGCAACGGGTCAATGAGGGGCGCTCGGTGGTCTACCTGACCACGACGGGACCTACCAGCACACTCAACGGCAAGACGCCGTCGGCACCCGACGCCGACCACAACTACGCGCAGCCCTGGAGCTGGTCGCAGCTCGAAGACACCTATGGCATGTTCAGCGCCGAGTACGACCTGTCGCCCACGTGGACCGCCTACCTGAGCGCAGGCGGCAAGTACACCCGAGAGAACGGTGTCTACGCCTCCAACTATGTCTACGGCGCGAATGGCGACGCCCGTATCGGCCGCCTCTATTCGCCGCTGGACCAGGAAACCCTGAGCGCCGTCACCGGGCTGCGCGGCGAACTCGCCACCGGGCCGGTCAGCCACCGCATCAACCTGGCCGCCAACGGCATCTGGCAGGAGAAGCGCAACGCGTTCGAGACCACCGCGTCGGGCAGTCGCGGCTTCGGCAATCTGTATCAGGGCCAGCCCGTCGCCGAGCCGCCGGCCACCAGCGTCTCCGGCGATATCCATGACCCGGACACCACTGCCAAGGTGCAGAACCGTAGCCTGGCGGTGTCCGACACCCTGGGCTTGCTCGACGACCGTGTGCTGCTGACCCTGGGCGTGCGCCGCCAATCCATCGGCGCCGATGCCTGGAACGCGGCCAGCGGTGCCCGCACCTCCAGCTATCAGGAAAGCATCACCACGCCGGCCTATGGCCTGGTGATCAAGCCCACCGAGTACCTGTCGATCTATGCCAACCGCGTCGAGTCTCTGCAACAGGGCCCGACCGCGCCGGCCGCCGCGCTCAACAACGGCGAGATGTTCGCGCCCTATCGCTCCAAGCAGACCGAGGTGGGCGCCAAGCTCGACTGGGGCACCTTCGGCGGCAGCCTCAGCCTGTTCCGCATCGAGCAGCCGCAAGGCGTGCTCGGCGGCGACGGCTACTACCGGGTGGATGCCGAGCAGCGCAATCGCGGCGTGGAACTGAGCCTGTTCGGCGAGCCGCTGGACGGCTTGCGCCTGCTGAGCGGCGCCACCTGGACCAAAGCCGAACTTAGCGGCACCACCGGCGGTCGCGACGATGGCAACCAGGCGGTGGGTGTGCCGAAATTCCAGTTCAATCTGGGCGCCGACTGGGATGTGCCCGGCTTGCCCGGGGTGAGCCTGAACGGCCTGCTACTGCGCACCGGCGGCCAGTTCGTTGACAGCGCCAACGACTACAGCATCCCCGCCTGGACCCGCGTCGACCTGGGCGCGCGCTATCGCACGAAAATGGAGGGCCGCGGGGTGACCTTCAACGCAATGCTGGAGAATGTTGCCGATGAGAACTACTGGGCCTCGGCCAATGGTGGTTATCTGACCCAAGGGGCGCCGCGTACGCTGAAGGTGTCGGCTACTGTTGATTTCTGAGGTTGTTCACGATTAAAGAGGCGCCGTCGCAAGCTGTTTGAAAACACGCTAAAGGCGGTTTCGCCAGGCGCTCTGAGAGGCTGCATTTGCGGCCTCTGTTGTTATTGCTGTGATTGGGGCGATTGGAGCCTTTTGCTAGGCAAGAGTCGACCATTAGCGGTTGCTCAGGACAGTACAAACGGCTGACTTTTTACTCTGGCGAAGAAGAGCGCATGGGGTATCTTGTCGAGGTATCGATCTGCTCTAAATTCCAAGGAAGCCAATGTTCTGCTCGCTCGTATCAAATGGTCAGCCGCAAACGCCTGACCATGTAGAACTGACGGCACCCTGGTGGAGCTTTACGAAAACAGTCCTGGCTGCGATAGCCTTATCGTTGGTACGCGACGGGCTGATCGGGCTGGACAACCCAATTCCTGATCAGCCTTTCACGTTACGCCAGCTACTGCGGCATGAGGCAGGTCTGGCCGATTACGGCGAACTTGAGGAGTATCACGCCGCCGTTACGAACAGTGAGTCAGCCTGGTCGGCAGATGAAATGATGCAACGCCTTGACGGTGCTCGACTTCGATACAGTCCCGGAACCGGTTGGCGTTACTCGAATGTTGGCTACTTACTCATCGGCAGGCTAATTGAACGGCTAACTGATCTGACGCTTGATGAAGCGGTGACCCAACGGGCACTTCACCCTCTGGGCCTAACGAACATTCGCTTTGCTAAAACGCGAGCAGACTTACAGACAACCCATCTTGGAAGTGCCTCAAATTATGACCCCGCCTGGGTTTACCACGGCTTGTTGATGGGCCCAATTTCGCAAGCAGCGCTATTTCTGGATCGACTCCTCTGCGCAGACCTGCTTCCCAAGGGCTTGCTTCAGGAAATGCAGACGGCACGAACATTGGGCGGCCCGATTCCCGGGCGTCCATGGATCACGCCGGGCTATGGCCTTGGTATGATGCAGGGGGCAATTGACGGTGGGTACTCCCTGAGTGGGCACACAGGCGGCGGGCCAGGCAGTGTAATTGCTGTCTACCGTATCTGTGCCGGGAACGCATCGGCTTGCTGCGCTGCTTTTGAGGCGGGCGCCAGTGAAGGCGCCATCGAAGCCATCGTTGTTGGACATTTGATGAAAGCTATACGGGGTGGCTGAAGACGACTAAGCCTTTTAGGCGTCGGTGGGAATGTTCGACTGTGGGCAAGCGGCCCTTCGCCATAGATAGCAATCGGCCAGAAGCTGTCGTTCAGAGTAGGGACATGACCCGCCTTCTTACTAGCGGCAAAACACTTCATAAGGTGTACTGCGCGCACCATGCGACAGACCCACACATGCTGTGGTGCACACAGCCCCCCTTACACGATAGCGTCTTTTCTCTTGAGTTTGATGCCGGCCTTCGATTAGATATGAGGCGTAAACGTTGTGACGTGAATAGCACCATCAAACACAAGGGAATAGCACTAAATGGCCAGGATAGAGCCCGTTTTCGGCAGCATCAGCAGCGAAATCGAAAACCCATACCAACCGGGTGACGCCCAACTGATTGACGACGAGGTTGTCACGTTTTCAAACTCCAAGATTTTTGATTTTTCCGGGCGTATTTCTCTGGCGCGCTTCTGGCTGATTCATGTGCCGTTGGTGCTGGTTCTTCCGTGCATTTTGCTGTTGTTCTTTATGGTGGGGTTGCGCCATCAACTGGTGGTTTTGCTGATAGTCGGTGTCACCGTTGTCGTTCCTGCCATCCTGCTCAACGTGTCTCTACTGGTACGCAGGGCACGTGATCTAGGCTGGAGTCCGATATGGGGAATGCTCTCCGTATTCCCTGTTATCGGCTTTGTGATAACGCTTCCGCTCATCATGCTTCCGGGGCGTAAAGCGATTAATAAATACGGCCCGCCCAATCCACCTCTCTCGACGTTGGTAAAGCTACTTACCGCGCTGTTGGTGGTGCTGGCGCTTGTAACTTCAACCGTGCTAGTTGCGTATTTTCCCCAATACCACCCACAGGCACTCTACGAGTGGTTCTTTAATGCATTGGCTCAGGCATAACGTTAGCGTACGCGAAGTCCATGCTTCGCCTCATTGCGCGGCGCCAAGTGCTCAGGTGCCTTTGTAGAGAGTGCTGCGCGCACCACGCGATAGCCCTGCGTACATCGCGGTGATGTCCATTGGGAAAAAACGGGAAAAAACGGGACAGATTTATTTTTCTGATAATAAATCTGTCCTCTTTTTCGTTCAGGTTCCTTGCGCAGCGGCAAACGTGTGGCGGCGCTGATGAGCCGATCCAGTCGGCACGGCTCAACGGGCACGATCCGTATGCTTATTTGAAAGACGTGCTGGCACGGCTGCCGACGCAGAAGATGAGTCAGATTGACGAGTTGCTGCCGCATAAGTGGCGGCCGGCGTAATCACGCAAGGTGGGGGCGCCGTTCGCTTACGCTATGCGTCAAAAATGTTAAAGTTCGCGCTCTATTTGGGGAGGGGTCCACTTGAAAATTTTCAGCGCTCTCGTGTTGCTCGCTTTGTCTGCTCCGGCCTACGCTTCAGAAACGACGACGTTTGTTTCGTCACTAAAAAACTGGGCATATGAATGCGAAATCATAGGGGCCACGGCGCTAGCAAATGCTGATACTGCATTGCAGAAGCACGGAGCAAACAGCTACGAAGTAGCGCTTTCCAAATCCAAAATCATTGAAGCCCCCAAAATATGCATTGAGGACAAAATGGAGTCAGGAAACGCTAGCGTGGATCAGGAGATCCGCAGGCACCCCCAGTTGCGCGCAGCCATTGAGGAAGCCTACTCGAAGTGGATCACCTACCTATTTTGGCTTGTCCCGCCACACCCTCTGGGAACCGCCAGCTTAGAAAAGACAGCATTTGAAATGTCGGCAATCCGACTTCAAGCGCAGATCGACTCTCTGTAGAAATGCAAGTTATTTTGAAGATGGCTGGTTTGCATGGGAGTTGAGTTATGCAAGGCCTGTTACATACTCCGGGCCGAAAGCAGTCCGTGACGAACGCTTAGGTAGATAATTTCTAACATTCTCGGTCTTGAGGCTGGGGATGAAAATGGTAGAGGCTATTTTTTACCATTAGCTGTTAGCTTGAAATAGATTGCCATCATCATTCAGCGGCCGAATGGAAAAAAACGGGACAGATTCTGAGCGGAAAAAACGGGACAGATTTATTTTCCTGATAATAAATCTGTCCTCTTTTTCGTTGATAATAAATCTGTCCCCTTTTTCTTTTCCCCACCCAGGCAAATCACATCTGTCCAGCAAAAAAACGGGCGTTCCAAGCGCCCGTTCTCCTATCAAATCTCAACCTGCGCCTGAAGCCGCCGACCAATCACCTCCAGCAGATCGCACCCATCACGCAACGGAATCACCAAAAGCTGTGCGAAGTCCGAAAGCACCACCGTGTCGCTGGCGATCTCGGAACGAAACGCAATGTTCTCCAGTACCTGAGTCACCACACGAATGCGGTAATCGGCTGTCGCGTGTAGGACATCCAGCGGGGCTTCGGTATCGATGAGTAAGGAGGCAGGGGTGCAGTCGATGCCGGTGATGGGGACGTATCTTTCCATGTTTAAAGCTCCGATCTAGTGAGGTTTTAACCACTCAATCGTCGCCAAACAATTGGGTGGCAGTTGCACGCAGGTTGGCGAACCGGGATCGGAAACCGGCAGACCCGAAGGTCTCCCGCGCACAACTGCCGTAACGGGCAGCCGTGCAAGTGTGCCAAAGCCTTCGCAAAAAACGCAGTACTTTTGCACTTGATCCCAGGTCGCCAAACCTGGTCGCCATTCTGGACGACGGGAATGACTATAGATTTGGGCAACCAAGGCGGACAAGGTGAGAGATTCCGAGAGCTTCGTAGGAATCGTGAGACTTCCATGTGGAAACGAACCGACGGTTTCAGCTTCTGTAGGAACAGTCTGGACCTCAGCGTTTAGATCGACCTCGATTCATTCCGGTCGTCCACCCTGACCAAACCTGCGCCTGAGCCGACCGCGAAACTGGGCATTGCCACACGCGCCTTGCTCACGTTGCGGATTGCCTTCCTGGCGTTCCCGGGCCGGATGAGTTCCAATCCCTGAAGGCAGTCAATTCAGCCACGGCATGGTCCGCGAGGGCGGGCAGGAAGCGATCAGCTGAAGGCGATTTTTTAGGCATCTACAGAGCAACGAGCATGGAACGCGACAACCACAGCAGCGCCTACATCACCACCACCCAAGCGCTGGAAAGCCTCTACGGCCACGTCGCAGCACCCTCGATCCTCAAGGAAGTCGACCATATCCATCCGGTTTACCAGCCCTTCATAGAGGCTGCGTCCTTTGTGATCCTCGCTTCCTCAGGCCCCGGAGGGCTGGATGCGTCTCCGAGGGGCGACGCGCCGGGGTTCGTTCATGTCCATGACAGCAAGACGTTGTATCTGCCTGACCGCCGCGGTAACAACCGTATCGATTCGCTGCGAAACATCGTCGAGGATCCCCGGGTCGCGTTGCTTTTCCTCGTGCCGGGCGTGGGGGAAACCTTGCGCGTGAATGGCACGGCCAGGATATCCATCGAGCCAGCCCTGTTGTCCCGCTTCGCAGTAAAAGGGCAACTCCCTCGAACCGTTCTGGAAGTCACCGTAACCAGTGTTTATTTCCAGTGCAGCAGGGCGGTGATCAGGGCGGGGCTGTGGGATGTGGAGCGGCAGATCGAGCGCCGCGCACTGCCCACGGCAGGCGAGGTGTTTAAGCGCATCTGTCCATCTCAGGTCGATGGCGACGCTTATGACAAGGCACTGCCGGAGCGTGTTGCCAATACGCTTTACTGACGGTTTTATAAAACACTTCAATACCCAGGCCCGAGAAGCCCTGGGTATTGTTGTCGATAAGCCGAGGCGCAGTTCCCCGTAAGATCATTTATTTGAAATGACGTCACTCATGTATTGATGTAGATCGCGCAGGTCCCTGACGCTCCAAGGGTGCGGCGGGATCTTCACGCCATTCTCCTGCAAGGTCCTTGGAATCAGGTTTCCATTTGGGCGAAGTATGATTGAAGAGACAATCACTCCCGGGTAATCGGTCAGTCGTTTCTTGAAGGCGGGTGTCGTAAGGTCGGGGGTTGGAGGGTTGCTTTTTTTGGCCAACGGCCCTGTTCCCTTGATATCCGCACCATGGCACACGGCACATCTCTGAAGATAGAGCGCTTTCCCATTGGCGTTGTCCGCGAAGGAGGCCGACGTTTGGATGAATGAAAAAATGCCGAGTAGCGCGACGAATGATGTTTTGATTTTCATGTGACCGGAACAGCTGATTTGAATGACTGACGCAACCTTTCTATCACTTGCTCAATTGACGGCCCCTGAATGGGTGGCGGCGTTGGGCTCTCCCCAAACTCCCGCCAGATGAACAACGTCAGCTCCGCGCCGTCGGTCAATGTCTGGGCATTCCCTTGACTCCCAAACGTTTCCAGCAGCCTGTACCGCGTATCTTCCCAAAACAACGCCTCGACCCAGTCGTACACCGGAATGAAATGGAAGTGGATGGGGTAGCGGGGATCGTGGCCGAATCGGCTGATGTAAAGCCATTTGGGGTTGAGCTGTGTTTCAAGAATGCTTTGGATGTCAGCCATCAGGCCACCCAGCTCCGCTAGTGCCGACGCGGGCAATTGGGCCAATGAGTTCACGTGAGCCTTGGCGCCGAGCATGAGATAGCCGGGCAGGGCGGAGGCCAAGTGATGGTTGACTGTCCAATGGCTGGTTTCATGGAGGATAAACGGTGGTGCTAGTTCCAAAGCTGACTCCCTGTCGTAGTGCGGTTAGGACCGATCCTTCAACTATGCAGCATTTTTCAGCCGTGCGCTGACACGCAAGATTGATGAGAACCTGTGGCGAGGGCGCTTGCTCCCGCTGGCCGCGAAGCGGCCTTCGAATAAGGCATGGGAGTTGACTGGATACACCGTGTTGGCAGGTTTCGGGACTGCTTCGCAGTCCAGCGGGAGCAAGCTCCCTCGCCAGGGGGGTTGTGTTGGTCGGTGGACCGAGTTGTCAGCTTTGGGGCCGCTTCGTGCCCCAACGGGGATAAATCCCCTCGCCACAAGGATAAAAGAAGGGGGGGCTGATTTATTTGCTTGAAAATAGTTCGGTTCCCTTATCGATCCTCCTTTTGTTATTTGTACTGCCAGCACTGGGCAGGCTTGGAGGTCTTTCCGATGCGGCAGGCTTGACCGCAGCTGATTTTCTCGCAGCAGGTTTTGCGTCTGGTTGAGCCGCCGGTGCTGCTGGTTTTTTCGCGGCGGATTTAGCTGTCGGTTTTGATGCAGCGACCGGTGGTTTTCCAGCTTTTGGAGTCGCAGCTTTGGAAGCCACCGCTAATGTTGCAATCGGTTGTACCGTGAGTTCCACACCCATCGCGGTCATCAATTTCCTGATAGTTTCAAACCGCGTTTTTGCGCCAGATTTCAGCACCTTATAAAGGCTTTCACGATTAACTCCGGCATCTTTGGCGACTTTATTGACACCTTTGGCTTTTGCGACCTCGGCCAACGCATGAATAAGACTTTCCGTATCATCGGCTTTCATACTTTCAGCCAGATAAGCCGCTATAGCTTCTGGGGTATCGAGAAAGCGCGAAGCCTCGTAACGAGTCGTACCAGCAGTGCTGAGGCTAAGGACCGGCATATCCTCAGGGTTGAATTTGTCGCTCATGTCATTTACCTCTCAGGGCATCAAGAATCAATTTGGCTCTCTTAATGCCTCGTCTTTGATCTGTTTTATCGCTTCCGCTGAGCATCAAGTACTCTGCGATCCCCGAGCGTACAAAGTAGATTCTGTACCCCGGGCCGATAAAAACACGCATTTCGCTCACCCCATCGCCAACCGGTTCGCAATCACCAAAATTGCCATTTTGGGCGCGATCCAGGCGGGCCAAGATGGCCGCTTTTCCTTGAGTATCCTTCACACTGTCAAGCCAATCCTCAAAATCGGGCGTCTGGTGGATCTCGTACATTTTCTTATCGATCATAGTCTCACTTGTAGCCGTATGGCTACTCCTGATGGATGGGAGATTGACTGCAGATCATGGTTCTTTTCATCGAACATGGAGCCGATGGTGTCGCTCTGGCTGGCAGTAGGTGCAGGGAAGCGGGGGGAGTCGATGCCGGTGATGGGAGGTATCTTTGCATGGGATTGCTCCAGCTGGTTTAGGGGGCTGATCCGATACGAAGGTCGCCAAACCCGGTCGCTTTTGGGGGCGACGGGAATGACTTTAGATTTGAGCAACCAAGGCGGACAAGGTGAGGGATTCCGAGAGCTTCGTAGGAGTCGTGAGACTTCCATGTGGAAACGAACCGACGGTCTCAGGTTCTGTAGGAACAGTCGGATCACGCCGGTTTCAGCAGGTCTCGTAGTGCGGTTAGGACAATTCTTTAGCTGTGTAACATTTTTCAGTTTGTGCGCTGACAGGCAAGATCGATGAGGACCTGTGGCGAGGGAGCTTGCTCCCGCTGGCCGTGAAGCGGTCTTCTAACAAGCGCTGGGAGTTGACTGGATACACCGTGTTGGCAGGTTTCGGGACTGCTTTGCAGTCCAGCGGGAGCAAGCTCCCTCGCCACGGGGGTTTGTGTTGGTCGAGGGACCGAGGTGTCAGCTTTTGGGGCAGCTTCGCGCCCCAACGGGGATAAATCCCCTCGCCACAAGAATGGTCAGTGGGATACCGCCAATCCAATGGCTTTTGTAGCGAGGTTGCAACTACCCTTCAAACTCCGTCTTCAACATCGTCAAAAACGCCTCTCTGGCAGGATGCCGGCCAGCGTTTTCATGCCAGTAGAACAGGTTATCGATGCCCGTCAGCTCAGGGAACTCATACCCTGTCCAGCCAGCCCCCTGACGGTATTGCTCATAGATCCCACGAGGCACCAGCGAGACGCCGGCGCCGGCACTGACGCAGCCGACGATGGCGCCATAGCTGGCGATGCTGATGATCGGTTGCACTTGGTCATGGCGCAGCAACCACTGCTCCAGGGCAAGGCGGTACGGGCAGCCTGGGGGCCACATGAAGATGGCCTTGCCTTGCAGGTCTGCGGCGTTGCGCAAGGGACCGTGGGATTCGGAGGCGATGAGCATCAGGTCTTCGCGGTACATCACGGCGCGCTTGAGTCCGGGGCGTTCCACGTCTACCGCCACGATCACCCCGTCGAGCCGGTGATGCTGGGTGTCGTCCAGTAACTGCGCCCAAGTCCCCGTGCTCAGCTCCAGCGACACCTGAGGATACTGCGCGTGATATTTGGCCAACAACTGCGGCAGGCGCCCCGTGGCGCTGGATTCGATGGCGCCAATGCGCAGCGGTCCGCTTGGCGTGTGGCTGGGGTTGACCGCGCGGCGGGCTTCTTCCGTCAGGCCGAGGATTTTTGTCGCGTATCCCAGGAACACCTCGCCCGCCGGGCTGACCCGCAAACCGCGGCCTTCACGAAAAAACAACGGTGTACCCAGCTCCCGCTCCAGGGATTTGAGCCGTGCCGTAATGTTGGACGGCACGCAGTGCAGCACTTCGGCGGCGCGGGCGATGCTGCCGGTGTCGCAGACGGTCTTGAGCATGCGCAGTTGGGACAGTTCCATAGCTCATCCAAAGTGAATGGTTGGCTAAGTTTAAGTCACTTGTATTGAGGGTGGGTGGTTTTGATACTGCGGGGTAAATAGACCAGACGCTCAGTGCGCAGGAACTCTGAATGGAAACCCGTTGTGTGCCGTTTGACGGCTTGAAGAACCCCAGCAGACCCCACGTGAAAGTGATCCTGGCGACGATGTTCGTGATTCTTTGCTGGGCCTATTCGCCGATTGGTATTCGCATCGGCTTGCAGGCCTACGAACCGGGTCAGTTGGCCTTGGTGCGGTTTCTCATCGCTTCGGTGTTCATGGCCGTTGTCGCGGTGGCGAAGGGTATTTCCTGGCCGCGTCTTGGGGATTTGCCGTTGCTGGCGGTGTTGGGTTTCTTTGCCGTGAGTCTGCACCATATCGCCCTCAATTACGGTCAACGGGGCGTCAGTGCCGGGGCGGCGAGTGTGCTGGCCCAGTCCACGCCTTTGTTCAGTACGTTGCTGGCGCATTTTGTCTTCAAGGACAGAGTCGGCGGTTGGCAATGGGGCTGTGTACTGTGCGGCTTGCTTGGCGCTGCCGTGGTCGTCACGGGGGATCGAGGCTTGGGTGACATGGACGCCCGTGGGCTATTGATCCTGCTGGCGGCGCTGTCCTGGAGTGTGTATTTCTCTTTGCAGAAGCGCCATACCCATCGCTACGACGGATTGACCATGGTTTGCTACACCGTCTGGTCGGGCACACTCCTGTTGTTCATTTTCGCACCGGGGGTGTTGGACGCGGCGCGACAGGCTTCGGCTTCGGTGAACCTGGCAGTGTTGATTCTCGGTATCTTCCCCAGCGCGCTGGCGTACCTCGCCTGGGCGTACGTGCTGGCCCACAGCGACGTGAGCCGAGCTTCCATGGCGCTTTACCTGATACCGCCCAGCGCGATGTTGATGGCTTCTTTAGTCCTGGCCGAACGCCCGGCGACGATGGTGATTGTTGGGGCGATTATCGTGTTGGCGAGTGTGCTCGCGTTGAATTTTGAGCCGGTGAAGGTGGCGAAAGTCGACTGACTCTGTAGTGGATGTGGGCAATGACGTTTGATGTTGTAGCCACACAGGCTGTCATTGAACACCGTCCTACGGGCAAGTGATCGCTTTGGGAGAAATCGAGGAAGTCTCTGACAACTTTTTAAGGTTGGCCTTCGGAAGTCCTGCACTTACGATCTGGCGTTGTCTCAGTGCTCTGTGTGGTATCCGGCACGCTCAGCTTCGTTTTATATCGTGAGGACAGATCGATGCCTGGAAGCCAATACGCCAAGATTTTGGAGCACACCACCAATGTTTTCGGCAGTCGGCAGTTGGCTGAGGATTGGCTGCGAAAGCCCTGCAAGTACCTGGGCAATCATGTGCCGTTGGAGCTGATCGACAGTCCGCAAGGCTTTCAAGTGGTTGAGGATTACCTGACGCGGATTGAACACGGGGTATATCAATGAGTCCTTTCCCAGGGCGTGAAGCTCGCTGTTTTGGGGTTGTTGCCCAGCCTAGCGGGAGCAAGCTCCCTCGCCACGATTGTGTTTCGAGCCAACAACTTTTGATCGTTCCCACACTTGGGAACGATCAACGCAGCGCCCTTTATTTTATAACCTGATAATCCTGGCCCCACACCCGCACGGTGTTGATTTTCTCGTTCAACCCTTCAAACACAAACTTCTGCCGCACGGCCGTCTTCGGCGGAATGGTGACTTCATCCGGGTTTTCAAACCCTGCGAGCCTGTTGGCGTAGCCGGCCTGGTCGATGGCGAGCAAGGCGCCCGTTTGGCCGAGGTTGATCAGGCGCAGTTGGGTGTCGGTGCTGTTCTTGAAGCCGAGGGTGACGCTGAAGGTGTCGTCAACGGGCTCCAGCTTCAGGACTTCGATGGAAACGCGGTCTTTCAGTTGCTCGTTGGAAGAAATGATCGCGGCGCCATCGGCGCCCTGGGCCGATTCGCGGCCATCGAGCACGCCTTCGCTGACGCCACCCAGCAAGTTCTTGCCAGCGGTAATGAAGCTTGAGACAGCTGCCTTGGTCGAGTCTTTGATGAGGCTGCCGTCCGTGGGCTCGCCTTCGGCCAGGCACAGCGAACTGAACAACAGACTGGAGACGAGGAGGGTGGCGCGTGACGGCAGAAAGGTCATACCTGAGTCCTTGGGGGTGGCCTGCAATAGCGCCCATCAGCAGGGCGAACGGCATGATAGCTGTGATCAGCGACCACTTGCTACGAGCCTCTGGCGTCCTTGAGTTTTTCCGACATCTTGACCAGCGCTGCCAACGAGTCCGCCTGCATCTTGCGCATCAACGACCCGCGCCGCACTTTCACGGTCACCTCGCTCAAACCCAGCTGGGCGGCCACTTGCTTGTTCAACAGCCCCGACACGACCCGATCCATGACCTCGCGCTCCCCGTCAGTGAGGGTGCCGTGGCGGCGCTTCAATTCATCCACCATCGCCGCGGCCTTGCGCCTTTCCTTGTCACGGTTCAGGCCCAGGCTGATGGCATCGAGCAGGTCCTGTTCACGAAACGGCTTGGTCAGGAACTCCAGCGCCCCGGCCTTCATGGCTTTGACCGACATGGGGATGTCGCCATGGGCGGTGATGAAGACCACCGGGAGCAGAATATTCAAGCGGGCCATTTCCTGCTGGAAATCCAACCCGCTCAAACCCGGCATGCGCACGTCGAGGATCAGGCACGCTGGCACATCTAGCCGCTCAGCGTCCATGAACGCCCGGGCCGAATCGAATGCCGTGCTCGCCAGGCCCACCGAGGCCAGCAGGTCTTGCAGCGAGGCACGCACCGAGCTGTCATCGTCGACGATGTAGATCATCGCCTCAGTGCGCCCCTCAACCTCTGTCTTGCTCATCGGACTCCCGTGTAATCGCCGGCAGGGTGAAGTGGAAGGTCGAGCCTGACCGCGGATCGCTTGAGGCCCAGATACGCCCGTCATGGGCTTCGATGATGGAGCGGCTGATCGCCAGGCCCATGCCCATGCCGTCCGGTTTGGTGCTGTAGAAGGCGTCGAACGCCCGCTCGCGGTCGTTGGCGGACAAACCGCTGCCTAGGTCGGACACCGAAAACAGCAATCGATCAGGGGACTCAAGGGCGACCTGCACCGCCAGCTCCCGGCGCTCGACTTCCACCTGGCGCATGGCGTCGACCGCGTTCGTCGCCAGATTGAGCAGCACTTGCTGGATCTGCACCTCGTCGGCCAGCACCGGCGGCAGCCCTTCCTGGACCTGCACGCGCAAGGTGATGTTCTGTTCGTTCAGCTCGCCCGCCAGCAAGCGCAGTGCGGCATTGACGGTGTCGGCCACGTTCAGCCACTGCTTGGTCGGCGCTTGATGCCGGGCCATGCCGCGCAACCGGGCGATGATTTCGCTGGCGCGGTGGGTGTCGGCGATGATCCGCTCCACCGCCTGTTGCGCCTTGGGCAGGTTGGGCGGCTCGGTGGCCATCCAGCGCAGGCAGGCGCCACCACTGGCGGCCACTGCAGCCAGTGGCTGGTTGACTTCGTGGGCGATGGAGGCGGCCAGCTCGCCGAGCATGTTAATGCGAGCAATGTGGGCAAGGTGGGCACGGGTCTGATGCACGGTGCGGATGGCCGCCGATAACCGCAGCGCCAGATACGTGGTGCCGGCAATGGCCGCGAGGCTGATCAAGACATTGATCAGGCCAGCCTCGGTATCGCCAAAACGGGTGAACCGATAGCTCAGGATCGTCAAGACCATGCAGAAGATCGAGACACCAGCCACCGCCCGCGCCGGCAGGATCCGCACCGCGATCAACACCACCACGATCTGGAAAACCCCTACCGCGATCTCCAGGTCGGTAACGGTGTCGATCGCGGCGATGCCAAGGGCCAGCGCCAGCAAAAGCACCACGCGCAGCGTCAACGGGGTGCGCCTCATCGAATGTTCATCCGCGTCGCTCCAACGAACAGGGCCTCAATCCAGGCAGTCTATACCGAGGCAAGTGAATCGCCTCAGGATGGATTGTCCAGGTTGAACTGATCGGCCACTTCGTCGTAGGCGAACAGCTCGGCGTAGCGGCCCCATTGCGTGATGCAGTCCAGGGTATTGGCGGCGTCGTGCTCGGACATGAAATCTTCCAGCTGATCACGGAAACGCCTGGCCGGTGCCGTGCGTGTGGGGCGGTCATCCAGCACCCTGCGCACATGGCCCACCAACGGGACATATTTAAGCAGGTGCTGGGCAAACAGTTGCTTGCGCTCATCCACCGCTGAATCGGAGTAGCGTTGCCCTGCCGGCAAGAGCGTTATATGACCCTCGTGCATGTCAGCGAAACGCATCAGTTGCAGCACCTCGGCGACCGGCAGCAGGTCACTGGCGGTATAGCGCAAGGCCGCGGCGAGTTCACGCAAATCCGCCTGGCCGGCAAACGGTTGATCCTGCACCGCTTCGATCAGCCCAGCCAAGGCATTGGTGGAGATCGACGGCAGCACCATGCCCATGTCGCTGCCGGCAAACATGCCCTGGCGTGGCGAGCCCTCATTCGTACTGCCGGCCATCTGCACGTAGATGTGTTCCACCAGGGCTTGGAAAGCCGGGTCCGAGCGATGCCGCGGCTGGCTGAGGTCCACGGCGATTTCCCGCATGACCCGTCCTGGATTGGAGGAGAAAATCAGTATCCGGTCACACATCAGCACGGCTTCTTCGATGTTGTGCGTGACCATCAAGATGGACTTGATCGGCATCCGCCCCTCACGCCACAACTCCAGCAGATCGGTGCGCAGCGTTTCGGCGGTCAACACGTCCAACGCGGAAAACGGTTCGTCCATCAACAACACATCCGGGGCCACCACCAACGCGCGGGCCAGGCCGACGCGCTGGCGCATGCCGCCTGACAGTTCTTTCGGGAAGGCGCTTTCGAAGCCATCGAGGCCGATCATGTCGATGGCGGCCAAGGCCCGCCGACGTCGTTCGGGTGCCGCCACGCCCAAGGCCTCGAGGCCGACCTCGACGTTTTGCAGCACCGTCAGCCAGGGGAACAGAGCGAAACTCTGGAACACCATGCGCACCGAGCTCGATAACCCCTGGGCATCGACGGGAAAATCAACCACGCCGGTGGTGGGCGAAATCAAGCCAGCGATGGCCCGGAGCAAGGTCGATTTTCCGGATCCGGAACGCCCCAGCAGGCCGACGATTTCCCCCTCGTTCAGGCGCAGGCAGACATCGTCCAGCACCCGCCGCTCGCCGCCGGCAGTGCCGTAGACCTGTCCCAGTTGCTGTACATCCACGAGGCAACGTTTGTCGATTACTTCCATTGGATCACCCTCACTCAATGCGCAGCCGGCGCTCGGCAAAACCGTACAGCGGGCGCCACAGCAGCCGGTTGAAACCCACCACGAAAATCGACATGACCATCACGCCCAGGGCCACCCGTTGCAAATCCCCAGCCGTGGTGGCCTGAGCGATAAAGGCACCCAGCCCTGACGCGTACAGATGGTCATCGCCCCAGGAAACCGCTTCGG
>Ga0213822_1001177_pt1 | contig 15673 bp, 10 predicted proteins | sample MC6MC0908MG_FD_179872 | JGI IMG/M metagenome (GOLD analysis project Ga0213822, IMG submission 179872) | Enriched soil aggregate microbial communities from Iowa State University, Ames, United States - MC6-MC0908-MG | ecosystem: Environmental > Terrestrial > Soil > Unclassified | place: USA: Iowa...
CGGGGATTGAGTCGGGACATGACAGAGTCAGGGAGTCGTTTGCGAAATGGGCCGGCATTTTAACAGGCTCTGAGAATTGTGCTGCCCTGTCCGACTTGTGACCCATCACATCATTGTCATTTGCCGCTTTTGCTACTTTCACGCAGGATGTCGGGCGGACTGGCGTTTAACGTCGACTTCGCATGGAAAAAACCGCCGAAAGCAGGTGTTTGAGAACCGTTTCCATTGGTCATTGCTGATCGGCAGGTCATAATGCCCAGCGCCTACCACCTTGCAGAGTCTAGGGAGTCAGCTTGTCTACGCCTGTCGAACCCTTGCGTTTGCTATTACTGGCCGAAACGCCTGAGTGGTCAGTGATATTGCGCGAGTGCCTGGTGCCCATGGGGCCGTCGGTCGTGCTGATCAGTGCCCCAAACTGGGACTCGGTCAGCAGCCTGTTCGAAGACAACCGTAACGCGGTATTGCTGACCATTGCGGCGTTGCAGCCGGCGCCCGGCCGCTGCCGCTTGCCGACGGTCCTGCTGCTTGAGCATGAACCCGCGACTGCACCCGATGGCGTCAGTGACTGGCTGGTGCGCGATGTACTCGATAGAGCCACCCTGCGCCGTTGCCTGCGGCATGTGCGTGAGCGTGGCGTGCTGGAAAACACCCTGCAGCGCCTCGCCGAACAGGACCCGCTGACCGGCATCGCCAATCGCCAGGGTTTCCAGACTTTGCTGGCGGCGCGCCTGGCTGAAAACGAAGGTCGCGGCCTGGCACTCGGTCACCTCGACCTGGACAACTTCCGCCACGCCAACGATGCCCTGGGTCACCAGGCCGGTGACCGCTTGATCTTGCAAGTGGTGTCGCGGCTCAAGGGGGCACTCGAGGCCGGCGACCAACTGGCGCGGCTGGGCAGCGACGAATTCGCCTTGCTGATCGACACCCGCCGTGCCCCTCAGCGGGCCGAGTGGATGGCCGAGCGCATCACCGAAGCCATGGCTGAACCTTACTGGGTGGACGGCGAAAGCCTGCTGATCGGTTGCAGCCTGGGCATCGCTCACGCCCGTGCCCAGGCCGGCGCGGACCCCCTGATGTGGCACGCCCACATCGCCATGCAGCAGGCCAAGAGCACTCAAGGCTGCACTTTTCATATCTTCAATGAGCGCATCAACCGCAACGCCCGCAGCCTCGCCGACCTGGAAAGCGAACTGCGCCGGGCGCTGCGTCGCGACGAGTTGGAGCTGCATTATCAGCCTCGGCTGAACCTCGAGGATGGCAATATCGTCGGCCTCGAAGCCCTGGTGCGCTGGCGTCACGGCGAACGCGGGCTGCTGCCGCCGAGTGAATTCGTGCCGCTGGCCGAGCAGAGCGGCCTGATCGTGCCGCTGGGCTATTGGGTGATTTCCCGGGCACTGCGCGACATGCAGGCCCTACGCGAACGGGGGCTGGCGCCCTTGCACATGGCGGTCAACCTGTCGTTCCGGCAGTTCCAGGACAGCCAGTTGCTGCCGACCCTGAGCCGGCTGATTGCCGAACGGGGCGTCGAGGCTCAGTGGCTGGAATTCGAACTCACCGAAACCGCGGTCATGCGCCGCAGCGAACTGGTCAAGCAGACCATGGATGCCTTGGGCCGCCTGGGGGTGCGTTTCTCCCTGGACGACTTCGGCACCGGGTTCTCCTCGTTCGTGCACCTCAACAGCCTGCCCATCGCCCTGCTCAAGATCGACAAGAGCTTCGTCGGCGGCATGGAGCAACGGGAAGAAAACCGCAAATTGGTGCATGCCATGATCAACCTCGCTCACAACCTCAACCTGGAGGTGGTGGCCGAAGGTGTGGAAACCCAGGAGCAACTGGACCTGCTGCGCGGTTTTGGTTGCGATCAGGTGCAGGGCTTCTTGATCAGCAAACCGTTGCCACTGCCTGAATTGGTTGAATACCTGACGTTTGATGGCAACCAATCGACGCAGGAAGTCGTGGTCTGACACCAAACCTTGTGGGAGCGAGCTTGCGATGACGGCGTGTCAGCCACCCCAACTGTAATGGATACACCGCTATCGCGAGCAAGCTCGCTCCCACAGGGGCCTCACTCGGCTTGAATGCTCTCGAAACGCCGCAGCCCAGGCTCACTGCGAATCATCCGTTTCATTTTCCATTCAAACGCCGCCGTCAGGCTCACCGCCGCGCAGGCCAGCCCCAGGGCCAAGCCCCACCAGACGCCGGTCGGCCCCCAGTTGAAGTGGAAGGCCATCCACCATGCCGCCGGTGCACCGATCAGCCAATAGCACCCCAGGCCGACCAGGAAGGTGGTCTTGGCATCCTTGAGCCCGCGAATGCAACCCATCGCGATGGTTTGCGCGCCATCGAAGAGTTCGAACCACGCGGCCACGGCCAACAGGCTTACGGCCAAGTCGATCACCGGACGGAAGGCCGGGTCGTTGTGGTCCAGGAACAAGCCGATCAGTTGGTTGGGCAACAACCAGAAGACCATGGCGAACGCCAGCATCACCGCCGCACCAAAACCAATACCGACCCGCCCGGCCAGCCGCGCCATCAGCAGTTGCCCGGCGCCGTAGTGCTGGCCGATGCGCATGGTGATTGCATACGACATCCCCGCTGGAACCATGAACGCCACCGAGACGATTTGCAGGGCGATCTGGTGTGCCGCCAGTGGCGTGCTGCCCATGGTGCCTATGCACAGCGCGGCGAACGCGAACAGCCCGACCTCCACCGCGTAGGTGCCGCCAATCGGCAGGCCCAGGCGCCACAGTTCCTTGAGGTATTGGCGATTCGGCCGCGACAACCCTTCAAGCAGCGGATAGGCCCGGTAGGCCGGATGCCGATGAATATGCCAGGCCAGTGCCAGGGCCATGCAGTTGGCGACGATGGCGGTGACCAGGCCAATACCCATCAAGCCGAGTTTCGGCAGGCCGAACAGGCCGGTGATGAGTGCGTAGTTGAGCAGAAAGTTGGCCACGGTGCCGCCGAGGCTGATCACCATCACTGGCGTGGCCCGGCCGATGGCGCTGGTGAAGCCGCGCAGGGCCATGAAGCTCAAATAGCCGGGCAGGGCGAACGGCAGCGCCAGGAGGAACTGGCCGGCGGACAGCACGTTGGTTTCGGTCTGGCCAAACAGCAGCAGCACAGGCTTGAGGTTCCACAACAGCAGCCCGGCCATCAACGCCATCAGCCACGCCAGCCACAATCCGGCCTGGGTCAGTCGAGTGGCCCCTTCGACGTCGCCGGCGCCCTGACGGATCGCCACCAGCGTGCCTACCGCTGCGATCACGCCGATGCAGAAAATCGACACGAACGAATAGGTGGCCGCCCCGAGCCCGCCGCCGGCCAGGGCTTCGGGGCTCAGGCGCGCCATCATCACGGTGTCAGTGAGCACCATCAGCATGTGTGCCAACTGCGAGGCAATCAACGGCCCCGCCAGCCGCAGGATGGCCCAGAGTTCGGTACGCACCGGATGCCGCATGATCATCACACTCCATGTCCAGACTAGGCAGTAAAGCGATGATTCTCGGCGCTTGTGGCCGTTTGCACAAAAGGATAAAAAAGATCGCTGGCATGATTAAAACTCATACTAAAGAACTTTCTGGTAGGGTTCGTCAAAGGCCATAGGAGCTTGCCAATGTCTCGTCGTCTCCCTCCTCTTTATGCATTGCGAGCCTTTGAAGCGGCGGCGCGATACAGCTCGTTTACCCGGGCCGCTGAAGAACTGTCGATTACGCAAAGTGCGGTCAGCCGGCATATTCGTACGCTGGAAGAGCACTTTGCCTGTCGGTTGTTTCAGCGCAGTGGCCGCAATCTGCAGTTGACCGAAGCGGCGCGGTTGCTGCTGCCGGGCGTGCGTGAAGGATTCATGGCCCTGGAGCGGGCCTGTCATACCTTGCATGGTGAGGACGATATCCTGCGCATGAAAGCGCCCTCGACCCTGACCATGCGCTGGCTGCTGGCGCGACTGAGTCGGTTCCGGCATCTGCAACCCGGCAACGAGGTGCAACTGACCAGCGCCTGGATGGACATCGATGCAGTCGACTTCAACACCGAGCCCTTCGATTGCGCTGTGCTGCTGGGCAACGGGCATTTTCCCGCGGACTGGGAGGCCAGTTTGTTGTTTCCCGAGGAACTGATCCCGGTGGGCGCGCCGAACCTGTTGAACGATCAGCCCTGGGATGTGGCACGGTTGGCCAGCGCCGAACTGCTGCACCCCACGCCGGATCGCCGGGACTGGCGCAACTGGCTGCAACGCATGGGGTTGTCGGACAAGGTCTCGCTCAAGGGCGGGCAGGTGTTCGATACACTGGAGCTGGGCATGATCGCGGCGGCACGGGGTTACGGCGTCTCCATGGGTGACCTGCTGATGGTGGCCGAGGATGTCGCCCAGGGGCGCTTGAGCTTGCCGTGGCCGACCGCCGTAGCCAGTGGTGAGCACTATTACCTCGTCTGGCCGAAAACCCGGCCCGGCGGTGAACGTCTGCGCCGGCTCAGTGATTTTCTCCAAGGAGAAGTGAAGGCCATGCAATTACCCGCCGTGGAACGTCTAGGCTGAAACGTTGCAGTGTCCGTGCTAGCCACTTGGCAGTATTCCTTCCAAATCGCTCAAGTATTCGCCATCGCTGCCGAATCCGTGAACATGGAACCCTCGTTCAGAAAGGGCTAAACACACCTTATCCTTGAATAAAATGCCGAGCGTGCGACGTGATCAGGATGATCCGGTCTCTCGGCCAGGAGCCGTCATGTCTCAACCCCGTGCCCGAATCGCCTCACAGCTAGGTCTTGCCCTTGCCGTGATACTGGCGGTCGTGATCTCCGGCAGTACCGTCTTTGCCTTGCGTTCGCTGGATTCCGCCAACCTCTCCACCCGTGAAGAACACCTGGCCAGCGAAGCACGCCTGATGGCCGACCAGCTCAATACGTTCCACAGCACCTTGCGCGAGAGCACTCAGCGATTGGCAGGTTTGTTCGAAAAGCGCTTCAGCGCGGGCCTGAGTGTGCATCCGGACCAGCCGGTAACCGTGGCGGGTGTACAGACCCCTGGCTTGAGCCTGGGTGGCGAAGTGTTGAACAACAATTTCAAGGAAGTCGATGACTTCAAGGCGATGACCGCCGGGGTTGCCACGGTATTCGTGCGCAGCGGCGATGATTTCATTCGTGTCAGTACCTCAGTCAGTAAACAGGACGGTACGCGGGCCATCGGTACCGTGCTCGACCGTGCCGGGCCAGCCTACGGCCCGGTGATCAGTGGGCAGAGTTACATCGGTCGGGCCCTGCTTTTCGGGCGTTTCTACATGTCGCAGTACACGCCCGTACGCGACAGCAGCGGCAAGATCATTGCCGTGTTGTATGTGGGATTCGATTACACCGACGCGCAGAACGCGCAGTTCGAGAACCTCAAGCGCTTCCGCATCGGCCAGACCGGTTCGCTGGCCTTGCTGGACGAACAAAACAAATGGCTGGTGCCACCGGCGGGCGTGCAAGCGCTGGACCAGGCGGTCACGACCATCAATGGCTTGGTCAAGACGCCGGGTAAGGGTGCGTTCTGGAGTGACACCGCCGAAGATTTCTACAGTGTTGCCGTGCCGTTCGAGGGCGGGCCGTGGGCGGTGGTGGCGAGCATGCCGAAAACCGAAATTCGCGCCGTGACCTGGAGCGTCGGTACGCAACTGGCCATTGGCAGCCTGTTGGCCATGTTGCTGGCGGTTGGCGCGGCCATGTGGCTGCTGCGCAGCAAGCTGGCACCGTTGGGTGACCTGGTGCGTCAGGCCGAAGCGTTGGGCGCCGGCGACCTGAGCGTGCGCCTGAACGTGTCGAGCCACGATGAGATCGGCCAACTGGCCCGCGCCTTCAACCAGATGAGCCAAGCCCTGTCGACCATGGTCGAGCACATCCGCAAAGCCTCGCAAGAGGTCAACAGCCGGGCGCAGGCCCTGTCCGGGTTGTCCAACGGCGCATACGAAGGGATGGAGCAGCAGTCCGGGGAAATCACCAGCATGGCGGGTGCGGTGGAAGAGTTCAGCGCTACCTCGCTGGATATCGCCGATAACATGGGCAACACCCAGCGCCTGGCCCAGGAAAACGCCCAGCAAACTCAGATCGGTCGTACCTCGATGGGTGAAGCGTCGTCGTCCCTGGAGCAAATTTCCAGCGCGTTGAACAGCACCGCTACGGTCATCAACACCTTGGGCCAGCGTTCCCAGGAAATCGGCGGTATCGTCGGGGTCATCACCTCGATCGCCGAACAGACCAACCTGCTGGCCTTGAACGCCGCCATCGAAGCCGCGCGTGCAGGGGAGCAGGGTCGTGGTTTCGCCGTGGTGGCTGACGAAGTTCGCAGCTTGGCGTCCCGTACCCGTCAGGCCACTGACGAAATTTCCGGCATGATCAGCAGCATCCAGCAGGAAACCGGCAACGCCATCAGCACGATGGAGCAAGGCAAAGTGTTGATGCAGGAAGGCTTGTCGCGCAACGCCAATGTGGCCTCGGCCTTGGAGCGTATCGACGAACAGAGCCGCTCCGCCGGCCAGCAATTCGCGGCAATCACCACCGCCACCCAAGAGCAAAGCAGCACCGCGACCTTGCTCAGCAGCAACCTGCAAAGCATCGCCATGGCCAACAGTGAACAGCGCCAGGTGGTCTCGAACCTGGCGGTCACCGCCAAGGAACTGGAAAAATTGGCCCAGGACCTGCGCCAAGAGGTTGATCGGTTCCGCTGAGGCACTGCACACAGTTTGGCGGTGAACATCAAGCTCGCAACTACCGGATAACCCTGTGGGAGCGAGCTTGCCCGCGAAGGCGATCTCACCGCCAACATCATTGAAACTGATCCGGCGCTTTCGCGAGCACGCCCGCTCCCACAGTTTTTGCTCACGGATGTTCGCGCATTTGGCGGGCACTCCAAATCCCTGTGGGAGCGAGCTTGCTCGCGAAGGCGCCGGCATAGCCACTTCTTTACCCGCTGACCCACCGCTTTCGCGAGCACGCTCTCGCAAAGTCCCTGCCTAGGATTCTTCCTTCTTTTACGGAAATTGCTGTTTTTAGGCTTGCTGAAACGTTTCTTCAAGTCTATAAAAACCGCACAACTCCAATAAAAGGCCGTGTCCATGACTTCGCTCAAACTCCTCGTTGCCCTTAGCGCCCTGGGCGCTGCTTCCCATGCCATGGCTTGGGATTATGTCCTGCTCGATACCGATAAAGCGGCGCAGCCCTGGCAAATCACCAGCCAGCAGCTCGGCGTGAAAACCGATAAGCCCTTTTCCGTGACGATGCGCACCCTGCACGGTGGCCGGCAAGAGGGTGTCAGTGTCGTCGATATCGACAACGGCACCCTGAAGCTTTCGGTCGTCCCGACCCGTGGCATGAATGTGCTGCAGGCGTCGGTCGGGAATGTGCGCATGGGTTGGGATTCGCCGGTCAAGGAAGTGGTCAATCCGGCTTTCATCGAACTCAATGGTCGCGGTGGGTTAGGCTGGCTTGAAGGTTTCAATGAGTTGGTGACCCGCTGTGGTTACGAATGGGTCGGCCATCCCGGCATGGACAACGGTGAACTGCTGACCCTGCATGGTCGTGCGGCCAACATTCCGGCCAACAAGGTCACCGTGCACATCGATGAAAAGCCTCCATACGCCATCACCCTGCGGGGTGAGTTGAAGGAGCAGGCCTTCAAGAAGGTCGACTTCTCGGTGCAGACTGAACTGGTTACCAAGCCGGGTAGCGTGACGTTCGCCCTCAGCGACACGTTGACCAACAACGGCGACTATCCGAAGGAATACCAGGCGCTCTATCACAGCAACTTCAGCACGCCATTCCTGGAGCAGGGCGCGCGTTTCGTGGCGCCGGTCAAGCAAGTCTCGCCGTTCAACGACAAGGCCAAGGGTGATCTGCCAGATTGGCAAACCTACCGGGCCCCCACCAAGGATTACGACGAGACAGTCTATAACGTCGTGCCCTACGCTGACGCCAAGGGCGACACGCTCACCGTCCTGCACAACAAGGCCGGTAGCCTCGGCGTGTCGGTGGGCTTCAACACCGGCACGCTTCCGGTGTTCTCCCTGTGGAAAAACACCGATACGCAAGGCCAGGGCTACGTGACCGGGTTGGAACCCGGCACCAGTTTTTCCTATAACCGCCGGTATCAGCGGCCACTGGGCCTGGTGCCCACGATCGGACCGAAAGAGCACAAGCAATTCCAGATTCACTACAGCCTGTTGGCGGACAAAGGCGCTGTGGATACAGCGCTCAAGCGCATCGACGCCATCCAGAACGGTCAAAAAACCGAGGTACGGGAAACGCCGCTGGTTGACCTGAGCAAGCCATGACGCAGTTCAAGACGTGGCGGGCCGATACTGCAGCGCTTCGGCCAGGTGGTCCCGACTGATTCGATCTGTGCGCTCAAGGTCCGCCAGCGTACGGGCAACCTTGAGCAGGCGGTGGGCGGCTCGCAGTGACAAGGTGAGCCGTTCGCAAGCGGTTTCCAGCCACGTTTCATCGGTTGTGGATAACTTGCAATGCCGACGCAAACCCGGCAGGTCCAGGAAAGCGTTGGCACAACCCTGGCGTTTTTGCTGGCGTTCCCGGGCTGCGGCCACCTGCTCGGCAACGGTGGCCGTGTCATCGCCGGGTTCGCTTCGGGGATTCAACGCCGTGGCCTCCCGGGCGACGGTCAGGTGCAGGTCGATGCGGTCCAGCAGGGGACCGGAGAGTTTATTGCGGTAGCGCTGCACCATGTCCGGCGTACACGAGCAACGGCCGCTGGGCTCGCCAAGATATCCACAGGGACAGGGATTCATCGCCGCCACCAATTGGAAGCGTGCCGGAAAGCGTACACGGTCACGGGCACGAGAAACCACAATGTGGCCCGACTCCAGCGGCTCCCTCAGGACCTCCAGTACCTTGCGGTCGAACTCCGGCAGTTCATCCAGAAACAGCACGCCATGGTGGGCGAGGGTGATTTCCCCGGGTTGCGGTTTTGATCCGCCACCCACCAGCGCCGGGCCGGAGGCCGAGTGGTGTGGCTGGCGAAATGGACGTTGCGGCCAATGGCTCAGCGGTACACAACTGGCGACTGACTGAATGGCCGCCACCTCCAGCGCCTCACTTTCCGCCAGCGGCGGCAACAGCCCCGGCAAACGACTCGCCAGCAATGTCTTGCCGGTGCCCGGCGGCCCGCTGAGCAACAGGTTATGCGCCCCCGCGGCGGCGATCAGCAGTGCACGCTTGGCCCCGGCCTGGCCCTGTACTTCACTCAGGTCGGGGTAGGGTTTGCTGGCGCAAAGCAGCCCATTGGAAACATAAGCGTCGATCGGAGTATGCCCATTCAAATGAGCCACGGCTTCGAGCAGATGATTCACGGCAATCACCTTCAGTCCCGACGCCAGGCAGGCTTCCTCGGCATTTGCCCAGGGCACCACCAGTGTGCGCCCGGCCTTGCGCGCCGCCAGCGCTGCGGGCAATACCCCGCGTACCGGTCGCACGGCACCGGATAGCGCCAACTCGCCGAGGCACTCCACATCGTCCAGGGTCAAGGTGGGCACCTGCACGCTGGCGGCCAGGATTCCCAAGGCGATGGCCAGGTCAAACCGCCCGCCATCCTTCGGCAGATCCGCCGGCGCCAGGTTCAAGGTGATGCGCCTGGCCGGGAAATTCAGTCCCGAATTGATGATCGCGCTGCGTACCCGATCCTTGCTTTCCTTCACTGCCGCCTCCGGCAAGCCAACCATCGTCAGCGACGGCAAGCCATTGGCCAGATGGACCTCAACAGTAACGGCAGGAGCCTCCACCCCCACCTGGGCGCGGCTATGGATAATGGCAAGCGACATGAATCGTTCCTTGAGTGAATAGGGAGCCGCGTCCTGCGGCTCTTGAAGGTTAGTCGTGGGGGCATGCAGTGGCGTGGTAATTGATGGGGAAATTTTCGCAGAATGTTGCGGGGTGACGCTCGTTTGCACCCTGATCCATTGCACGCGCTTGGCCGCTTGCGTCCATTTGCTCGCTCAAAAATGACCGAGCCAGGCCTCTGCTAGACTGCGATTTGCCCCATCGGCACTTGGCGGCATCAATGGCGCAGGGAGGAAGTGGCCATGAACGATCTGCTGGCTCTGTTAACCGATAAACGCTTCATGCCCCATGGGCATTGCTATATGTGGCGCCCTGATCTGCTGTGGACCAATGTCATCGCCGATGGCTTGATCACCCTCTCCTACGTCACCATTCCCTTTACGCTCATCTACTTTATCCACAAGCGCAAGGACGTGCCTTTCGACTGGATGCTGGCGGCCTTTGGCGTGTTTATCCTGGCCTGTGGGACCAGCCATGTGATGGAGATCCTGACCATCTGGCAGCCCTATTACTGGCTGTCGGCGCTGGTCAAGGTAATCACTGCGATAGCGTCGGTGATTACCGCCATCCTCCTGGTCCGGCTGGTGCCGGCAGCCCTGAAGATCCCCAGCCCGCAGCAATTGGCCAAGGTCAACGACGAGTTGCGTGAGGCACAGGCCGAGCTGGTCACCACCGCGCGCCGGGCCGGTATGGCAGAGATCGCCACCAATGTGCTGCATAACGTGGGCAATGTGCTCAATAGCGTCAACGTGTCAGCCCAGGTCCTCTACGAGAAGGTGCACACCTCCAAGGGGCCCGGGGTGGCCAAGGTCGTCCAGTTGATGAAGGAGCATCCCGACGACCTCGGCGACTTCATCAGCAGTGATCCGAAAGGGCGCGCACTACCGGACTATCTCGACAAGCTGGCCGACGCGCTGGCCATCGAGCAGCAAGGCATGATCGCCGAGTTGGCGCAGTTGACCCGCCGAATCGACCACATCAAGGAAATCGTCGCCACCCAGCAATCCTATGCCGGCAATGCCAGCGTTCTGGAGCCGGGCTCGCTGCGAGAGCTGGTCGAGGATGTCGTGCGCATTTGCGATGTGTCCCTGGCCCGTCACCATATCTCGCTGATCAAGGAGTTCAGCGATGTCCCGCAGATGCCACTGGACAAGCACCGAGTGCTGCAGATCCTGGTCAATCTGATCAACAACGCCAAGCAGGCGCTGGATGCGGGTGTGAACCGGCCGCCGCAGATCGTCCTGCGCCTGAAGGTCGTTGACGATGGGCGCGTGCGGGTCGAGGTCGAGGACAATGGCGAGGGGATTGCGCAAGACAATCTTGCGCGGGTGTTCGAGCACGGCTTCACCACGCGTGTCGACGGTCACGGCTTTGGTTTGCACAGCTGCATTCTGGCGGCGCACGAGATGGGCGGCGAGCTGACGGCGCAGAGCGCGGGGCCGGGCAAGGGCGCGCTCTTTATCCTGGAGCTGCCGCTGGCACTGACCCCGGCTCCCTCTCAGCGGGCGGCGGGTGGTTGAACAGGCCCTACACCTCCCTCAGCAATTGATCGGCGATACGAATGCTCAGTGCGGCCCCAGTCAGCGTGGGGTTCACGCAGGACGATGACGGCATCACGCTGGTCCCGGCGATAAACAGGTTGGCGTGGTCGTGGCTACGGCAGTCGCGGTCGACCACCGAGTTCTTCGGATCGTCGCCCATGATGGTGGTGCCCATGATGTGCTGACGGTTCTGGAAGTTGACGTCGGTGCTGAGGATGTCGGCGTCGAGCAGGTGGGCGAACTGCTTGAGGTCCTCCAAGGCCTTTTCCTTACCCGCGTGCCAGTAGTCGGGAACGCTGTAGTAGATCTCCGGTACCGGCAGGCCAATCGCGTCGAAGCGAGTCTTGCTCGGGGTGACGCGGTTTTCCGGCAGCGGCAGGGTTTCGAAGTCCACTGCCCAGTTCAAGGAGCGCGCCGACTGCAGGCGGATCTGTTCGTCGAGCTTGGAGCCCAACACTCCCTTGGCGATCAAGTTGGTGGTGATCTGCGAGGTGGGCACCGTGTTGCGAACCTTGATCTTGTAGCTCGGGTAGTCCTTGCGGAATGCGCCGTCGCGGCTGTTCAGGTAGACCAGCAACTGGGTCGGTCCCTCGCCGGGCCACATGTCCTCCTTGGTCATCACGTTCATGCTCACACCCGTGTGGTCCATCAGGTTGCGACCGACTTGATCGGAAGTATTGGCGATGCCGTTGGGGTATTTCTCGGACGTGGACATCAACAGCAGCTTCGGCGATTCGATGCCATAGGCCGCCAGCACGAAATACCGGGCGGTCAGGCGATGCTGGGTCTTGTCGGGGCGCATGTACCAGATCGCGCTGATCTTGCCATCGTCGCCGGCCTCGATCCGGTACACCACCGAGTTGTCCAGGACCTTGGCGCCATGGCGCTCGGCCTCGTCGATATGCATCGAGCCGTCGTACTTGGCGGCAATCGGGCAGACCGGGTTGCAGTTGTTGTTGCCCGCGCACGGTGGGCGTTTGCCATAGGGGCGGGTGGCGCGGCCATTGGGTTCGAGGATCGGGTTATAGCCGCCCTTGCTCAACAGGCTCGAGAGGCGCTTGAACATGTAGCTGGGCTTCAGGCCTTCCATCGGGTAGGGAATCGAGCGCGGTGGATAAGCCGCACCACCCTGGCCACTTTCATCCTGGCCGTCGACTCCGGACACGCCCAGCTCGGTCTCGGCGCGGGCGTAGAAGGGTTCCAATTCGTCATAGCTGATCGGCCAGTCACGCCCGCGTCCGTAGAGGGAGTTGAGGCGGAAGTCGTTGGGCAGCATGCGCCACAGCGAGGAACCGAAGTGCCAAGTGGTGCCGCCGACTACCCGCAGGTAGGAGGTGTTGTATTTCACCGGGCCGACCTGCTGCAGGTAGTCGCCATAGGTGGAAGGTGCATGAGGCAGGCTCGGATAGGGCGAGCCGGCACCCTGCAGCTTGGCGTTGGCCAGCGAGAGCTTGACCGGCGCATTGCGGAAGGTCTCGACGATGTCACGGCGGTTCACCCGTGGGCCCGCTTCGAGGACGATCACGGATTTGTTCGCCTTGGCCAGCTCGCTGGCAATCAAGCCACCCATCACGCCGGAGCCGATGACGACCACATCGGCGTCGTAAACAACGCTGCTCATAGTTTGAAATCCTGCGTGTCGGCTGGCTTGGCGCCCCAGGATTCGGGGCCGCCACCGTAGGTTGGAATGATGAGGATGCCGTGGGTCGGGCGATACATCAGCGCCTCGGAGTAACTGATCAGTTCGGCATCGGCGAGCTCGCCGACGATGCCCAAGTACCAGGCCGAGATGATGCTGGTGGCCGTCGCTTTCAACGATGGGTCCGGGTTGGCCTGGGCCAGGTATTCATCCACATGCTTGAAGCCCTGCCCATCGACCAGTTGCCTGAGGGCGCCGACATTGCCGCTGAAGTTCGGTGCGCGCCGGCTCAGGGCGCGGTAGTAGCGCGCCGCCAGGACCGGGTTGACCGGACGGCTGACAAGGAATTGCGACAGGGCGATAAAGTCCTGGTCGCCCTCGGCCATCACCGATTGCCAGGGGCCGAGGCCTCCGGCCAGGGCCACCAGGCCCAGGGTGACCGATCCGCGCAGCAGGCTGCGGCGGGGCAGTCGGGCGGTGGGGGTTGATGAAGCGGGCATGTGGGTGTCGGTCATTGAAGTTTCCATTGCTCAGGCCTCCTGCAGCCGGCGACGAGCCTTGAGTCTGTAAAGCCCCAGGAGGATCAGCAGGCCGATCACAACCAGTGCCGGTACGCTGTAGCGCGCCAGCACGGCGATGGGGGCCTTGGGTCCGCCTTCGCGTACCTGTGCCACATCGGCGGCAGTCACGTTCAAGCCGGCGTTGCCGTAGCGGGACAGGACGTAGTTGCTGACGTCGGCGATCTGCTGGTCGTCGAGGCGATCGGTGAACAGCGCGCCCGGACCGAAGGCCGGCATGTCGATTGCCACGCCGTCGACTTCGCGATGCACGCCGTAGACGATGGTCGCGATCAGGTTGTCGCGGCGGCTGGTCGCGGTGTTGTGGAACAGTGACGGATACTCACGGGTGCCCTCGCCGTTGGCCTGGTGACAGTTGGCGCAGGTGCCGCTGAAGATGTGCCAGCCCGGATTGTCCTGCGGCTTGCCGCCGCGCAGGCTGAGTTCGTCGTTCGACGCCTGGCCGAAGGTATGGCGGGCCTGGCGTTCGCCGGTGGCGATTGGCTGGGTCTGCAGCAAGTAGGCGGCGATGGCCTTGAGGTCCTCCTCGCCGAGGTACTGCAGGCTGTGCTCGACCGCCTCGGCCATGGGCCCGGCAGCTTGCGCCTTGCCCTCCACATGGCCGCTGCGCAGGTAGGCAACGAGCTCATCGCTCGACCAGGCGCCGATACCGCTGGTCTTGTCCGAGGTGATGTTCGGGGCGTACCAGGCCCCCAATGAGCCACCGGAAAGTGCCTTGGCGTTATCCGCCGCCATCAGGACATTGCGTGGGGTATGGCAGGTGTCGCAGTGGGCCAGTGCATTGACCAGGTAGTCGCCGCGATTGACCTGCGCGGACTTGCCCGGATCCGCCTCGAAGCGTTTCTGGCTATGGAACAAGGCGTTCCAGCCGAGCATCGAGGCGCGGATATTGAACGGAAAGTCGAGCTCGGTCTTGGGGCTGGGCGTATCCACCGGCGCGACTTCATCCATGAAGTACTGGTACAGGGCGGCGACGTCGCTGTCGGTCATCTTTGCGTAGGAGGTGTAGGGCATCGCCGGGTACAGGTGGGTGCCGTCCGGGGTTACACCGTCGCGCACGGCGCGGGCGAAGTCTGCCTGCGTGTACTGGCCGATGCCGGCGCTCCTGGAAGGGGTGATGTTGGTCGAGTAGAGGGTGCCCATCGGCGAGTTGAGTGGGTAACCGCCGGCAAAGGGCTTGCCACCGACGGTGCTATGGCAGGCCACGCAATCGGCGGCCACCGCCAGCCGCTTGCCGGGCGAAGCGCTGGTGTCGAGTGTCTCGCCGTGGGTCGCCAGGCTGACCGTCATCAGGACCAGGCCGCCCGCGAGCATATTCATCATGGACTTCACCTTGCCCACGCCGGGCAATGGCTGATCCCTCCTCTGCGGATACATGTGTCACTCCTCATGGATTTCGACGCGGGGCCTTTGGCTCGGCTCGTTAAATTTTCATAGTTGTACGATGTCTTGCGTTGCGATAAAGATTTCACATGATGTAACATTTTGCAACGATTATGGCTAAGGGCTACTATCCGTTTGTTTTTATTACACGGCTCTAGTACGGGCTTTTCAGAAATTGATGAGCAAAATCATCGTCAGCGAGACGGGCAAGAAAGAAAGGAAAATGCTTCATCCGGATTGAGGGTGAACAGAGGGGTGTGGCTTACATTTTCGTGATGTTGTACGACGTCGTGACGAGAAAACCATCAAGCGGCACGCCAACGATGCCCGGTCGGCAGACGAACCCGAGCGGCGATGGAATCAGGACACAGGCCCTTAACCTGGCGTTACGCGGGGCAGGGAAATGCACACATGACCGGGCTGCTGGACCAGCATCCCATGAGGATCCACCGATGAACTGGCTCAACGACGCAAAACTATCGACCAAATTGATCACCTCGTTTTTCCTCTGCGCCCTGATAACGCTCGCCGTGGGCATGCTTGGCGTCAGTGGGGTTTCCGCGCTGTCGACGCGTTTGCAGGGAGTGTTCAACAACAACCTGGTCTCGGTCGCCAATACGTCGCAGACCAAGACCAAGGCGGTCGGCCAGACGCGCGACATGTACCGGCTGTATGTCGCTACCGCCGGCAATGCTCCGCAGAGCATGAAG
>Ga0213822_1001187_pt1 | contig 15566 bp, 14 predicted proteins | sample MC6MC0908MG_FD_179872 | JGI IMG/M metagenome (GOLD analysis project Ga0213822, IMG submission 179872) | Enriched soil aggregate microbial communities from Iowa State University, Ames, United States - MC6-MC0908-MG | ecosystem: Environmental > Terrestrial > Soil > Unclassified | place: USA: Iowa...
ATTCGGTTTTGCGCCGCACCGCCCTTTTTCCACGAAAAAACCCTTAATCTGTTATAAAGTGTACCCTTTGTAAAGGACAATTTAAAAAAAGCCTAGGCTGCTTTTAGAAGATGATCTCTGTATTGAACAGGGGTCATCTTTTTTAAATTCCATTGATATCTGTAGTTATTGTAATAAATCATATATTGCTTAATTTCATGTTTTAGTTCTTCTAGAGTCATACATGGTTTTATACAGGCTTCGTCCTTAAAATGCCCAAAGAAGGATTCTTGAGGAGCGTTATCCCAACAGTTTCCTCGTCTGGACATGGATTGACGTAATCCAAGTTTCTTCACTAACTTTTGAAAGTAAGGGTGTGTATAGTGGGTACCTTGATCAGAGTGTATCAATCCATCTTCTGCCTTTCTAAAGTTTCGATTCTTCTTTAGCTTTAGGAGGGTATCTGTAGCTAAATCCATGGTTATACGGTCTGACACGTGATAGGCCAAGATTTCATTGGTCGAGCCATCTTTAATTGTCGACAAATAGGCTTTCTGACCCTTTCCGTAATATAAATAGGTAATGTCGGTGAGGAGTACTTTTCCAGGGACATCCTGCTTAAATTGTCGATTCAATAGATTTGGTACAACCCGGTGTTCTTGAGTAGCTTTCATCATTCGTCTATAAGGATTTGCCTTTCTAATAGGGCATATAATGCCATACTTCTTCATGATTCGTCGTATACGCTTCAAATTGTAGACAACACCAAATTGACCCACCAAAGTCATTTTGATTTGGCGTGCCCCTTTTTTCCGTCCTTTGAAATTGAAAGCCTTTAAGATAATCTCCTTCATTTCCTCATCTTTTTCATCTTTAAACTCTCTTTGTTTTTGGGTTTTATCTGAAAAGTAATTATAATAACCACTTCTAGAAACGGCCGCTACTTTACAAAGGTAGCTCACCATATTTTCTAATTGATATTTCTCTATTACTGAGCGAATAAGGATAAACTTCTGGCTTGGAGGAAGTGCTATTTCTTCATCCCCCTTTCTGCAAAACGAATCTTTTTTAAGAGTTCATTTTCCGCCTTTAGCAGGTTAATTTGTGCTTCTAAGCGAGCATTTTTCTCCTCTAGGGAAAGCTCTCTGTCCGCGAGGCGCCCAGAATTTCCGGCTCTCGTGTCACGTAGACCGGTAATCCCGTTCTTCTTGTAAGCCCTTTGCCATCTCTTACTCGCAGATTGAATTCTATCAGTCCCCAAAACCTCAACATCAAACCCATATTCTTTGAATATCTCTCTGGTAAACTTGCCTTTTTCTTTTTCCGCAATAAAAATATGCTTAAATTCATCTGTATAAGTAATTCCTTTTGAACTTACAGATTTAACGTAATTGTTAGATGATAAAAGTTTGATCTCTTTCGCCGTAAAAATCTTTTTACTCATAGCTTTCTCCAATCCCATGTGTATTTCTCTAGTTGTGTTTCTTAATTTTACAAAAAAGTACCCTATAGGTAGACTTTTTTAAAGTGTCTACTCTATAGGGTACATTTTAAAGAGGGGAGCTGGCTTTTATTAGTTAATGACTATCAAAAAAACTATTAGTATTTTCGTAAGATAATAATATTTACACGCCTATTTGACTGTTTATGTTCTACTGTATCATTTGGATAAAGAGGTTGAAATTCTCCATATCCAACAAATTGCAGCCGATTTTTTGCAATATCTTTTGCTTCAAAATAATGAAGGACACTAACAGCTCTAGCAGAAGAAAGTTCCCAGTTTGATGCAAACTTCGCAGTTTTAATCGGAACATTATCCGTATGGCCTTCAATGCTAATTGGATTTGACACGGTATTCATTAACCCTACAAAAGCATCTAACATAGTTAAAGAACTCTCTTTCAAATCTGCGCTGCCAGTATCAAATAGAATGATATCTTTTAAGGAAATCTCAACCCCGCGTTTTGTATCAGTAAGAGTAATCACAGTTTCCAAATGGTTGTCAACAATATACTTATTTAATTGCTCCATTAACTGATTGAGTTCTATTTCTTCTTTACTTAGTCCAGGATCAGGTGCTTGAACAGGAGCAGGTGCATCAGGCTGCTTATCGGGAATATTAAGAGAGAGACCTGCTTCTTTACTGTCAATTTTTGTACCAGTTAATTCAGATTTGAAAGCTTCCATAATTGATTGGTATTTTTCCTTATCAATGTTACTTGAAGCAAATAAAACAATAAATAATGCCAATAAAAGTGTTAGGATGTCTGCATATGGTATCAACCATGATTCGTTAATATGCTCTTCATGCTCTTCTTCAAATCTTTCACGCCGTTTTCTCATGTATATCTTCCTCGATTTTCTGCTCGTACTTTGTACGTTCCTTTGGGGATATATAAACGGTTAGTTTCTTTTCTAAAGAACTAGGTGAAATCCCTTTATAAATAGCTAACAAGCCGTCTATCATCAAAAGCTTTAATTCTTGTTCTTTTTTTGAAAGTCGTTTTAATTTATTTGCTATCGGGTGCCACAGCACGTAGCCAGAGAATATACCGAGCAATGTTGCAATAAAAGCAGCTGAAATCGAATGTCCTATTTTATCCACATCAGTAATATTCCCTAGTGATGCAACGAGTCCAATAACAGCTCCAAGTACACCCAATGTTGGGGCATAAGTGCCTGCTTGAGTAAAAATAAGTGCACCTGTTTTGTGTCGCATCTCGATGGCTGCTACCTCATCTAATAAGACCTCTTCAATGAACGCAATATCGTAACCATCAATAATTAGTTCAAGTCCTTTTTTGAAAAAGGGATCTGTCATATTAGTGGAAATTTCCTCAAGCGCAAGAATACCTTCTTTTCTTGCAATTTCCGCACATGCTACTAACATTGAAATTTGCTCTGCTTTTGAAGGCAGTTTTTGTTCCAACATCGCAATTTTAAGCAATTTAGGAAACTGTTTAATTTCACTAAATGGGAAAGCTACCAAGATTGCAGCAGCCGTTCCTCCAAAAATAATTAGGTATGCTGCAGGATTGTATAGTGCAGCTAGTGAAGCTCCTTTTAACACCATTCCGAGCCCAATTGAAAGAAGTGCTATCAAAATCCCAATAATACTTGACATCGTTTTCTCCTTTTAATTTTATTTGAAAATGTTTGATAATGTCATTGTACGTCAATAGGTAAAATTCGACAATAACGTTTTTTTGATTAGTGCATTTTATTTTGAAAAAAGTTGGATACCGACATCAAAAATATTTATGTGAATATTCGTTTAAAAAAATTAATAAATAAAAAAATAATTGTGGTATCAAAAAATTACTGAAGGTGTTTAAGGGTTAGGTAGATTTCAAGCCAACAAATTGTTTATGTAAATGGATAAATATAATTTGACGCGAGTCTATTTATCCAGTAATTTTATACTAACAAATAAGAACTAAAAACTTAAAGCCTCTCCATATTATTGGTTATATAGAGGAAGTAAAAGGTGATAAACATGCAAGATAACGGATTAGTAAAATTAAGTCAAATTATTTATGAATATTGTGGATTACGATTTTCTGAGCGGCTTTATACACTTAAAGAAAAAGTTTCAAAGCGGGTAGCGGAGCTCGGCCTTACTCACTGGGAGTATTGTAAATACATAGAAAAATCACCTTCTGAATGGGATGTTCTTGTTGAGTTATTAACAATCAATGAAACATATTTCTATCGGGAAGAGAATCAATTAAACGAGTGTTGTTCATATGTTCTGTCCCTTATGATGAGAGAAAATAGAAATCGTCCTATACGAATATGGAGTGCAGCATGTTCAAGCGGAGAGGAACCCTATTCCTTGGCCATGTTGATTCAAGAAACGGGGAAATTTCTACCTGGATCGGTAGAGATAATTGCAACGGATATTGACAAAATGGTTCTTCAAAAAGCCAAAAAGGGATGGTATCATCATGGTTCGTTTGCTTTCAGAAGAACCCCTGAACATCTCTTGAAGAAATATTTCCTAAATGAAGATGGTGGATACCAAATTATTCCATATATTCAAAAAATGATCCAATTTCAGTATTTAAATCTCCTTGATCAAGATAATATATCTCAATTAGGTGAGGTTGATATCATTTTTTGTCGAAATGTTTTGATATATTTTGATCACGAGACGACCAAGCAGGTTATCCGAAGTTTACATCAAAATTTAGCAGCTGGTGGGTATTTATTTCTTGGCCACGCTGAATCCATTACAGATATGACCCTTGGGTTTAAAAAAGTGGATTCAGAAAAGACTTTTTATTATCGAAAGGAATCTGATCAGAATGAAACAGTACAGTGTATTAGTGGTTGATGATTCTGCATTTATGAGAAGGGCCATTAGCAATATGCTGGAAGAGGATCCACAATTTCATGTGATTGGTATTGCAAGGAATGGGGTTGAGGCTGTTGAAAAGGTTCAACGACTAAAGCCTGATCTTGTTACCATGGATGTGGAAATGCCAAAAATGAATGGTTTGCAGGCATTGGAGCAAATTATGCAATCAAACCCAGTTTCAGTGGTTATGTTAAGCTCTCGAACCGGTGAAGGGGCAAAGGAAACATTACATGCTCTGGAGCTAGGAGCCGTTGATTTCTTTTTAAAAGAAAATCTAATCGGACCTCAGAATGGTGTTAATCATAGTCAAGAATTTTTTATGAGATTAAGAGGGATTGTGGAAGCTAAACTTCCTCGTGAAGCAAAAGTGGTTTACCCGCAACGAAAAGAAGTAAGAAAAAGGATTAGCCAGAGTACGGATCTTATTTTCATTGGTTGTTCTACTGGCGGCCCTTCTGCTTTACAAACAATTCTCCCTCATTTTCCAGCGAATTTACCGATTCCAATAGTCGTTGCCCAACATATGCCACCTGGTTTTACAAAACCTTTGGCTGAGCGGTTTAATAGCCTATGTCAACTTAATGTTAAAGAAGCACAAAATGGTCAAATAGTAAGGAAGGGGACAATTTATATAGCACCTTCGGGTTTTCAAACTCGGTTTGAAAAAAAACCAGATGGCACTGTTATTTTTAAAGTGGATAACGATGAAGCTGTAGAAGCTTTATACAAACCTTCTATTGACATAACACTTAATTCAGCAGCGCCCATATTTACCGATCGGCTATTGTCTGTAATTTTAACAGGAATGGGAGTAGATGGTATGCAAGGATGTGGAATCGTAAAAAAATACCATGGCAGCGTGTTTGTAGAATCAGAGGATTCCTGTATTGTGTATGGAATGCCCAAAGCGGTTTTAGAAGCAGGATATGCTGATAGACAATTTTCGCTTTCACAAATGTATCAAGAAATAATGTCCTTTATATAGTTTAGATAAGATAGATTGTTTCAGTTTGAAATAACATTTTCTTTAATAAGTACTTAATAATGTACAGAAAATATTTACAGCATCCATAATATGGCGAGTGACTACGAACTCGAATTTAAATACGAATAAAAAACTATCAAAAAAATATCAAAAACTAGTATTTAGAAGATTATTATTCATGTTTAAGTTAGTAAATAATAACTCTTTTGATAGAAAAATATCAAAAATTATTAGTAAGAATAATAAATATAAATTTATTTTTTACTAAAAAATCTCATGACGTAACCTTTTCTATGAGTTATAATGGAAAGTAATTGAAATAAAATTCCAAATGGAAGGGAGGAAGAAGTTTGGATATTACCCAAATACCTATCAAAATAAATCAAACAAATCAATCTGATGGAGGGAAACCAAAGACAATCTCAAAATCCGAAGATTTAGTGAACTCTTTTGATCAGATTTTAGCAATGTTTAATTTTGGGGGAAAATCACCAAATTCGGACGAGCAGTCAGCAACTTCATTACAAAACCTTTCTAATACTGAAAGCGGCCAGATTAATCCGACAACTATCCAAGAAGAGGATTGGCTTCAATTAGACGCTATTTTGACAGCGTTGATTGCTGGAATCCAGCAAGGACCAAATGCACAAGTAAACGAGTCATTTCAACCAGTTGAGTCTGATTTGTTAAGTCAAAAACAATTTGTCCCAATTTATGATAATAACTCGATGGCACAGATGTTACAAATCGTGAAAGATTTTAGTCAAACATCAACTATGGACAATAGTCAATTGAATCATGGAATCGCCCAGTTAATTTCTGATTTGCAGCTACTTGATAAGCAAAAAACATTGGAGATCCCCAGTAATATAAAGGATAAACTCCAATTAATTATGGATGAATTTAATACTGGAAATAACATTGACAGATCAACACTATTAAACAACCAATTACAAAAAAATGAGTTGTTTGCAGCTGAAAATGGTAGTGCAAAACCTATGTTAAGTTTGGATAAAAATCAAGTAATGTTTTCATTTATACCTGAAACTGAAACGAGTATCAAAGGGATAAGTGATTTTGTACGAGATCCAATAACTAAACCATCGGAAGATCTTACAAAGTTTTTTGGACAGATGTTAGTGAAGCATCAACAGATGCAAGTTCCTAATGGTTCAATTGCCCCAAAAACTGAATCGTCCTTCCCACTTCTTCAAGTTTCAGAATTTTCTTCGGAAGTGAGTGAATGGATCAGCAGTAATATAAGATTAACTAACGGCCAGCAAGGTAGTACGCAGGTTAAATTTTCTTTGTTTCCTGAACATTTAGGCCATATTGAGATAAAAATAACATCCCAGCAGGGAATGGTATCAGCGCAAATTTTAACGGATACATCATTGGCGAAAGAAGCTTTAGAAGGCCAGCTGCACCAGTTAAAGCAGTCTTTGCTACAACAAGGCATTGTAGTTCATAAACTTGATATCGTACAGCAAACGCCGGTGCCAATAGATTTAAACCAAGCAAGTCTATCCTTTTCTCAAGGCGGTTCTGGTTCATCTCCTGAGCAACGAACATCACCGGAACAGGAGCTATCAAAAAATCAGGAAGATACTGATCAAAACGAATTAGACACAGAAACGATATCGCTTACATACAGAGGTGCTCCTTCAAATACCACTTCTAGTATCGATTTTACGGCTTAGAAAGGAGTTAACATGGAATGACGAATTTGTTGGATATCAACACTGTTCCTAATAACAAATCCAAGTTTAATAATATTAAGCCATTCGAAGGAAAAACAAGTTGGGTGGATATCAAAACTGTTCCGAATAACAATTCCCAGTTTGATAATATTAAGCCATACGAAGATAAAAGCATTCTAGGCAAAGATGATTTTCTAAAGATTCTTGTAACACAGTTAGCAAATCAAGACCCTTCTAGTCCACTTCAAGATAAAGATTTTATTGCACAAATGGCAACTTTTAGTTCTTTGGAACAAATGACGAATTTAAATATCGCTTTTGGGAAATTTGCCAATAGCCAAATCAATCAGTATACTGCTGCGATTGGTAAAGAAATTAGTTGGACACCAAATGGTGCCACATCTCCTGTTACCGGTGTAGTAACCGGCGTATCTAGCCAAGATGGAAACTATTTTTACTTGGTTGGGAAGGAAAAAGTTCCTAGCTATCTAGTGACTGAAATCAAGGAAGTCACACCTGGATCACCTGAAGTCACACCTGGACCACCTGAAGTCACACCTGTATCGAAATAATGCTATCAAAAATAAGAAAATAGGGAGGAAAAAAATATGTTAAAGTCACTTTACTCTGGTATTTCGGGAATGAAAGGGTTTCAAACAAAACTTGATGTAATCGGTAATAATGTTGCCAATGTCAATACGATAGGATTCAAGAAAGGTCGCGTTGTATTTCAAGATATTATCAGTCAAAATATCGCTGGAGCGACTGCTCCTACTGGCCAGCTGGGCGGGGTAAATCCAAAGCAAATTGGTCTTGGATCAAAGATCGCTTCCATAGATACCATACATACACCAGGAAGTCCTATGACAACTTACGTTGGCACCGACTTAGCCATAGATGGAGACGCATTTTTTGTTATTACTCCTGAAGATCCAGCATTGAATGGCAAGAGTTTCTTAACGAAGGCTGGTAACTTTACACGTGATGCAAATGGAGATCTAGTTAACTCAAATGGATTTTTTGTCTCAGGTGTTAAAGAGGATGCAACAGGGGTTCAACAAAAAGTTAAGATTAACATAACTAAAGATGAAGTAAGTAATAAGAAATTCACTTCTTATTCTATCGATGCAAACGGTTATATTAACGTTGTGGATGAAGACGGTAAAACTGGGAAATTAGCAATGGATGCCACTGGTAAATATTATTTGAACGATTCAACAACAGCTAATCAAAATGAAAATATTTCTTTGACTACAGCTGTCGTTCCTAACCCTGGAGGTTTAAGAAAGGCTGGGAATACAATGTTTGAGGAAACAGGTAATTCAGGTTTAGCTGATATTGGCCGAGTAGAAAACAATTATGGAGGTCAATTTATCGCCGGTGTCCTTGAGATGTCTAACGTTGATTTAACAGAAGAATTTACCGAGATGATTGTTGCGCAACGCGGCTTCCAAGCAAATGCTAGAACAATCACAACTTCGGATTCAGTTTTGGAAGAAGTAGTAAATTTGAAACGATAAGATTAGTATAGGTTAGAAATAGTTAATCGTATAGATTTTAACAAAAAAATGTTTTAATAACTCAGGGAAGAGTTAGGGGGATGCCCTTTGGCGGAAATATTATCGCAACAAGAAATCGATGCCCTTTTATCAGCATTAAATAATGGCGAATTGGAAGCATCCGATGTAACAGAGAAGAAAGAAAAAGTAAAAGTATATGATTTCAAACGGGCGATGCGGTATTCCAAAGAGCAATTACGAAGCATTACGAGAATTCATGAGAATTTTACCAGATTGTTGACATCTTATCTTTCAGCTCAGCTCAGAACGTTTGTTCAAATTGAAATCGATCTGGTAGACCAAGTGAACTACCAGGAATTTATCGCGTCCATCCCCTCGCGAACGATTTTGAACGTTTTTGAAGTGAAACCGATGGATGAAAAAATGGTCATGGAAGTTAACCCTCAAGTGGCCTATGCTATATTAGAACGTTTGCTAGGTGGGCAAGGGGATCCATCTACTCGGAACGGAACATTAACTGATATTGAGACAGTTCTCATACAAAGGATTTTTACTCGTGCGTTTGAAATGTATCGAGAGGCATGGAAAAACATCGAAAATATTAATGTAAAATGGGATGCGATAGAATCCAATCCACAATTTATTCAAATCGCTTCACCAAATGAAACAGTGATTATCATTGCTCTACGTACTACTATAGGAGAGATTACAGGTCGGATGACGCTTTGTTTGCCACATTTAATTGTGGAACCGGTACTGCCTAAGTTATCAACGCACCAAATGCTTTCTTTCATATCCAAAACAAATGTACCTCAGCAGGATAAATTAAAGCAAAACCTAGATTCAGTAACTGTTCCCGTAATTGCTGAAATAGGGGAGGCGACTTTACAGGTTTCCGATTTATTTAATCTCCAGATAGGAGATGTAATCGGAATTGAAACAGGGAAACTAGAAGTTAAAGTTGATAATTTGACAAGGTTTTTGGGGAATCCCGGTCTTCAAAAAGGGCATTATGCAGTGCAAATCGATCAAGTAATCGAGACGGAAGGAGAAGGTCTATAAGATGGGCGATGGTTTATTATCTAAAGAAGAGATCAATACGCTGTTCAATCAAAATAATTCAAAACAAAGTTTATCAATTGATGATTTTTTAAATTCCATGGAGAAAGATGCATTAGGGGAGATTGGGAATATATCTTTAGGAAGTTCTACCACAGCTCTCTCTACTTTATTGAACCAACGTGTAGAAATTACTACACCTACCATGTCAGTAATTGAGCGAGATCGAATGGAAGAGACAATACAAGAAAGAAATGTTGCCGTTCACGTCGACTATACGAAAGGGATCCGCGGCAAAAACCTGTTAATGATTAAAGAAAAGGATGCACAAATCATCGCCGATTTGATGATGGGCGGTGATGGTACGAATCTGGCAGTTGATCTTTCTGAATTACATCTCAGCGCTGTTCAAGAAGCGATGAATCAGATGATGGGCTCCGCGGCAACATCGATGTCGACAATATTTAAACAGAAAGTCGATATTTCACCGCCGTCGATTGATGTTCTCGGTTTTCCACCGAAAAAACTAGAACAATTAGAGGAAGATATTATTATCGAAGTCTCCTTCAGATTAAAGGTAGGCAGCCTTATTGATTCCAATATGATACAGCTAATTCCTCTGTCATTTGGGAAGGAAATGATCCAAAAAATCCTTTCTCCCAATGAAGCAGAAGCTAGTTTGGCTTTGGAAAAAGAAGTCGTTACAACTTCGGTGGGAAGCTCATCTCAACTATCAACAAATATAAATGATGATAGAAGGGTGGCTTCACAAACCATGACATCCACTTCGACAAATGCTAAAGTACAAAAAGTCGAATATGCTGCTATCTCCGAGACACCATCAGCAAGTGCCGGAGCACGTAATATTGATATGTTATTTGATATTCCATTGGGGATAACAGTGGAGTTGGGGCGGACGAAAATGCAAATCCGCAAAATCTTGGAACTAGGACCAGGAGCTGTAATCCAATTGGATAAATTGGCAGGAGAACCTGTGGATATTTTAGCTAATCACAAGTTAATCGCCAAAGGTGAAGTGGTCGTGATCGAAGAGAACTTCGGTGTGCGTATAACAGATATTATTAACCCTATCGATCGTCTAACCAAAATGACTATGTAACTATCAACAATGAATAATGGAGGAGCATACAATGGCAAAGGTATTAATCGTTGATGACGCAGCGTTTATGCGCATGATGTTAAAAGATATTTTAAACAAGAATGGACTAGAAGTTGTTGGAGAAGCAGTAAATGGGGCCGATGCCATTGAAAAATATCGGGAGCTTCAGCCTGATATAGTGACTATGGACATTACGATGCCTGATATGGATGGAATTACGTCTGTTAAGGAAATTAGAGCATTACATCCACAAGCTAAAATTATTATGTGTTCGGCAATGGGACAGCAGCCGATGGTATTAGAAGCGATTCAAGCAGGTGCGAAAGATTTTATTGTGAAGCCTTTCCAAGCCGATCGCGTTATTGATTCCATCAATAAAGTATTAGCAAGCTAAATGGTCACACGATTTCTTGGTTTTATTATTAGTAAGTAAAAAATAAAAGAGGGGGAGGACTTTTGAGTACACCAAAACTAACGAACTGCCCAAAATGTGGGAAGCTATTCCTCCGCGTTAGAAATATTTGTGACGGTTGTTATCAAAAACAAGAAGATGATTTTTTGAAGGCAGCAGCTTATCTGCGTGAACATTCCGGAATTACGATTCAAGAATTAAGCGACGCAGTTGGGGTCTCGGTTGCTCAAATTCGTCAATTTATCTGGGCAGGCCGAATTCTGGTGAATGATTTTCCTAACCTATCTTATCCATGTGAAACGTGCGGAAAAATGATACAAAAAGGGAAACAATGCTCAAGTTGCATAGATACCCTAAAACATTTAGCAAATCAAGTTGAGAAAAGAGAAGAAAAAGGTGACCGCAGCCAGGACCGGGACGGATTGGCCGGCGGATATATATATCATAATTTATAAAAAAATGTGAGCGAGACGTGGAAAGTGTTAACCACTCTCGCTTTTTTTGATTAGATTTTTTACAAACAAATCGCTAGAGCTATGGCGGTTATCGAAAACTATACAAGAGTCAAAAAAAGGTCAAAAAGAAATTGTATGAAATGTCAAAAATTATGATATTATTAAATCCGAAAGAGCTTATTTGATAGAAAGGATGCAACTTCTTTATATAAGTTTGCTTATTTGTTTGAAAAAAATAATTTTTTGATCGAAAAACCAATTCTGGGCCATAAAAGGAGAGGTAAACGATGTTAAAAAAAGTTTCAATGAATGTGAAACAATGGGGTAGTTATGTCATTATCATATTATTCTTTGTGGTTATAACTGATGTTTCTTACAATAATGTAAACCATCTAAGAGATCAAACACTTCATATAGGAAAAAATGATGTACCTAAGATTGTCCTAGTGGGCAACTTAAAGGAAGAATTTACTCGCGTTCGTTTAAATACATCCAAGCAGGCTTTTGAGCAAAACCTGGACGATAAAGCGAAAATAGAAAAACTCGTAGCCGAGGACATCGTAAAAGTAAGAAAGAATATAAAGAAAATGGAAACACTAAACCATACCAATAAAGACAAAAAACTATTAACCGAGTTTAGCAAAAGTTTCGAAGAATATGTTGTTGTTCTCCCATCACTCTTTGAAGTATCTAAAAGCAACAATTATGAATTCATACATACACAAATGGAAGTACTGGACCCAATTGGAGAAAAAACTGTCACTTCCCTTGATAATCTTTATAAAGATGCCCAAAATAATGCCAATGTTACCCTCAAAGCTTCCGAAAAGGATTCAAATAGGTTTAATTATGAAATATTAATCCTTTCTGTAATCGCTTCCCTTTTTAGCGTCTGGATTGCATTCTTTATGACTAGACTCATTAGTCGAGCTATCAATAGGGTAGTAAAAAATGTTGAAATTACAACGAATTCTGTTACGGAAATTAAAAATTCGATTAATAATACAACGATTAGTTCACATGAATTGGATTCTTCTATGAATAAAGCGAATGATTCAGTAAATCAACTTGTTACTTCTATTCAACATGTTGCAGGAACCACCAATAAAACGGCAACTGACGTAGAAGAAATTTCTGCGGCGATAGAACAAATGAGTGCTACGATTAATTTAGTTGCAAAAAGCGCTGGTAATTTGGATATTTCCGCAGAAGAAACATCTTCAGCTATTCAGGAAATGATGGTTTCTATCGAACAAGTAGCTGGAAATGCTAGAAAAGCCGGTTCAGGTGTGGAACAAATATCTAATGCAATAGAGGAAATGAGTAAATCCATTAAAGGTGTAAGTGAAAATGCAGTTAGTATGACTTATACTGCTGAACAAGCTGCTGATAAGGTTGAGGAAATGGTAGTATCAATCCAGCAAGTAGCAAACAGTGCGCAAACAATCAACCAACTAAGCCACTCCGTGAAGAATGATGCCCTTGAAGGAACGATTTCTTTGAATGAAACATTGAATGGGATGGAGGAAATTTCTCAAGTGATTACCCAAGCAAGTGAAGTTATAGAGAATTTGGGGAAAAGCTCTGAGGAAATTGGCAGCATTATTGAAGTCATCGACGATATCGCGGATCAAACCAATCTATTAGCCCTCAATGCTGCCATTGAGGCTGCACGTGCGGGAGAGCATGGTAAAGGGTTTGCAGTTGTTGCGGAAGAAGTACGTAAGCTAGCAGAACGTTCCGCAAATGCTACAAAAGAAATTGCCACTCTTATCAAAGGGATTCAAAATGAAACTGTGATTGCCGTTTCCGCAATTAATGAGGGGGCCGATAAAGTAAAAATTGGCAATGAGTTGGCGGATAAAACGAATCAAGCGATTATAAAAATTTCTGAAGGTATCGCCCAGGTGACAGAAGAAATGAACCAAATTGCCAAAGCAACAGAAGAACAAACAAAGAATAGTGAATTTATCACTAAGGCAGTCGAGAATGTGACGAATCAAGCAACTGAAATGACTTATTCCACCAAAGAACAATCTACAAATGCTGAAGAAATAGTCAGTGGTATTATTGAAACAAAAGACCAGGTTCAACAAATTAGTATGGCAATGTCTGAACAAACAAAAGGAAGTCAAGCAATCGTAGCGGCAATTGAAAATGTAACAAACCAATCTAATTCTGTGACGAACGCAACTAACGAACAATCACTTACTGCGGAAGAAATTGTTCGTAATATCAACAGCATAAAGGAATTGGTCAATCAAATGACCATTGCATCAAATGAGCAAGCAACATATGGGCAAGAAATCATCTTGGAGGTAGGGAATGTTCGTATTCAAACAGAAGAGTTAAATACTAGTATTGAAACTCAAACCAAAGAGGTGGAGGAAGTAGTACTAGCTATCACTGAGGTTAATACGCAAATTGAAAAACTAAAATAATCTGCCTATGTGATGAAACGCCTTCATATAGTATGTGAAGGCGTTGTTTAAGAGTGCACTTAAAAAAAGTTTTGAAGATTTATCGTAAGCAAGAATTTAAAGAAAAGGGTTCATTTCAGAAATAGTGGTAGGGAAATATGGGTTATAGAATTAAGAAAATATAGATGACTATCTTTGTTTTATCTAAATAAACAACTAGGAGATTCGAGATGATTAAAAAACTTTCAATGAATGCAAAAGTACGGTCAAGTTTTACTGCTATCTTAGTTTTACTTTTTGTGATTAGTTTAATTTCTTATTCAAACTTAAATAAATTGTCCTTAAATCTACACCGAATATCAGATAAAGAAATAGTTAAGATTAAAACAATAGGAAAACTTTCTGAGAATATGACTAGAGTAAGATTATTCGTTGCTAAACATGCAACGGAAGTGGATCAAGCTAAAAAAGATAGTTCAGAAGAATTTTTAAATGAATCTATTAAACAAGTAAAAGAAAATATAGTTACTTTACGTCCTTTGTTAAAAACAGATTCAAATAAACAAAACCTAGATGAATTCGAAAAGCAATTCAACGAATATCAAAAATTAATTCCTTTAGCATTAACAAAATCCAAAGAGCTGGACATGAAAGGATTTGCAGATGTATTTATTACGATGGGGCCAATCGGTGAAAAAGCTGTTGCAGAATTAGCCACTTTACACTCTGATATAGAAAAAAACGAGAAAAAGACGACTGAAGAGACTTACAACCAAATAGGAACAAGTAAAACAATGATATTAATAGTATCAATTCTTGCTGTGCTATTGAGCGGAGTTATTGTTTTCTTAATTACAAGATTAATCTCACGCTCTGTGGCAGGGGTAGCGAAAAATGTCGAAACCACAACAAAATCTGTTACCGAGATAAAAAAGTCAATTGATAAGACAGCAATCGGTGCCCAAGAATTGGAAGGTTCGATGAATAATGCAAACGTTTCAGTAAGTGAACTTGTTGCTTCAATCCAACAGGTAGCAATGACCACAAATGGGACGGCAACTGATGTGGATGAAATCTCTGCAGCGGTAGAACAAATGAGTGCTTCGATTAATTTAGTTGCAGAAAGTGCAGGTTACTTAGATACATCTGCTGAAGAAACATCTGCAGCTATACAAGAAATGATGGCATCAATTGAACAAGTGGCAGGGAACGCTGGAAATGTGGAAGCAAGTGTAGAACAAATCACTTTGGCGATTGAATTAATTAGTCAGTCTATTAACGGGGTTAGCAAAAATGCAATTAATTTGCATCAAACTGCTGAACAATCCTCAGAAACGGTGGAGGAAATGGTTGGTTCAATTAAGAAAGTTGCCGACAGTGCACAAACCGTTAACCAACTTAGCAACTCTGTTAAGAATGACGCTCTAGAAGGAACAGCCTCTTTGAATGAAACATTGAATGGTATGAAAGAAATTTCTCACGTGATTAACGAAACAACGGATGTAATGGAAAACTTAGGAAATAGTTCTAAAGAAATCGGCAGCATAATTGAAGTT
>Ga0213822_1001196_pt1 | contig 15513 bp, 14 predicted proteins | sample MC6MC0908MG_FD_179872 | JGI IMG/M metagenome (GOLD analysis project Ga0213822, IMG submission 179872) | Enriched soil aggregate microbial communities from Iowa State University, Ames, United States - MC6-MC0908-MG | ecosystem: Environmental > Terrestrial > Soil > Unclassified | place: USA: Iowa...
CACATATACTATGGGTTTGGAGGATGAAACTAATGATTGAAAAAGATGTCGTATTTAAAATATCTTCTTTGCCGAATACACTTAGCTCAATCCCATCTACACAATGATGGTTTTGAGTTAACGCTTGCTCAACTTCTTTTATCCGCTTTACCTGCTGTTTTTTAGGATTTTGCTTCGTGACCGCTATTGTGTCTAAGTCAGCTACTCCTTCAATACCTATACCCTTTGGAATCGATCCCCTTATATAAATGCTATGTAAGTCATCTTGGAGAAGGGTGCGATAGGTATGAACCACATCGTTGATGACAGCAAGAAAAATAGGGTTGATTTTATTCCAATCTGCATGATTAATAATGTATCCATCACTATCCGTCAGACATAAGCTGCCAATTTCTTTTATAGTCGTCATTACATCGCTCCTTTTAGGTGACTGATTTACTTAAAAATGGATAGCATGTCCTATACAAACACACTATCCTACTTTCATGTTGGAAGTCCTTTGAAACTATCAGCATTTACTTTTCTTTAAATTCAAATTCAATTTTTCCTTCTACCAAACGTAGGGCTGCATTAAATTGTTTGCCATTCTTTGATTTAAAGCCTTTCATCATAGCAGTTTTCCCACTCTTACATAAATCATGGATGTTTTTTTCCGTTAGTTTTTTTCCTAATAGCCTTTGTGGGAACGTTTGCTTACAACCATTTTTATAATTCGAACATCCGTAAAAGCTTTTACGCAAGCCTATTTTTCCTTCCTTGCATGCTGGGCACATGGCAATATCTTTGACCACGGCTGGTTTAAACTGCTCTGCTTCAATTGTCAGTGACTCTAACTGTTTAGGCACCTCTGCTATTAGTTGATGAATAAACTTGCCTATGCTCTCAATAAAATGTTTGGCAGAGCCTTCCCCCTTACCAATTTTATGTAAGTAAATTTCCCATTTAGCCGTCATGGAAGGACTTGACAGTAATGTTCCTTCAATTGCCTGACATAAAAGCTGTCCTTTCGGTGTAATGCTCACGATATTTTTTCGTACTTCAATAAATCCATGCTTCTTAATCGTCTCGATAATGCCACTTCGAGTTGCCTCCGTCCCAATCCCTTCAATCGATTTCAGCACCTCGATTTCCTCTTCATCCTCAACCGATTTACCACAGGTTTTCATCATCGTAATGAGTTGACCTTCTGTATAGGGCTTCGGAGGTGTTGTCGTGCCTTCTAGTATAGCAATCTTACTTTGTACCAGCTCATCTTGGAAGACAACAGGTAAAGACTCCTCACGCGCCTGCACCTCTGTCTCATTTGAAAATAATTCTTTCCAGCCTTTGACAAGCTCTGTTTTCCCTACTGTTTTAAACTCTACATTTTTGACATTCGTGATAATCGTTTTTTCATCGTATTCATAATCCTGATGAAACATAGCGAGTGTCGTATTGAGGATTTCAAAATAAATATTTCGTTCATCCGCATTCATGGATTGCAACGCTTTGGCGGTCGGTATTTTTTTCGTTGGAATTATCGCATAGTGCTCCCCAACATTGGCACTGTCGACATAGCGCTTGTTCTTCCCTCTATTGATTGGCTGAAATGCTTTTCCCACAAGCTGCTGATAGTTTCCTAATGATTCATTTAAATAAGCAAACTCATTATGTGTAATGAGCTGTGAATCGGTACGTGGGTAAGAAACAAGCTTTTTCTCATAAAGTGATTGCGTAAGTTTCAACACATGTGATGGACTGTATTTCCAACGTTTATTGGCAGCCGCTTGTAAAGTTGATAGCGCATGTAGTTTAGGTGGTGCCATCCGCTTCGTTTTGTTCGTGACACTTGTAATGAGACCTGTATCATTCGGTTCAATCCCATGCTGTTGCAATAACTGCACTGCCTCAGCCCGCTCTTTTGTCTTTAGCTTCGCCTTCCCTTTATATACACCATGTTGAGCTTTAAATACCCCTTCGATTTCATAAAATTTTTCAGGCTTGAACTGTTCAATTTCCTGCTGTCTTTTATAAATTAAATAGACGGTTGGCGATTGTACTCGTCCGATGGAGATACTGCCCTTGAAGCCCTTTTTCTGCAACAGTAGCGTATAGAGGCGACTACAGTTCATACCTACTAGCCAATCGCTAATTTGACGCGTTTTGGCTTCTTGGTACATAAGCAAATCACGCTCATTACCTTGCATATGATTAAAACCTTTTCGGATTTCCTCCACTTCTAATGAATTGATCCATAATCGTTTAACTGGCTTATTTACTTTTGTCATTTTCAAAAGGGAGTAGAAGATATTTGAACCCTCACGTTCACTATCACAGCAGTTATAAATCATTGTTACTTGGGGATCACTAAAGATTTTTTTGACTGCATTGAATTGTGGATACGTTTTAGAGACCACTTTATCTTCAAATTTTTGCGGAATGATCGGTAATGAAGCAAGCGACCACTTCTCCCATTCCTTCTGATATTCTTTCGGCTCCTTTAATTCAACAAGATGACCAACCGCCCAGGTAATAACTGCACCATGAGGAAAAGTAGCACAAGGTTCCAGTTCAATAAAGGTTTTCTCTTTTTGCTTCACTTTAAAGGCGTCTGCATATGCTCTTGCTTGAGATGGTTTCTCTGCTAATATAGCAATTTTCCCCATTAATCATCACATCTTCTTTACAATATTTTAGTAGCTTTTCTATAAAAACATAAAACTCAACTAATCAGATTAGTTGAGTTGATGGTGAAATACCTTACTACTATTTTACTTTAAACCATATAAAATAGCACTTACTAAAATCTTTGTACCAGGAACTTTAGATTCCTTTGTTGAGATTTGTCTACTTATTGCTACAGTAAATATAAGATGTTGCTTTAAAATAAAGTTTGAACAAAAATACCTCCCCAACTCTTATTTTACAAACTAATCATACCTTCATGAATATAGCTAATATTCCGAGCCATTTCTCTAGTAATCTCCTAATCTGTTGCAATGACCCAATCAATTTGCCTTCGTTCGTAATAAACTCGTTCAATCTAAAACTTTTCAATAACTCGTTGTTATAACAATCGTTGTCTTTACACTGGCTCATTCGTTTTAGAGTCTGGAGGATGTTTTAGACCTAATTCATCAGCAATGACAATTGTTTCTTCCAACAGCAATAAAGGAGATTGTTCTGGATTATCAACAACAAAAACAGAATATTCAAATAAATAAAAGATAAATTTTATTATTTCAATGCAAGATTTTTTCATACAAGGATATTCAACACCCTAAAAAATAGTGATAGTTTCGAACTCTAATTAATCTAAAAGGAACTTTCTTGTTTCTAGGAAAGCGGCCGATTGTGGAAGATCATTATTGACTAAAGCCCTTATTAGTTCAAGAATCAATATTAGGAAATTTATTTACTTCAAACAAGAAAAAGCCAGTAAAATCGTAATTCCTTGTCTTCTAATAAATTCTTCTTCACTACTAAAATGTTCACGCTTTGGTGTACCTTCACGTAAATCTAGAACTGAAAACCAACTTGTGTAAGTGCTATTAAAATAATGTTCGATTGTACGATGATAATTCACCACTATTTGGCCAATCCAAGCTCTTTTCTTTCCCACTCACAGAAATAGTCGTCGATGATCCAATTATCACGTTTATCCCCTGATTGATGGCCGCCGACACTCAGCTGTTTGCAAAAAAACAAAGAACCGAACCTTTTTTTGATAAAGAGACAATATAGTGTGTAAGCTTACTTAGGAGGATCCTCTGAATGCAAAATGAATATATGTACCAATTACTCCAAAAAATGAAGGAAGGTGATCAACAGGCGTTTCGTACGATGTATGATGCCACCTATCAGGACGTCTACCGGACAGTCTCCTTTCTGGTGGATCATCAGCAGGATCGGGAAGATGTCATGAATGAGATCTATATGCAAATGTGGACATCACTTGCTAACTATGATACAAACAGACCTTTCCACTTCTGGCTAAACGGCTTGGTAATCCGTCAAGTGCAGAGATTTCGTGTCAAGAGCTGGCGGAGATTCCGAATTTTTGAACGCATCCGTGCCTTTTCTCAGGAAGAGCCTCATTGGGATCAACCTTCTGTGTTGATGGATGGGACGAAGCAAATGATAACACAGGCAATCCAAAAACTGACCGATAAACAACGATCGGTGATTGTCCTCCGCTTTTTTCACGACTATAAACTTGAGGAAATAGCGACATTGCTCGAAATTCCGCTGGGTACAGTCAAGTCCAGGTATCATGCTGGCCTTCAGGTGCTTCGAAAAAACTTAAGTAATCTCCCCCCAGAAAGGATGGAAGAAATCAATGCCAATTGAACGTAAAATCCGTGAATATCTGCACAAAGAGGCAGAAACTATGGAATGCCCTCCGGCCATTTCCAAACGAATAGAACAATCCTATTCTCAATATTTCCAACGAAAAAGGAGCGAAATAAATATGAAAAAACGATTAATTAGTGGATTAGTTGCTACTGCGATTTTGATTCCAACCGCAGCATTTGCGGCCCCTAACCTGATTGAAATGCTTACTAGAACACCAATGACTGTTGAACAAGTCAAGGTGGATGAGGTTGGCAAAGCAACACTAGAGAAGCTGTATAACGCATTTCCCGAAACAAAATCATTTGAGATTATCAATGCAAGCAAGGTTCAAGGTGTCCAAACAAGCATCATACTGCAGGAAAAAGGAGGAATTGGCAAAAAGATTTCCCTTCATACAAACGGTATTACAGGTGCGCTTGAACACGTGAATCAGGAGAATTGGGAGCCAAAGGAGAAACCACTCACTGCCTTAACCGATCAGGAAATCAGGTCGAAGGTAGATTATCTAATTGATAAAATGTTTGGCAACATCGAAGAGTACGAGTTTGCTATGGAGCAAATGGAGAACCCGAATCAAAAAACGTTTATGTTGAATTACACCAAAAAGGGATCAAAAACACCTTTCTACCAGGTATTTGTTCAAGACAATACAATCAGTGTTTCTTTAATCGGAGGTGAGACTACACCTTTAAACAATAAAGTAGAAGGTTTTTTCTCTACAAATGGTAAGCCTGATTATACTGCTGATTCTTTTTTAAACGATGAAAAACTGTTTTCTTTACTAAAAATTAGCCCAACAGAATTAAAACAAGAATTAGCAAAAGGTAAATCTGTTGTCGAGATTGCAGCATCTAAAAATGTCTCTAAACAACAAGTGATTGATGTGATTGCAAATACACAGGCTGAAGGACAAATTCAAGGTGAAAATAATAATGATGTTCCTAAAAGCAATCGTTCAAGTGAACAAATGTTAAAAGCTGTTGAACCGAAAGTAGTACAAGTTATTGAACATAAAACTGAAACACCATGGTAGAAATAACAAATCCTAGACGGATGAGGTTGCAAAATATCGCTTGAGTACATCTAATTCAATGGTTGCTTCTTAAATATGAATTTGAATGGTGGCATGAGGTGCTTTTAATCAAACTTTATTACAAACCTGTACTTAAACAAATTGGCCAATAGTACAACTAGGGTTTAAAAAATAATTAAACTTTTTTAGATAGATTTTAATCTGCTACATTAAATAAGAGCATGTTTTGATCAATATTTTTTCAAAACATGCTCTTTAGATCTCTTCTCATATCAAAGTTGATATCCATTAATTTAATCAAACTTTATTACAAACCTACAATTGTATTTTATTCAATTAAATGGCCCTTTAATAAAAACGAGCGCTGATCCTTGCTACAGAATCGCGCCCTATTGTTGAATAACTTAGGGAAAAATTATTTCTTTTCCTTGTCGGTCCATAAAACTTTGTATATAAATGCTAGCTCAGCTTCTTCAATACCCTGGGGCAGTTCCCCAGTTGTGCCCCCACCAGAACGCAGTTCGTTTTTAGTAGTACCTAGCCATGCTGTTAAATAAATAGGTTTATTTTTTTCTAAAGTCATTTTTCTATCGATTAGCAAACCAAAAGATGATGTTGTCATGTTATTTGAATAAAACGTTGCAGCAAGCCCAGAAGGTATACCATTTAAAAGTTTTAAAGAATGATCTTCGTCTCTATTATCAATAATTCCAAAAGAAATAAGGCTGTCATTATATTTTGTTTCGAGTTCATCCCAAGTCTTTAGTAACTCCTCTTTAAACTTACCGTTTTCAAAAACTTCTACCGAAAATTGTAAATCATCATCTTCTTTCAAAGTGCCATTCAACTTGAAAAATTTAATTTGCTCTACACCTGTTTTACTAATTAATAAGGTTTCTTTTTCACTCATGTTGTAGGACTCAATGGTTAATTTCGAATTTGATGGAGATTTTTCTGTTTCTACTCCTACACATCCTGTTAACAACAATGTAATAACTATAAACAAGTAGTAGCTTTTAAAATAACGCATATTAGCTCCCCCAATTGATGAATGTTTCATTAAATTATTTCTAATTTTATCCATTTTCGCAATACGCATTACTCCAATAATGGCCCTTTAATGAAAAATGAGCGTTGATCCTTATTACGGAAAAGCGCCCTATTGTGAAGTAAGCTTCTTCAACTTAATATAAGATTGGAAATAATACAAATAGATTTTTTTATTAACACTTCTTTAATACACTGACAATTTAAATGTTACATAAATTTTATTATTACTGTCATTATTCCTACACTGACCATGTCCTATGTTTTAACTATCAAGTTCAATCATGAGAGTATCTGTAAAATCCTTTGGTGGGATAGAAGAAAAAGCTATTCTTTGTGTAGTCAGTTGTCCCAGTTCATCTGGCTTTTCAATTTTTCTAATACCTGTATATGCTTGTATTGGAAGTTTACTTTGGTTGTATACTGATAAATTATTTTCAGGAGTAGCAAAAACCAAAATATGCAAAGGCATATCATTTGAATTATGATAACCATATACATAATTTGTCCATCCAAAAACAAGACTATTTTTATTAACAACTATTTGTTCTTTAAATGATATATCATAAGTCAATTCGCCTTCTAAAATTAGAACATGATCTTCTCCATAAGGATGGAAATAGAACTCTATGATTCTTCAAAAACTTTCACAAATTTTTTTGAATTTAATATCTGATTTTATTAAAGCTTTTAAATCCATACCCTATCACCTCATTATTATTAAATTAATCACCCTAATTATAAATACCCAGTTATTTTAGAAAAAGGGTTGTTCAATAAAATTGCCCTTAATTGAAAAAGACACATTCCTTATTAAAGAAATGCGCTCAATTGTAGAAGATTGTGATTCAACTAAAGCCCTCGTTACTTCAATATGACAAATTACTAAATGTCAGTTGATAGTTTTGAGCATATTTATTCCCGCTATTTCAAATCCGAGTTCCTCATATAGTTTTCTAGCCCCTTTATTACTTCCAAAAACATGAAGTTTAAAGTAATAAATCCCTTTCCGTTCTAACCACTCCTCAACATTTTTCATCACTCTAGTCCCGAAACCTTTACCTCTGTATTCTTCAAAAATAAAAATCTCATAAAGAAATGCGCTTTTCTTTTCCTTTTCAACCTTTATCCAAACAAATCCAATTAACGAATCACCTTCATATATATTATATAAATGATGATTAGAGGTTTCTATTCCTTGAGGAAGTAGATTGTATAACTGTTTACGTGCTTTTGAAAGAGGATCTTCGCTACTTACCTCATGTACATTTTCTGATTGAACTTTGCTATATCTCTCTACCTTATCTTCGAAATAAATTGTAAATTCGTTTTCTGACATTTTCTTTAATACAATATCCATTTTAATCTCCTATTTTAAATGACTTGTAAAAAAATTGATGAACTTAACTGTTCAGTAAAATTAAACGAACATTCTACAAATATATCTATATTTTAACACTCATACTAATTTATTTGTGGTGTATTACTCAACAATCTGCCCCGATTGTTGAATATTTAATTGTTGATTTACTCCATCAATTTTCATCATTAATTTCGATTTAATCCACCCTCGCTTGTTCTAAATAACTTTGTTCTTTTGCCTTTATCCAAACTGAAACATTTTATCCCACTTTTAAAGATGTAACAACATCTGTTGAAAACCAAATCGCATCTGATATCCCATTTGAAAGCACCCTTTAAGGCTGCATTGAACCCTTTTTTGTCATTCTTATTTCTCTTCATTTAGATTATTCCTTTTAGAAGTACCGTACTTAAATGTTCTTTAACTATACTGCTCCGTTAGTTTAATACATTTCTTCACAATCCCCTAGGTGATATTATCACATATTCCAACAAAAAATCTCACCTCTAAAAATCTATAGAGGTGAGATTTTTTAATCAAAATTTATTACAAATTATCAATCTTTATTATAAATGATCAAACTTTTTTACAGTCACCAATGTCTTTATAATATAATTCACTCAAGCCTTCTACTGGCTCTTTTTTGTTTACTTATAAAATGATTTAAAATCTTTCAAACATATCCAGTAAACGGAATTAAATTTATTTGTCACAATTACTATAATGTTCTCGAAACTAATCTTAAGTCATTATCCCAATCAACTTTACCAAAAAGATCACTTTTTGAACGCAGTTGAACCATCGTGACTCCAATTTCAATAGTGGTTTTTCTTCACTTGAAAAGTTTTTAATTCTCCTTGCAGCAGAATTTTTATTTTTTATAATCGAATTTTTTAATTATTGTATCATCATATGTCGCATAAATAATTCCATTTCCATCATAATAATAATTATCATCTCTATATTTTGGAATAGTAATTTCTTTTATTGTCTTAAGATTATTCCCATTTACTATCGTTAAGCTTGTATCTTCTTCTACCATTATTGTATTGTCATATCCATATTTCATTTTCATGCTTTTCTCAGGCCAATCTGTATTATATGAAAATTGTCTTTTTGCTATTAACCCTTTGTTATTAAGTACGTAAATACTATTATCCGCTGCAACTACAAAATTCATTGTACCTATTAAATTGTTGTTTAAATAAGCAAATTCATTAAAACTATCTGCTGTCAATTGACCCTTGAAATCTTGTTTCCATAACAGTTTCCCATCTTCTTTTACAGCACTAATTGTAAATGTAGGCTTATTATATTCATGTTTATTAAAGTACATTACCCCATCAGCATTTGAACCTAGATGATACCCCTGCTCAACATATTTAGTATAACTATTACTATTTACTAAATTATCATCATAAAATGAGATCTTTCCACTATTCGAGTCTATTTTTTTATATGCGTACAATTTTCCATAATATCCGTTTACAAAATCCCATGTTTCCATTTTCTTTAGTATTTTTCCTGAATCAGAAAATTTGTATACTATATTTTTCGCAACATTATTCCTAATATAAACTAGTACTTTCCCATCTTTCGTTGTCGTAATATTATATAAATCAACTGTTTCACTGAAATTATAAGTTCCAATTTTTTTCCCACGAGTATTATAAATATTTAAAACTAAATTTCTTGAACGTCCATCATTCGATATAATATAAATATTTCCCTTATTATCTAGAGCAAAATATGTATTACGTTGAGATTGAATTTCCCCAGTTTTTTTACCTGTCTTATCATTTAATATTTCATACCTCGTATCGTCTCCCCTATATTGAATATAAATATAATCTCCTAATTTTTTAAATTCACTAAGAATATCCGTATTCTCACTTGTATAACTCCACTCTGGCGAGTCTAATGATACTTGGGAAGCAGCATGCACTTTCAATGTAAAACTAGATATCAATATAACTGCAAATAAAGCCACTAAATTTTTCATTTTCATAAGTATTCACCCTTCTTTAAACTAATAAATATTCCCTTTATTATAATAAAATTCTATATTTACAATTGAACTCATAATATTAAATTGAACAAAAAAGCTTACAGTCATATAAGATTGAATTGATTTATTTATATTTTAACTTTGAGTAATTTTGAAAAGCTTCAATCATAATATGGTATCATCTTTTTTTCTATTAAAATTAATTAAAAAAATTGAGTACTTGATCAATCAAATATCTATAATAGTACTTGCAACTGTGTCATAACCACCCTCAATAAATGTTTTTTTTGCAGCTTTACCGATGGCGTAGGTAGTCGAGGCGTCGAATGTTGCACCAACTATACCTCCTAATACTGGAACCATCTTTCCTAAATTAATAGCACCCTTTTCACCAAACTTTGTTACTAATCTAAAGCCAACCTTTTTGTTGATTTGTTTAATCGCCTCACCAGGTATTCTCCTTATTTGTGCTTCACCAATTTTTGAAGTAATTTTAATACCACTTTGTTTTACTATTTCGGAAGCGGATTGGCCTGTTAAGCATGCATATACAAACGTCTGAACTTGGTCATCTTTTAAATCATATCCACGAATATGAGCAATTGCAGCAATCATTCTCATTTGCATATACATAACGGAAGCTAAATTCGTAGGTATAGCGATTGGCATAACTACAATACCTCCTAGTCCAGCTGCAAACCCATTTGCCCCTGCTTTACCTTGTTGCCAGCGGATTAAGCTATCAATTGCCTTATCTTTAGAAGGATGTTTGGATATATAGCTATTAGAAAGTTCATACACTGTATCAGTACCAGGAATACCGTTTAAGACCTTTTCATATGTCCAATCCAAAACCTTTTGGACATTACCTTCGTTAAGTCCCATGTCCATTACCTCCAATAATTTTAAAGTTTGGTAAATCTATTCTACCAGAATATAGTAACAAATAACTATAGCTATAAAATACATATCTTAAAAAGACTCAAAAAGAAAAAGCCGCATACGCGGTGTTTTTAAAAAATCAAAACATTACCCTTCTAATGCTTGGTATTATCAGGCATTTTATTTAATAAAAATGAAGCATAGTTTAGCAAAAATAAATTTGCTAAAACTATCCTTTTTTATACCACCTACAACTATCACTTTAGGTTATAAAAATTCGATTCTTTTCTCTCTATGTTACGCAACAATCGCGCCCTTAGTAGCAATCTTTTGCGCTTTGCTTCTTTGCGGTAGATTTACAGTTCAAGCAGCAGAAGAAGCATCAATTCAGACAATTACTCTTGAAGATGGCACTACAGCTAATATCTTAGTTTACTTATACGATAATCCCACCGTCTGTTGCATCGTGTGCATTAACAAAGTTAGTCAAATATCTTTCTTACACTAAACTGATCCTATATGACCCTATAACGGAAATAGGCGATTTTATTTATTCAATAATATAGCCCTATAATTGAACAAAGCACTTTTCTTATTCAAGAAAAGCGCCCGATTGTTGAAGACTGGTATTTAAATATTTCCTCCGTTAGTTGAAGAAATAATTAATTAAAAAGTAATAAAAAATGGATTATTTTCATTTTCTAAGCACATTAAAAGTTCCTTTTTAAAGTCATTATTTTTGATCATTCTTAAAGCTTCTTCAACACTATAAAAGCCGACTTCTAAACTTTCAATACTGGTTTGAAGTTCTTTTGTAACTGGTTTACCTAACCACCACATATTACAGACATTTCTACTTAGTTCTTGTGATACTCCACAGAACCTAATAATATAAATATCTACTCCAGTTTCTTCTTTGACCTCTCTAACCGCTGCATTTTGAACATTTTCATTTTCTTCTACAATTCCGCCTGGAAGTTCCCATCCCCTAGTAGGGTCAAGTTTTAACAAAATCCTGTTATGTTTATCAAGAACTACAACACCCGATGTTATAGTAAACTTACACATATAATAATCACCTACGTTTATGATTTTACTAAATTCCCAAACTACTCACTGACTAACAAATATAACATCTTTGAATTAATGCCCCTTAGTTAAAGTACATTGCTTCACAACTTAAATAAACTTTAACATAAATATCCAAATTTTTCTTTGTGGAGAGTTATTCCACAATCTGGCCCTTTAATATAGGAAGGACCATTCTTTATTAAAGAAATGCGCCCTTTTCTAGAAGATATCTATTTAAACTTCTCCTTTTTTGCTATAAACTTCATAAGCAAAATATCCAAATAATAAACCTATTCCGGATCCCAAACCTATTGTAGACAGTAAGGGGATTGGGAAAAACATGCTGAGAAGTACAGCAACAGCACAACCAATCATCATACCAAGTGGTATTAAACTCTCTAAGAAATTTTGAGCGCCTTTGGATTCTTTTTTACCCAGGGTGCCTTTTTTATATTTATATTTCATTCTCATAACTACAAATATTGCAATCCCACCCACTATTACAACAGGTAGTAAAATACGTGCAATCTCCAAAACTAAGCCCATATTAGAACCTTCCCACCTTCGCTTTTTAATTGATTCATTTTTAACATGATTTATTCCATTAAATGGCCCATTTGTTGAACAAAAAAATCCTGTATATCAACATAGGATTCTTAATCAAACTTTATTTTAAATAACCAATCTTTGTTTTAAATAATCGAGTTTTGTGTTAAATGAGCAATCTTATTTATAAAATTACATCACTGATCCAGTATATTAAATATTTTTATACACTCAATTTGTTTGACTTTTATCATAACAATAGTCAAACAAATCTAGTCCTTTTAAACCTTTGTAAATCATACGTTATTAAGGATGTTTGAAGTTCATTTAATATTGCTAGTCCGCTTATCCATATAATAATATGGCCATTTTCCCATTTATCATCACATCTTCTTTACAATATTTTAGTAGCTTTTCTATAAAAACATAAAACTCAACTAATCAGATTAGTTGAGTTGATGGTGAAATACCTTACTACTATTTTACTTTAAACCATATAAAATAGCACTTACTAAAATCTTTGACCTCTTAAGCAAATTATAAAGAAGCAAAAATTTTCTTTACCCATTCAAGATACGCTTTCATATAATATTCTTGCTTAAAGCCATGATTCTGGTCCTCTGCTACTATCACGGTCACATCCGCGTCTGCGTTTCGTGCAGATTGGATATACTCCTGTGGACCTTTTACCCCGATTGCTAAATCCTTTGTCCCATAAGCTATAAACTGAGGTATATGAGCTGTTCTGAAATGCGTAGATAAATCTGTCTGCTGCAAGAGCTCTTCACGTTTTTCTGGATTTCTGACATCTTCATCATTAAAAGAAGCAAAGAGCATGGGCACATTATAGCGATACGTCAATGCAGGGTAAATCATAGCAGCAGATGCTACTTGATCATCAACAGCATCAATGGCATCAGGCTGATAACTAGCAGGAAACAGATTTTCTCCCTGAATGAGGTTAATAAAGCTACCCGTTTGATAGCCTCCAGCACTAAAACCTATTAAACCAATTCGATCTGGATGGAGACCATAATCATTGGCATGATAACGTAGAAATCGGACGGCACGCTGAACATCTAGCTGTGGAATAGGCCACTCATAGGGATTGGAACGATAGTGGAGAACGAATGCATTAATACCTGCTTTATTTAATGATGCAGCTACTTCCTTTCCTTCCGCTGTTCCTCCATCCATTTCCTTAAAGCCATAACCACCACCTGGCATAATAATGACGGCACTGTCACTGTTCGCTACCGTATATGGAATCAGATAGGGCTCATCTTCGTAGATTGATTTTTCATAGCCCCCTTCAATTTCATGGACATAGGTAAAGGTATCAATGGCCGCTTCATTGTCTTTATAGTCTTCTCCCACAATGCCAGTGGAAAATTTGAATGTCGCCAAAAGTCTGTTAGGATTGCCCTTAATATTCATATCGTCAAGCTTACTTCCCGAATGATTACCTGCCACTTCTTCTCCCCAAATCTCCACCTTGTCTTCAATATCCGCAACTGGCTTGCCTGGTTTATTTCCTAACGGATTAATCACAAGAATAGCGTATCCAGTCCCCATAAACAAAGTTAGTATAACTAGAAGAATTCCTGCTATCTTGGCTATTTTCTTCGCTACCCTCATCATCATAACCTCCATTAAATTTACTTATGTATCGTTTACTATTTATTATCTCGGGTAAAGGATTATTAACCTTTAGCTCATTCTTTAGCAGATAACGATTGAAGATCTTGTATAGCATCAATACAAGGTTGTATTCTTCCATTTTCTAAAGGATTAAAGTGACCTTTTAGAGGAAGCATGACGTATTCCTTACTAAAGAAATGTCTGAAGACCACAAATTTTTTAAAAACTGCATACGTACCTTGTAATGACGTAAACTATAAAAACACAACAATAATTCTTTCGGAATATGAGGTAGGTATTGTAAAAAAGAAGGAGGGATACGATGTTTGATGAAGCTGCATATTTTATTTTTAGAGCACTGTTAATTTTAACTGTTTTGGTTGTTGTGGTTGGAATCCCACTTGGTGAAACACTGATTAGAAAAAAATAAAACTGCATCTAAATGGATGCAGTTTTTGATTTTTATCCTACTTTGTGTCGATAATATTGGAATTGGTGAATTAGTGACCATATAGAACCCCGTTTATACTATCATCCACCTTATGGAACTGTATTACTCATAACCGTCATAAAGCCGTTCAACGAGGCTGTATCAATTAATTGAAGTATTCCCAGTCTTGCGGTATCACTGTAGACATACCAATGATTTGCAGTAGTATCATGCACCAAAACTCCGCCCAAGTCCCCCGTGGAAAAATAAATATCAAACCGTTTGATACTGTTCGAGTCTTGGTCTAAAAAATCAAATTGCGCATTTTTATCATAGTCTCCTACTGGAATGGGATGAGAATTCCAAGGATTATAAGTAGGTGCTTCGATTTTACTTCCATTATTTTTTATAAAAGTATTATAAATAGCTTCGTTATAACCATTCCCATTGATTTGCTGTACGACTCCGCCTAATGTCATATGATATTCGTATTGCAATGCTTTTACTTTTATACCATCAATAAAGAGAGGCTGTGTCTCAACCGTTACTGTACCGTTTTTGTAAGTGATATTGCTGCCAAATGTTTCGGCAAGAAAACGCATCGGAACAAAAGTACGATTATTCTTCATATATGGCTCTACATCAAGCAGTTCTGTTTTACCGTTTTTCACCACTTGATTACGATTAAGTTTTAGTGTTACCTGTATATCGTTTTTAGTAAGGGTGATTTGGGCATCCGTCCATACAACATTTACCCCTAAATTTTCACTAATTACACGTAAAGGAACCATTGTCCGATTACTTTTAACTTCTGGATTTACATCAGATGCAATTGTAACACCGTCAACTTTTATTTGAAAATCGGCTGCATATGCCGGTGACGAAGTCATGATTAGAATCAACCCAAGAAAAATTCCTGAGAACACTTTTTTCAACTTTGAACACTCCTTTTCTTAAAACTCACTATTCTCCCCAAAAATACATTCCACTAAATATTTTACCATAAAAATCCACCTATATCGTTAAACTATCCTGCTCTTTATTCAATCTACATGACCCATAAAAGAAGACGCGTTTCGAAATAAACGCGTCCGATTGTTAGATAAAGATACTGATGAAAATTAGAATTGATTCCTTTCTAAAAACCTAATAAATTC
>Ga0213822_1001197_pt1 | contig 15513 bp, 10 predicted proteins | sample MC6MC0908MG_FD_179872 | JGI IMG/M metagenome (GOLD analysis project Ga0213822, IMG submission 179872) | Enriched soil aggregate microbial communities from Iowa State University, Ames, United States - MC6-MC0908-MG | ecosystem: Environmental > Terrestrial > Soil > Unclassified | place: USA: Iowa...
CGGTTTTCCTTCAACATCGCCAAGGGGCGTTGCGAAACCTGCGAAGGTGAAGGCTTCGTCAGCGTGGAGTTGTTGTTCATGCCCAGCGTGTACGCCCCCTGCCCCACCTGCCACGGCGCCCGCTACAACCCACAGACCCTGGAAGTTCGCTGGCAGGGCCTGGACATTTCCCAGGTGTTGCAGCTGACCGTGAACCAGGCACTCGAGGTGTTTGCCGAACAAGCGGCGGCCAGGCGTTCGTTGCAAGTGCTGCAAGATATCGGACTGGGCTACCTGCGCCTGGGGCAACCGGCCACGGAGCTGTCCGGCGGCGAAGCCCAGCGGATCAAGCTGGCGACAGAACTGCAGCGCAAGGCCCGGGGCGCAACCTTGTATGTGTTGGATGAGCCGACCAATGGGCTGCATCCCCAAGACGTGGATCGCTTGCTGGTGCAGTTGAATCGCCTGGTGGAGGAAGGTCATACGGTGGTTGTGGTGGAACATGACATGCGGGTGGTTGCGCAGAGTGACTGGGTCATCGATATCGGCCCGGGGGCTGGCACCCAGGGCGGAAACGTGGTGGTTTGCGGGGCTCCGGAAACGGTGACGAAATGCCAGGAGAGTCGAACGGCAGCCTTCCTGAAAAGGGCTTTGCACGGTGAAAAATAAAGGTTTATTAATGTTTCTCGCTGTTGCGAAAAAGCTGTCTATACTGTCCTCCAGTTAATCGTTTCAGTAGTCGTAATTAACTACAACCTCAGGGGCAACGGGCTGAGGTTACACCGGCAAGGACGCAAAATGACATCATCTCAATTGAGAGAGCAGGCATTACACGGCGGCATGAGGGGGTATTATCGCGCGCTGAAGCGAACCCCGATGAACTTGAAAACCCCACCCGATACTCCAGCCCCTTTCGCGGCCCCGATAGCGGTCACAAAGCAGCGTACGGGTGTTGCTGCCAACGCTGTAAAACTTCCCTCCTCCGCTTGGCGAATATCAACGTGAAGCCTTTGCCACATACAGGTATTCACATTAATATTTTTCGAGCGCGCCCACTATGCTCAAGCCCATTTCAAGCCAACTGCTCAATTTAATTCAAGAGGTGGAGAATAATATTCCAGGAAAAAGCCACGAAGAGTACACCGAGATACTCGGCTGGATATTCTCGAAACTAGGGCTTGAAAAGTTTGCTTATGTTCACTTGGAGCCCATGTCCTTCGACAATTCAAAAGTCTCCATCCACAGCAACTATCCTGCCGAATGGGTGGACACCTACCGCAAGAACTCACTGCACAAATCAGACCCTGTGATGGCCAACACAGCCATTACCGCCATGCCTTTCTTCTGGGATGAAATCCCACAAGAAATCGACAATAATCCGGAAATATTTGATCAATCCGCGTCCTATGGCATCAAGCAAGGGTTCACTGTTCCGATTCATGAGCCCGGCAGATCGTTCGGCTCCGTTCACCTGTCTTCGGAAGAAAATGATCCCGATTTCCCAACCATAGTCAGGGAAAACATATTCATTATTCAAACGCTCAGCTTCATCGCCAACCAGCACCGCCCGGCTGAGACCGTTGTCGAGAGCACACTCAAGCTATCGCCCAGGGAAATTGAATTCCTGCGTTGGCTTGCGCTTGGCAAAAACTATAAGGAGATCGGTTTGATCATGAATATCACCGAACGAACAGTGAAATTTCATGCCAAGCAAATGACTGAAAAAATGGAGTGCACCAATGTCAAGCAAGCCATGTTCAAAGCGGCGCAGTTGAACCTCATCTAAATAACGCTTTGCGTTAAAGCCTACTTACTGCACAGCCCTGGCACCGCCCGCATTCGACGCCATCAGAACACAATCAGACGAAATTCACCTGGGATGCGATATTGAAAAGCATGCCACAGGCGAACAACCCAATCACCAGAGAAATGGCTCGATTTAAAAATCGTCCAGATACAATCGCGTGAAATTTTCGACCACAAAAAGCGCCAGCTGCGATCCACACAAGCCCTACCGGAAAAATAATGGCTGTAAATAGCAGAATGAATGACAGCCAATTCTCCAGCGACAGAAATGTGCCCGCCGGCGCAACGAAGGAAACAAAAAACAACCCCTTGGGATTTGTCAGCGTTGCCACAAACAAATCCGGAACGGTAATACCCGTCGTTGCACCAGGCGCATGCTCTTTGACCGAGAACCAAAGTTTCAAGGAAATATAAAACAGAAAACACACGGCAAAAATCTTGGTAGCGATCACCACCCACGAGTGATCGGTCATCAGCAAGTCAATGAATACCCCCCACATCGTCATCTGAATAACGTATGCCAACCACTCGGCTGCGACGAAGCGCATCGAACGCGTGTTGAACCCTCTACTGATACCAGCTTGCAACAACAATGAATTCGTCGGTCCCGGAACCAACAATACGGTCAACAACGAAAGCGCAATATAATTCATAGTATCCATCCATATCAGAAGCCTGTACGGCTCATTTTCAGGGTCAGATCAATCCATCATCTTTCCACATGACTTCAAGCACAGTGACATGAAGTCAGCCATTTCAGTCATACGAGGTCATACAACCAACTTAAATAGAGCAATCACACTAGACCAACATCAATCTGCCACATACCAAAATCCACTCGCCTATCGATATCCCTTGGATTCGCATCCGATTAATCACCCCGCGTAAGAAAGTCACCATACCCATTGCCAGATGACCGTTTGCTTACAGACACTGAACTCTATCTGAGCGCGTCAATTTTTTGAACAGCTAAATATCAATCAGTTACGACTGAGATTTTTATCATCGTCAAAAAAACAATAAATCGAGCCTGGTTCGACTCATGTAATGCCACTCAACCAACACCTGTTTGCCACCATGCTGCACCTGTACTTTTTTGGATTCTCAGCGATACAAATCCACAACTAACAAGCTCACCAGCAATTTATAAGCCGCTCACAAAATCGTACCCACTAATTAGGCTGCACACTCTATAAATCAAAGACTGTACTTTAGGACAGTTGAAATACCGTAGTGCAAAGTTAACAGTAGCTTCACCTGCAGCCAAGAAGTCGCATCCATGAACTACTCCCCATGCACCTATGGATTTTCCGGCGTATCCACCAGCATCGTAAGCTACTCAAAAACCCCTCTTAACACCCTCGAACAAATACTGTCCATTCGCAAACTCGCTTTCATCGATCGAAAGAAGTGGGACATTGAAAGTTATAAAGGCAGCGATTATGAGTGGGATGAATACGACGACCCCGACGCGATCTATATCTACGCCCATGAAAACGACCGCGTCACCGGTTGTGTTCGACTACGCCCCTCCAGCAAACCCACACTGATGAGTGGCCCTCTGAGTTTCATCCTTCCAACCGAAAAAACCAGACCGCACTTGGGTCACTGTTGGGAAGCCACAAGATTCGCACTTTCAACCAATAATTTCTCCACGGGAAAACTCACCCGAGCTAATGTAGACATTCGCACGGCGGCACTTTTCCTGTCAATGATTAAGTTCGCTCAACAACAAAAAATTCACGCCTATGAAATCGTCGTGGACACCTTGATGGAAAAAATCCTGAAACGTTCTGGCTGGCCAATTGAAAGACTCAATACGGCATTAGGCTCGAAGGGAGAAAACATAATTTACGGCACCTTGCCATGCACGCTTAAAACTTATGACGAGGTCCTCAGCAAGAACGCCATCAACAGAACAACGGTACATACCACCCCCCACATGACACACCGCTCGTCAGATACACTCCATAACGCCTTGGATACTACCCAGATGCTCCCCGCTCGAAATATTCCGGCAACGATACCCATGCACACTGAGTTTCAGCTCTAATCAAATAATTGGACGATTTTGGAGAAAGGATGAACCTACAACGATTATTCCCGCACGTTGGTAAAGTCATTGCCAGTACAGGCAGTCGCAATTTCCCGCGTATGTTGCACGACCTGATACTCACGGAAATACCCGTGGATGCAACACATATTACCGAACAACGGATCGGCACAAGTAATATGTCTGAACCCAGCACCTCCAGCATAGGTTGCGTCGGCCTCGACAACGCTTGCGTCGGTGCACTCATGGACACCCACACCGCCAAGCCATTTTTCCTGGCCGACGACATACTCTTTGAAGATGCAGCACCGCAGAAAATACCCAACTTTTCCCGGTGCCTGCTTAAATCCGAGCGATCAGAAAAAGCTCCCGGTTACAGCACGACGACGCAATTACACCTTTCGACCCGAAAGAATGGTCGTCGTTATGTACTGTCCATCTATCGATCGCCTCTTTCGAAGGGATTTACCGCACAAGAACATGCCTTATTGAAAGACTTTTCCTGTCTTTTGTTGCCCATGGTCGAGGAGCACGTGGCAGCCCTTGTTCCACCGGAATCCACCCAGCAGGACCCTTTCCTGGCTTTGGACGCTTCGGAAAACGGCGGCATGGAAGCGCTGCGCCAAAGGTTCGCCGATCGATTGCTACTGTCAGGATTGAGTCTGTCCTCTCGCGAAACGGAAGTGTGCGTAGGTTTGCTGGCCGGACGCACTGCCCCCGAACTTGCCGAGCAACTGAACCTGAAGGTCAATACAGTCGAAAGCTATTTGAAGCGCGCCGCCATAAAGATGGGGATTGGTGGGCGTCGTTCGCTGATCCGCTGGATGCATTCGATGGATGCCACACCGGCTCACATGGAATGGAATGGCAATAGCCCGATCCAACAAGCCGTTTAAACCCACCCCCAACGATTGCTCGTTCACTGACCGAATCGAGTACTTGTTGGGGGAATATTGTTTTCCCCCTCAAACTTCCTCTAGCGCCCCCTCTTCCATTGGCGATCGAGTGCGACGCTTCAGCCATTCAAGCGCATCGTCCACGTAAGTGAAAATCACCGGTACCACCAGCAGGCTCAACAACGTCGACGTCAGCAAACCACCCATGACCACCACCGCCATCGGTTGTCTGAAACTCGGGTCTTCGCCCATTCCCATCGCCGTCGGCAACATCCCGGCCCCCATCGCAATGGTGGTCATCAGGATCGGACGGGCACGCTTGTGGCAAGCATCCACCAACGCATCGTATCGACCCAGGCCATAATCGCGGCGAGCCATGATGGCGTACTCCACCAACAGAATGGAGTTTTTGGTCACAATGCCCATCAACATCAACAAGCCGATGACCGACGACAGGGAAAAACTGAAATTGCACACCAGCAAGGCCAACAACGCGCCACCCAGCGAGAGCGGCAAGGCCGAAAGAATCGTGGCTGGTTGCAAGAAGTCGTGAAACAACAACACCAGGACTGAATAAATACAAAACACGCCGATGGCCATGGCCAGGCCGAAGCTGGCGAACAATTCCGTCATCAACTGCAATTCGCCCTGTTCCACCAGTTTCACTTCGGCTGGCAAGTTGCGCATCACCGGCAGTTGGCGGGCCTCGGCCATGACCTCACCCAGGTTGCGACCGTTGAGTTCGATAGACAGGGTGACATTGCGCAGACGGTCCAGTCGGCTGATTTGCGCCGGCCCACTGCCCATGCTGATGTCCCCCAACGAGGCCAGGGCGACCTGGCCGTCTCGACCGGTTACCCGCAATTGGCTGATCGCCTGCAAGTCGTCGCGCAACAGCGAATCCATGCGCACTCGCACGTCCACCTGGCGCTGGGACAAATTGATCTTGCCCAGTTGCGAGGAGTATTCGCCGTAAGTCGCCATGCGCAAGGTATCGGCGATGTCCTGGCTGGTGATGCCCAATTCCGCTGCCCGGGCAAAATCCGGCCGCATCTGGATTTCCGGTCGTTGCAAGGCGCTGCTGGACGAGACATTGCCGATCCCGCGCAACTCACGCAACTGGGGCTCAAGGGCGCTTGCCGTGCGCTCCAGCAGATCGCCGTCATCACTGGCAAGCACAATATTGAGCTTCTCTCCGCTGCCATCGCCGCCAACATTGATGCGTACTCCCGCAAGCGTGCGCAACACCTGGCGCATCTGCGCTTCGACCTCCACCTGCTTGCGATCGCGGGCATTGCGAGGCGCCAGCTCCACCGTCAGGACCGCATCGCCGGCGCCAGTGATATCGCCAGGCCCGGCGCCCGAACTGCTGGCGGTCCCCACCGAGCTGAACACATGCGTGACGTCGGGGAGTTCGCGCAGCCGTTCGCTGGCCTGCAAGGCCATCGCGGTGGTGTGTTCCAGTGTCGTTCCTGGCGGCATCTCCAATGTTATCTTGCTGCGGCCGGTGTCCTGCGCTGGCAGGAAGCTGGTGGGCAGCAACGGGACCAGCGCCAGAGCCCCGACAAAGCACAGGCCGGCCAGGCCCATCGTGGTCTTGCGCCAAGTCAGGCTGGCATGGATCCAGCCCAGGTAGCGAGTCATCAACGGGCTGTCATGGTCGGCCTCATGCCTTGCCTTGAGGAAATAAGCCGCCATCATCGGCGTCAGCAGCCGTGCCACCAGCAGTGAAAACAGCAGCGCCGCCGACGCCGTCACGCCGAACTGGCGGAACAGCTTCCCGGCGATCCCCCCCATGAACGCCGTGGGCAGGAACACTGCGACCAGGGTGGCCGTGGTGGCGAGCACCGCCAGACCGATTTCATCCGAGGCCTCGGTGGCGGCCTGAAGCGGGGTTTTGCCCATGCGCAAGTGTCGCGCGATGTTCTCGATCTCGACGATGGCATCGTCCACCAGCACACCGATGACCAGCGCCAGGGCCAGCAGGGAGACGGCGTTGAGGGTGAACCCGGCCAGGTACATCACGCCAAAGGTGGGGATGATCGACAGCGGCAGTGCCGTGGCGACGATGAGCGTGGCGCGCCAGTCCCGCAGAAACCACCAGACCACCAGCACCGCCAACAGCATGCCTTCGTACAGCAAATTCATCGAATCGTGATAGTTGGCGAGCACGGCCTTGACCGTGTCACTGGCTTCAACGATCTGCACGTTGGGATGCTGTTTTTCAAACGCGATCATGGCCTTGCGTACGTCATTGGCGACGCCGACATCGGAGAACCCCAGGGAACGGGTGACCTGGAAACCGATCACGGGCCTGCCATCGCGAAACGCCCGGGTGCTGCGTTCGGCGTGGGTGTCGCGAATGTCGGCCAACTGCCCCAGGGCGAGCAGGCGACCGTCGCCGCTGGGAATGTCGATGGCACCGAGGGCCGCCGGATCGTCAATGGCACCCAGGGTCCGCATGGCTTGCTGGCCACTGCCCAGATTGCCCTGGCCACCGGAGTTGTCCTTTTGCATCGCCCGTAACTGGTTGGCGATGTCCGTGACGCGAATACCCAGGCCCGCCATCAGGGCCGGATCGAGATTGACCTGGACTTCCCGGTCGACACCGCCCATGCGCGCGATCATTGCCACCCCGGGCACCGCCAGCAGCTGTTTGCTCAACTCATTGTCGACGAACCACGACAACGCTTCTTCATCCAGGTTATCGGAGTCGATGACATAGGTGAGCAATGCCGAGGCGCTGGTGGTCAGCCGGGAAACCGAGGGTGTGTCCAGGCTCGCCGGCAACTGCGCCATGGCACTGTCGACCGCGTTACGCACTTCGTTGAGCGCCTCGTTGCCATCCTTGTCGATGTCAAAGCTGATGCTGATGTTGACGGCACCATCGGTGATGGTCGTCGTCACGTGCTTGAGCAGGCGCAGGGACGTCAGCTTGTCCTCGATCTTGCGCGCCACTTCCGTTTCCAGTTGCTCCGGGGCCGCGCCCTCCAGCGTGGCGCTGATCACCACCACTGGCAGGTCCATGTCCGGGAAATCCTGGATGGCGAGCTTCTCGAAACCCGACAGGCCAAAGAGCGTCAGCAGAATGAACAGCATGACGGCCGGGACCGGATGGCGGATCGACAGGGCTGAAATGTTCATGGCTGGGCGACCTGGGATTGAACGAGGGTCACACTCGCACCATCGTTGAGGAACGCACCGCCAGCACGCACGATTCGGGCAGGCTCATCGAGGCCGCTGAGAATCTCCACGGCCTGATGCAAGCGTCGGCCGACCACCACCGGTCGCTGGACTACGCGCATGTCATCATTGAGCGTGAACACATAGGAACGCCCGTCCCGCAGGATGACGGCAGTGTCTGGCACCGTGACGGCCTCGCGGGGCGCCAGCTCGATCTGGCCGCTGGCATACATACCGGCCTGGGCGGCGCTGTCGGTGGGCAGGGAGACGTAGATCAATCCCCGGCTGGTCTTGGTATTCAACGTGGGCGATACCAGCCGCACGCGCCCTTCCAGGCTCTGGCCGTCGGGCAACGTCATACGGGCAACCTGGCCTGGCTGAACCTGGGCCAGTTGGCGGGCATCCAGCTCGGCCTGCCATTCGATGCGGCCATCGCGCACCATGCGAAACAGCTCGTCGCCGGCGGAGAGCACCTTGCCAAGCAGCGCCGTGCGCGCCGAAATGATGCCATCGTCCACGGCGAGGATGCGGGTTTGTCCGAGCCTGATCCGCGTGCTCTGCAATTCGGCACGGGCGCCGGCGAGGTCAGCCTCGGCGAGTGCGACCTTGATCCGGTAGTCTTCACGCTGTTGCTCCGACAGGGCCCCGCCCTGCCCGACGACCCGGGCCCGACGATCATTGGAACGGGCCTGCTCCAAGTTGGCGCCGGCCTGGGCGACGAGCGCCTTCTGCTTGTGCTCTTCGGCAACCACCGTTTCGCTGGCCAGCGTGGCCAACAGTTGACCCTTCTTCACCCGGCTGCCCACATCAGCCTCGATGCTGGCGATGCGCAGGTTGCTGGTCTCGGCATTGATGACCGCTTCCTGCCAGGGGGCGAGCGCGCCATTGGCAAACAGTAACTGCGGCCAGACCTGGCGTTGCGCCTGGACGACTTCCACGCTCAAGCTGCTGACCTGGGGGGCGGCCTCGACCGGCTCGGCGCCCCGGCGAAAGTAGATCAACGCCACCACGATCGCGCACACCGCGATCGCCAACGCGAACTTGCCTGGTCGCGACCTCACGCGCCTTCCCCGCCCGATGCCCGACTCCGCACCAGGGGCTGATCCGCTTGCCAGCCGCCCCCCAGTGCCTTGTACAGGGCGATCCAGTAGCGCACTTGATTCTGCTGCAAGGTGATCAATTCAATCTCGGCTGTCAGCGCCTGGCGGCGTGCGGTTTCCCGGTCCAACAGGCTGACATTGCCGGCCTGCCAACTACGGTCGATGGCCTCGAAAGACTCCCGGAAACCTGCGGTGGAACGCTCCATATCCGACTCCCGGCGACGTGCCGCATCGAGACGCACCAGGGCCTGCTCCACTTCCATCACACCGGTGCGCAGCGTTTGGCGATAGACCGCCAGGGCCGCGTCATACGAGGCCTTGGCACCCTCCGCCGCCGCGCGCCGCTTGCCACCGTCGAACAGCGGAACCGACAGCACCGGGCCCAGCGACCAGGAACGGTTGCGCTGGCCCACCATGGTTCCCACGGAAATCGTCCCGGAAAGACTCAGGCTCGGCAGGCGATCAGCCTGGGCCACGCCGATCTCGGCATTCGCCGCTGCCAGCTCGCGCTCGTCGGAGGCAATGTCCGGGCGCTGGCGCAGCAAGTCGGCCGGAACCTGTTGCACGTTGAGTTCGGCCGGATGCGGCAGTTGCGCCGGCGTGTGGCCCAGCACGTCCAGCAGTCGCCCTTCATCACTGCCTGTCAGTGCCACCAGGCTCTTGAGCAGCACCTGGCATTCACTCTGCTGCTGGACCAGGGCCGCAGCGCTGCTGGCGGCACTGGCATCGGCCAGCGCGGCGTCGGCGGAGGACGTGAAGCCCGCCCCGAACGACTGGCGCGTCATGCGCGCGGTGTCCTGCTGTGACTGGGCCTGGTCACGGTAAGCCAATACCAACTTCTGGCAGCCCCGGTACTGCACGTAGTAATCACCCACCTGGGCCGCCAGGGAAACCCTCGCGTCATGCCAGTCATCCACCCGTGCTTCGACGCGGGAGTTGGCGGCTTCATTGTTGCGGCGCAACTTGCCGAACAGATCGAGCTCCCAGGCGGCATCCATCGTTGCAGAGGAACCTGAGCCCCCCAGGCGCTGCGAACCGGTCTGCTGCCCGCCCCGGCCACCGGACAGCCTGCCGTCGAACTTGGGCAAGGCATCGGCGGCGTCATTGTCGGCGGTCGCACGGGCCAGCGAGATATTCGCCCAAGCCTGGTCCATGGACGGGCTATCGGCTTCGGCCAGGCGCAACAGCTCGGTCAATGCCGGGTCATCGAATTGCCGCCACCAGTCGGCCAACGCGGCCACGGACGCGCCATGGGGCACCGGTGCCTGCCATTTGGCGGCGATCGGGACGTCTGGCACCCGATAGTCAGGACCCAATACGCAGCCACTCAAGGCCACCGCACACAGTGTCACCAGCAATATGCTCTCTGGAGGCTTGAAGACATGCATAGGGTTCTCTAGGGGTGTCAAAGGTGAAAACAGCAAGCACCCGGCACCGGCACAACTCAGGGAGATGGCGGATTATTAACGATGGCTTGATGAGGCTCGTATGGCAGTTATTTAACCTTGCGCCCGCTCCAATGTCTGGCGTGGAAATTGGGGACAGGTGTCGGCAGGAAAACTCGCGATAAAGACGGGGGCCTGTTGAAATGAGCCCGACCTGCCCAGTAATGGCTGCACTTGCTGTCGAGCATGAATGGCCCCGCTCGGTTCACGTTCCATAGCCAATGGATGATCGAATATGGAAGCACTCACTTACCTCGAAAACGTCGAGTCGAACGCACGTACCTATGCACAGACTTTCCAGCGCCTGTTCGTCAGCGGCAAGGGCATGCGTATCAAGGATGCCAGCGGCCAGGAGTTCCTCGATTGCCTGTCGAACGCCGGGACACTGGCCCTGGGGCACAACCCGCCCGAGGTCCGGGATGCGGTGATGCGTTTCCTCGACAGCGATCACCTGCAGCAGGCATTGGACCTGGCCACACCGGCCAAGCATGCGTTCGTGCAGGAGCTGTTCTCGATGCTGCCTGCGCAAATGCGTGACACCAGCAAGATTCTCTTCTGCGGGCCCAGCGGTTCGGATGCCGTCGAGGCCGCCATCAAATTGGCCCGCCACTACACCAAGCGCTCGCCATTGATGGCGTTTCACGGCGGCTACCACGGGATGACAGCCGGCGCACTGTCGGCGATGGGCAAGCTGTCCCCCAAGACCGGCGATGGCCTGATCGCACAAGGCACGCACTTTCTGCCCTTCCCCTATCGGTTTCGATGCCCGTTCGGCACCAATGGCGAGCATACCGATCAACTGTCCATCGACTACATCCGTACCGTCCTCTCGGACCCGGAAGGCGGCATCGCCAAACCGGCGGCGGTCATCGTCGAGGTGGTGCAAGGCGAAGGCGGTTGCATCCCGGCCTCGGCCAACTGGCTGCGGGCGCTCCGGGAAATCACCCTCGAGCAGGACATCTTGCTGATCGTCGATGAAGTCCAGACCGGCCTGGGTCGCACTGGCAGCACATTCGCCATCGAGCACGCCGGCATCGTCCCCGATATCCTGGTGCTGTCCAAAGCCATCGGCGGTGGCTACCCACTGGCGGTGATCGTCTACGCCGAACATCTGGACACCTGGGGCCCCGGCATGCATGCGGGGACCTTCCGCGGCAATCAGATAGCGATGGTCGCTGGCGCCGCCACCATGCAGCAAATCCGCAAAAACCATCTCGTCACCCATGCCGCCCGAATGGGCGAACGACTGGAAAGCGGCCTGCGGGAAATCGCGCAGCGTTTCCCATTCATCAGCGACATCCGCGGTCGCGGACTGATGATCGGCGTGGAAATCACCAAGCCGACCGACAACCAGCGCGCCGGCCAGGCCGACGGTGCTCGGGCACACGCGATCAAGCTCAACTGTTTCGACAACGGCTTGATAATGGAAACCGGTGGGCGCCATGGCGCAGTGCTCAGGTTCCTGCCCCCCCTGACCATCACCGAGACCGAGGTCGGCATGGTGCTGGACCGCTTCGAACAGGCGGTGAGGAAGGTCGGCGAGACTCGCCCGCATGCGGCACGCGTAGCGGTATAAGGCGCCAGGCACACCTTATGTGGCGAGGGAGCTTGCTCCCTCGCCACAGGGTTCCCTACCTGGCTTCAAGCCTGGGTAGCCCGGGTCAGTCCCGTGCCAGTGCATTGATCGGATCGAGCCGCGCGGCATTGCGCGCGGGCACGAAGCCGAACACGACGCCGATCAGGGTCGAACAGACGACAGCGGTGACGATCGATCCCACCGAGAACACCATCTGCCACTCCTTGACGAAGATCGAAAAGACGTAGCCGATACCAAACGACAAGGCGATGCCAATCGTGCCCCCCATCAGGCACACCATCACCGCCTCCACCAGGAACTGCTGGCGGATGTCGGACTGGCGTGCACCGACAGCCATGCGGATACCAATCTCCCGGGTACGCTCGGTCACCGAGACCAGCATGATATTCATTACACCGATGCCACCGACCACCAGCGAGATGATCGCAATCAGCGAGAGCAGCAGCGCCAGCGATTGACTGGTCTTCTGCACCGTTTGCATCACACTGTCGAGGTTGTAGGTGAAAAAGTCCTTGATACCATGACGCTGCTCCAGGAGCTTGACGACGTTATCCTCCACTAATTTGCTCGGTTGCCCGTCCTTTATCCGCACCGTGATGCTGTCCAGGAAACGCTGGCCCAGCAACCGACCGGCCGCGGTTTCATAGGGCATCCAGATGTTCAGGTTCTTGCTGGTGTTGAAGACGCTTTTGCGGTCTTCGGTCACGCCGATGACCGTGCAAGGCAGGTTGTCGACGAGAATCACCTTACCCAGCGGGTCTGTGTGCGAGCCAAACAATCTGTGACTTGTGTTGTGGTCGATGACTACCACTTGCGATTGCCGCCGGGCATCGTCCTTGCTGAACGCCACACCCGAGCCGATCTTGATTCCGCGAACCTGGAAATAACTCGCGCTCACACCGTTGACGGTCGCATTGACATCGATGTTTTCATAACGCAATAGCAGGTTGCGACCCAGGTTGGGCGTCGCACTGTCGATGTAATACTGGTCGCCCAGGGCGGTCACATCGGACAGCACCAACGTTTCGATAGCCGTCGAGCGACTGTCCCCCCAGTCGGACCCAGGCATGATTTCGATCGTGTTGCTGCCGATCGCCTGGATGTCCTTGAGGACATATTGCTTGACCCCTTCGCCAATCGCCACTATCGATACCACCGAGGTGATACCGATAATGATGCCCAACATGGTCAGCAGGGTTCGCATTCGATGCGAGACCAGCGCCACCCAGGCCATGTTGAACGCCTCGCTGAACAGGCCGAAGCTGGCGAGCAGGCCGTTCGTGGGCTTGACCTTGGCCGGGCGCGTGTCTTGTGCCGGCAGATCTTGCAGCGGCCTCTGCGGATTGGGACGATCACTGACGATTTCACCGTCGCGGATCTCGATGATGCGCTGGGCGTGAGCCGCCACTTTCTCATCGTGGGTCACGATGATGACCGTATGCCCCGCCGCATTGAGCTCCAGCAGGATCTTCATGACTTCCTTGCCACTGGTGGTGTCCAGCGCACCGGTGGGTTCGTCCGCCAGAATGATCTCGCCGCCATTCATCAGTGCCCGAGCGATACTCACCCGCTGCTGCTGGCCACCCGAGAGTTGACTCGGCCGATTGCTCAGGTGCCCCACCAACCCTAGGCGCTTCAACAGGTCCCCGGCACGGTTGTGACGCTGTGACTCTGCGGCACCGGCGTAAATAGCCGGCATCTCGACGTTGTGCAAGGCGCTCAGGTGCGGCAGCAAATGGTAGCGTTGGAAAATGAAACCGAAGTGGTCGCGACGTAACCTGGCCAGTTCACGGTCGTCCATCGAACCGGTTTCGCGCCCGTCCACCTTATAGCTTCCGGCGTCCGGATGATCGAGGCAGCCGAGTACATTCATCAAGGTCGACTTGCCGGAACCGGAAGCACCGGTGATCGCGACCACCTCGCCCGCATTGATCGTCAAGTTGATGTTCTTGAGCGCTATGAACGCCTTTTCGCCCGCAAGGAAACTGCGGGTGATGCCCTCGAGTTCCAACAGTGGTCGCGTCATGGTCAGGCTCCTGCCACGGCGGGGGTCGGCTCGCCGATGACAACCTTGTCACCTTCAGCCAGGCCATCCTTGATCTCGGCCCTGACGTTGTTGTTGATGCCCGTCTGCACGTTGCGCGGCTGAGCCTTGCCTTCGGCATCGAGCACGCGGACCACGAAGCTGCCATCCTGGTTTTTCGCCCCCAGCGCGGCGACGGGAACCGTCAACACATCCTTGGCTTTGTCCAAGACGATACGAACCTGGGCAGTCATGGAGATACGCAGGCGATGATCGGGGTTCGGCACATCGAAGAGGCTGTTATAGAACACCGCGGTGTTCTGTTTGGGCGCCCCGGCTGCCTGGGTTTCGAGGAAGTTCTGCGGCGCAGGCTCGGTGCCTCGCAGTGTGGCGTAGTAGCGCTTTTCCGACTCCCCCAGGATGGTGAAATACACCTCTTGGCCGGGAACGATGTGAATCACATCGGCCTCCGATACCTGCGCCTTGACCGTCATGGTGTCCAGGTCGGCGAGCTTGAGCAGGACCGGCGCCAGTTGCTCGGCGATCACCGTCTGGCCTTCCTGCGTCACGATCCCCACGACATAGCCGTCTATCGGCGCGACGATGTGGGTGTAGGCCAGGTTGACCCGTGCGGTTTCCACCTGGATACGGGCGTCCTTTATCTGCGCATCGAGAGAGAGCAGGTTCGCCGCTTCCACCTTGTAGTTCGACTCGGCAGTCTCGTACTCCTGCTTGGAGATCGCGTCGTCCGGCTGCAGTTTTTTGTAGCGGTCATAGGTGGCCTTGGCGTCCTTGAGTTGCGCCGCCGTGGCCTGCCGCTTGGCCATCAGGTTCTCTTCGTTGACCTGGGTCTGGCGCAATGAGTTCTGTGCCAGCATGGGGTCGATTTCCGCCAGCCACTGGCCCTTCTTGACCTTGTCGCCCAACTTGACCTTGAGCGATTTAAGCTGGCCCGATACCTGGGCACCGACGTCGACTTGCTTGACCCCCTGGAGCGTCCCGCTCGCCAACACCGAGTTCTCGATGTCAGCCCGCTCGACCGTGGCGGTCAGGTACTCCGGCGGTTTGCCCGGCGATTGCGCGCTGTAGAAAATCAGACCGGCCACAACGACCAGTACGAGCACGATAGCGATTTTGCGAAACTTCGACTTTTCCATAAATAACCATGAGTGCGTTGATTTTTCAGACCCGGCCAATGTGGCGCCGGGCTCCATGGATGCGCGTCAAGGAGAGACAGTCATACGTAGTCACTGGCGGCCTCCTCGTCGAGCATGGGAAGGCCGTCCTGCCACCAGGCTGCCAGGTTGTGTACGTGAGGGGCCTTGAGGATCGTGAAGTGGTTGCCCGGACCGTACCAGATACTGAGGTCGGGGATATGCTTGCGCCATCCTTCGATCATTTGTTCCTGTTCGCGTTTGTTACCGGCCGTGT
>Ga0213822_1001204_pt1 | contig 15462 bp, 14 predicted proteins | sample MC6MC0908MG_FD_179872 | JGI IMG/M metagenome (GOLD analysis project Ga0213822, IMG submission 179872) | Enriched soil aggregate microbial communities from Iowa State University, Ames, United States - MC6-MC0908-MG | ecosystem: Environmental > Terrestrial > Soil > Unclassified | place: USA: Iowa...
CCCGGCGCGCAGGCGGCTGACGGGGAAGGTCACGGTGGCGGTTTCGCCGCCGCCCAGCATCGGGGTCTTGGCCAGGATGCGCGCGTCAGCGGGCGCCAGGAATTCGTGCTGCGCACCGGCTTTCATGCCGTCGATCATCACGGCATCAATGTCTTCCGACTTCGTCAGCACCCAGTTGTGGCCGGCCTTTTCCTTGCTGTTCTTGCCGGTGTGAATCAAGCGCACGGTGAACTCGGTGCAGGTGGAAGGCACGACGATGTGGTCCGGGCCGAACTGCTTGCCGGGGCGGCCTTCAACGTCGATAGCGCAAGCGGGGGCGGCTTGCGCCGCGCTGGCGACGAGCAAGCTGGCCAATGCCAGGGTCAGGCGGGAATGCATCAGGGGAGTCTCCATATGGGATGCAGGCTGAGGGGGATGTCAGGCGCGCTTTAACGCGCGCACGACGATCGTGAGAAAAAAGGGAATGCCAACCAGCGACGTCACAATGCCCACCGGAATCAGCGCGCCGGGCAACACCGTCTTGGACGCGACCGACGCCAGTGACAGGATCAGCGCACCCGCCAGCGCACTGCCGGGCAGGTAATAGCGGTGGTCTTCGCCCAACAGCAGGCGGGCGATGTGCGGGGCGACCAGGCCAACAAAACCAATCGTGCCGACGAACGACACCGCCAGCGCCGCCAGCGCGCTGACGCGCAGCAGGCTGACCAGGCGCAGGCGCTTGACGTCGATGCCGAAGCTGGCGGCGCGCTCTTCGCCCAGACGCACGGCGGTCAGCTTCCAGGCGTCGCGCATCGAAAAGGGCAGGGCCAGCGCCACGGCCGCCGCCATGACGGACACTGTGGTCCAGTTGGCGCGCGCCAGGCTGCCCATCGTCCAGAACACAATGCCTTGCAAGGCCTCTTCGCTGGCCACGAATTGCAGCAGCATCACCAGCGCCTGAAAGGAATAGACCAGCGCGATGCCAAACAGCACCACGCCCAAGGTTGAACCGCCGCGCCAGCGCGCCACGCGTTCCAGGATCAGCACCGACACCAGCGTGCAGGCAAAGGCCGAGATCGACACCACCATGCCGGGCGGCAGCGCCGGCACATGCCAGTCCAGCGTGATGGCCAGCGATGCGCCAAAGGCCGCCGCAGCCGACACACCCAGCGTGTAGGGGCTGGCGAGCGGGTTGTCGAGCATCGTCTGCATCTCGGCCCCGCCCAGACCCAGCGCCACGCCGACCAGCAAGGCCATCAGCGCATAGGGCAAACGAAACTGCCAGACGATGACGCGCGTGCCAGCGGTGGCCGCGTCGGGATGCAGCAGTGTGTGCAGCAGCTCGGCAAGCGGCAGCGACGCCGGGCCGCTGGCGATGTCGGCAATCAGACTGACCAAAATGGCCAGCGCCAGCACCGCCGTCAGCAACCGGCGCTTGCGTACGGTGCGGCGGTAGGCGGCAATGGCGTCGTCTGCGCTTGCCGCAAAGGCCGGTGCGGCCGCCGTGGTCGGGCTGATCATGGTGCGATTAGCGGATGGAAGGAGCAGAAGCGTCGGAAGACCCCGCAGGCGCCGTCCAGTACGTGCCGGCGTTGTCTACGTCCAGAAACTGGCGGTACAGCGTGTCCAGCGTATCTTGCGGTTTCAGCGCGGCGGCGCGTTCGGGGTAGAACCACTTGGCCATCGCTTCGATGGCGGCCACGTTGTAGGGCGAGTTGTAGAACGCATGCCAGATGCCGTAAGCGCGGTGCTGGGTTACGGCGCCCAGATCGCGGATGCCATCGCGGGCCAGCAGCGCGGTGAGGCTGCGGGCCGACACGTGCGCGGCAGCGCCAGGGCCAACCAGCAGGCCAGGGCGGCCGGGTTCGGACCGGCTGCCGGTGGCGATGTAGACATCGGGTTTGGCGTCCAGCAAAAATTCCAGGCTGACGTCGCCGATTGCGCCGGGCAAGACGGGGGCCGCCACATTGACGCCGCCTGCTGCCTCCAGCAAGTCGCCAAAGCTGCCGTTGCCCGTGGTGTGGCAGCAAGCCGGCCACACACCCGCCAACATTTCCACAAACACGCGCGGGCGCTGCGCCTGCGGCACGGGGTTCACCATCTTGCGCACGCGCGCCAGCCGCGCTTCATAGAAGGCGATGTAGGCCTCGGCTTCGGCCTGGCGGTCCAGCGCCTGCCCCAGTATCCGCATGCTGGGCACGGTGTTCTGCACGGGGTGCTGGCGGAAATCGATGAACACAATGGGAATGCCGGCGTCTTGCAGCGCCGCGATCATCGGGTTGTTGCGCCCCGGCCCGTGGCCGCTCAAGCTGAATACCGCCACATCGGGCGCCAGCGACACGATTTTCTCAGGGCTGACGCTGGCTTCTGACGTCTTCCCAATCAGCGGCACGTCGGCTGCTTTTGGATAGTGCGTGACGAGCTGATTCCAGGAATACGGGTCTTGCTGCTTCAGCTCGCCTTGCCAGCCCACCACGCGGGCGACCGGGTCCTTCTTGTCCAGCAGCGTCATCGCGAAGACAAAGCGGCCTTCGCCGAGCAGCACGCGTTTGGGGTGGTCAGGCACGGTGACGACACGGCCGGCCAGGTCGGTGACCTGACGCGCGTGGGCGTCAGGAAGGACGGCAAACCCGGCGCAAAACAGGGTGGTGGCGGCCAAGGCCGCACGAAGCAAAGAAAGCGTACGCATCGAGACATCCAGGGTTGCGCCGTTGGCCGCGGGCTTGCGGGTAACGCGAACCATTCTTATCGACACGCAGTGTCCGCCAGGCCGTCTCAAGAAATCGTTAAGACGTGGCGGGAGTGGGGTGGGGTGATGCGCGACATGTGGCTCGCCAGCATGAAGGTAGAGCGCATGCAAAGCGCGCAGGAAAGCGCGCACATACAATATGCGATTGATTTCCATTCCCCGTCTTGCCCCATGCGCGTTCTAGTCATCGAAGACGATCCCGACATCCTGGCCAACATCACCCACCACCTGACGCGGCGCGGCTATATCGTCGACTGCGCCGAAGATGGGCTGCGCGGCTATGCGATGGCGGCGGAAGGCGGGTTCGACCTGATCGTGCTGGACCTGATGCTGCCGCGTCTGGACGGCTACGAACTCTGCCGCCGTTTGCGCACCGAAGCCGCGTGCGACACGCCCGTGATCATGGTCACCGCGCGCGACACGCTGGATAACCGCTTGACCGGCTTTGACGCCGGCGCGGACGATTACCTGGTCAAGCCCTTTGCGCTGGCCGAGCTGGCTGCGCGGGTCAAGGCGCTGCTGCATCGCGCAAGCGGTGCGAGCGCGGCGCGCGTGTTGCGCGTGGGCGATCTGACGCTGGACACCCGTACCTTGGCGTTGGCGCGCGCGGGCCTAGCGTTACGCCTGCCGCCGTCTCCGCTGCAACTGCTGACCTTGCTGATGCGCGCAAGCCCGGCAGTGGTGCATCGCGGCCGGCTGGAAGAGGCGCTGTGGCGCGACTCGCCGCCTGACAGCGATAGCCTGCGCACGCACATACACCAGATCCGCCAAGTGATCGACAAGCCTTACGACACGCCGCTGCTGCACACCGTGCACGGCATCGGCTACCAGTTGCGGGCCGCGGATGAGACCTAAGCAGGCGACCCGGCGTGGGCTGGCGCGCCATTTGGTGCTGACCTATGTGGCGCTGGCTCTGCTGGTGGCGGGGCTGCTCACGGGGTTGTCGGTCTGGAGCGTGGGCAAGCTGGAAGCGCACTTGCAACGCATCGACATGGGCATGGCGGTAGAGCGAGTGCGCGGTGATTTCCTGGCGGGTATCGACCCCGGCCGGCCCAACCGCTTTTTCCATGGCGAGCCGGGCAGCGATGCATTTCCAGATTGGTTGAGGCCGCTGTCGCCGGGTTTTCACAAGATCGAACGCGCGGGGCGAATCTGGCACGTGATGGCCGACGACCAGGGCGGACAGCGCTACATGCTGCTGCGCGACTACACCGACTATGAACAGAGCCAGGTGGCGTCGCACTGGGCCGCCGTCAGCGGGTTAGCGGGCAGCCTTGCGCTGGCGTTTGTGCTGGGCATTCTTGCCACGCGGCGGCTGTTGCGGCCCTTGTCGCGACTGGCCGCGCAAGTCAACACGCGCGGCGCGCAGCCGCCGCAGACCCGGCTGGCTGAAGACTATCCGCCGGATGAGATCGGCCAACTGGCCGCGGCTTTTGACGCCACCTACAACCAGCTAGAGCAAGCGCTGCGGCGCGAACAACTCTTCACCGCCGATGTCGGCCATGAATTGCGGACGCCGCTGATGGTGATCTCAAGCTCCTGCGAGCTGCTGCGTGAAGAACAGGCTTTGGATGCGGACGGCCAGGCGCGGCTGGCGCGCATTGAAGCGGCCGCGTCCGACATGAGCGACCGGCTCGACACCTACCTGATGCTGGCGCGCGGGGGCGACGCCGCCGAACGCTTCGCCCGCGAAAGCGCGTTGAGCACGGCACGCGGGCAACTGGCGGCGTGGGCGGGCGTGGCCGAACGCCGGGGCATGGACCTGACGCTGGAAGAGGCTGGCGCCCACACCCAACCGCTGCAATTTCCCGCGCCGCTGATGCGTGCGGTCTTGTCCAACCTGATCCGCAACTCGCTCCAGTACGCGGGGCCGCAAGCGCAGGTCGTCATCACGGCGGGGGCGGATTTCATGCAGGTGGCCGACAACGGCCCGGGCATTCCGGCCGAACGCCAAGCGGCCATCTTCAGCCCCTTCGTGCGTGGCGAACAGCCGGATGCCGGCAATCTGGGGCTGGGCCTGTCGCTGGTGCAGCGCATCTGCGCGCACCAGGGTTGGCGTGTGTCGTTGCAGTCGGCGCCGGGGCGCGGCAGCGTGTTCCGGGTGGACCTGGCCGCGCATGTGGCATGACGCGGGGTGGGTAAACTCTACGCTTCCATGTCATTTGACTTCGCTATGCCTCAACCACAACGTGTTGCGCTTATTACAGGGTCCACCTCGGGTATCGGAGCGGCCATCGCGCGCCGGCTGTCTCGGGATGGCTATGCGGTGGTTTTGCATTCACGCAGTTCCGTGGATGCAGGCATGGCCATGGCGGGTGAGCTGGGTTTGGCGGCGTATGTGCAAGCTGACCTGGCTGAAGACGCAGACCGGGTACGGCTGGTGCAAGAAGCGGTCGCGCAATGGGGGCGTCTGGACGTCGTCGTGAACAATGCGGGAATCAGCCACGTGATTCCCCATGCCGATATGGCGGCTGCGACGCCCGACATATGGCGCGAGCTGCATGAGGTCAACGTCATTGCGCCGTTTCGTATCGTCGCAGAAGCCGAGGCCGCACTGCGCGCCTCGGCTGCGGCGTCCGGCGTGCCGGCTTGCGTGATCAATGTGAGTTCGCATGCCGGCGTGCGCCCGAAAGGGGCGTCTATCCCTTATGCCGCGACGAAGGCGGCGCTGAATCATGTCACGCGCTTGCTGGCGGTGTCATTGGCGCCAGATGTCCGGGTAAATGCCGTCGCGCCTGGGCTGGTCGATACGCCGTTGACCGCAAGCTGGACGCAGGCTCAGCAGTTGTGGCGGGAACGTGCGCCAATGCGGCGGGCCGCGAGCCCTGAAGATATTGCCCAAGCGGTTTCAATGCTTATTGAATCCAACTATTTGACGGGCGAAATTCTGCTTTCTGATGGCGGATTGAACCTGACGTAGGGCATCAGGCAGTTACAGCACAGCAGGCAGTCTGACGACAAAGCACACAAAAAATCGCAGTCAGACTGCATAGGTAAGTCAACGCCAGTACAGGCTCCTTGAAGAACCCGTACTGCGCCCAGTTGCCTGCGCGTTCAGCGTCCGACGAACACCGGCTGTCGCTTCTCGGCGAAGGCGGTGGCGGCGTTGCGGTAGTCCTCGCTCTGATTGGCCTGGTCGGACAGGGCCTGGATGCGCGCCGCGTCCTCGATCAGCGTGCCTGCCGAGATCGCGTTCAATTGGAGCTTGCTGCCTGCAATCGACAGTGGCGCGTTATCCATCATGCCCGCCCCGAATGCCAGTGCCCCGGCGACCGGGTCATCGTAGATGGCGTCGATGAAGCCCGCCTGACGTGCCGCGCCGGCATCGACGAACTCGCCGGTGTAGAGCCAGCGCCGCGTTTGGCTGACGCCGATCAACTGCGACAGGCGCTGAAGCTGCACGGTGGGGTAGACCAGGCCCAGACGCGCCACCGGCACGCTGACCCGCGCGCTGTCGTCGCCCACGCGGAAGTCGCAGCACAGGGCCAGGCTTGCGCCGCCACCCACGCATACGCCGCGCATCGCCGCAATGACCGGCAGCGGGGCGGCCTGCACGGCCGCGAAGCATTCCTGGATCACTGCGCGATAGGCGTCGGCGCGCACGGGATCGGACAACGCTTCGCGAAACGCTAGGATGTCGTCGCCCGCGCAGAAGTGGCCCTGCGCGCCGGTCAGCACCGCCAGCCGCAGCGATCGGTCTTGGGCAAAACCGCGGAAGACGTCGCGCAGATCGCGCCAGGCAGCCAGGTCGCAGGCATTGCGCCGATGGGGCCGGTTGATCGTGACGATGGCGACGCGGCCCCCGTCACGGCTGTCCACACAAATTTCAGATGCCAAGGCAATCTCCTGTGCCGCGTTCGCGGCGTATCAGTTCAGTTTGATGTGCGTGGTGTCCACCACGGCATTCCATTTCTCGACCTCGGCACGCAGTGCCGCATCGGCCTGCGCCGTGTCGGTGTAGATCGGCACCACGCCTTGCTGGCGCAGCTTGTCGCCCACCGTCGGCCCCTCGTGCAGGCGCTTGAGCGCGCCGTTGAGCGCCTGCACCACCGGCTCGGGCGTGTCGCGCGACACCAGGATGGCGTAGACCGACGACGCGGTGAAATCCGGCAGCCCTTGCTCGATCAGCGTGGGGGTGTCCGGCAGGGACGCCAGGCGGTTGCGCGCGGCAACGCCCACCGGCACGATGCGGCCGCCGGGCAGATTGGCCAGTGCGGTGGGGGCGGTGGCGAACATCATCTGCACCTGGCCAGCCAGCAGGTCGACCATGGCGGGCGCGGCGCCGCGATACGGCACGTGCAGCAGCTCCAGTTTTTCACGCAGGCGGAACATCTCGGCGATGGCATGCTCCATCGTGCCCGGACCCGAGGAGCCATAAGCGAACTCACCCGGCGCCGCGCGCACCTTGCTCACCAGTTCGGGCAAGGTCTTCACGCCCATGGCCTGGTTCACCACCAGCACGATGGGAAGCTCGCCCACCACGCCGACCGAGCGGAAATCCTTGAGCAGATCGAAGCCCACGACGTCCTTGTCCATCAGCCGGCTGTTCAGCACATACGATGTGGTGGGCGCCATCAGCAGCGTATAGCCGTCGGCTTTGGCGCGCCGCACCTGCTGCGCGCCGATGTTGCCGCTTGCGCCGGCCTTGTTCTCGACCACGACGGTCTTGCCGAGCTGTTCGCTCAGGGCCGTGCCAAGGATGCGGCCGACCACATCGACGGCGCCGCCCGCGGCGAACGGCACGACCAGCGTGATCGGGCGTTCGGGATACTGCGCCTGCGCGGGCAATGCCGCCAGGCTCAATACGCCAGCGGCGAACCAGCCGGCGCAACGTGATTTCCATTTGAAAATGGTGTTCATAGACTTCCCCTTGATGCGGTGCGCTCTCGCGCCCGCGGATTCTGATGTGTCCGTTGAACTGCGGTTGTAGTACTGCGGATGTAGTACTGCGGGTAACGTGAATGGCGCTACTTGCCGACCTGGTAGCCCGAGGCCTGTAGATCCCACACCCCGTCGGTCTGGCGAGACAGCTCTTTTTTCTGAATGCGTTGCGTCGGCGTCTTGGGAAATTCGTCAACGAAGGCCACGAAGCGCGGGATCTGGTAATAGGGCAGCCGCGGCTCGCTCCAGCGGATCAGGTCGATCGGGGCCAGCGCACGGCCGTCGCGCAAGCGCACGAACAGTTTGAGTTCGTCTTCGCCCAAGTCGCTGGGTACGCCCACCAGCGCGGTCTCCTCGATATCGGGGTGCTCGGCAATCACGCGCTCGACCTCCCATGCCGAGATGTTGATGCCGCGCCGCCGCAGCATGTCTTTCTTGCGGCCGGCGTAATACAGGAAGCCTTGTTCATCCTGGCGCGCAAGGTCGCCGGTGCAGAACCATTCGCCTCGCCGTGCTTCGCGCTCGGCGTCGGGATTGCGGAAGTAGCCCAGGAACCCCAGACCGGGCACGCGCGCCCGCACGGTGATTTCGCCGGTTTCTCCGACTGGCACCGGTTCGCCGTCGTCGCCGATGAGCTGCACGTCGTAGTAATCGAGCGGCTTGCCCACCGAGCCTGCGGGGCCGGCGGGGTTGACGGTGACGAAGGTGATCAGCTCCGACAGCCCATACCCCTCGCGCATATCCACGCCAAAGCGTTGCGAGAACGCCTGCCACAATTCTGGCGGGCAGCCGCCGCCCCACGCGATGCGTACGCCGTGGTCGCGGTCATCGGCGCGCGGGGGCTGCTTGAGCAGCATCGGAATGACGGTGCCCAGGTAGTGGATGTGCGTCACGCCGTAACGGCGGGCGTCGTCCCAGAAGCGCGACGCGCTGAAGCGCTCCACCATCGCGAGCCGCGTGCCGCCCAGCAGCGCCGAAATGATCACGGCCACGCCGGCGCCGTGGTGCAGCGATTCCCACAACAGAAATACGCTGCCGGGCGCGGCGCCGGTCAGCCGCAGAATTGCGAGCGGCCCCGCTCGCAGGGTGCGGTCGGATTTCAGTACACCCTTGGGCGCGCCCGTCGTGCCTGAACTCGGAGTGAGCGCGAGGATGTCGTCGGGGCCGGGCGTAACCGGCAACGGGTCGGCCGGCGTGTCGGCATAGCGTTCGAATGCGCGGCTGGCGTCGGCATCCGGGCCCAGCCCGTTGCGCCACAGCACCACGTCCAGCCGCTGGAGCTCGGGCGCCAGCGCGCCGGCATACTCCGCGTCGGCGATCAGGGCGCGCGGCGCCAGGTGCTCGAACAGATGCGCAAGCGACGCGCCTTTCAGGTGCACGTTCACAGGCACCCGCACCAGGCCCAGGGCGGCCAGGGCGAAGATGGCGACGATGTGGTCGGGGTGGCTGGGCAGCATGAGCGCCACGCGATCGCCCGGGCGCAGCCCTTCGCGCCACAGCAGGTTGGCCAGGCGCAGCACGCGTTCGTGCAGCATGGCGAGCGTGAGCGGCACGTCATTGAAGAGGCAATACACCTCGTCGGGCGCCTCGGCGGCGCGGCGCGCGATGAGCTGTGCAAGGGTTTCATCGGAAGCCGATGGGATGTCGATGTGAGTGTCTGCGGTCATGATGCGTGAAGCGGTCAGAGAGTCGGACGGTGCGGCCACGTCAGTTGGCCGCATTGCGGCGCTGATCGCGCTCGGCGAAAAAGGCCTGCATCATGCGGGCGGGTTCGCCGCTCTCGTAGGATTCGTGATGCAGGCGCGCGGCGGCCTGCATGGCGTCGCGAAAGCCCGCCTCGGTCATTTCCTGAAAGCGCTGCTTGTCCAGGCGCAGGGCGACGGGCGGCTTGGCGGCGAGTTCGGTGGCGATTGCCAGCGCTCGAGCGCGCACCTCGTCCGCCGGGACCACGTGATGAATCAAACCCAGCTGGTGGCATTCTTGCGCCGACATCATGCGGCCGGTCAGCGTGAGTTCGATGGTGCGCGACAGGCCAAGCATTTCACGCATGATCCACGGCCCCGTGACGCTGGCGATGCCGGCATTGATCTCGGGCTGGCCCATTTTCACGCCGTCGTGGGCCACACGGATGTCGCCCAGCAGCGCCACCTGGAAGGCCGAACCCGCGGCTGTGCCGTTCAGCGCCATGACCAACGGCTTCGGAAAGCTGCGCAGCAGGTGGTAGTAGGTTTCCCATTCACCGATCCACGTTTCGGCGCGGGCGCCGTCGAAGTCGCGCGCTTCGTTCAGGTCCTGGCCCGCGCAGAAGGCGCGATCGCCGGCGCCGGTCATCACCAGCGCGCCGACGGCCGGATCTGTTGCGGCCTCGCGCAGCACCTGCATGATTTCGGCGCGCATTGCCGTATGCCAGGCATTGAGGCATTCGGGCCTATTCAGCGTCAGCACCGTCACGTTGCCAACGCGTTCCAACTTGATGAAGTCCATGGGGTTCTTCCTTTACATGAGCATCCGCCGCCGTCTGCGGCAATAATTGAATAGTAATTTACGTAATTGCTATTTAATTTCAAATGATCATATGCCGGATTTTTGCCCGCGCGCACCAGGGGATTTCCCGAGGGCGAGCGCAAGCGATGGCAATAAAATTGCCATGCAATTTTTAAAGAAACAGGGGGAGTTAGGCGGGAATCAGGTCTTGCGCGGTCTGCGTGACCAGCGGCAGCAGGCGCGTACGCACGGCGTCCGAATCATGGCGCGTGGCCAGCGCGGACAGATTGATGGCGGCAATCGTCTGGCCGCGGCTGTCCACCACCGGCACGGAGATCGACACGCTGCCCTGACCAAGATTCTTCTCGGTCATGGAGTGACCTTGAGCGCGGGCCTTGGTGAAAAAGCTCAGGATCTCATCGTCATCGCGATCGCCAAATCGGGCGCGCACACCGGGCGGCATCGCGACGATTCGGGCGCGCAGGGTGTCATCGGGAAGATGCGCCAGCAACACCTGTCCCGACGAGGCCGGCATGGCGGCGAAGCGGCTGCCTACCGGCAGGTTCACCGACACCGGGTGCACGCTGGGAATGTTGCCCAGGACGATGATCTCGTCGCCGTCGAGCTCGACCCATGAAATGGATTCGCCGGTTTCCCGCGCCAGCTCGACCAGATTCGGCCACGCATGCTGCAAGGCCGCGTTTCCGCCCAGCATGGCGCCGGCCAGGCCCACCAGCCGCGCCGACAGACGATAGGTTTTCGCACCCGGCAGCCGTTGCAGATAGCCCAGACGGTGCAGCGTGTAGACGAAACGCTGGGTTGCGCTGCGGCCCAGTCCGGTGCGCTCGTTGAGTTCGAGAATCGACAACGCCTGGTTGTCGCGGTCGAAGCTCTCAAGCACGCGCATCGCCTTCTCGACCGACGCCACGAACAGGCGTTCGTCAACGTCGTCGTCGCGGGCGAGGTCGGTGTTGGATACAGGGGCGGAGGACGTAAGCGGGGCGATGGACACGGTCGGACGGCAAGCGCGCGGGGCCAGGGAGCGCACAGTGTAACGCCCCGCCGCGCCCGTCACGCCGCTTCCCTTGGCCGACAGCTTCAGGCTACATTCGCTCGTTGACTTGGACCGAGAAGGGATGGGGTATGCGCGACGTAAGCCCGCTTTCAGATGACAACGCCGTGTACCGGACTTTGCTGGAGTCGACCAAAGCGATTCCTTGGAAGATCGATTGGGCCACGATGAAATTCGCCTACATCGGCCCCCAGATCGAGGCGTTGCTGGGCTGGAGCGCCGACAGTTGGGTGAGTGTGGAAGACTGGGCCATGCGTATGCACCCGGAAGATCGCGAGTACGTGGTGAATTTCTGCGTCACGCAATCCCAGGCCGGCGTGGACCACGAGGCCGACTACCGGGCGCTTACCAAGGACAACGGTTATGTCTGGATTCGTGATGTGGTGCACGTGGTGCGCAAAGACAACGGCGAAGTGGATTCGCTGATCGGCTTCATGTTCGACATCACCGAACGCAAGAAGACCGAGGAAAAACTACTGAGCCTGCAGAAAGAGCTGGAGGTGCTGTCGTTTAAAGATGGCTTGACGAATATTGCCAACCGGCGTCGCTTTGACAGCAGTTTCGAATTGGAATGGGAGCGAGCGCGCACCGAACGCCAACCCTTGTCGGTCTTGTTGTTAGACGTCGATTTCTTCAAGCAATACAACGATTTGTATGGTCACACGCAGGGTGACAAATGCTTGGTAGAGATCGCGCAGACGCTCAGTTTGGCCTTGGATGGTTCGCGTGATCTGGTGGCGCGCTACGGCGGCGAAGAGTTTGTGGTGCTGCTGCCCGGCGCCGATGCCGAGGTTGCCCGCAAAGTCGCGGAACGCTGCCAGCGCTTGCTCGAAAAGAAGTCCATTGTGCATGCGCTGTCGCCGCATGGCCGGCGCGTGACCGTCAGCATCGGAGCGGGTACGTTGGCGCCAGGTAAGCAGGCTGACCCCGCAGGTTTCATCAAAGCCGTAGATCAGCAGCTATATGCAGCCAAGAATAATGGGCGCGACCGCATTGAGCACGTGCATCTGGAGGCGTGATCGGGTGGGAAGTCGACGACGCATGAAGGAGAAGCAGAAAAAATGCAGTCTGACTCCAGGACGCCGCGCCGGCGCTCAAGCAGGCTCGTCGCCGAACGGGTCGGCCTGGCGCGGGTCTGCTGAAGTCAGGTCGTAGCCGATCTCTGCTGCAACTTCTCGCAAAATCGCCTGTGCCAGGTTGAACGCGGTATTCGCCGCGGGCACGCCGGCGTAGATCGCGTTTTGCAGCAGTACCTCTTTCAGCTCGTCGGGCGTCAGGCGCGAGTCGTCGGGGGCGGTGAGGGCGGCGCGTACGTGCAGCTCGAACTCTTCCCAGCGCGCCAAAGACAACGTGACGGCCAGCACCATCATGCGGCGCGACTTGCGCGCCAAGCCTTCGCGGCTCCAGATGTCGTGCCAAGCGTAGCGCGTGATCATGTTCTGGTATTCGGCGGTAAAGCCGGTGGCGCGCGACAGCGAGCGCTCTACCCAGGCGTCGCCCAACACGGCGCGGCGGTTGGCCAGGCCCTTTTCGAAATCGTCTTTACGGCTCATGGTGTCTCCTGCGGCAGGCGGTGATGATTCGGGGGGAGCATAAACGAGAAACGCCGGCGCGCATGTGGCGTGCCGGCGTTGCGGGCATCCGTTGCGCCGCGATCAGTTCACGTTGATGTTGTTGGCCTTGACCACAGCATCCCAACGCGTCTGCTCTTCGTCAACAAACTTGATGAAGTCGGCCGAGCTGCTGCCCACGGGCGTGAGGCCGAGCTTGCCCAGCTTCTCGCGGGTGTCCGGACGCTGCAGCGTCTTCTGAATGACGTCTTGCAGCTTGGCGACGACGTCGGGCGGGGTGCCGGCCGGCAGGAAAAAGCCGTTCCATTCGACCACATCGAAGTCCTTCATGCCGGCTTCGGCCACGGTGGGCACGTTGGGCAATTCGGGCATGCGCTTGGCCGACGACACGGCCAGCGCCTTGAGCTTGCCGGTCGTGACGTAGTTCAGGCTTGACGCTGCGTTGGCGAAGTAGACGTCGACCTGGCCGCCCATCACGTCCACGATGGCCGGTGCGCCGCCCTTGTAAGGCACGTGCACGGCTTCGATCTTCGCGTCTTTCTTCAGCAGTTCACCCGCCATTTGCGCCAGGCTGCCCGGGCCGTAGGACGCGTACGTGTAGCGGTTGGGGCTGGCCTGTGCGGCCTTGATGAAGTCGGGCAGCGTGTTGAAGGCCGAGGCGGGTGCGGCCACCAGGATGTTGGGGACGCTCACGGCCTGCGACACGGGGATGAAATCCTTCTTCGCGTCATAAGGCAACTTGCGCAGCACGGGGTTGATCGAGAACGCCGAGGCGTCGTAGAGCACCGTGTAGCCGTCGGCCTTGGCACGGGCCACGAAGGCGGCGCCGATCGAGCCGCTTGCGCCGCCCTTGTTTTCGATGACCACGCTCTGGCCCAGCACTTCACCCATGCCTTGCGCGATGATGCGCGCGGCGTTGTCCGCGCCGCCGCCGGCCGAGTAGGGCACGACCACGGTGATGGGTTGCGACGGATAGTCGGCCGCGATGGCGGCGCCTGCGAAGCTCAGGCCGAAGCCGGCGACGAGCGCGGCCCGGATCAGGGTTGTTTTGTTTTTCATGTCTTCTCACTTCTCCCGTGCAGGGGGGTCAAACGGATTGGAATAATGGTGCATGGCGCGACCGCTGCGTGTCCGGCCTGATAAGCCGGCAGCAATCAGACGGTCGCGATGGGGTTGACCGGCGCGCCGACCAGACCCGGCACATACATCGGCGCCGCAGTCAGGAAGAAGGCGTGCCGGCTCCGCTGTCGCAGCCAATGCGCCAGCGGGGTCAGGTGCCAGAGCTCGCCCAGCGGCAAGCCCAGCTTGAAAAGGCACTGTTCGTGCAGGGGAAGCAGCGGTCCGCGTTCGGCGGTCAGGCTGTGGTTGCGCAATTCAACCGCATGATTGTCGGCCGCGATGGCAGCGATGCGGCTGCTCTTGATCCAGGCCAGCAGCTCGGGATCGTCGCCGTCCAACACGCAGCAGCTGGTCTTCAGACGATGCTGTTCGTCATCGGGCAGCGTCAGAGCCAAGTCGGCCAGACCGGTGTGCAGGCACAGCACGTCGCCGGGCTGCACGGTCACGCCGTCGGCTTGCATCACGCGTTGCAGGTCGGCCAGGCCGATCTTGCGCTGTTCGTCGCCAAAGTGCGCGCGCAGGTCCACCATCACGCCGCGCCCTTGAATGCCGTGACGCGCCATCGGCGCAATCGACAGGTCGCGAGTGCCGGTGAAGCCTTCGGTGGCGGGTTCGCTCACCGTGAAGCCGTTGTAGCCGGTGGGCCGCGCATCGCCGTTGCCCTGGGCATCGTAGAGCGAGCCCACGTGGCCCAGCGCATCCCATTGCGTCGAGTATTGCGGCGAGATCGTGACGCTGTCATCGCTGATCACGTCGGTGGCGCCCGGCACATCGGTGGCCAGCGGATAGCGGTAGACAGGGACGCCGTTCTTTTCGGCGGGGCGGATCACCGGGCCCTTGCGGCGCGGGTTCAGCACCGGTGCGCGCGGCACCGTCAGCGGCAGGCTCAGCGAAAACGAAATGCCTTCGCGCACCTCGGCAATCGCGGCCAGACGCGTCTGCGCATCCAGATAGTTGAGCGTGCCGAGCTGGTCGTCGTCGCCAAAATCACCCCAGTTCGACCCGGCAGGCCGCTGGTGGTATCGCTGTTGGCTCATCGCCATGTCTCCTCGCGCCGCGTTGTATATGGCGCGCTTTGTTCTTCAGGCCGGCGGCTGAGCCACCGGCGTTTTTTCTTATCGTGACGGTGCGTTCAACGCACCGCCTCTCGGCCCATCAAGGCGTCGATGTCATGCTCCCCGTAGCCCAGGCCGGTCAGGATCTCGCGGCTGTGTTCGCCTAGCGTCGGTGCGCCGATGCGAGCCGGGGCCGCGGTGTCGTGCACGGTGCCGTCAGGGGCGAAGTGCGCCCACTGGGCCAGCCCGACGTAGTTGCCCGCCGCAGGGTTGGACAGGGACTGCATGAATCCCATGGCCTGCACTTGCGGATGGTCGAACATGTCTTCGACACGGTTGACCACGGCGCAGGGCACGCTTTGACCGAACAGCTCGGCCCATTCATTGGCGCTACGTTGCGCCAGCGCTTCGCGCACTTGCGGGATCAGCACCGCAGCGTGGGCCGCGCGTTTCTTAACGGTATCGTAGTCAGGGTGCTCCGCCAATTCCGCCAGCCCAAGATGACCACACAGCGAACGCCAGAAGTGCGGCGTGTTCGCCGAGATGTACAGA
>Ga0213822_1001205_pt1 | contig 15459 bp, 14 predicted proteins | sample MC6MC0908MG_FD_179872 | JGI IMG/M metagenome (GOLD analysis project Ga0213822, IMG submission 179872) | Enriched soil aggregate microbial communities from Iowa State University, Ames, United States - MC6-MC0908-MG | ecosystem: Environmental > Terrestrial > Soil > Unclassified | place: USA: Iowa...
CTCCAGATAATGAAACTCCCCGTTCTCCAACAACCGTTTCATAGCCATTGGTAAATTGGAGTATATCGTCATGGATATTGGCTAGTTTCGCTGCATTTTTAACTTCTTGTATTGAGGCAGTTGGATCTGTGAAGGCAATATTTTCAGCAACAGATGCCGAAAATAAGAAATGATCCTGTGGAACATAGCCGATTGCTTCACGTAATTTTTCCAGCTTATAGTCTTTTAGTGTCATGCCTCCAAAAAGAATGTTACCTTCATATCCTTCAAACTCCCGAATCAGCAGCTTTAACAGCGTTGTTTTTCCTGCACCCGTTTTACCGACAATCCCAAGTGTCTCACCTTGTTTAAGTGAAAAATTGATATCTGTTAAGATTGGCCTTGACTCACCTGGATAGGTAAATTCTGTGATTCTGTATTGGATATCACCACATGGCACAGCATCCGAGGCCTTTTCGTTATCAATAATGTCTACCTTTTCACTGAGGAGTGCGGCAACACGGTCATAGGAAGCACGGCCGCGTTCGACAATGTTAAATAACCAGCCAAATGCAAGCATTGGCCAGATTAATAAACCCAAGTATGTCGTAAACGAGATTAACTCTCCAATCGTTAATTCGCCATTAAGGACATACTTCGCACCAAATGCAATCGATAGGAAAAAAGAAATGCCGACGATAATGGAAATGGTAGGGTCATAGAGGGAATCAATTTTTGCTACAACAATATTTTTTTGGACGACATCTGCCGATTGTTTGCGGAAATCCTCAATATCTTCCTGTTCCTGCCCAAACGTTTTGATAACCTTTATCCCTGTAATGCTTTCCTGCGTTTTGTCATTTAGGGATGAGAAAGCTTCTTGTGCCTTATAAAAACTTTTGTGAAGCATGGTCCCAAACCAGTTTGTCAACAGTGCCATGAAGGGCATCGGTATCAAACAAATTAAGGTTAACTTCCAGCTGATTGTAAATGCCATTGCGATGATGACAAATCCGCCTGTCGATAAGGAGTCTACGAGAGTTAAGACTCCTGCTCCCGCAGTTTGTTGAATAGCTGACAAGTCGTTTGTAGCATGTGCCATCAGGTCACCAATTCGGCTTTTCTGATAAAACGATGGTGACATTTTGGTAAAATGCGAATACAAACGATTTCTTAATATCCTGCTAAGTTTTACCGCTGAACCAAAAATCATAATTCTCCAATAATATCTGAGACCATACATCGAAAGTGCGACAGCAATCAGGAACAATACCCACTCGATAAGCATTCCTTTTGTGACCGTTCCCTCATTAATATGGTCAGCAATAATGCCAATTACTTTTGGTGGAACTAACTGTAGCAGTGCTACTAGTAATAAAATAAGAACCCCTGATATGTACGCTTTTTTCTCCTGTTTAAAAAACCAGCCTAAGTCTAAAAAGACCTTCATAAAACCCCCCCAAAGACGAAAAAAATAATTCTAAAAAGCTGCTTGCTAAATTTAAGTGCCAAATATATATTTAGCTTGCTGAGGTTATATTTTATCAAATATTTCTAAAATAATAAAGATTTAGAAATTACGAGTTTTTAAACATGAAAAAAGCACTCATATACATGAGCGCTTGTCCATTTTATTTAGATTGCTGCTTGTTCATCGCAGCCATCATTTGGTTGATTTTCTTTTGCCCTTCACCAAACTCCTATATTCGTAATTGTTAATCTTATGGAGATATTAAATGGATTTTATTCAAACAAACTATAAAAATATTTAATATAAAATAAATTATTATAAAAGAAAGAGTGACCTTTTTCAGTCACCCTGAATGAATCATTTATTGTTCGTATTTCATATTTGACACGATTTGAACTAATTGATTATGAACGTCTTTAAAATAGTCAATTTTTTCCTGATCATTTAAATCAATAATATTTTGAGGAATCTCTGATGGGAATTGACTATAAAGAAGTTTACCCTTTACTTCTTTTAGGAGTGTATTTAGACTTCCTTTATAATATTCTTCCTTTGACTTATCACAAATCAAAATCGAACCCATATAGTAATCAATTCCATCTTTTACAACATAAATATTCTGAACGTATTCAGATTCTACATTATTGTAATTTAGATTAAAATACGCATCAAACGTTTTTGGGAAATAAGCTGTTGCATACACTACTCCCTTCTCATCCGTTACTTTAAGAACATTTTCAGTTGGTTTATTTTCATGGGGTTGGTCATTAACTTTCTTTGGTTGAGAGGATTCTGGAGAGTTTTGTGTTTCCTGTAAAACTTCTTGTTGTACCTTTTTTGAATCCTTTGGTTGAGAGGATTCTGGAGAGTTTTGTGCTTCTTGTAAAACTACTTGTTGTACCTTTTTTGATTCCTTTTGTTGTTTTGGTTGATTTACTTCTTCACTTCCCGAAATTTTTGAGCATCCTTCTAAAACACCAAACGACAATACTCCAAGTAAAAATATGTTACTAGCAATTTTCAAACCTTTCTTTTTCATACAATCGTCTCCTTTTACCATTCATAATATTGGGATTTATAACCATAAATAGATTATATATCAAATTCACAATCCACTCAAGTTTATTGTTAAAAATTAATTACTTTTATTTCATTTACATTACATTTTGTATATATTTTGTCACATTTGTAATAAAAATTACACTTTCAGATCATAGACCGTGACACTTTCAAGTGCAGTAGCACGTTTTCCTTTTAAGAATTGCATTAACTGTTTTTAATCCTAGCGTTTATTTTTCATTGTCTTTTCAGTGAATCCTTTTGCCAAACGATGACATAGAATTCATCAGTTACATCTTCTAATACAATAAAAAAACCACCTTTCCGGTTAATAATTCATCCGAAAAAGTGGCTCTGATGTAATTTTTGAAAGATAAAGCAACTATTGAAGAAATTTCGAGGAAGGATTAAGTGTAAACACTTTTATTATTTTCCTCTTTCGTCTAATAATTACCCTCAACCAAGTGATAAATCTTATAGGACAAGGGTTTTACATGAGCGCTTGTCCATTTTATTTAGATTGCTGCTTGTTCATCGCAGCCATCATTTGGTTGATTTTCTTTTGCGAAGGTTTCATTCCCATTTGCATCATCATCATTTTTAACATTTGTTCATTGATTGGCGGATTTTTCTTTAAGTAGCTCATCATATATTTACGAGCAATGAAAAATCCTAGTGCTACACCAGCTGCTAATGCTAGTATACCAACTAGAATGTAATAACCCATTAAACTTCCTCCTTCATGTTGTCTACCATACAGTGTACTAAATAAAACGGGATAAGACAATATCTCGATGCAATTAGATAAATTTTCTTTCTTTAATCGGTTTTAACCAGCCGTAACACTCATGATCAAGGTCCAATGCTAAAAAGGATGATTCACATTTTCTAAGCACTTCAAAAAAAGCCGTTTCAGCTTCATAGCTGCCTTCTGCCTCAACTGTAATTAAGTCATGAAAAACTTCAAGCCTTGCTGTGCTTAGTTTCCCACTTAAGAAAATCGTATATGCGCCATGATCCGCTTTAAAGCCTTTAATTTTACCAAGCTGTTTTTGGATCAACTGATGGATCTTTAAAACCTCTACCCTTTTCGTTATATAAGAAATTTGCTTTTGCGTTATAAATTTAAGCTCGCCGTCAGCTGTTTGATGTTCCTGAAAAAGCTGAAAAAATAATCGCTCTCTTCCGAAGTAATGGGCGGCAAATTCATCTTCTATTAAATATAGCTGATATTTTCTCACCACTGTTCTCTCCTTCGTTGAAACCACTTTTTACTATTATAAAAAACCATAAACAAAACATTTGTCTTACAGCGGCAAAAAATTTCACTATTTTTGTCGATTATCAGATTTCTTAACAAATCTACTATGAATTCGGTAGAATGATCGAGCATTCCTTTTTAAAGACATATTGTTCATATTTTTGTAAAAAACGAAACTAATTTAACCAATAATAGCAATAGTCCTCTACAGCAATCTCGTGGATCTTTTCCTTCATTGAATCAAGTTCTGCTGACATTCGGTTTGCTTTCTCTGGATTGATGGTAAAACTACCTGAGAAATTTTGCTTTTCAATGAATTGAATTCGATAAACAGTGGGCGGGTGTGTTGCATCTAATTGGAATTTCTCCTGCTCACAACGTAATTTATACCTTTTTTTCTCACGGTCCGGCATTATGGAAAGGGCTTTTCTAAATTCATCAATAACATTTGATTGCCCATTCAGTAATGAAACCTTTGATAAACAATGATAATAAATATCAGCATAATGTATTTTTTCTAAGTCCTTCACGACAGTCTCACTGCCACAAGTTTGAGCAGCTCGGTAATCTGCTAAGTACTCCCCTACTTGCGAATCGTTCCAGACTAGATGAAGCAATAACCAATAAAAAAAATACGGAATTTGCGATAGAAGTTTCATCAAAAAATTTGTCACAAAATCTAACAAACTAAACTCAAAGGTTTGTTCCGTTGGGACTGGATTTAAAAGGGTATACCATTCATATAAGGTGCTTAGCGCTGTATTAATATAAAAACCATATGTTAAATCTTTATTTATAAAATGACCTAACTCGTGAGCCATGACCGAACATTGTTCTTCCGGGGTCAGTGAAGCAAAATAAGGGACTCCAATTTTAACGATTGTTCTTCTTCTCCAACCAATTTTCGTAATTGAAGCATTATATTTTTCATTCATTACGATCCCATCAATCTTTTTCACTCCCATACTTGTTGCTAGGTCATTTATTACGGCATAGATTGCAGGAATTTCCTCTCTTGGTATCACCCGTTCATCGTCCTCTAATTTTCCAACACGTGGGCGTGTAAACCAAGCAATGCCTACCAATACAACTCCAAAAAACAAGAAGATGAAATGGGTAAAATGAAAAGTTAATAGATAGACTCCCAGAATAAAGGAAGCAATACTGAAGCAATGGACAATGGTCGCTATTAATAATGCCAGACCATTTAAGATAGATATTTTTGGCTTAACATTGGAGCTGTTCATCATTTTATTAAAAATAATTTGACCGCTTTTTTCTCCTAAATGCTCATAAAGTCGATCAATTCTTGATTTCATCTTTTCTTCATTTTTAGAATGCAAATTATAACCACATTCACACCATGTGATATACCCTCTATGATAAGGAATCTTGGCATGGCAATCTGGACACTCTTGATACAATTCTTCCGCCTGATCTTTCATGATACTATTCACCCAATGGTCACCCCGAAAAGTAAAAATTTGCTTCTATTATAAATGTAAATGCTTCCATTTTATATACTTTTTAGATAATTCACGAAATTATATTGATTCTTTGGGGGTACTTTTTTCATATTGGCTCATTTTGTGGACGGATTGGCTCAAAAAATTTGAATTATGGTTCATTCCGAACCTGTTTTGGCTCATTTTTTTGGTTTTTGGCTCATTTTCTTTGTTTTTTGGATATATTAGCATATTTTTACAATATTAACTCAAAAAAAGAGAACGGATTTATCCGTTCTCTCTCACATATCACTATCTTATTTTTGTAATAGTGCTTTTACTCGTTCAACTACATTATTAACTGTAAAGCCGTATTCTTCCATAATTTTTTCGCCTGGTGCAGAAGCTCCGAACTTATCAATTGCCAATACATCGCCTTCGTCACCAGTATATTTATGCCAGCCAAAGGAAGCGCCCACTTCAATTCCAAGACGTTTTTTCACATTCTTTGGCAGCACAGAATTTTTGTATTCTCGAGACTGTTGTTCAAAGCGATCCCATGAAGGCATGCTGACGACAGAAACGTTAATTCCTTCCCCAACAAGGGCTTTTTGTGCTTCCACAGCAAGACTAACTTCCGAGCCAGTTGCCAATAGTAATGCATCTGGAGTTTCTTTTTCTGACGGAGATACAACATATGCTCCTTTTGAAACTCCCTGATACGCACTTGTATCGGTTCCTTTTAATGTCGGTAAATCTTGACGAGTCAATACGAGTGCTGTTGGTTTGTTTGTTGACTCAACCGCAAGCTTCCAAGCAGCAGCTGTTTCGTTCCCGTCTGCTGGACGAATGATTGATAATCCAGGCATAGCACGTAATGCTGCAAGTTGTTCGATTGGTTCGTGTGTCGGACCATCTTCTCCAACAGCAATACTGTCATGGGTAAATACATAGGTGACAGGTAATCCCATTAGCGCAGCTAAACGAATGGCCGGACGCAAGTAGTCAGAGAACACAAAGAATGTTCCGCCAAATACTTTTACACCGCCATGAAGGGCAATACCGTTCATCGCAGCGCCCATCGCAAATTCACGTACACCGAACCAGAAGTTACGGCCTTCATAAGCGCCAGGCATATAGTCTTTTGAACCTTTAATCATCGTTTTATTTGAACCTGCAAGGTCTGCAGAACCACCGATGAAAGTAGGAAGGTTTTTCGCAATACCGTTTAATACTTCGCTAGATGAAGCACGGCTTGCAAGGCTTTTTCCTTCAGGATATACAGGTACATCTTTGTCCCATCCTTCTGGAAGTTCATTCTTTAATGCTTGTTCAAGTTGAGTTGCTAGTTCAGGATATTCATTTTTATATTGTGCAAAAAGGTCGTTCCATTCTTTTTCTTTCTTCGCACCATTTTCAACAATTAGTTTTTGGAAGTTATCATATACTTCTTGTGGTACATGGAAATCTTCTTCAAATGTCCATTTATAAGCTTCTTTTGTAAGCTTTAGTTCTTGGGCACCTAGCGGTGAACCATGTACACCAGATGTTCCGGCACGATTAGGCGAACCATAGCCGATTACTGTTCTGACTTCAATCATAGTAGGTCGGTCTAAATCACTTTTTGCTTCATCAAGTGCTTTTAGGATTTCATCAAGATTATTACCGTCTTCTACTCGAAGATATTGCCAGCCATATGCTTGGAATCGTTCTTTGACACTTTCAGAGAATGATTTATTCAAATCACCATCAAGTGAAATATCATTTGAATCGTAAAGGACTACCAAACGACCTAATTTTAAATGTCCTGCAAGTGAGGCAGCCTCTGCGGATACACCTTCCATTAAATCCCCGTCACCGCAAATACTGTATGTAAAATGGTTCACAAGTTCATAGTTATCTTTATTATAAACGCTAGCGACATGGCGTTCTGCCATTGCCATTCCGACTGCCATCGCAATTCCTTGACCTAGTGGGCCAGTTGTTGCTTCAACCCCTTCAGTGTGTCCATACTCAGGGTGTCCAGGTGTTTTACTTCCCCATTGACGGAATTGTTTCAGGTCATCCATGGTTAAATTGTAACCGGATAAATGAAGCATACTGTAAAGCAATGCTGAACCATGACCTGCAGATAAAACAAACCGGTCACGGTTAAACCAATGAGGATTCTTTGGATTATGATTCATTATGCGAGTCCATAATGTATAGGTCATTGGTGCTGCACCCATTGGCATCCCAGGATGTCCAGAGTTTGCCTTCTCGATTGCATCAATGGAGAGAGTCCGTATCGAAGTAACAGATAAATCATCAATAGTATTAAACATGAATTACATCCTTTCTTGTGCACAATTACTAAATACATCATTAATATTATATTGCTGATACTATTTATTCAACTAATAGCTTAAAAATAAGAAGCAAAAGTCATTTTGTTTCTTATTTTGACACAGATTTGATTTATCTATGTAAAAATGTTATAAAAAGTAAACTCGCCAATTGGCGAGCATGCCATTTGGCGAAGACGGAAGCGTAATTCCTATAATGCGTTCAGTAATAAATAAAATTCTGTTTAGCCCAAATGCAATCTTTACATTTTAATGAAGTGAATTTTTCTTCCTTGCTTTTAGTTTTTCAGGTGTTACATCATTACCTTCAGGATCTATAAACTTTGTATTTGTTAATGTATCAAGCATATTAGAGCGGAAAGTTGCCAAATACTCACTTCTTAATTTAGATTGCTCTTTTGCTTCTAAATCTGTTAAACCTGACGATTTTGCTTTTCTTGCCAGTTCATTAATTCGAGCCATTTTTTCTTTTGATAGCATTTAAGAACCTTCCCTTCAAACTATTTGAGACATCTGATTTTACTAAAAAAATGACCTTCTGACAAGGCAAAAGGTCTACTCTTCTTGAGATTCGATATATTCTTGGTATCTCCTATGTACGGTTGCTTTAGAAATATTATAACCAAATCCTCTAAGTGTAGCGGCTATATCCGCAAAGGTTAAGTTATTTTTTCTCAGTCTTAAAATTTGTTCTATCGGTACTTCAATTTTATCTCTCCCCGAGGACTCTCCCAGGTTTTTTAAATTTTTTTCCGGTTTATACCCTTGCTGAACCGCTCGTTTCATACCTCGTTTAATTTTCACATTATGAAGCTTCCGTTGATATTCCTCCACCATACTGACGATTTTTAACACCATTGAATCCGATTCTGACAGCTCCAATTCACCATTATGGGAAATACTATAAAGTTTAACATCTTCTTTTAATATACAATGCAGAAGGGCAATTTTCGCGTTACCTCTTCCAAGCCGCGTTTCGTCCTGGATCAACAAAGCCTGTACCTGTTGATCTTTTATTCTTTCTAATACCTGTAGTATTCCTTCTCTTTCAAAATCATAACCGCTCGCTTGTTCTTTTACAATGGAATCAATTTCAAATTGATACTGCTTAGCAAGCTGGATAAGTTCTTCTTCCTGACGATTTAATGAAGTTTCCTGGGTTTCTTTATTCGTGCTGACTCGGCAGTATATAATCGCTTTCATAGAAAAGCTTCCTTTCTATTCTCCTGGGGCGCTAGCTAATTCTGTTGTTAGTGAAGAATCTGTTCTATTAACCGGAATGATGATTTCTTCACCCGGAAAAATGTGATCACTGATGTTTTCGTTATGCTTCTTTACCCAACTTACAAACTCCTCGTTCGAAAAAGAATGCTGTTCGGCATATTGGTTAGAAATTCCCCAGAGTGTATCACCCTCAGAAATAGTTACTTTTACAAATTGATCCTGTTCATTGGTATGATGTTGAAATGAGAATATGAAAGCAAATAAACAGCTTAAAATGATAAGTGTAATAGCATACGAGCATTGGTTCCATAATTTTTTCATTTTTCCGCACCTCTTATAGGAATATGTGTTCTCTTTTTGTTGATTTTATTATAATCCGAACATTTGTTTGTTGTCAACTACTATTTCGAACTTATGTTTGTATAAAATAGGAGAACATGCTATAATAAAGACAACAATAACCAGGTGAGGTGCATTTTATCATGGTAAAAATATCAAAACGGCAGCAGGATATCCTGGATTTCATTAAAGATGAGGTTAGGAGTAAAGGATATCCTCCTTCGGTCAGGGAAATAGGGGAAGCTGTTGGACTTGCATCCAGCTCAACTGTTCATGGACATTTAGCGAGGTTGGAAAGTAAAGGACTAATCCGTCGAGATCCTACCAAACCAAGAGCAATAGAAATATTAGAAGTGGATGAAGCAGCACATATCCCAAGAAACAAAGTTGTAAATGTCCCAGTTGTTGGGAAAGTTACGGCAGGTATACCTATTACGGCAATCGAAAATGTGGAAGAATATTTTCCACTTCCAGAAAGTCTTGCGCCCGCTGATGAACATGTCTTTATGTTAGAAATTATGGGTGAAAGTATGATAGAAGCCGGGATTCTTGACGGGGACTATGTTATTGTAAAACAGCAGCAAACCGCAAATAACGGTGATATCGTTGTAGCGATGACAGAGGATGACGAAGCAACATGTAAGAGATTTTTTAAGGAAAAGGACTATATTCGCCTGCAGCCCGAGAACTCTACCATGGATCCTATCATTTTAAGGAATGTTTCGATTCTAGGAAAAGTCATTGGGGTTTATCGACATATTCATTAAAACGAAAAAAGCTGGCACCATTGCCCAGCTTTTTTTTGTATTTTTATTGGGAAAATTTATAAATAGTGTCATACTTTGGGTAAAAGTTTGGAAAATTCAGTATTTTTACTCATGCTAATATTGTTTATTTTTTTATATAATAATACTACACCATGATTTACCTTAGGTCCAAAAAATTCATAGGCTTAAGGAGTGTGAGAAACTGTGTTAACGGACATTATTTTCTCTTTAGTGATTGGTGGGTCGGTTGGGATCATTGGACATGTTCGAAAGCACGGAAAAATTGTTATGCCTCGTAAAACGAAAAGGTTCCTTTATCTCGGTTTTCTAGAAGAATTGCTTCTAGGCGCAATTGCTGCTCTTCTCCTCGCCCTGTATACAGCTCCAAATTCATTTGTAGAAATTACTGTATTTTCTATTATTGCCGGAATCAGTGGTGATGTGGTCCTATCTAAATTCAAATTGTTGAATCAAAACAGCGAGGAAAAATAATCAAAAAACCCAGTATTGGAATTTTTCCAAACTGGGTTTTTTGTTTCATCTTTAAAATATTAATACATGCTCATATATTGGTCACGTTCCCATTGGTGAACAACTGTTCGGAACATATCCCATTCAATTTCTTTTGCCTCAACAAAGTGTTCGAAGATGTGCTCGCCAAGACCAGAGACAATCACTTCATCTGACTTTAATTGCTCCAATGCTTGAGCTAATGTTGCAGGAAGATCAATGATTCCCTCTTCAATTCTTTCTTCCTTGCTCATGACATAAATGTTACGGTCAACTGGTGCAGGAGGAGTTATTTTATTTTTGATTCCTTCTAAGCCTGCTTTTAGAAGCACTGCCATTGCTAAGTATGGATTTGCTGCAGGATCTACGCTCCGTACCTCTACACGTGTGCTTAAACCGCGTGATGCAGGAATACGAATTAATGGTGAACGGTTTTGAGCAGACCAGGCCACATAACATGGTGCTTCATAACCAGGTACTAGCCGCTTATATGAGTTAACAGTTGGATTGGTTACTGCTGTAAAGTTTGGTGCATGTTTTAGAATTCCAGCGATGAAGTGGCGCGCATTGTCACTCATCTGTAAGTCACCAGTAGGCTCGAAGAAGGCATTTTCTCCATTTGTAAACAATGAAAGATTCATATGCATTCCAGATCCATTAACACCGAATAATGGTTTTGGCATGAAAGTAGCATGCAAGCCATGTTTACGAGCAATGGTTTTCACTACAAGTTTGAAGGTTTGAATTTGATCACACGCCGTTAAAGCATCAGCATATTTGAAGTCGATTTCATGCTGGCCTGGTGCTACCTCATGGTGAGAAGCTTCAATTTCAAAGCCCATTTCTTCTAACTCCAGTACGATATCACGACGGCAGTTTTCACCAAGATCAGTTGGAGCAAAATCAAAGTATCCACCTTGGTCATTCAACTCTAATGTTGGCTGTCCTTTTTCATCTAATTTAAACAAGAAGAATTCTGGCTCAGGTCCAAGATTGAAATCTGTAAAGCCTAGTTCGTTCATTTCCTTAAGCACGCGCTTTAAGTTATTACGCGGATCACCGCCAAAAGGAGTGCCGTCAGAATTGTGAATATCACAAATGAGGCGGGCTACTTTGCCTTTTTCTGCTGTCCATGGAAAGACAACCCATGTATCTAAATCTGGATACAAATACATATCAGACTCTTCAATCCGAACAAAACCTTCGATGGAAGAACCGTCAAACATCATTTTGTTATCTAGTGCTTTCTCTAATTGGCTAATTGGAATTTCTACGTTCTTAATGGTTCCAAGAATATCAGTAAATTGTAGGCGAATAAATTTTACGTTTTCTTCTGCTGCCAGCCTCTTAATGTCTTCTCTTGAATACTTTTTCATTATAAAACCCTCCAATTTTGAAAAAACTTCACTTTTTAATGAAAAAAACGTGATATATCGCCTTGTCTTAGGGATGACCGATTTAATCTGCCTGAATGCAATAATTCGTTACGCAGAAGCTTTCTAAGCTCATCATCTGACAGATCGGGCTTCGCTTTTTCCGTTTGTTGTTCTAACACATTTGATCGCTGCTCTTTGACTAAAAATAATTGCTTGATCCCTGCCATGTTGACACCTTGATCAATTAAATCCTTGATTTCTAACAGTCTATCAATATCATTTAAACTAAATAGTCGCCTGTTCCCCTCGGTTCTTGCTGGAGAAATCAATTGGTGTTCTTCATAATAGCGGATTTGCCTGGCAGTTAGTTCTGTTAGCTGCATGACAGTTCCGATGGGAAACAGTGGCATGGATCGGCGAATTTCTTTTCCACTCACCAAATTTCTCCTCCTTTTTATTAAATCATATTGCAATTATATTCGGTGTTAGATAATATGTCAATCTCATGTTAGATTTTCTAACATGGTTTTTAAAATTAAAAAAGGACAACCTATCAAAGCTGTCCATTACGTGTTTTTTGCCTATTTCAGTTCAACTAATCCTTTTTCCGCCAAATGATCTATAGCAAGACAAACGGCCATTTTTACATGGGCATAGGTTAAGCCGCCTTGAACATAAGCAACATAAGGGGGTCTGATGGGGCCGTCTGCCGTTAATTCAATGCTCGCACCTTGAATAAAGGTTCCTGCAGCCATTATGACATCGTCTTCATATCCTGGCATATAACTTGGGTGCGGCGTCACGTAGGAATTAACCGGTGAAGCAAATTGGATCGCCTGACAAAAAGCAACCATTTTATCCCGGTCATTAAACTGTACCGATTGAATTAAATCCGTCCTTTTAGCATCCCATTTTGGCGAGGAATTCATTCCTAATTTTTCTAACATAGCTGCAGTAAATATTGCACCTTTTAACGCCTGACCAACCACATGCGGTGCAAGGAAGAAACCTTGATACATTTCCAGCAGGCTATAAAGGGAAGCCCCGGCTTCAGCACCGATCCCTGGTGATGTCATACGGTAGGAACATGCCTCCACCCACTGTTTTTTGCCAACGATATAGCCGCCAGTCTTTGCAATCCCGCCTCCAGGGTTTTTAATAAGAGAACCTGCCATTAAGTCCGCTCCAACATGACAAGGCTCCTGGTCTTCAACAAATTCCCCGTAACAGTTATCAACAAACACGATTACATCTTGTTTGATTTCTTTGACAAACTTAATCATCTCGCCTATTTTTTCAACCGTGAATGATGGCCTTGTCGCGTACCCTTTGGAACGCTGGATACCAATCATTTTCGTATTCGGTTTTATCATCTTAGAAACGGCATCCCAATTGATTCCGCCTTTGTCGGTGAGTTCCACACTATCATAAGAAATTCCGAATTCCTTTAAAGAACCTATCCCGTTTCCGCGGATTCCTACGATTTCTTCAAGTGTGTCGTATGGTTTGCCAGTAATATAAAGAAGTTCATCTCCTGGACGGAGAATACCAAATAAAGCAATTGATATGGCATGCGTACCGGAAATTATTTGTGGGCGAACAAGCCCTGCTTCCGCTCCAAAGACATCTGCATAGACTAATTCCAGCGTATCACGGCCAATATCATCATATCCATAACCTGTTGACGGTATAAAATGGGAATCACTCACCCGTTTGTTTTGAAAACTTCGTAATACCCGAAATTGATTGGCTTCAATTCTCTCATCTATTTCTTTATGTATTGCAGCGACTTGTTTTTCAACCTCTCTTACAATCGGCAGAAGTTTTTCCCCATTTTTTAACTGTTGAAACATACTGTTACTCCAATCTATATTTTATATTTCCGTAATTGTCCTGTTATTTGATGATCCTGTAGCGTATACCCTTTGCATCGATATAATTGACCCTCTTCTTCAAAGGTTAGCTCCCTTAATATTGTTTCATTTTTTAATTGCGAAAGCAGCTTTCCTTCCGTCGAAGGTACCTGGACCTCGTAAGGATTCATCATTTCAATAATTACCTTTTCCATTTTCTCCTTCAAAGTATGACGATCTTTTTCATCAAACGCGCTAATAAAAGCAGTTGGAGTATCAGCAGTTGGAACGAAATCAGGATGCTGAATATCTTTTTTATTATAAACGGTTAACTGTGGAATATCTTTTATTTCTAAATCATCAAGAAGCTTTTTTACCGTTTTTTCGTGATGGAAATAATCCGGATTCGACATATCGACAACATGGAGAAGCATATCCGCTTCCTTTACTTCCTCAAGCGTTGAGCGAAATGCTGCTATTAATGCTGTTGGGAGGTCTTGAATAAAACCAACTGTATCTGTAATTAAAGATAAAAATCCACTTGGTAAAATTAATTTACGTGTCATCGGGTCAAGTGTTGCAAACAATTGATTTTCTTCGTAGGATTCCGCTTCGGATAAACGATTAAAAAGAGTTGATTTCCCGGCATTCGTATAGCCGACAATCGCAACCTGAAAGGCTTTGTTTTTCTTTCTTCTTTCCCGATATCGATCGCGGTGCTGTACGATGACCGATAGCTGTGTTTTAATATCACCAATTCTGCGGCGGATGTGCCGGCGATCCGATTCTAACTTTGTTTCCCCTGGTCCTCTTGTTCCAATCCCTGCACCAAGACGAGATAATGCGATACCTTGGCCAGCTAAGCGCGGTAGAATGTATTGCAGCTGTGCAAGTTCAACTTGAAGTTTACCTTCTTTTGAGCGGGCCCTTTGTGCAAAAATATCTAAAATGAGTTGGGTTCGGTCAATAATCCGAGCATTCACCTCAGAAGCAAGATTTCTCTTTTGACTCGGAGAGAGTTCATCATTAAAAATAACAATATCTGCTTCAAGTTCATCAACGAGTGCATTTAGTTCTTCCACTTTCCCTTTCCCTATATAGGTTGCTGAATGAACTCGATCCCGTTTTTGGACAACAGAAATCAACACTTCGCCCTGAGCAGTTTCCGTTAATGAACCTAACTCCTCCATTGAATAGTGAAAACGTAAATCATCATTCTCGTTAGTTTGACAGCCAACAAGGATTGCTTTCTCTTTCGTTTCCTTTTGTTCCACTAGGCATCCTTCCTTCTTTAAAAGCTCTACCACTCATCATAACAAAAAACGAATGCTTTCTCTAATTTCCCCATACCTTTTAATGTATAAAATATTTGTTGTAATTTTTCTGCATCATGATAAAATTTTATTGTTTGTTATTTGAACGGATTTAACTATTATCATAATTTTTTCATATATAGACATCAAGGAGAAATCGGATATAATGACATGGGAAGTTTTAAGTATGATTGGCACTATTGCCTTTGCCGTCAGTGGCGCAATTGTGGCCATGGAAGAGGAATATGATATTTTAGGAGTATACATTCTAGGAATTGTCACCGCTTTTGGCGGCGGGGCGATTCGAAACCTGTTAATCGGTGTACCCGTCTCTGCCTTATGGGAACAGGGCTTATTATTTCATATTGCCTTGTTATCGATGACTGCCGTTTTTTTATTTCCAAGAAACCTTCTTAAGCACTGGCAAAAATGGGGAAATCTGTTCGATGCAATAGGCCTGTCCGCGTTTGCTATTCAGGGCGCAATGTATGCCGAAAATATGAACCACCCACTTAGC
>Ga0213822_1001217_pt1 | contig 15313 bp, 16 predicted proteins | sample MC6MC0908MG_FD_179872 | JGI IMG/M metagenome (GOLD analysis project Ga0213822, IMG submission 179872) | Enriched soil aggregate microbial communities from Iowa State University, Ames, United States - MC6-MC0908-MG | ecosystem: Environmental > Terrestrial > Soil > Unclassified | place: USA: Iowa...
GGATGCACCGCGTTGGCGCCCGAGGCTTTCAAGGCGCCGAGCAAGGCCTCGACGTTCAGGTAACTTTTGTCGGCACGGGCCGGGCCAAGAATGTGCACCTCATCGGCCATGCGCGCGGCCTGGGAATCGACGTCCGCCGCGCTGCAGGCAGCAACGGTGGGAATGCCCAGTTCTTTGGCGGCGCGGATAATCCGCACGGCAATCTCGCCACGGTTGGCGACCAGCAGTTTATGAATGGCTTGGGTCATGATCGCCCCCTCACTCGTCGTCGAGTGTTGCGACGACTTGACCCGGCTCCACCGGATCACCGTCCTCTACCAAGAAGGCACTGAGGCGACCAGCCGTCCCGGCGGTCAGTTCGGAGAACTGCTTCATGACCTCGATCAGGCCAATGACCGTGTCGGCGCTGACCTGCGCGCCGACCTCGACGAAGTTCGCCGATTCCGGAGTGGCTTTGCGGTAGAAGGTCCCCGGCAATGGGGTGATTACAGTGTGTTCAGCCATGTCTGTTCCTCTTGGAATAGTTATAGAAAGGCAGGCAAAAAGTGAATCGGTGGGCAAACCCTGGCGTCTGTGTGCCAGGTGTTTTCGTTCGGTCTCAGCGCGGTGCTCGGACCTCTATGCCCGCGCCACCCAGTGCATCACGCGTGGCTTCGACCAACGCCAGGGCGCCCGGCGTGTCGCTGTGCAAACAGATGGAATCGAACTCAATCGCCAGGTCTTCGCCCTCGACGGTGCGCACCACGCCTTGTTGGCAAGCACGCAGCACTCGCTCGGCGACGTGGGCCGGGTCGTAGGCCCGCACGTTGCGAGTGAAGACGATGGAGCCGCTGAGGTCATATTCGCGATCGGCGTAGAATTCGCGAATCACCGGTTGGCCGAGTTCCGTGGCAACCCGCCAGATCACCGAATCGGGCATGCAATACAACAGCAACTCCGGCTCCAGGCGCTGGAGGTTTTCCACCAGCAAACGCGCGGCCTCTTCGTCTCGGGCCAGGTGCATGTAGAGCGCGCCGTGGGGTTTGATGTGTTGCAGGGCCACGCCTTGAACCCGGGCGAGTTCACGCAGGGCGCCCAACTGATAGAGCATGTCGTCGACCAGTTCCTGGGCCGGCGCATTGATGTGCCGACGGCCAAAACCAACCAGGTCGCGAAACCCCGGATGCGCGCCGATAGCCACGCCCAGGCGCTTGGCCTGCTCGACGGTGCGGCGCATGGTGCTGGGGTCGCCGGCATGAAAACCGGTGGCGATGTTGGCCGAACTGATAAAGCCCATCAGCTCATTGTCGATGCCATCGCCGATGGTCCAGGGGCCAAAGCCTTCGCCCATGTCCGAGTTGAAGTCTACTGCCTGCATGACACTTGCTCCCAACGCTTGTGACTTCGTGAAAGCCAAGTTAGATTCCTCCCAACCCCTTGGGAAGATCTATTATCAGATAGGCCATCTTCTGAAAAACAGATATCTCGTCACCTGGAGTGCTCGTGTCCCTGACCCTTCGCCAAGTCCGCTATTTCGTCGCCACCGCCGAGATCGGGCAAATCTCTCAAGCCGCGATTCATCTGAATATTTCCCAGTCGGCGGTGACCACGGCGATCAAGGAACTGGAAGGCATCCTTGGCACGCTGTTGTTCCAGCGCTCGGCCCAGGGCATGAGCCTGACCGACGCCGGACGGCACTTTTTGAATCGGGCCTACGTGATTTTGCGCAGCGTCGATGACGCGTTGAACAGCCCGTTGCCGGACATCCGCGCCAGCGGCGTGTTGCGCTTGGCGGCGAGCTACACCGTGATCGGCTATTTCCTCCCGCACCACTTGCAGCGCCTGGAACACTGGCATCCGGACGTGGCGATTGAAGTCCATGAACAGGAACGGCAAGCCATTGAGCAAGGCTTGTTGGAAGGTCGTTTCGATATGGCCGTGGTGCTCACCGCCAACCTCACGCACCCGGACATCGTTTCAGAGATTCTCTTCAACTCCGAACGGCGGTTATGGCTGCCCAGCCGCCATCCGTTGTGCGAACGCTCGGCGGTCAGCCTGGCCGACGTCGCGAAAGAACCCTACATCCTGCTGACCGTCGACGAAGCCGAACAAAGCGCCATGCGCTACTGGGAACATGCGCATCAACAGCCAAACGTGCGGGTGCGTACCAGTTCAGTCGAAGCGGTGCGCAGCATGGTCGCCAATGGCAGCGGCGTGGCAATCCTCTCGGACTTGGTGCACCGCCCCTGGTCACTGGAAGGAAAACGCATCGAAACCCTGACAGTCACCGACGAGGTGACGCCGATGAGTGTCGGACTGGCGTGGCATCGCGAGCGCGAATTCAGCCCGGCGATGCAGGCGTTTCGTAACTATTTCCACGATGCATTTTTGGCGCCACAACAGCTGTCTGCGCGACGCTGAAAACGGCGAAAACCATGCCCTCTTTTTGTGGATTTACAATGATGAACAGCTTGCCCTTGTCGTCAATGCTCACTACCAGCGGGTCTTTCTGTTCCGCCGGTGCCCCAACACGCCAATAGACAGGGTTCTCGCGGCTGCCGGGCGCCCGAAGTGATTTCAATAGTCGCTCGCCTCAACGCCATGTACGCGGGACTTGTCGGCGGCGTCTGTGCCGAGGTCTCAGGGAGTTCCCGGATACCGCGTCTCCATCACGATCGACAGCGCATCCGGGCGCCAGAATTCCTGGTCGAACTCCACCGGCTGGTTATCTTCGCCAAAGTTCAAGCGCTCCAGGTATACGCTGGTGGAACCCGGTGACAGTTGTAGCAACTCGGCCTGTTCTTCATTCACCGTGCCGATATGCATCTCCAATTCGCAGCGTGATTGCACGCGCCCAAACCGTTCGCGCAGTAGTTGTGTCAGCGAGGTGTTCAAGTCGACCTCCAGCAGGCCTGGGCACCAACTGGCGAGCAAGGCGTTGAACTCCAGCAGCACCGGGCGACGGTCGATCCAGCGGCGGCGTTGCAGGAAAAACACTGGTTCGTCCGCCGAGGCCAAACCCATGCGCTTGGCCAGCCACGGGCCTGCCGGGCGCAGTTCGGCATGCAGGCATTCGGTGCGGGGTATGCGGCCCTGGGCACGGACGTAATCCATGAAACCGCTGATGCGAGTCGGGTCGTAGCGGATGCGCTGGGGGCTGACAAACCAGCCCCGGCGATTTTCCCGATACACCAGGCCCTCGGCCTCCAGTTGCTGCAGGGCCTGGCGCAAAGTGACGCGAGTGCAGCCGAAGCGCTCGATCATTTCCCGTTCGGAGGGGAATTTTTCGTCGGCCTGGGGGACACCGGCGGCGATGTCGTTGGCGATCTGTTCGCGGATGCGCTGGTAATGCGGGAAAATCGGGTCGAAAGGCATCCTGGGGTTCCGTGTGCAGGCATGACATGAGGGTGACTCTACCGTTCCTGCTGGCGCAGGTCACCTGTCCCAGGCAGGCTTCAGGCAACGCGGGGAATGAGGCGCCATGGGCCGAGCCCGGCCGATGGTCGCCATCGGTCTGGAGGCGCGAGCGCAATGAAAACACGCTTGTAAGCCAACCCTGGGCTATAGGTGATGCTGTTGTTTCTGCAGCAGGAAATCTCGGCGCCAGGCCCGCAAACCATAGGCCGCCAGCAGCACAAAACCGGCGTAGAGGGCGGCGGTCAATTGCAGGTCTTTATACAGGAACAGACCCACGTAGGCCGCGTCCAGCACCATCCATAACCACCAACTGGCCATGTATTTGCGCGCCGCCCACAGGCTGGCCACCAGGCTGAACGCGGTGAGCAGCGAATCCAGCCAGGGCAGGGCGGCATCGGTGAAATGATGCATCACCGCGCCGAGGGCAACGGCGCCGACCGCGCCCGCGAGCAAGTGTCGCCATGCCTCGTTGGGTGGCAGGCGCTCCACCCGCACCTTGCCAGCCTCGACGCGCCCAGTGCTCCAGCGCCACCAGCCATAGCCTTGGAGTACGGCGAAGACCAGTTGCAGGAGCATGTCCGAATACAGCTTCACGTCGAAGAAGATCCAGGCGTACAGCAACACCGCGATCACACTGACCGGCCAGCACCAGCGCACCCGTTGTGCAGTGAGCCAGACCCCGGCGATGTTGAAGAACACGGCGACGATTTCCAGTGGCGACATAGGGTTCTCTTATCACTGATTTTCTAGATGCAGCGCCTGTTGCTTGAGTTGACGCTTGCGTTCAAAGGGCAGTTTTTCCTGGTCGCCATAGGGGGCGCTGTACCAGTTGCCATAGGTCGGGTTGGGCAACAGGAACCAGCGTTGGCCCAGCCACGCCAGGTAGGGTGCGGCGGCCTTGCGTTGGTCGGCCAGGGTGTTGTGCTCGGCCTGCACGAAGTCACCGAAGGAGTCGCCGGCCAGCATCAGCACACGGGCGTGGCTGGCGACCCATTGGCGGCGGCAGTTCTTGCCGTAGCCGGCCTGTTCGCAGTGACCGGTCGGGGTGCTAGCGGCCAGCACCTGTTCGTTGCGCTCTACCGGGAAGCCGCGCAGGCGCAGGTTGTTGACTGTCGCCTGGACCTGGCTGTGTTCACGGTTGGTGATGTAGTAGACGGTGATGCCTTTCTTATCAGCCGCCTGCAGGAACTCTACGGCGCCGGGGAGCGCCTGGGCCTTGGCCTGGTCGACCCAGGTGTTCCAGCGATCGTAGGAGTAGACCTGGTTGTTGAGGATGTCCCGGGCATTGAGCGGTACGTTGTCCAGCACGGTTTCGTCGATATCCACCACCACCGCCGGCGGCAGGCCGGTGAGGTTGCGCGGAGCAAAGGGCAGGGCGTCCCAGGTCGGGTCGGCCAGGGCCGCGTCCAGTTGACGCGTAGCGCTGGCGAATACCTGGCGGTAAATCAGTTCGTGCTCAATGGAGGTCTGGGTCCACAGCACCGCGTCCAGTTGATCGTTGGCGGGCGGTTGCTGCTGGCAGCCCACCAGGGCGGTGGAGAGCAGGCATACAGTGGAAATAATCAAATTACGCATGGACAGTCAGCCTCAAAAATTGACGGTGGCGGACAATCGCGCCGTGCGCGGCGCACCCAGGAACAGGTAGCCGTCGCCTGCGGATTCACCCACATCTCGCCAGTAACGTTTGTCGAACAGGTTGTCGACAGTCAGTCGCAGCACAGTATCGTAATCGCCAACCTTGGTGGTGTAGCGACTGCCCACATCGAACACCGCGTAATCGTCGACTTTCACCGTGGCCTGGCGGTTGGCGTATTTACTCGCGCTGTATTGCACTCCGCCGAGCAAGGCCAGGCCGGGGATGCCGGGAATGCTGTAGTCGCCGTGCAAGCTGGCACGCAGCTTGGGCACGTTGATCGCCTGGTGGCCGTCGTAGTCATCGGTGCCGCTGCCACTGACCCGGGCGCGGATCGCCGCGACGCTCGCCGAGAGTTGCAGGTCGGAGGTCACGTGGCCGTTGGCCGACAGTTCAATCCCTACATTCTTTTGTGTGCCTTGCTGCACGAAAGTGGTGGTGCCGTCGTCGTTCGGTCGGTTGTATTGCAAATCCTGGCTGATCTGGAACAACGCGGCAGTCAGGCTCAGGCGCTGGAAGTCACGCTTGATTCCGACTTCCAATTGGCGTGACGTGGTGGGCGGCAGTACCTCTTCGGCGTTGCTGCTGAACCACGCAGCTTCACCGCCCAGGGACAAACCTTTGCTGTAGCTGGCATACAGCGACGTGTCCGGGCGCGGCTTGTAGATCAGCGCCACCTGGGGCAGGAACACGCTGCGTTGGGTGTGCCGGGTGGTGGCGCCGGCCTGGTTGTAAGTCTCTTCATCGAGGCGTACCTGGCGCCCGCCGAGGAGGGTTTGCCACTGCTCGTTGAAGCTGATGCGGTCGCTGGCGAACAGGCCGTACTGGCGGCTGTCGAGGCGCCGGTAGGTGTGGCCAAGCGGGCCGTCGTAGGGTTCCAGTACCGGTGACGGCTCATAGATGTTGCCCTCGCCGATGTACTCGTTGACCGAGGTGCGCCGGTCCACCAGGCGACGGAACGCAGTGGTGCCGAAGGTCAGGTCATGCTTGAGGAAACCGGTGTCGAACTGGCCATTGAACGCAGCCTGGGCTTCTTCGTTGCGGCGGGTGTCGTCGGGGCTGCGGTAGTCGGCGATGTCATAGTCACCCTCGGCGCTGAAGTGGTTGGGCACAGCGGTATTGGCGCAACTGGCGGCACCGTAGCAACCCCAGGCGAAGGTGCTGTAGTCGTCGATCACTACGCGACTGCGGGACGCACTGAAGCTGGCCTTCCAGGCGTCGTTGAAGCGGTATTCGAACAGCCCGTCGAGGTTCAGGGAGCGGATGCCCACCGGGTTCGACCAGCTCTGGTACGCCAGCAGGTCCTTGGGCGAAACGTGATGCGGCACCTCGGTGCCGCCGAGCAATTGATAGCCCGGCACCGAGCGTTGCTCGCGGTCCTGGTACTCGGCGTTGAGTTGCAACAGGGCGTTGGGGCTGATGTTCCAGTCCAGCGCCAAGGAGGCGAAATCGCGCTTGCCGTCGGCGTGGTCGACGTAGGAGCGAATGTCTTCATGGGCCAGGTTGACGCGCACACCCACCTGCTGTTCGGTGCCGAGCCAGCCGCCGACATCGGTGGCCAGGTAGCGCTCGCCCTGTTCGTTGGTAGACACCGTCACCGAGCGCACATTTTCCGGGCGCTTGCTCACGTAGTTGACCAGTCCGCCGGGCTCGGAGACGCCACTCTGCAAGCCAGACAGGCCTTTGAGCACTTCCACCTGTTGCTTGTTTTCCAGTGCCACGTTCTGTTCGCCGGTGATGGTGCGGCCGTTGATCTTGTAGCTGCTGGCCGGATTGAGGGCGAAGCCGCGGATCACGAAATTCTCGTAGTAGCCGACCGGCGCATAGCTGTCGCCGACCGAGGCGTCATTCTTCAGCACCTCACTGAGCAGACGTGCCTGCTGGTCTTTCAGGCGCGCTTCGGTGATCACCGCGACGGACGCCGGGGTGTCCAGCAACGGCGCGTTATCGAAACCGGCCACGGCGGCTTTTTTTGCCTGATAGTCGTTGGTTTCCTGGCCTACGACAGTGACGGTGTCCAGCGTCGCCTCCTGGGCATGGGCCGCCGCAGCGGCGAGGGTGATGCTCAGGGCGAGCAGCGTGTGACGGTAAGGTGTAGCCATATAAAGAGCGCTCCAGAGGTCTGCCGGCCATTGCCGTACGCTTTTATCGGGCGCAAAGGGGCCCAGCGCTGCGCAACGGACGAGTTGCCAGTTCGTGATGAAAAAGCCGAATTCGCCGAAAGTGGCGTCAGGCCGGAGCTGCTCCGGTAGTCATTGGTAAACGTGCGTCGGCGGCCCATTCCTGCAAGGAACCGTCGTAGATCGCGATGTCCTGGCGACCCAGCAGGGTCAGAGCCAACGCGTTGGCAGCCGCGGAGATACCGCCGCCGCAATACAGGATCAGTGGGCCTTCGCTGTGCAGCAGCGTGGGGCCAATCGCCAGGGCCAGGGCATCCTTGGGCAGGTAGCGGCCGTGAGCGTCGAACAGGTGGCGCGCCGGCAGGTTGCGACTGCCGGGGATATGCCCGCGTCGGGCGTAGCGGGTGGCGGCGGTGCCCTCGAAAAGGGCCGCGCCGAGGGCGCAGATCAGTTGTCCCGGTGCGTTGCCAGCGACGATTGCCTCTACGCCGCTGCGGTCGATCCACAGCTCTGGACGCGGGTTGATTGACCAGTTTTGCACAGGCGTTATCGGCTTTGCAGGGCCACTGTGTTCTGGCAGACCGGCTTCACGCCAGGCGTTGAAACCGCCATCCAGCACTCTGGCGTCGATACCTGTCCCACGCAGCATCCACCACAACCGTGCGGCCCAGAAACCGTCGGCGCGGTCATAGATAACCACGGTTTTTCCTTCGCCTGCGCCAAGGTTTGCCAGGGCGTTCACCAGTGCCTCGGGACGCGGCAAGGCAAAGCTGAAACCGGCCTGGGTGTCCGCCAGTTCAGTCAATAGGTCGGCATGCCGCGAGCCCGGGATGTGTGCCTGGAACCATCCGTCGTAACCGCTATCGACGCGGTAGTCGCCATCGAACTCGGGTGACGGCAGCACTACCGTGGCGTCCAGCACCACTAATCCAGGGGCGTCCAGATGCGCCTGCAGCCATTGGCTATCGACCAGAATACTCATACGGTTTTACGCCGGATATGGCCGAGCAGACGTTGCCCTTGCGGCCCGGCGAACCAGCGCAAATGGCCCAGCAGATACGCGTAGTACGCCACATCTGCACTGGCGGTGGAGCCCACCACATCCTGGTAATACGCCACTTCGGACAGCGCAAAATCTACATGCACCAACGGCAGCAAGGCGCTGAGGGTATGTAAATCTTTCGCGCTCAGCGGGCGCACCTGGTGATAACCGGTGAGCAGGGCATCGACGCTGTCGAGATCGGCGCGAGCCGCACCGCCAGTGTCCAGTTCCAGCCAGGGCACGGCGTTGCGTTCGATGGCAGTTGCCAGGTCGAAGAGGGCGAAGGTGCGGTCGGCCAGGCCGAAATCCAGCACGCTCGAAACGCTGCCATCAGCACTCCATAACAGGTTGGAGGCGTGCCAGTCGTTGTGGGTCCACAGCGGTGGTTGTTCACGTAACAACGGGTGCAACTCGTTGTGCCACGGCAACAACAGTTCGCTGAGTTGGGCTCGCCAATCCTTGCCTGCCAGGTAAGGGCTGGCGATATGGGCGATGGCCTCCAGGGGGGCAGACTGTTCGATCAGCCGCGCGTTTGCCAGAAGCACGTGGGTCCGGCGTCGGGGCGCGTCGTAGTGTTCGGCGGCCTGATGCAAGCGGGCCAACGCCTGGCCGGCGGCGAAGGCATGCTGAAGATTCTGGAACGGCGACCACGACAGCGCATCGCGGTACAGATCCAGGCCCTCGGCGACGTGGTGCACTTCATAGGTCCACTCTCCTTGCACCGTGGCCGTCGCGCCATTTCGATTCGGCACTACCGCCGCCACTGGCGCGTCCTGGCGATGCAAGTGGGCGATCAGTTGGTGTTCTTCTTGCAGCCACGCGGCTTGGCGCACCCGTTGGTGATGTCGTTTGACGAACAGCGTCCCATTGCGGGTGGTGATCAGCCCCGCGGCGGAAAACGGCCTTGGGCTGTGCCAATGCAGGCTATGCAGCGGACCCAGTTGCGGGTACTCCCGCAGCAGGTGTTCGATGTCGGTTTCGTGCAGGGCCGGCCAGTCGGCGACGACCGGCTCCAGCCCAAGGCCGTGAGCGGTGCGTTGGGGGTTCATGCGCTCACCTCGGGCAGATAAGCGTTGCTGGTTGCGCCTTGCCACACCTGCGGATTGTCGAGCACCGCATGCTCGTGCAGCCACTCGGCGTAGGGTGCCAGCAGCGCCTGGCGTTGCTCGCCCCAGCGGCCTTCATGCAGCCAGGTCGGGGCGATTTTATGCAGTGACGCACTCAGCAGTTCGGTCGGGAAGTACGGCGTGGTGTGTTCGTAGGCGGTGAGGGCAATCGACGGATCCTGAGCCACGGCCAGGTAACCGCGGGCGGTGGCCGCGAGGAAGTCACGCACCACTTCAGGTTTGTCGGCCAGGGTGCGTTCATGGGTGCCGAGCAGGTAGCTGTGATAGGCCGGTGCGCCGATGTCGTCCACCCGCAACACCACGCGCCGCGTCGCTTCGATGGGGCTGTGCATCAAAGCTTCCCAGGCCCAGTAACCACCAAAACTGGCGTCGGCGATACCTTCGGCGAGTTGCTCGGGCCGCAGTTCGCGCACACCGCTGTTCACCAGGATCACAGCGTCGAAGTCGCCTCCGTCGCGGTTCACCAAGTGGCGCACCATGGCCAGGCCACGAGGTGTCGGGTTGAGGGCCAGGCGCTTGCCGACCAGATCCCGGGGGCGGCGAATGCCGGAATCAGTGAGGGTCTGGATCGATTCCAGGCCTGCATGGTTGATCGCCGCGATACCCTGCAACGGCTGGCCCAGCCCCCGACGTACCAGCAGGCGGTTGCTGGGAAATACGCCAAAGTCCGCTGCGCCGGCCAACAGGTGCTGCAAGGTATCGCCGCGGTAGGGGTCGTGCACCACCAATTCCACATCCAGGCCCAGCTCTTCATACCAGCCGCGCTCCCGCGCCAGGTACAAACCCGCCGAATTCGGCCAGGGATGGAAGTACTCGAGCATTACCTTTACCGACACCATCGCTTGCCACTCCCGTCCAACGTCTTTTGATGGAAGCGATTTATAAGGGAGTGATCTGGTATATACCAATATCCTTTATTGCTATGGATATAACCGCGCCGGGCGACCTGAAATTGACTTCACTGACAGTGTTGTTGTCGCCGGCGCGGAAATTTCCCGGCAGGTATCCGATTTTGGCGGTGGCCTCCGAAGCTTCGGTAATGTGCGCTGCGGTGCGGGCCATGGGCTGTCACACGTCTTCGCGTCGTTCATCGCTGACGGTGCGAATCGAGCCTTCCAGGCGCATTTCGGCGGGGATCGCGTCGTGGCGATCAGTGGCTTGCGTAATCATTTTGTTCGGCCAGCACGGATCACAGGCTTGGTCGGTAGCCAAGTCTGCGATCCGTTGCTGGGTGAAGCCTTGATTTAGGTGTCGAAGAACACCAGTGCGCGTAATTCGATACTGCGGCGCGGCGGCGCATCCTCTGGCGTCGTCGGGTCATCAAAGGCGGTGTGGGCGCTCAGCCGGGCCACATCCTGGCGCGAATCATGGATTTTCAGCAGCAAGACTTCATCGGGCCGTAACTGCGAATAGTAATACCAGCGGTGGGCCGGGTTGGCCTTGACCGAAAACGTCTCGCCGACCTTGTCGCGGTACACCAGGTCGCTGGGCAGCAGATCGCTATCGGCCATGCTGCGCGCATCGCACAAGGCAAGGGGCGTGCTCAGCACTGGCGCACCGATGGGGCGCCAGACGTTGATGATCGCAAAGCGCTTGAGCAGGCGCTGTTCGGCTTCCTCTGCCGGCAGGTGGTCGCGGACGCGGCGGATAGCCGAGCGCTCGGTCTGGTCGTTGTGCACGTAGCGCACCGGTTCACGCAGGCCACGGGCTTCCCGGCCAGGGTCATCGACGCGGATCGTATGGTCGAAGATCACCACCTTCACGGCACCGGTCTGCTGTTTGAGCAGGGCTTCGGTTTCCGGGTAGTAATACAGGCGCACTTGTTCGTCGTCTTCAAGGTTCGCAACGGCGCTGGTGTGATCAACTTTTTCGAAACCCTGGCGGTTGAGATTCGCCGGCTCGTCGAGTAACCGTGCGTTGTGGATGGTCACCTGAGTCGGGTCCAACACGCCGCTGCGTTGGGCCACGCCGTCGGGCGGTGGGTAGGTGTAGTTCACTGGACGCCCTCCGGTGTCCTGCAGGTAATTCAGCACGCTGCGCACGGAGACGGGGGCGAGTTGAGTCTGATCGGTTCCCATAAAAACACCTCCAGGTCAGAACGGTTCCTTGAATGGCCTCAGGTCCAATTCCTGGGTCCAGGCGCTGCGCGGTTGGGTATGCAGGTACCAATAAGCGTCGGCGATATCGTCGAGTTTCAATGAGCCGTCTTCACCCAGCTTGGCAAGGTAATCCGGCGCACGGCTCTTGATTCGCTCGCCATCAATGGAGCCGTCGATGACCACATGGGCGACGTGCACGTTCTTCGGGCCGAATTCACGGGCAAAGGACTGCGCCACCGAACGCAGTCCCGCCTTGCCAGCTGCGAATGCGGTATACGGCGGTTTGCCCCGCCACGATGCGGTCGCGCCGGTAAACAGAAGGCTGCCGCCGCCATTGGCGAGCAGCGCCCGGGTCGCCTCGCGAGCGAACAGAAACCCACCCAGGGTGGATGCGCGCCAGGTTTGCTCGAACAGTTCTGCGCTCAACTCAAGCGACGGTGCGGATACCGAATTGCCCACATTGAAAATTGCCGCTTTGAGCGTGCCGAGCTGATTCACCCGCGTAATCGCCTCGAGCACCTGGGTCTCGATTCCTGAGTCGGCCACAACTGCATCCGCTTTGCCCCCGGTTGCTTCGATATCCGCGACCACTGCCTGCAACTTGTCCAGGCTCCTGCCGCTAACCACCACGCGGTAACCCTCGCGGGCGAATCGTCGCGCCAATGCTGCGCCCAATCCCGCGACCGCGCCGACCCCGGCAACCCACACCACTGAGTCAGCCATTCGCAACACCCTCCAAGAGATACGTAGCTAGCAATCTAACCGTCGCCGAGAACGAGGAATAAGAATTTCGACAGCTAAGGTTATGCTCGATAGCAATCGCGCTAGGGCGCTTTACGCAACAACGTTGCAACCAACGGCGTACCAGCATCCCCACCGTTTGCTCGGTCGCCGCAGGTGCTATTTCCAGTCAGCTCTAACTTCTAACAACGACCTCAAGAAGGTATAAAGAAGAATTGCGGCGAGAGAGGCGGCTGCTATCAGCGTAAGCCACATGATGACCAGCAGGGTGAATGTGACGCTGTTGTTTAACTCTCGAAAAATGCCGAAGGCGAAAGCTGTGTACCAAGACACCCCCGAAACTGCACCGGATGCGAGAAACAAGGTAGCTCTCCTGCGGGAGACTCCAAAGAGCAGCGGCCGACTCATGTCGCGTAGTACCTCTGGCAACACAAACGCGTGGATGATTATTCCATTGATGGTCAGGACGCTCACCACAATGACCTTCGCCCAAAGTTTAGGGTTTTCAAACTTTTCCGGCGACTCCATCGCGTAAAGGGCAAGGAAACCAAGGCCTGAGAGCCACAGGAGGCATAGTCCGAGAGTGACTGCGCCGCTGATGAAGTGAAAAGTGCGTCCGATTTCAACGGGGAGGCTACCCTTGCGCATCCAGCGCAAGATCCAGAGATCTAGCATCGTCGCCCCGCCGAGACCGAAGCACATACCAAGCAGGTGTATGCCTACAAGGAATGTCAGCACTTTTAGCTGTGGGAGTGGATCAGGCAACGGAACGCTAAGGGCAAGTGTGTCCGCGAGTAAGTGACCACTGCTGGAGAATGCAAGTAGGCCGCCGAAAATCAGGAGTGACGTTCGTCTGTTCATTATTACGACCTTAGGCTAGCGTTCTTATTTGAACGCGTGCACAGTTTATTTGCTGAAGAATAAGGTCCTTGAATTCTCAACGTTATGGATACAAGTGGTTGCCGCGATTAGACGTTCAAGCTCGCTTCGGTAAAGTTCTAGTGCTTCGCTGCTGCAACCAAGAGGAGGCGTTTTAAACCCGCCTCGGGTTGAATGAGGCTAGCGACGATAGCGTCACATCAGCAGGTAGCACGGGCGCAGGCCCTGATCAGGAAGGAACCGGTGCCTGAGCATCGATCAAACCCTGGCTCTTCAGCTCCTCCCAAAAGGCTGCTGGGATACCGACCTTCATCGCCTGCACATTGGAAACTATCTGTCCCGGCGAGCGGGCACCTGGAATGATCGCAGACACTTGCGGATGTGCTGCCGCGAACTGCAGGGCGGCAGTATGAATGTCGATGCCATGTTTTCTGGCAACCGCCATGATTCGCGCGCGCTTTTCCACTGCTCCGGCAGGCAGATCCGGGCTGAAGTTATAGCGGCTGCGCCCTCCCAGAAACCCATCGTTCAGTGGTGTTCCAACCACAGCGCTGGTGCCTTTGCTGCTCAACGCCGGAAAGGTGTTGCGCAACGCCTCGCTGTGGTCAAGGAGGGAATACTGGCAGGCCAGCAACACGATGTCGGGAGTCGGGTCATAACCGGCTACTGCCTGAACCACGGCATTTGGCGTATTGACTCCGAAGCCCCATGCCTTGATGAGACCCTCATCACGCATCTTTTCAAGCTCGACCATCGCCCCTGAGCGCGCAATTCGATACGCCGCTTCCCAACCACCTTCCAGTTCGGTGTTATCTGGCGAGATGTCATGGATAAAGACGATATCGATACGCGGCAGCCCCAGCCGCTGCAGGCTGTCTTCCACGGAACGACGCGCGCCTGCCGCGGTGTAGTCATATCGGTAGTTGAAGGGCGCCGGCGACTTCCAGATAGCGTGGTCCGCGCGCTGGCCACCAGCGGCCGTCAATACGCGACCGACCTTGGTGGACACCACATAGTCGTCTGGATTCTTGCCGCGCAGGAAGCGGCCTAGACGATATTCACTCAGGCCAAACCCGTAGAACGGCGAGGTGTCGTAAAGCCTTACACCTGCCTCCCAAGCAGCCTGCAGAACCGAGCTCGCCTGCTCGTCGCTGATCGGCGCAAAGATATTGCCGATCTGCGTCCCGCCCATACCAAAGCGTTGAGGCGTCATGTATCGCATTGCATGCGAGGGTAAATTGACGGGCAGGTCTGCGCGCACGATCCGTCCTTCGGTACGCATCACGCTTCCTGGCTCCGTCAGCGAAGAGGGCACCGGGGCAGGAGCCAGCGAACTTGCGACACCCGATGCTGGCAGCAAAGCGGCTGCAACAGTACCCACTGCCGAATAAGTAAGAAAATCTCGTCTGTCCATCCAACTTTCCTTTCGCGACCAAGGTTTCACGGGATCATCGAAGCCGGTTCACGGACTAGAAGTTAGAGCAACGAGGGTTGGCCGAGTGACCCTAATTCGCCATATCTTTTGCACAATCCTGCCGATGCTCTTGTGCTGGACACGCACTCTCAGCAGACTCGAACATTCCGTAAATTGGGGGGCATGTGATGACGAGCGGTTCCTTCTCGCAGTTCGGTTTCAGCCGTGTGCATTCCCTGACCTTGCGCGACCCCGTGCAGCCCACCGAACGCTCCCAGGCGCTCAAACGGCTTATCGAAAAAGTCACCCTGCAAATTGGCTTGAACGAGGTTTGCACGACGTCGATTCCAGGCTTGAGCTTTTATCGAGTGGCCGAGCTAGGTACGCCCACGTACTGCATTTATGAACCTTGCGTGGCCATTATCCTGCAGGGCGCGAAGGAGATTTCGTTCGGCGAGCAAGCCTGTGAGTTCGGGCAAGGGACGTTTTTCGTCACATCGGTCGATATCCCCACACTGGCTCGCGTGACCGCGGCTAACGAGCAAACCCCCTATTTATCCGTTGTGTTGAAGCTCGATTTTTCCATGCTCAATGAGGTGATCCTGACCCTCGAGCCGCCAAAGCAGGAAATGGCTGCTGAGGCGCGGGGCTTCGTATCCGGTGTGGCGACGAGCGAGATGCTCGATGCGTTCGTTCGACTGGCCACGCTGATCGAACGGCCACTTGAAGCAGGCTTGATGTCAGGCCTTATCAAGCGGGAGATATACGGCAGGCTGCTGCTCAGTGAAGCGGGGCATTTGTTGCGCAGCGTCACTCGCGATGGTTACCGGGATAGCGGCATCGTGAGAGCCGTTGAATGGCT
>Ga0213822_1001218_pt1 | contig 15298 bp, 13 predicted proteins | sample MC6MC0908MG_FD_179872 | JGI IMG/M metagenome (GOLD analysis project Ga0213822, IMG submission 179872) | Enriched soil aggregate microbial communities from Iowa State University, Ames, United States - MC6-MC0908-MG | ecosystem: Environmental > Terrestrial > Soil > Unclassified | place: USA: Iowa...
GCTCCAGCAGCACAAACCCGGTGCGGGTCATGCGTCCCGGCCCGCTGGCGGGCTCGTTCAGGTAGCGAAGGTTCTTGCCCTTCATGCCACCGCTGAATTGGCGTCGTTCGATCAAGGTGTGGTCCATCGGTTTCATTGTTGTAGCGCCATGCTAACCGCCGGGGCGGCAAAATACTCGGGAATGAACGCAATTCGCCCCAACCGGTACGCGCGTACCGATCGGGGCGAAAAAGACCTGCGATTAACCGCGATGAATCAGGACGCGTCGATCCAGATGGTTTTCAGCTCGGTGTACTGGTCATGGGCCCAGATCGACTTGTCACGCCCACCGAAACCCGACTCCTTGTAGCCGCCGAAAGGCGTTGAAGCATCGCCCTCGCCGAAGCAGTTCACGGTGACGATGCCGGCGCGGATCCCACGCGAGAGTTTCAGCGCATGGCGCAGGCTGCCGGTGTACGCCGACGCGGCCAGACCGTAAGCCGTGTCGTTGGCCAGGCTGATCGCTTCGTCGACGGAAGTGAACGTGGTCACGCTCAGCACTGGGCCGAAGATTTCTTCCTGGAAAAGACGACTGTCACGGCTGACGCCATCGACGATGGTCGGCTCGACGAAGATGTTGTCGGCCGTGTTGCCCCCCGCCAGCACCGAAAGATTCTCGTCCCGGGCATGGTCGAGGTACGAACGGACCTTCTCGAAATGCGCCTTGCTGATCATCGAGCCCAGACGGTTTTCCGGGTCCAGTGGATCGCCCATTTTCCAGTCGGCCAGATGCACCTGCACGCGCTGGAGCAATTCGTCCTTGATGTCCGAATGCACGATCAGCCGCGATGAGGCCGAGCAGTTTTCGCCCATGTTCCAGAACGCGCCGTTGACCACGTGCTGGGCGACCAGATCGACGTCTTCGACATCGTTCATCACCACCGCCGGGTTCTTGCCGCCGCACTCCAGCACGATGCGTTTCAGGTTGGATTCGCTGGAATACTTGAGGAACAACCGCCCGGTATCGGTCGAACCGGTGAAGCTGACCATGGCGACGTCGGGGTGACGGCCCAGCGGCTCGCCCGCCTCCTTGCCGCCGCCGGGCACCACGTTGAACACACCGGCCGGAATCCCCGCCTGATGCGCCAGCTCGGCCACACGCAGGGTGCTCAGGGTGGTTTCCTTGGCCGGTTTGACCACAATCGAGCAGCCAGCGGCCAGCGACGGGCCGATCTTCCACGCGAGCATCAGCAGCGGGAAATTCCACGGCAACACCAGACCGACCACGCCGATCGGTTCGCGCACGACCATGGTCACCGCGCCGCTACCGGTCGGTGCGGTCGAGTCGTAGATCTTGTCGATCAGCTCAGCGTGCCAGCGCAGGGTATGAATCGTTTCGGGCACGTCGATGTTCTGGCATTCGCGGATCGGTTTGCCGCTGTCCAGGCTTTCCAGCACCGCCAGTTCATGAGAGTGGTCGTCCAGCAACTGGGCGAATCGCAGCAACACCGACTTGCGTGCCGACGGTGCCAGCCCCTGCCAGCGTCCATCCTCGAACGCCTCCTTGGCGGCGGCGACAGCGACGTCCACGTCCTGGGCACCGCACGCAGCAATCTCGGTCAACACCGCTTCAGTGGCCGGGTTGGTCGTGGTGAACGTCTTGCCGGACAGCGCGCTGCGAAACTCGCCGTTGATGAACGCCTGATTGCGAAACTCAAGCTTCGCCGCCAGTTCGCGGTATTGCGCTTGACTCAGAAGATCGGCCATTTCAAACCTCCGCGACGATGCGCGCCACATTCTGTTTGAGGGTTTTGATCACGCTTTCCAGCACTTCCTTCTCGGACGCTTCCAGCGGCTGCATCGGCTTGCGCACACCGCCGGCCCGCAGGCCGACCAGTTCGCTGCCGTGCTTGATCGACTGGACGAACTTGCCGCTTTCCAGCACGTCCATCAGCGGCAACAGCGCCGACATGATCCGCCGGCCCTTGTCGAAGTTCTTCTCCAGAACGCAGGCTTCGTACAGCGCAATGTGCTCGGCCGGAATGAAGTTCGAACCGGCGCAGACCCAGCTGCGCGCGCCCCAGGCGAAGAACTCAAGAGCCATGTCATCCCAGCCGCAGGACAGTTGAATCGAAGGATGTGAATGCGCCAGACGATGCAACTGGGCGGTGTCGCCGGAGCTTTCCTTGATCGCGACGATGTTCTTGCAACCGGCAATCGCCTCGAAGAATTCAGGCCCCATCGCCACGCCCATCCGCGCCGGATAGTTGTAGAGCATGATCGGCAGGCCGGCGGCCTTGTCCACGGCCAGCACGTGCGCGGCGATTTCCTTTTGCGTCGGCAAGGCATAGGGCGGCGAGCCCACCAGAATCGCGTCGGCCTCAATCGACTTGGCGTGCTCGGCGAAGGCCACCGCATCTTCGGTGCGGATCCCGCCCGTGCCGATTACCAGCGGGATGCGGCCGTTGATCACTTCCTTCGCGCGCTCGGCCACTTTCAGCCGCTCGGCGGTTGTATGGGCGTAGTACTCGCCGGTCGAACCACCGATGACGATGCCGTGAACCCGTGACTCGATCAGGTACTCGACCACTTCGGCAAACGCCGAATAATCGATCTGGCCATCGGCGGACAAAGGCGTAATGGCTGGGGTAAAGATGCCGTCAAAGTTCATAGGTTTTTCTCCAGTGATTGCAGTGTTCAATGCGTTGGCCCGACGCCGATAAGGCCCGGGCAAGGTTCAGTTCAGCGAGGCAGCCTGTTGCAGGTTGAGCGATCGGGTTTCCGGCGCGAGCACCCACGACAGCACCAGGCCGACCAAGGTGACGGCCGCCGCGATGTACATGGTCTGGGCGATGCCCAGCGTGCTCAGGGAAACCGGCACCAGATAAGTCCCCGCCGCCGCGCCGATGCGCGACAGTGAGGTGCCGACACCGACCGCAAAGGCGCGGATTTCCGTAGGAAACAGTTCATTGGGGTACACCAGCGTCAGCACCTGGGCGCCGCCGATGAACAAGGCGTAAACGGCAAAGAAGGCGAGCACCAGCGCATTGGGCCCGGCATGACCGACGGCCAGCCCGAGCAGCGCAAGGCCCGAGCAGAGAAAGCTGTAGATCAGCAGATTGCGTCGGCCGACACGGTTGATGATCCGGGTCGAAATCACGCAGCCGATGACAAAGAACAAGGTAATCGCCACCGATCCCAGGGATGACCAGTCGCCCTGCAGATTGAGTGCGGCCAGCACCTTCGGCGCAAAGGCATACACGGCGAACAGCGGCACCACCGAGCAGGTCCAGAACACCACGACAAACAGCATGCGTTTGCCGTAGCCGGAGTGCAGCAGGTTGAAGATCGTCAGCTTCTCGCCCACCCGGTGTTCAGGAAGATTGGCCAAGGAAAAGTCGTTGCCGTAGACCTGTTTGATGATCGCCTCGGCTTCGGCGGCGCGGCCCTTGCTCAGCAGCCAGCGCGGTGATTCGGGGGTGCCGATGCGCACCAGAAACAGCATCGCGCCGATGATCGCCGCGCTGGCCAGCACCAGCCGCCAGGCATCTGAGCCCCACAGCTTGAACATCAGCTCGCCCACCATATACGCCGTTGCAGCCCCGGCGAACCACATGATTGTCAGCGTCGCCAGACGCGGGCCGCGATATTTGCGCGGCATGAACTCGACCAGCAGCGAGGTCGCCACCGGGTACTCGATGCCGACCGCCACTCCCAGCAGCAGCCGCAGAAAAAACAGCGCCACCGCGGAATCGACCCACAGCTGCGCCAGCGAGGCCACGATGAACAGGGTCGGCCCGACAAACAGCAGACGCTTGCGCCCCAGCACATCGGTCAGCCAGCCGCCGAGAAAACCGCCGAAGAAAATGCCGATCAGCGCCGAGGCGGCAATCATGCCTTCCCAGAAATCGTCCAGCGCCAGAGACCTGGACATGTGCACCAGCGCCACACCGATGATGCTCAGAACATACCCGTCGACAAAGGAGCCACCGGCCGAACGGATCGTCAGCAGACGATGAAAACCATTGAGCGGTACGTCCTCGATTGATACAGCAAAGTTGTTCATTTCTTGTCCTTGTATTCAGTGCATCGCTACTTCAGTTCATCGCGCAGTTCGGGCGATGAGCGTTCAACTTTCGCGGCCGGCGCGGTATTGCCCCCACTTCAGGTTCATGTTCACGCCCAGCGACAGAAACGGTTCGGGCGGGTTGCCCGTCGGCCCCGGGGCCTGCAACAGAAAATCGATCAAGCCGTCGCGCTCCCCGGCCAGCCAGTCGGCCAGCAACTTGCCGGTGACCGTGCCACGGGTGACGCCCAGGCCATTACAGCCCAGCGCGCCGTAAACGTTCGGCGCCAGTTCGCCGAAGAAGCCGTTGTGGTTCCTCGACATGGCCAGCGCCCCGCCCCAGGTGTATTCGAACTTCACCCCCGGCAGCATCGGGAAGCGCTGATCGAATGAGGCGCGGTGCCGGCGCACGAAGCGCTCGTTGTATTTGCTGTTGCTGCGGCCATCGGGGTTGAAGCTGAAGCTGTTGCGGATCAGCAAACGGTTGTCGGGAGTGCGCCGCACCGTGGTGCCGAACGGGTCTGCCGGGATCGCGCCCCAGAACGGTTTGCCACCGAGACGCGCCTGCTCCTCTTCGGTCAGCGGGCGGGTGATGCTGGCGTAGGTGTAGATCGGCAACATGCGGCCCTGCAGAAAACCGAAGCGCATGCCGAACGAGTTGTTGGCCAGGATCAGTTTGTCGGCGGTGATGCTGCCGTGAGCGTGCTTGAGCAAAGTCTTGGCGCCGTACTCCACTTCGAGAATCGGCGTGCGCTCGTAGAGGGTCACGTTGGCCGGCAAACTGTCCGCCAGGCCCTTCACCAGCGCCGACGGCTGAACCAGCACTGCCCCGGGGGTGAACAACGCCTTGCGGTAGAAACGGGTGCCCAGATGCTCGGGCAATTCTTCGGCCTCGATCATCTGATACGGCTGACCGAGCTTGTCGAGACCCCGACGATAAGCTTCCAGCACCGCGATGCCGCGTTCTTCCACGGCTGCCTGATACTTGCCGCAGGCTTTCATCTGGCAATCGATGCCGAACTGATCGACCAGATTACGCAGGATCGACTGCCCCTCCAGGTTCAGCTTCAGACTGATCCGGGCCAGATCGATATCACCGATATAGTCCTCGGCCCCGATGTCGTGGGGCAGATCGATCGCGAAACCGGCATTGCGACCGGACGGCCCCAACCCCACTTCCTGCGCTTCGATCAGCACCACTTCATCGTCGGGGAAGTTCAGCGCGAGCTGGCGTGCCGCCGCCAGCCCGGTGAAGCCGGCACCCACGACGACCCAACGCGCCGAGCTGTGGCCGCGATGGCCTGGCTCGGGACTGCGCGGCCGGCTCAGGTGGAACCAGCCACAGCTGTCATCATCGGCGGGCAGCGAACTGACTTTCATAGTGTTGAACCGTTTATTGTTGAAATGACAAATCGAACCCGACACGAAGCAAACGCGCGGAATCGCGTTGAATGAAAACAGCCATCAAAGTTGCGTTACTTGAATCTTTTCAATTGCTCAGAAGTTGGCGGCGAGCGCATATCGCCCGGCACCGGAATCGTTCGCGTAGTAGTAATCCCGGAATGTCATGGGCGGCAGTCCGAACAGATCCTTGAAGCGTTTATAAAAGTGCGGATAGCTGACAAACCCGGTTGCCAACGCCACATCCGTCAATGAACGATCACTTTGCACAATCAACTGCCGGGCCCGGGTCAGCCGCAACTCCAGGTAATAGCGGTTGGGAGCGGCATTCAGATACCGCGCGAATCGTCTTTCCAGTTGGCGGCGGGAAACACCGACGTGACTGGCGATCTCGTCAATTTCCAGAGGCTCCTCGATGTGTTGTTCCATCAGCGAAAGCGCCATGTTCAACGGCTTTGGAATGGCCGCCGGCCGGACATCTTCGGTGCGCAGCGTTTCCCGGCTTTTCGGCTGGTGCACTCGTCTGATCTCACCCACCAATGACGCATCGCTGCGCGAACCCAGTTCCTGCATCAGCGCCAGGGTCATGTCCAGCGCCGAGCAGGCATTGGCGCACGTCCCGCGACGGTGGCCAAAGGCAAAGTCCTGAGTGCACGCCTTCAATTGCGGGAAATACTCGCCGATCAGTGCGCGACTATCGCCATGGCAGGCGAACTCCTGCCCCTCCAGCAATCCCGCATCCGCCAGGTAGAACGCAGCGTTCCAGCAACCCGCCACGACGCCTTTGGCGCAAGCCACTTTTTTCAGAACCCGACGCAACATCGGGCTGGACGACAGCCGGACCCGCTGACCACCCACAACGATCACCGCATCCTGATTGAACCCTTCCGCCGCCAGCCGTTGCGAGGAAATCGGCACGCCGACATCACTGTCGACCAGACCGCCTTGCAACGAATAAGTCGAAATCCTGTAAACCGTATCGCCGTTGATCAGGTTGCCGGTGGCCAGCGCGTCCATGGCTGTCGAAAGGGTCGTCAGCGAGAAGTGATCGAGCAGAATGAACGCCACCCGCACGACGCGTTCATGCCCGACCAGATCCGTGGTCTGGCGAAACCCGATGTTCTGCAGTTTCAATGTGCTTTGGAAAGTGTCCATGCTGCGCCACCCGATACCGTCACTTGACAAGGAACAACCCGCTTACTTGGCCGCCGCCCGCGCATCATTCAGCCAACCGTCATAACTTTGCTGGTGGGCCTTGATCCACTCGGCGGCGTGGCGCTTGATGTCGGCCAGGGACTTCTCGCCCTGCTGCATCTTCAGGTTCTGCGCGCTTTCGTCGGCGGTGCTGATGCTGACTTCGGAGAGGAACTTGCGGGCCACCGGGTTCTTCTCGGCGAACTCCTTGTTCATGACAACGTTGACCGTGTCCACCGGGAAGCCGAGGTTCTTGCCTTCGTAGAAGGTGTCCTTGCTTTCCTTGCCGTCAGGCAGATCGGTGTACGGCACCGGCAGCCAGACCACATCGCGGCCTTCGACCAGCACGCTGGAAATCCACTGCGGCACCCAGGTGAAGAACAGCACCGGTTTGCCTTGCTGGTAGCGGGCGATGGTGTCGGCCATGAGCGCGAAGTACGAACCGCGGTTGTCGACGACTGTCGGCTCCAGGCCGTAGGCCTTCATGTGGTGTTCGACCATGACTTCGCAGCCCCAGCCCGGGTTGCAACCGGTCAGGTCGGCCTTGCCGTCACCGTTGCTGTCGAACAGTTTGGCGATCTCCGGCTTCTTCAAATCCGACAGATCCTTGATGTGGTAAGCGTCTGCGGTTTTCTTGTCGATCAGGTAACCCTGCAGCACGCCCTTCATGATCTGCCCGACCTTGACCATCACATCATCGCCGCCAGCCTTTTCATAAAACGCTTCGTGCAGGTGCTCCCACTCATGCACGGTGAAATCCGCGTCGCCGTAGGAGAGCGCCAGGAACATCGCCGGGTAATCGGTCTCCTTCGGCTGTTTGACGTCGTAGCCCAGTTCCTTGAGCCCGGCCACGACCACTTCACCGCGAAAGCGCTCTTCGGCGATGGTCGGGAAAATCGGCGTGATCGACACACCGGCGCCAGGTTTGCTGGCGTCCGCCGCGAACACTGCTGAACACAGAATCGTGCCCATGACTGAAGCAACCACACCCGCCACTACGCTTTTCTTGAGATTTGCCAGTTTCATGTTTCACCACGCTTTGGAGTTTTAATCGGTGAGCAGAAAGGTTCAGTTAATAACCGCACGAGCAACGTTCTTCTTTTTCTTCAACTTCATGACCAGTCCGACCGGCCCGCTCTCATACCAGCGCTGCCCGGTGGCCAGATCGGCGCTGCGTTCACCCATGGCCTGGGTCAGGCGATCGAGGAACACCGCCAGCAACACCAGCCCTGCTCCGCCGACACTGGCCAGGCCCATGTCGAGGCGACCGATGCCGCTGAGCACCATCAGCCCCAACCCGCCGACCGAAATCATCGAGGCGACCACCACCATCGACAGCGACAGCATCAAGGTCTGGTTCAGTCCGGCCATCATGGTTGGCGCGGCCAGCGGCAATTGAACCTTCATCAGCATCTGCATCGGTGTGCAGCCAAAGGCCCGCGCCGCCTCGACCTTGTCCGCCGGCACCTGACGGATGCCGAGGTTGGTCAGCCGCACCAGCGGCGCGACGGAGAAGATGATCGTGACAATCACACCGGGCACGTTGCCGATGCCGAACAGCATCACCACCGGCACCAGGTAAACGAACGCCGGCAGGGTCTGCATGGCGTCGAGCACCGGGCGGATGACCATTTCCGTGCGGTCGCTGCGGGCACACAGAATGCCCAGCGGAATCCCGATCACCGCGCAGAACAACAGCGAAGTCAGCACCAGTGCCAGGGTGACCATGGCGTCGTTCCATACGCCGATCAGCCCGAGCCCGGTCAGTGTTGCCACGCTGAAGATCGCGATGCGTTTGCCGCCGATCTGCCAGCTGATCAGCCCGGCGATGATGATGAACACCGTCGGCGGCAGCGAAAGCAGCCCCCACTGGACGCCGTCGAGCACCTGATCGACCGGCCAGCGAATCGAGCGGAAGACATCCCGAAAGTTATGCACCAGGTATTTAAGGGCGGTTTCAACCCACGACCCCAGCGGAATATTCAAACTCTGGAAGGGATCCAGAAAGTTAAAGTCGGACATGACGCTACCTCGCACTTGCGCACTGCGTGATCATTCTTGTTAAACAGACGTTCTGTTAAATAGACGCTCAGCTATTACCCAGGCAACTTAAAAGATGCCCTTGCGAGATCGACCCTTTATAAAGTCCAACTTCATCAACTACCGGCATTGGCGTAGATGAAGCCGCAACAAGATGAAAGATCTCGCGCAAGGAAGCGTCAGCCTTTATCGGAGTTTGGCGACCCGGTTCATAAACAATGTCCGAATCAGTCTGTCCGATATCGCCGGCGCGCAATATCCGGCTGGTGTCGAAACCGTTGAAGAAGTCCCGGACATATTTGTTCACCGGGTTGCACAGCAGCTCTCGGGGCGTGCCGATCTGCACCACGCGCCCGCCCTCCATGATCGCGATGCGGTGACCGATGCGAACGGCTTCTTCAATGTCGTGGGAGATGAAAATGATGGTGCGATCCTGCTCGGCCTGAAGCTTGATCAACTCGCCCTGCATCTCGCTGCGGATCATCGGATCGAGCGCGGAGAACGCTTCGTCCATCAGCAGGATGGCCGGGTCGTTGGCCAGCGCCCGGGCCAGGCCGACCCGCTGTTGCATGCCGCCGGAGAGCTGATGAGGAAAGCACATTTCCTGCCCGGAAAGCCCGACCTGCTCAAGGGCACCCATGGCCCGGCAGTAGCGTTCCTTTTCGCTGACACCGCTGATTTCCAGGCCGAAGCTGACGTTGTCGATGACACTCATGTGCGGCATCAGGGCAAACGACTGGAAGACCATGCCCATGTCTTTGCGGCGCACCTGCAACAGGTCCTTGTCGCCCAGGCCGGTGATTTCCCGGCCATTGAGAAAGATGCTGCCGGAGGTCGGTTCGATCAGGCGATTGAACAGTCGGACCATGGTCGATTTGCCGGAACCGGACAAACCCATGATGACAAAGATCTCGCCGCGCTTGACCGAGAAGTTGGCATCGAACACACCGATGGCCTGGCCGGTCTTTTTGAAAACTTCCGCTTTCGATGCGCCTTCTTCGATCAACTTCATGGCCAGTGCTGGCTGAGTACCGAAGACTTTATAAACATTCTTTACGCAAATTATTTCGTCGGAGCGAGTCATACCTTGCCTCCATCGCGTAGTGCATATTCGGGTTCAAACAATATGCAATCGAGCGAAACTGGTTTTGAGCGGCAGCGGTAATAGTTAAATGTCGTCACGACGGGTTTCCTTTTATTATTTTTGGGACCCCAGGAACGAGGGACGTTTCAAATTTATTAGCATCCCCCTGCTTAATCCAACGACATTTACAGGGACATGTTGATAACGTCGGGTTATGGATCGTGCGAGCGTCGATGTGACGGGCCAGACATCGCCCATCCGCGACCGGGACTATCCTTGCAGCGACGCTGGCGTATCCCTGCCCGCAGGCTTCCGTTACCCTCGTCGCGCTTCGCCCGCAAGCCGCAATATCAGGAGGCCGTACGAATGACCAAGCATGTCGACCCAGACACCATCTTGCTGAAGATGCCGTCCTTGAGGGCCGTAAAGGCATTTGTCGCGGCCGCGAAATATCAGAGTTTCACCCGTGCCGCCGAAGCATTGTGCGTTTCGCAAGCCGCGATCAGCCGGCAGATCCGCGAGCTGGAAAGCTACCTCGGAGCGCAGTTGTTCACCCGTGTCGGGCGTGCCGTTGAGCTTACTTCGGCGGGCGCGCTGTTCTTCGATGCCGCGCAGCTGTCTTTCGTGAATATCGCCCAGGCCGCCGAGCGCATCCGCAGCAGCCAGTCCGGCAAGAAAGTGCTGACCATCTGCTGTTCCCCGGCGTTCTCTGCATTGTGGCTGTCGAATCATCTGCCCGAGTTTTTCGCCCAGAGCGAAGGCATCGAGCTGAACCTGATCACCACCCAGAACTTCCTGACCATGGAACCGGGCGTGCAGCCCGACGTGTTCATCACCAAGATTTCGCGTGTCCGCGAAGGCTACCGCAGCTACCCGCTGTGCCATGACCTGATCTACCCGGTGTGCACGCCGCAGTATCTGGAGAAGCATCCGGAAATCTCGACCATCGAGGGTGTGCGCGATTCGGCCCTGCTCAACCTCAGCCCCTACGGGCGCTCGCAGGTGGCCGAGCATGTCGACTGGGGCGTGTGGCTGGCATTTCAGGCCATCGATATCGATGATCGTCCGGCAACCAGTCCGCAGATTTTCAATGCCAATGACTACAACCTGCTGATCAGCATGGTGCTCACCCATCAAGGCATCGCGCTGGGCTGGAATCATCTGGTGGCACCGCTGGTGCAACAGGGATTGCTGGTGCGCCCGATTGAACAGGAAGTCCAGCTGCGCAACAGTTGGCACTACCTGGCCTGCCGGGAAAATGCGGACAACGAAGACGCATTGCGCCGGTTTCGCGAATGGATCCTGTCGAAGTTTCCCCGCCGCTAACCATCGATTTGGTTATCAATTGCCCGACGAAAATGTCGTTGGAGCCGCACAACCTTCCTGACTCATTGTGGAGCGGCGCCGGCCGGGATCTGGCCGGTTCCCCTCACAGGAAGGAATTGTTGAATGTCACTCTACGAATTCTGCCGCGACTTTGACTTCATCCAGGCCCCGGCCAAGACCCGGGAGATTTTGCAAAACAGCCTGCTGGATATCGTCGGCGTCATGGCCGGTGCCGCGTCCAATGACACCAGTGTGGCGCTGCGCCGTTTTGCTGTTTCGCACTATCCCACCGGCGAATACGGCAGTCGTCTGCTATTCGACGGTCAGCGTGTAAGCCTGTTGGGCGCGGGTTGGGCTGGCGGCTTTTCTGCCGACAGCCTCGATGCCCACGAAGGGCACTTCCGATCCAAGGGGCACGCCGGCGCGACCGTGGTGCCGGCCCTGCTCGCCCTCGCCGATGCGCTGCATCACCAAGGCAAGGAAGTCAGCGGACATGAGCTGTTGAGCGCGTTGTGCATCGGTTATGAAACCGGACTGCGTGCCGGAACCGCCCTGATGGCGACCTCCCCGACCTACCATGCTTCCGGCGGTTTTTCGGCGATTGGCGTGGTCTGCGCCGGCGCCCGGCTGCTGGGTTTTGACGAACCGACCTTTCGCCATGCGCTCGGCATCGCCGAATACTTCAGCGCCCGTTGCCCGATGATGCGCCTGATCGCGTTTCCGACCATGTTGCGCGACGCCCACGGCAGCGGCGCCTTTGTCGGTTTGAATGCGCTGCTGATGGCAAAGGAAGGCGTAACCGGCGCGCCAGCGGAAACCGTCGAGGACGCCTCGGTCGCCGAGCACTGGCTCGACCTCGGTCAGCGCTGGGAAATCGACAGCCAGTATTTCAAACCCTGGCCGGTGTGCCGCTGGGCGCAACCGGCGCTGACCGCGATGCTGCAACTGCAACAGGATCATCCTGCGCTCAACGCTGAGGTGATCGAGACCATCCGCGTCGAGACCTTCTACGAATCGATGTGCCTGCAAGGTCACACCCCGGCGGATGCCGATCAGGCGCAATACGCCCTGGCCTTTCCGCTGGCGGCGCTGATCGTCAGGGGCAAACTCGGACCGGACGAAGTCACCGGCGAATCGATCCACGCGGCCGACATCCGAGCCTTGAGCGCACGCATCGAGATCGTCGAAGCCGCCGATATTTCCGCGCGATTCCCCAATGAAATCCTTTCGCGCGTCACCGTCACCCTGAAAAACGGCAACGTGCTCGTCAGCCCGATCACCGCCGCACGCGGCGATCCCGAAACGGCCCTGAGCCGCGAAGAACTGGAGCAGAAATTCGACCTGTTCGCCTCAAGCCTCGGCAGCGAACGCAGCCTCGCGGTGAAACAGGCGATTCGCAATCTGGACCAGTCTGCGTCGGCCATCGCCACGCTTGAGCCGATCTTCGAACGCCCTCACCCATAACCGCAACGCATCGATTGCCCGCAGGAAATGTCGTTTGTGACGGCTTTCCCGGCACAGATAGGCTGGACCTGTTCCGGCCCTACGCGCATGACGAGGAAAACAATGAACAATAAAGACACCGTGTTTGACCTGATCGCCCAGCGCAAACCCTGGCACTCGCTGCCGGGCGTCCTCTACAAGGATGAAAACGTCTATCGCCAGGATCTCGAGCAGATCTGGCACAAGGACTGGATTTTCGCCGGGCACACCTTCGAAATTTCCAAACCCGGCCAGTACTTCACCCTGCAGATCGGTGATTACCCGGTCGCCGTGGTGCGCGGCAAGGATGGCGAAGTCCGGGCATTTCACAACGCCTGCCGCCATCGCGGCGCCAAGATCTGCGAACACGAGCACGGCAAGGTCGCGAAAATGGTCTGTCCTTATCACAAATGGACCTACGAGCTGGACGGCAACCTGCTGTACGCCGGCAACATGGGCCAGGATTTCGACAAGGCCCAGTACAACCTGAAGTCCGTGCATTGCGAGATCGTGCACAGCTACATCTATGTCTGCGTCGCCACCAAGGCGCCGGATTTCGAAAGCTTTCGCAAGGCCGTCAGCCCGTTCATCGCCCCGCATTATCTGGACAACTGCAAGGTGGCGTACGAGTCGACCATCATCGAGAACGGTAACTGGAAACTGGTGTTCGAGAACAACCGCGAGTGCTACCACTGCGACGGCTCCCACCCGGAACTGCTGAAATCCTTCGTCGACAATCTGTCGGTCGGCGGTCTCAGCGGTGAAGACGACCCACAGCTGTCGGCCTACTGGAACACCTGCGAGCAGGCCGGTTTGCCGAGCCGTCTGGTGATGGACATCAACGGTCAGTACCGCATGACCCGCATTCCGCTGTCGTCCGGGGCGGTCAGCTACACCATGGACGGCAAGCCTGCGGTGAATGGGCGGCTGGACAAAACCGCCGAGCCGGACATCGGCGCCCTGCTGTACTTCCACTACCCGTCCACCTGGAACCACTTCCTCGGCGACCATGCCCTGAGCTTCCGGGTTCTGCCGATCAGCGCCACGCAAACCATGGTCACCACCAAATGGCTGGTGCCCGACACAGCAGTGGAAGGCGTGGACTACGACCTCGAACGCCTGACCAAAGTCTGGATCGCCACCAACGATCAGGACCGCACGCTGGTCGAAGGCACCCAGCGTGGCGTGACGTCCCCGTCCTATGAACCGGGGCCGTACTCGGAAACGGCGGAAACCGGCGTCTGCCAGTTCGATGACTGGTATTGCGCCACGATGATGGACCGGCTCAAGGGGCCGATTCCGTTGAAGTCCGTGGGCTGACGGGCATGCGCGGCAACGCCGGTTTTTCAGGAGAACTGACGTCGCCGCGTCGCTTGCCAGCAGATCAGCGAACCCACGGTCACCAGCACCGCGCCCTGCCAGAACTGCATCTGCAAACTGACCCCCAGCCACAACGCAGCGAAGGCCGACGACAGCACCGGCGCGCCGTAGGACGCGGTCGCCAGCAAAGTCAGGTTGCCGCGCAGGATGCCGATATTCCACAGCGCATAACCGCCAGCCATGGCGACGCCGGTGGCGATCAGTTCGAGGGAGTTGCCCAGCGTGAATGCGGAAATCCGTTCACTGCTGAAGCCCCACTTCACCCACAGCACAATCGCCGTCAGCACGAAAAACAGCACCACCAGACTCTGCCCGTTGGCATAGCGGCGCGTGACGTTGCAGTACAGCGCAAACGTGATCGCACAGGCCAGCGCCAGGCTGTAACTCAGCGGGTTGGAATTGACGTTGGCGATGATCCCCGGCAGCGACAGGCCCTGACCGCTGACCACCCAGAGGATGCCGAACAGCGCGAGCGCACTGCCGGGGACGATGAACCAGCGGGTTTTCTGCCCGTTCATGAAGATCGCCAGCACCACGGTCAGGCACGGCCACAGGTAATTGACCACGCCCAGTTCGATCGCCTGTTGCCGGTCACTGGCAAACCCCAGCGCCAAAGACAGGCACACCTCATACGCAACGAACAACCCACTGCCGAGCAGGAGATAGAGTGTTGACGTGGAACGAAGACGCGGTCGCCCGAGAAACATCACCAGCAGGATCGCCCCCAGGGTGTAGATCATCGCCGCTCCGCCGAGCGGGCCGAAATGTTCACTGACGCCCCTGATCAACCCGGCAGCGGTGCTCCACAACACAATCGCCAACAGCCCGCACGCCGTGGCAGCGCGCTCGCCTCTTATCTGCATCATTGCCTCTGGATCAACATCGCGATTCGACCGCACAGGCTAACGAGGGAAACCGGATCGATACAGCAACTTTTCTTCCGGGCAATGAATGCGCTGGGGTTATCGATCCTGTCTTTATCGATCGTTCCCACGCTCTGCGTGGGAATGCAGCCCGGGACGCTCCGCGTCCCTTCCACGGCAGGACGCGGAGCGTCCATGGAACGTTTCCACGCCATTGACCTTGATCGTTCCCACGCTCTGCGTGGGAATGTAGCCCGGGACGCTCCGCGTCCCTTCCAACGGCGGACGCAGAGCGTCCATGGAGGCGTTCCCACGCAGAGCGTGGGAACGATCGGCGTGATCAGTGCTGAAACGGACGAGCCTGCGTCCCAACGTCGCAGGCCCGGCACCTTGGCAAACGCCACACAAGGCTTAAAATCGCGCCTCCTCTTGCAGTCGCCCGAACGGCGCCTGCCCGCAGCCATGACAACCCTCAGGTTTGAA
>Ga0213822_1001223_pt1 | contig 15233 bp, 11 predicted proteins | sample MC6MC0908MG_FD_179872 | JGI IMG/M metagenome (GOLD analysis project Ga0213822, IMG submission 179872) | Enriched soil aggregate microbial communities from Iowa State University, Ames, United States - MC6-MC0908-MG | ecosystem: Environmental > Terrestrial > Soil > Unclassified | place: USA: Iowa...
TCGTAGATCAGCTCCGGGCCGGTCTTGAGCTGGGTCAGGGACAGGTCGATGGCGATCACCGGGGGCGCCATGCCCTGGTCGCGCCATTGGCGCATCTGTTGGCAGGCCTGGTCCAGCACCCAATGGCCCAGGCTAATGATGATCCCGGTCTTCTCGGCCGCCGGCATGAAGGCCGCCGGCTCCAACCAGCCACGATGGGGGTGTTTCCAGCGCACCTGCACGCCCATGCCGAGGATTTTGCCGGTGCCGAGATCGACTTCCGGCAGGTAGTGCAGTTGCAGTTCGTTATGTTCGATGGCCAGGCGCAGGTCGTTGGCCAGGGCGACCCGATCCGTCACTTCCTGGTTAATTTCCTCGTTATGGAAATGGTACTGGTTGCGGCCCTTTTCCTTGGAGCGGTAGAGGGCCATGTCGGACTGCGCCATCAGGCTGTCGGCGCTGAGGCTTTGCGGGGTGTACAGGGCGATGCCGATACTCACGGAGATCCGCACGTCGTTGCCGTCCAGGGCGTAGGGCGCCACCAGCGCATCGCGGATCTTGCCCGCCAGGGCGGCGCAATGGGTCGCTTCGTGGACATCCAGCTGCAAGATGGCAAATTCATCGCCGCCCAGGCGCGCCACCACGTCGTTTTCCCGGGTGCAGGCCTTGATGCGTGCGGCGACTTCCTGCAACAACAGGTCGCCGATGGGGTGGCCCAGGGTGTCGTTGATCCGCTTGAAGTGGTCCAGGTCCAGGTAAAACATCGCAAACGGCGCTGCCCCCCGGCGAGCCGCGGCGAAGGCTTGGTGCAGGCGCTCGATCATCGTGGCGCGGTTGGCCAGCCCGGTCAGGCCGTCGGTGCGGGCCAGCAGGGCGATTTTCTCCTCGGCCAGTTTGCGTTCGGTGATGTCGAGGATGATGCCTTCGATTTCCAGCAGCAGGCCTTGCTCGTTGCGCACCGGAATGTAGCGGTTTTCCACCCAGCGGAATGTGTCGTCGCCGGTGCGCATGCGAAACTCGATCGAAGCGCCCGCCGTGTCGCGGTCAAGGACGCGCACCATGGCGGTGTCGACTTTGCTCCGGTCGTCGGGGTGGATCAGGATTTGCGCCCAGTCGGGCGAGTTGATCAGTTGTGCCGCCACATGGCCGAACTTGGTGATGTTGTGGGAGATGTACATCAATGGGAACGGCGGCTCGCCGCGCAGGCGATAGAGAATGGTCGGGCTGTTCTGCACGATGATGTTGGCGTCGGCCAGCTCCCGGGTGCGTTCTTCCACCGCCCGTTCGAGCATGTCCATTTTCAGCGCCGCGTCTTCGGTCATTTGCCATTTGACGGTCAAGGCGCTGGCCATCTGGCGGATCTCGATGGCATCGAAGGGTTTTTTCAGGATGAGCAGCCGGTCGCCCAGGTCCAGGCGCTCGGAGATGTCTTCCCAGGAATAGTCCGAGTAAGCGGTGCACAGGGCCACTTGCAGCTTGGGATCGACCCGCCACAGCCGCTCGATGGTTTCCAGGCCGTCCCAGCCCGGGGGCATGCGCATGTCGATGAAGGCCATGGCAAAAGGCTGCCCCTCGGCCAGCGCCGATTCCACCTTGTTCAGGGCTTCCATGCCCTGGAAGGCCGAGTCGAGCTCGAAACGCTGCTGGGCGACCGCCACCGGCGCGCCGAACAGGGCCTCTTCGGCGCTGCTCAGACTGTCTTCGGGGGCCGTCTGGGGGCTGAGGATCTTGCGAAAATCCTCATGGATGGTCGGGGTGTCGTCGACGATCAGGATCCGCCGATTGCCTTTCTCCGTCGGCAGGCTCATGGCCGTGCACCGCGGCGATGCTGACGATAGAACCGTGGGAACATCTGATATCCCTTTCTCTGGCATGAGTCTTCTGGCCTGTACATGGCCCTTCATGAGGTACAGCATAGTCGGCTCATGGGGATGCGCTCGGCCAGCAATGGCGAATTGTGACTAAATGAACGCAATCTACTAGCCTGTCCTTCAGGGGTGCGGTAGAACGGTTGTCGTTAACAGGAGGGGGTGGAAATGGAAGATCAAGCGCCGGACGTTCCGGTCAGAAAACCTACGGTACTACTGGTCGATGACGAAGAATCGATTCTCAGCAGCCTGCGTCGGTTACTGCGCAGTCAGCCGTATGAGATTCTGTTGGCCGACAGCGGTGCCAAAGCCCTGGAAATCCTCAAGGAGCGGCCGGTCGACCTGGTCATGACCGACGCGCGCATGCCGAACATGGATGGCGCCACGCTGCTGGCACAGATTCGCAAGCTCTATCCGTCGACCTTGCGCATCCTGCTCACCGGTTATGCCGATGTCGACATGATGACCAAGGCCATCAACGAGGGGCAGCTCTATCGTTACCTCAGCAAGCCCTGGAATGACGAGGAATTGGTGCAGGCGCTGCGTCAGGCCCTGGCCCACCAGCATTCCGAAAGCGAACGCCAGCGCCTCGAAGCGCTGAACCGCGAGCAGAACCAGCAACTCAAGACGCTGAACGCCACCCTGGAAAAACGCGTGGCCTCGCGCACTTCCGAGCTGCAACAGACCGCCGACATGCTCGACCTGGCCTACGACGAGCTCAAGCGCAGTTACGTAACCAGCACCGAAGTGTTTTCGTTGATCGCCAACTTGCGCCTGCCCAAGGCCAAGCAGACCAACCGGCAGATCATCGAGCTGATCAGGGTCTACAGCCGGTTGCATTTCCTGGACGAGTCCACTGACCGCGACCTGACCATGGCCGCGGCGCTCTACAACATCGGCAAGCTGAGCTGGACCGATAATATGATGACCACGCCCGCCGACCTGTTGCATCACAGCGAGCTTGAACTGTACCGGGCCTATCCGAAGCAGAGCGAATCGCTGCTGATGACCCTGGACCCGATGAAAGACGCGGCACGGATCATTCGCCATCACCAGGAGCGCTGGGACGGGAGCGGTTTTCCCGAGCATCTCAAGGGCGAGGCCATTCCGTTCGGTTCGCGGCTGTTGAAACTGGCGGTGGACTTCATCGAGTTGCAGCGCGGGTTGATTCTCGAGCGGCAGATGAACAGCGACGAAGCGTTGGTCTACATCCGCAAATACGCCGGCAAGTTGTACGATCCGGACATGATCGAGGACTTCATCAAGGCCTGCGGCGAATATCTGGAGGACGTGACCCTGTCCGACCCTACGGTGGAGGTCAAGACCACCCGCGAACTGGCCTCCGGCATGATCCTGGCCCGCAACCTCAACGCCGACAACGGCATGCTGCTGCTCAACGCCGGCAAGATCCTGAGCGGCCCGCTGGTGGAAAAACTCATCGCCTTCGAAGCGATGGAAGGGGCCCGGTACAGCGTGTTCGTCAAAATCCCCGAGGAGGCAGCAGACCCTTCGGCGCCGAAGCCGATGTTGGGGTGATGCGTTCTGGAGATGTCACCGTTCGAACTGTGGGAGCGAGCTTGCTCGCGATAGCGGAATGTCAGTGACTGCATTGTTGATTGGCCGGACGCTATCGCGAGCAAGCTCGCTCCCACAGGGGATGTGTGGGGGGCTGAAACGGGGCGAGGCTTTGCTCCTGCGGGCTCTGGTCTGTAATCTCCCCGGCATTTTCCCGCCCAAGGCTTCGCTCACTCATGACCACTTCCCTCATCCGTATCGCCGCCGCCCTGTTGATCGGGCCGGACGGTCGAACCTTGTTGGTGCGCAAGCGCGGCACCCTGGCTTTCATGCAGCCGGGCGGCAAAATCGAGGCCCATGAACAGCCGGTCCAGGCCCTGGCCCGGGAACTGGATGAAGAACTTGGGCTGATCATCGACCCGGCACAGGCCCGCTACCTGGGCGCGTTCAGTGCGCCGGCCGCCAATGAGCCGGGCTTTGTCGTGCACGCCGAAGTGTTTTTGCTGACCATCGACGCCCCGGTGTCTCCCGCCGCTGAAATTGAGGAAGTCCGCTGGATCGATCCGGCCGGTGACGGCGATCTTGTGTTGGCGCCGTTGACAGGCGAGGTGATCCTGCCGTTTTATCGAGCCACCCCTCTTGTGACCTGCTGACTCAAGGATCGATGCCCATGATTCCACTGCCGGACCTGCTGATTTTCGCCGCCGCCGCGTTGTTGATGGTGCTCACGCCCGGCCCGAACATGATCTACCTGATCTCCCGCTCGATCTGCCAGGGTCGCAAGGCCGGTGTTACATCCTTGATGGGGGTGGTGGCGGGATTTTTCGTGCACATGTTCGCGGCGGCAGCGGGGCTGACGGCGGTGTTCCTGGCGGTGCCCATGGCCTATGAAGTATTGAAATGGGCCGGTGCGCTGTACCTGCTCTGGTTGGCCTGGCAGGCCGTGAAGCCGGGCGCTCGCTCGCCCTTCGAAGCCCAGCAGCTGCCAGCGGACTCGACGCGCAAGTTGATCACCATGGGCTTTCTCACCAGTGCCCTGAACCCGAAGATCGCGGTGTTTTACCTCTCGGTGTTCCCGCAGTTCATCAGCCCGGAACACGGTTCGCTGTTCACCCAGAGCATCATCCTGGGGCTGACCCAGATCAGCGTCAGCTTCAGCGTCAACCTGCTGATTGCCCTGTTCGCGGCGGGCATTGCCTCGTGGTTCGTCCACAACCCCACCTGGCTGGCGGCCCAGCGTTATTTCATGGGGTTTGTGCTGGGGGCGTTGGCCCTGCGCCTGATGCTTGAGCAACGGCGTTCGGCGTGAGCATTCGACGGCTGAGGGCGGGCGATGTCGAGGCGTATCGCCACTTGATGCTCCAGGCGTACGCGCTTCATCCGCAGGCCTTCACCTCCAGCGTCAGTGAGCGGGCGACGCTGCCCATCAACTGGTGGGAGTCACGGCTGACCAGCCGGCTCGATGTGTTGCTGGGGGCGTTTGTGGAGGATGAGCTGGTGGGTATTGTCGGGCTGTCCCTGGAACCCCGGGAAAAGGCCCGGCACAAGGTGACGCTGTTCGGCATGTATGTCACCGATGCCCATTGCCATCGAGGGCTCGGCTACCAATTGGTGCAAGCGGCCCTCGACGAAGCCCGCCGCCATCGCTTCCTGCGCCTGGTGCAGTTGACCGTCACTGCGGGCAACGAACCGGCTATCAAGCTCTACCAGCGTTGCGGCTTCGTGCTGTACGGCCTCGAGCCGATGGCGATACGGGTGGGCGAGGAATACCTCGACAAAATCCACATGTGGCTCGAACTCTAAGCCCACCCGACCATGACTGTTGAGCTTTTTTGTGGCGAGGGGATTTATCCCCGTTGGGCTGCGAAGCGGCCCTAAAGCAGCGAACTCAATCTTCCTGACACACCGAGTTGGCTGGTTTGAGGGCTGCTGCGCAGCCCAGCGGGGATAAATCCCCTCACCACAGAAGACCGCGCTTCAGCGCACCGCACTGACCCCATCCAATGTGGAAAACGAAGTGTCCTTGGCCGTCAGCAAAAAGTCGCGCATGTACGGCGCGTCGAGCATGTCGGTGCGCACCGCCGCATACAGCGTGGCAAACAGGCCTTTCTCCCCCAGCCGCTTGGCCTTCACATAACCCCGCGAGCTGTATTCATGCAGGGCCCAGTGCGGCATGCCGCACACACCTCGGCCGCTGGCCACCAATTGCATCATCATCACCGTCAGTTCAGAGGTGCGTACCTGGGCCGGTTCGATGTCGGCTGGCTCCAGGAACCGGGTGAAGATGTCCAGCCGGTCCCGCTCCACCGGATAGGTGATCAGGGTTTCGCTGACCAGGTCTTCGGGCACGATGTAGGGTTTGCCCGCCAGTCGATGCTGGTTGGCCACGGCGAGCATCGCTTCGTAAGTGAACAGCGGCACGTAAGTGATGCCGGCCAGTTCCAGCGGGTCGGAGGTCACCACCAGGTCCAGGTCGCCCCGGGCCAGGGCCGGCAGCGGGGCGAAGGCGAAGCCCGAGGCCAGGTCCAGTTCGACTTCCGGCCAAGCGTCACGGAACTGGTCGATGGTCGGCATCAACCATTGAAAGCAGCTGTGGCATTCGATCGCCATGTGCAAACGCCCGGCGGTGCCGCCAGCCAAACGAGCGATATCCCGTTCGGCGCCGCGCAACAGGGGCAGGGTGGCGTCGGCCAATTGCAGCAAACGCAGGCCGGCGCTGGTGAAGCGCACCGGTTTGGTCTTGCGCACGAACAACTGCATTCCCAGGCGCTCCTCCAGTTCCTTGAACTGATGGGAGAGGGCGGACTGGGTCAGGTGCAGGCGTTCAGCGGCTTCGACCAGGCTGTCGGCCTCGCGCAGTGCGTGCAGGGTCTTGAGGTGGCGGATTTCAAGCACCGTGGGCTCCATGAGGAAAACTTGTGGTAATTACGAATAGGGTGAGTTTGTCTCATGTGGGGCGGACTGTCGATAACAACGCCTTCTTTTAGGTTTTGATCGTTCCCACGCTCCCGCGTGGGAACGCCGCCAGGGACGCTCCGCGTTCCGTTTCTGCAAGGCGACGCAGAGCGTCACGGGATGCATTCCTTTGCTCCGCGTGGGAACGATCAAGAGAAGGACACCCACCACTCGGCAATCTTCATCAAACTGTCACGCAACTGTGGCAGCGCGCTTGAACAAATTTCATCAGACTCGCGCTCTACTGGGGTTCTGCGTTTCGGTGTTTCTTCATGCGTGTATTCATTTTCCTGGCCGCGTTGTTTTGCGGCCTGCCGTCGTTGGCGGCCTCTCGTTGTGATGTCAACGTTGCGACCCAACGGGTCGATCTGGATCAGGTGAGCCTGGCGTACCAGAGCATTGGTCGTGCCTCGGATCCGGCGTTGCTGTTGGTGATGGGGCTGGGCGGGCAGTTGATCCATTGGCCGGACGAAGTGGTGGTCGCCCTGTGCGAGCAGGGTTTCCGGGTGATCCGCTACGACAACCGCGACGTGGGGTTGTCCACCTGGCGCCAGGCCCCCGGCAGCGCCAACCTGACCTTTGAAGCCTTGCGCTACAAGCTCGGCTTGCCCGTCTCCGCGCCGTATACCCTGACCGACATGGCTGACGACGGGCTGGGGTTGATGGATGCGCTGCACGTGCAAAGCTTCCACGTACTGGGCGCGAGCATGGGTGGGATGATCGCCCAGCACATGGCGGCCATGGCGCCGCAGCGGGTCGAAAGCCTGACCCTGATCATGACCAGTTCCAGCGCCCAAGGCCTGCCCGCCCCCAGCGAACGACTGGTGCAACTGTTGTCCCGGCGCGGTGCGCCGAATCGCGAAATGGCCCTGGAACAGCAGGCCGATCTGTTGGCCGCCCTGGGCAGCCCAATGGTGGTCGACGACCGCGAGGCGCTGTTGCATCAGGCCGCGCTGGCCTATGACCGGGCCTTCAACCCCGAGGGGGTGAAGCGGCAGATCATGGCGATCATGGCCGAGCCGAGCCGGGTGGCGCTGCTCAACCAACTGCGGGTGCCGACCCTGGTCGTCCACGGCACCGCTGACCCGTTGCTGCCGGTCATGCACGGCGTGCACCTGGCAGCGCATATCCAGGGCAGCCAGTTGAAACTGATCCCGGGCCTGGCCCATCGCTTTCAGGATGCGTTCAAGGCGCCGTTGCTGGGGGCGGTGTTGCCCTACCTGCAACAGCATCGCGAAGACACCTCGCATTGGGCGCAGATCGAGCCGGTGCAGGCGCCTAATCTGCTCTAGCCTGCGCCTGCTGAACCAACCACCCCATCAATTCCTGCAACGGCCCCGATGCCCCGGGCTTGCGCGGGTGCACCAAGTGATAACCCAACCCGGTCTTGACCTTCAGTTCGAACGGCATCACCAGCCTGCCGGCGTTCAGGTCGTCGCCGATCAGCGACCAGTCGCCAATGGCCACGCCCGTGCCTTGGGAGGCCATGGACATCGCCAGGTCCAAGGTTTCGAAATGCTGGCCTTTGCTGAGGTTGTTCAAGTGCACGTCGGCCGCATTGAGCCAGGCGTTCCAGTCGCGTTCGTCACGGGTGGGGTGCAGCAGCAAGTGTTGTTGCAGGTCGGCCGGCGAGCGCAGCGGCGTCGGACCTTGCAGGAGCGGCGGGGAACAGACCGGCGTCAGCTGTTCATCGAACAGGTGCAGGCAGGCCAATGAGGCGTCGGGTGGCGGGCCATAGATCACTGCGGCATCGAAGGCTTCGCGCTGGAAATCCACCCCGTGCCTGGCAGTGGCGGTCAGTTCCACCGGCACGTCCGGCCGTTCCTTCTGCCATTGCAGCAGGCGCGGCAGCAACCAGCGCATCACACAGGTCGGGGCCTTGAGTTGCAGGGTCTGGCGCTTTTCGCCGACCTGCTCCACCGCCTCGCCGATCAGGCTGAACACCTGCTGCACCCGAGGCAGCCATGCCTGGCCCTCGGCGGTGAGGCTCAGTCCCCGTGCCTGGCGCTGGAACAGCGCATAGCCCAAATGATCTTCCAGCCCGGCAATCTGTCGGCTGACCGCGCCTTGGGTGATGTGCAGCTGTTCGGCGGCGCGGGTGAAGTTGCAGCACTGGGCCGTGATCAGAAACGTGTGCAACGCCGGCAACGGGGGAAGTCGTTTCATTTCAGATCCAGCCATGACATGAGGACATGGCTAGTATGACTTTTTATCCATTGTTGCCGCTATGGCCCGACCGTTCCAATAACGCCATTCCCAAACACTAAAGGACCCTGCGGCGTGTTGCGCGGGGTTGCGTCCAGGACAAGAGAAAGGGCAGTGGCAATGGCAACGTGCGGCGAAGTATTGGTCAAGTTACTCGAAGGCTACGGTGTGGAGCAGGTATTCGGCATCCCCGGCGTGCACACCGTGGAGTTGTACCGCGGGTTGGCCCGTTCCAGCATCCGCCATGTGACCCCGCGTCATGAACAGGGCGCCGGTTTCATGGCCGACGGCTATGCCCGCGTCAGCGGCAAGCCCGGCGTGTGCTTCATCATCACCGGCCCCGGTATGACCAATATCACCACCGCCATGGGCCAGGCCTATGCCGACTCGATCCCGATGCTGGTGATTTCCAGCGTGCAGTCGCGCAGCCAATTGGGCGGCGGCCGCGGCAAGTTGCATGAACTGCCGAACCAGAGCGCGCTGGTGGGCGGGGTCGCGGCGTTTTCCCACACGCTGATGTCTGCCGCTGAACTGCCCGGCGTATTGGCCCGGGCGTTCGCCTTATTCCAGGCCGGGCGTCCACGGCCGGTGCACATCGAGATTCCATTGGACGTGCTGGTTGAAGACGCCGATGCCTTGCTCGCTAGCACGCCGGTCGACATCTGCCGCGCCGGTGCCGCGCCACGTGCCGTGGTGCAGATGGCTGAAGCGTTGGCATCGGCCAAACGCCCCTTGATCCTGGCCGGTGGGGGGGCCATCGAGGCCGCGGTTGAATTGACCGAGTTGGCCGAACGCCTCGGCGCGCCGGTGGCGTTGACCATCAACGCCAAGGGCCTGTTGCCGTCCCGGCATCCCTTATTGATCGGCTCCACCCAGAGCCTGGTCGCCACCCGCGCGTTGGTGGCCGAAGCAGATGTGGTGCTGGCCATCGGCACTGAACTGGCCGAGACCGATTACGACATCACCTTCGCCGGCGGCTTCGAGATCCCCGGGGCGCTGCTGCGCATTGACATCGATCCGGACCAGACCGTGCGCAACTACCTGCCGCAACTGGCATTGGTGGCCGACGCTCGCAGCGCCGCCCGGGCCCTGCTCGATGCATTGAACTCGCAAACCTTGGCCGCGCGCCGCGCTGATTGGGGCCCGGCTCGCGCGGCACGGTTGCGCGTCGATCTTGACGGCGGCTGGGATGCGCCGACCCGCGCCCAGACGGTTTTTTTGAACAGTGTCTTGCAGGCGTTGCCCGATGCGGTCTTCGTCGGCGACTCCACCCAGCCGGTGTACGCCGGCAACCTGACCTTCAACCTGGAGCAGCCGCGTCGCTGGTTCAATTCGTCCACCGGCTACGGCACCCTCGGCTATGCATTGCCGGCGGCCATCGGCGCCTGGCTCGGCGGCCAGGATCGGGGCCACGGTCGCCCTCCCGTGGTGTGCCTGATCGGTGACGGCGGGTTGCAGTTCACCTTGCCGGAACTGGCCAGCGCCGTCGAGGCGCGCACGCCCGTGATCGTGCTGCTGTGGAATAACCAGGGCTACGAGGAGATCAAGAAATACATGCTCAACCGCGCCATCGAGCCGGTGGGCGTGGACATCTACACCCCGGATTTCATCGCCGTCGCCAAGGCCCTGGGCTGCGCCGCCGAAGCCATCGACAGCGTCGAGCAACTGCACGTTGCGTTGCAGGCCGCCAGCGATCGCCAAGGCCCGACCTTGATTGAAATCGACCAGGCGCGCTGGATGATGCAGGTGACGCAATGAATCTCCCCACTACGCTGGACGGTCTCTACATCAACGGCCAATGGTCCTCGGGCGATCAACCTTTACGGGTGATCAACCCCGCGACCGAGGCGCTGCTGACGACAGTCAATGGTGGTGATGAGCACGCCGTCGACCAGGCGTTGCAGGCCGCAACCCAGGCGTTTGCCCACTGGTCGGGCACCACTGGCGCCGAGCGAGGTGCTCGCTTGCGCCGTATTGCCAAGGGCGTGCAGGCCGATCGCGAGCGGTTGATGCAACTGCAATCGAGCAACAACGGCAAACCGTTGTTCGAGGCGGCCATCGATGTCGACGATGTGGTCGCCACGTTCGAGTACTACGCCGAACTGGCCGAAGGCCTGGATGCCCGGCAGGACAGTCCGGTGGCGTTGCCCAGCGATGATTTCAGCGCACGTCTTCGTCGCGAGCCTTGCGGCGTGGTCGGCTTGATCGTGCCGTGGAATTTCCCGATGGTCACCACTGCCTGGAAACTCGCGCCGGCTTTGGCTGCCGGCTGCTGCGTGGTGCTCAAACCCTCGGAAGTCACACCGTTGCCGGAGCTTGCGCTGGCGTCGATCATCGCCGAGTCCGGCTTGCCTCACGGGGTATTCAACCTGGTCTGCGGCACCGGCCTGGCAGTTGGTGCGCCGCTGGCGGCGGATCCGCGCGTGGCCAAGATCTCCTTCACCGGCAGCAACGCGGTGGGCGTGCAAGTGATGCAACGGGCGGCGGAAACGGTGAAGGGCGTGAGCCTGGAGCTGGGCGGTAAATCGTCCCTGCTGGTGCTGGCTGACGCCGACCTGGAGCTGGCGGTGGAGCTGGCCTGTGGCGGTGCATTCTTCAATGCCGGACAGATGTGTTCGGCCACCAGCCGCGTGTTGGTGGCCGATGAGCTGGCCGATGAATTCCTGCGCCGGCTCAAGGACCGTGCCGAGGCGATCCGCGTGGCCGACCCGTTCGATGCGGACGTGGAGATGGGCGCGCTGGTCAACCAGGCGCAATACCAGCGGGTGCTGGGGCACATCGACCGTGGCCTGAGCGTCGGGGCGACCCTGGTATGCGGCGGCCAGCGACCGGCGCACCTGCCGCGTGGTTTTTTTCTACAGCCGACCCTCTTCACCGACGTGCCCCTCGACAGTGCGCTGTGGTGCGAGGAGATCTTCGGGCCGGTGTTGTGCGTGCGCCGTTTCAGCACTCAGGCGCAGGCTATCGCCCTGGCCAACGACAGCCGTTTCGGCCTGGTGGCCAGTGTGGTCAGCCGTGATCCCGAGACCGCCGGGCAGGTGGCCAACGCTCTGCAGGCAGGGCTGGTGTGGATCAATGCACCCCAGGTGATTTTCCCCCAGGCGGCGTGGGGAGGGTACAAGCAGAGCAGCCTGGGGCGTGAGTTGGGACCTTGGGGATTGGCGGCCTTCCAGGAAATCAAGCATGTGATCCGGGCAATCTGACGGCACGTTTCCAGGTCATGCATGCCTCGAAAAAAGGCATGCGCCAAGGACATGGCTCCAATGAGTTTTTTTCGATAGTCAGGGATTTTGCACAACCTCAGGATGGCCGCAGGCGGCGGCAAAGCCCAGCTATATGGGGCTTTGGTCGACGTCGAACGGTGCGGGCGCAACGGTTTTGACCCACCTCATACTTAAAAGAACAAAGGGAGTCCTTCATGGGCGAGCATGATCTGAACAGACGTCAATTCATCAAGACTGCAAGTGTGGTTTCGGTTGCAGCGGCGGCCATGAGCATGCCGTTCATCAGTGCCCGGGCCAGTGACACGCGGTTTGTCGGCAAGACCTTGCGCCTGCTGACCTGGTCCGATGACACCGGGCTGGCGGCGCTGCGCAACATCGCCGCCACCTTCGAGGCCAAGACTGGGGCCAAGGTCATCGCCGACCGTACCGGCAGTACCTCGGAAATGGTGGCCAAGCTCAAGGCCGGCGGTGACCGGCCGCAGTACGACATCATTACCCTGGCCGGTGTCGGCGCCGAGGGCCTGGCGGCCGCCGGGTTGCTGGAAAAACCTGACCTCAACCGCATCCCCAACCTGGCGGACGTGCCCTCTCAATACCGAACGGGAGCCGGCGGCCATGGCATTGGTTACCTGCTGTGGTGCAATAGCCTGGTCTACAGCACCCGTACCTTGCAGCAGGCGCCGGACAGTTACGCCGCGCTGTGGGACGCGGACCTGGCACCGAACATTTTCCTGCCGCCGCCAAACTGGACCGAGGCCATGGACCTGATCATCATCGCCGCCAAACTGGCCGGCGGTGATGAACACAACATCGAACCGGGTTTCAAGAAACTCGCCGAACTCAAGGAGCGGGTGGTGACCCTGGGGGAAAACCCGAACCAGATCGCCGAGCTGTTCCGCACCGGCTCCCTGGACATGGGCGGGTTATACGCGCCGGCGTTCTTTCCCAAGCAGATCCGCGATCCGGCCTACAGCCTGGGAGCGACATTCGGCATGAAGGAAGGCTTCTACACCGACCTGATGCTCTCGGTGATGCCAAAAAATCGCCCGGGCGACACCGACCTGGCCTATGCCTTCATCGACCACTCCCTCGACCCGCTGGTGCAGGGCAAGATGGCCGAGGACATCTTTAATGGTCCGGTCAACGCCAAGGCCATCATCTCCGCCGAAGCGCGCAAGAGTCCCTACATCCTCACACCGGAGCAAATCGCCGACAAAGCGATCATGCATGACAACGCCTTCCTGGCGACGGTGCATGACCAGTGGATTCGCCGGTACACGGAGATTTTCTCGTCCTGATCCCGATCTTGTGACCCTCCGAAATTCATGTGGGAGCGAGCTTGCTCGCGAAAGCGGTGGGTCAGTTGATGGAAATGTTGGCTGTGCCGCCGCCTTCGCGGGCAAGCCCGCTCCCACAGGGGATTGGGGAGTGCCCGGTCTTGAGGCCCGCCAAAGATCCAGTGTGGGAGCGAGCTTGCTCGCGAAAGCGGTGGGTCAGTTGATGGAAATGTTGGCTGTGCCGCCGCCTTCGCGGGCAAGCCCGCTCCCACAGGGGATTGGGGAGTGCCCGATCTTGAGGCCCGCCAAAGATCCAGTGTGGGAGCGAGCTTGCTCGCGAAAGCGGTGGGTCAGTTGATGGAAATGTTGGCTGTGCCGCCGCCTTCGCGGGCAAGCCCGCTCCCACAAGGGCGTTGAGCGGTTTGAGATTGTGTTCGTTCTGTCGTTTTACTCTGACGAGACCTTGCCATGGAACACCAGCCGTTAACCCATCCCCAGCGTGTCGCGCCCATGCGGCCATCCCGGGGCATTTCACCCACCTGTCGAGCGTGGCTTTTCCTGTCGCCGTCGATGTTGTTTCTTGGCGTGCTGATCGCTGCCAGCCTGTTGGTGCTGCGCATGAGCGTAGGTACCAAGGGCGCTGAGTGGAGCGGGTTCAGCCTCGCCAGCTATGGGCAGTTGCTCGAACCCTATTACCTCAAGTCCCTGCTGCTGACCTTGCGTCTTGCGTTGATCAGCGCGGTGATCGCCGTGCTGCTGGCGATCCCCGTGGCCTACACCATGTCACGCCTGGCCTCGCCGTTTTTGCGGCGGGTGTTCCTGGCGGCAGTGCTGTTACCACTGTTGGTCAACCTGTTGCTGCAAAGCTACGGCTGGCTGGTGATTCTCGGTCCTGCCGGCATGCTCAATCAGGCGCTCATGGGTCTGGGTCTGATCAAGCGACCGGTCATGCTGCTGTACAACCAGAATGGCGTGTTGATGGGCCTGGTCCAGACCGCGTTCCCCCTGGCCGTGCTGCCCATTGCCAGCGCCATGCGCGGGGTCGCCCGCAGCTATGAAGAGGCGGCCGCGACCCTCGGCGCCAGCCGCTTCCAGGTCTTTCGCCAGGTGGTGCTGCCCATGAGCCTGCCGGGCATCATCACCGGTGCGACGCTGGTGTTTGCCTACAACGCCAGCAGCTTTGTCGTACCGCTGCTGTTGGGCGGCCGGCGGGTGCCGATGCTGGCGGTGATGGTGCACGACCAGATCGCTCCGCTGATGAACTGGCCGGCCGCGTCCGCCGCCGGGGTGGTGTTGATTGTCACCACACTGATGATCATGACCCTGTCCGAATATTTCACCGGCCGCCGCCGGCGCATGCTGGAGGCTTCTCAATGAGCGCGCTGAGTAAAAAACGCCAGTCGCTGTTGCCCGGTGAAACCGGGCGCGCAGTGGGGCTGCTGTCGGGTTTGATCCTGTTGCTGGCGGTGCTGCCGATCCTGACCATGATCGTCATGTCCTTCAGTGGCGCCGCGAACCTGGACTTTCCGCCGAGCAGCTACAGCCTGCAATGGTACCGGGCGGCCTGGCACACGTTCGTCTCACCGGATGCCAGCGATGTGCTGAGCCTGGGCCAGGCCATGGGGACCAGCCTGTTGGTGGCCTGCCTGACCATGATCTTCGCCACGTTGATCGCGGTGCCAGCGGCCTACGCGCTGACTCGTTGCGAATTCCGTGGCAAGGCCGTGGCGTTGCAACTGATGTCGCTGCCGCTGGTATTCCCCATGGTGGTGTTGGGGTTGGCGTTGTTGCTGGTGTTCGACAGCCTGCCGTTCCAGATGACCACCTCGCGGCTGGTCATTGCCCACGTCATCCTCGCCTTGCCGTTCGTGGTGAAGAACTGCACCGCCGCCATGCTCGGCATTGGCAGCGAGGTCGAAGAGGCTGCGCGCATGCTCGGCGCATCGCCGCAGCGGGCCATCGTCGATGTGGTGGTGCCGTTGATGAAGTCGGGGATCCTCGCTGGGATGCTGCTGGCATTCATCGTCTCGTTCAACGAATTCACCGTGACCTATTTCCTCTACACCATCGATGTGATGACCGTGCCGATCTGGATGTACAGCCGCACCGTGTCTTCGCTCGACCCCACCGTATTTTCGTTTGCCGTGCTGATCGTGCTGATCGACTTCGTCCTGATCTGGGCGCTGGAGAAGCTGGTTGGTGAAGGTGGC
>Ga0213822_1001233_pt1 | contig 15177 bp, 15 predicted proteins | sample MC6MC0908MG_FD_179872 | JGI IMG/M metagenome (GOLD analysis project Ga0213822, IMG submission 179872) | Enriched soil aggregate microbial communities from Iowa State University, Ames, United States - MC6-MC0908-MG | ecosystem: Environmental > Terrestrial > Soil > Unclassified | place: USA: Iowa...
GGAATTACAGTGATAAGCACGTTGCCATTATATTTGTTGGAGCGTTTTATGCCGAGTGCAGCACTTGTTACAGCAGGGATGACGCTCGCTTTTTTAGAAATGGTTTTCGTAGTGCTATTTAGTTTACTGCAAGCAACATTTTCACAAGTAATGGTAGCTATTACTTATAATACACCTATTTTAAGTAAGTTAAGGTTTACACCGAAGTTTAAAAAAAGGCGCTATAAGCCATTATCTTTCATTATTTTGATTGTTTTCATCGTACTAAGTGTCATGAACACGATTTCGCTTGAGAAAAGTGTCTATGCACCAGATACAAAAATTATTGCTCATCGGGGCTATACGTCAGGTAATGTGGAAAATACGATTAGTGGTCTTGTAAGTGCCGCGAGTGCTGGGGCAGACTTAATCGAGATCGATATTCAGCAAACAGCAGATGGAGAATTCGTTGTCTTCCACGATCGAACATTAAGAAGATTGACAGGTAAAAATGGTGCCATAGCCAATATGACACTTGGTGAATTAAAGACGCTGACAATCCATGCTAATGGCTTTAACGATAAAATTTCATCTTTAGATGATTTTATTGAAGTAGCAAAGGCTCTAGACGTTGCCTTGCTGATTGAATTGAAAGTGCATGGTAAAGAAACGGAAGATGTATTGCCAAAGTTAGTAGAAAAGCTAAAAGTTTATAAGGTACTCGATACACACTATGTGCAGTCATCAGATCTACAAATGATGGCACAACTAAAAAAATTGGCACCCAACTTACGTGTGGGTATTGTGTATGCATTAAATATCGGACCTATGGTAGAAACTGTAGATTTTATTTCACTTGAGGAATCTTGGATAACAGATCAGCTAATCGCAGAGCTGAAGCAACAAAAGATGGATTTGTTTGTATGGACATTGAATAAAGATCATTCATTACAAGAATTTATCGAGAAAAATGTCAACGGAGTCATTACCGATCTTCCAGATGTTGCATTGGATATCCGAACAAAGCAAAGTGAGCATCAATATTTTTTACAACGTGTTTTAAATCGGCTTCAATCTATATTTTAATAAAGATGCTTTTAATCGGAGCGATACGCACGGGAAAAGTGAATTCCGCACGAGAGAAGCGAATATCGGCGCGGAGCAAGAGAATACCCGAGGAATCGAGGTAAATACCCGCTCGAAGGAGTAGAATATCCGCGAAAGCAAGGTAAATACCCGCGCAAAGGAGTGGAATATCCGCGAAAGCAAGGTAAATATCCGCGCGAAGGAGGGGGGATATCCCTCGGAAGTAAGGTAAATATCCGCGGAAGCAAGGCAAATACCCGCTCGAAGGAGTAGAATATCCGCGAAAGCGAGGTGAATCCCCACGAACCGAACAAAACACCCGTCCAAACAGCAAAAGTAAAAAAGCCGTGATTCTTCATCATAAAAAGAATCACGGCTTTTTAGAGTCATTATAAAAAATGTTGGTAATGTTGTAACCTTTTTCATTTATAACCGACTACTACTATGAATTTGTAAAATGAGGGAGAGACTTTATTATGAAAATGAAGAAAGTTGTACCATTTGCTATGACAGCATTACTAATTGGGGGTGCTGTAGTAGCTCCATCCGCATCAGCAAACGAAGGAAATGCAGGTGTAACGAACACTACTGAAAATAAGGAGCAAAATCCTCAGGTTGAGCCGGTTTTTATTAAAGTAGCTGGAACAGTTGACAATGTTGAACAACGTGAAAAGGCAACGTACTACACTGTTAAAGAGGGCGAAGATACCAATGTTTTAGTCGTAAATGATGATACACTTGTATTCGATAATTCGGGTAAAGAAGTAGAACTACAAAAAGGTGATAAAGTTACAGCATATACATATGCAAATAAACCAATGCTTACGATTTATCCACCACAATATAACCCAGAAGTAATCATTGTTGAAACAAAAGAAATGGGAACTGTTGAAGTAGACTTCTTTAATAAAGAATTAGTGAATACGGATAACACGTTAAAACTAAATGTTGGTGAAGAAACAGAATTACTTAGCCTATCTGGCAAAGAAGTAAAGGCTGAGGATCTAGCAGAACAACATTTACTAGTGTTCTATACAATCGCAACTATGAGCATCCCAGCACAAACACCGCCTTCAAAAGTAGTCGTTTTAGATACGATTGCAGAAGAGTCGGGCGAGGTGGATCCATCTGAATCTGCTATACAAGAAATCATTAACAATGACTTTTATGAAGTTGAAGGTACAAAAATGGTACCACTACGTTTAATTGCCGAAGAATTGGGCTATAAAGTAGAATCAACAGGAAAAGGCGCAATGATCTCTAAAGGTGCAGTATCTTACACAATTACACGTGGTCAAAAAGAATACGGCTATAATAAAGCAATTCGTCACTTTAAAGTAGCGCCAGCTTTATTAGAACCAACGAAAACATATGTACCAGTTGAATTTGTTGAGGAATTAATGAAATAAAATGTTGTTTACCCCTTCATATTATCTATGGAGGGGTTTTATTGTGATTATTGATTGGAGTGTTGTGGTTTTATGTGTATTTGAGTGTGGTTTGTCATTAATTTAAAAACGCTAGGTAAAGCTTAGTGTAGCGAAATAATGTTTTAATTAAGATTAATAGTATGAAAATAGCAATGGTAGAGCTTATTATGCCCCAACAGCATCTATCGTCAAGCTGATTGAAGCCATTGTTAAAGATAAACGAAGAGTTATGCCAGTGATTGCCTTTTGCAGGGGGAGTATCGTCTTTATTCAATAATAAAGACAACTAAAATGTCATTGATTTAGGTTGGGGCGTAAGAAAAAATATTGGATAGTTCTTCAATTGATTGTTCAATAGAGTTGCCGCTTTTTCACTAACGAACAGTTTTAGTAAATGGGAAGGAGAGGAATAATTTATGTTATTTTTGCTTTGGCTTGTCATACCTTTATTAGGAGTTTTATGGTTTTTAAATTTTACTACTTTTTTGAAGAACTTAAAGAATGGAAAAAGCACTCATAACCAAAATGTTTTAGGAGCAGTCATAACTTTTATTTTTATCTTAGCTCTCATGTACTGCTATGCTGGAACCCACTAAATAAAAAAGAGCACTTAACATACTTATCAGCTGAAGAATTCATAATTATCCCAAAACGAAAAATGAACTAAATTCTCAGAGACACCTACGAAAAGATGAAAGTTTCGTTTTGGGGCGTCTCAAAATGTTAGCTTGATGGACATGTGGTGCTACTCCATACCTAAACCATTTCTTGGAACGTATCAAATTTATTCATACGTTCCTATGATCTCGTCTATTTTATCTTTAAACCGGTCCGGCGTGTCTAGTTTGATCGATTGAAGTAATTGAATAAGAGGTTGTCTTTGATCTGGTTCAAATGTATGGAGATATTCTTTGTACCATATACGAGATTGATCATGATTTAGAATTCTACGATGCATCGTATCTGCCCATTCTGCCGCTTTTTCCATCATTCGCGGAGTAGCTAACATGACTTGTTTTAGTGCATCCTTCCATTCAAATGCTTCAATACAATGAATCAAACCATACATAACCTCAGGGGACTCTGTTTCATCATCAAAAACGAGACAAAGATCATAAACCAACACAGGGTTAGACAGGTCAACTTGAGCAAGTGTAGCTTCGAATGTTTCGAATTCCTCTATGGAGTAGAATAGCCTATTCTGATATAGTATTTCTGCAATTTTGTGCATTTGTCATCATCCTTTCTTGCCTTTACAAGAATATGTTTTGTCATAGGAACAGTATTATAGTTAAATTTGAATCTACATTACATATTCCAGAATCAAAAATTGATCTAAAACTTTAAACTCTTAATCACTTTATTTTCAGTTAGATGAACTTCTTTCAAATTTAAAGATTTTATCAGTTTACCAAATTGTACCGCATATTATTTTATTACACAAAAAGTACTAATGTTTTGCAGTAGTACTCTATGGATTCACCCTATATGGGGAAAGGCTTTATTTAGGTGAAGGGCATACACAGCATAAGTCGTCCCATTGTTGTAAAAGGGCGATACAAACTGATCATATAACAACTGTCTTTTTTGTTATAATTAACAAAAAAGGGGTTCATCGCCATAACGTGTGGTTGATTTCGGTTCCTCTGACACTGACCCCAAGGAGTTGCCCAGCCTCCACGCCAATCAACTTATCTAAGGCCTTGCGTCATTTAGATGCCATTCGCAATTTTTGGTGATGAGCCCAAAAAGTGAGGTATTATATGAAATTAACCGTTTTAGTAGATAATAATACTTTAATTGATCGCTATTTTTTAGGGGAACCTGCGCTATCCTTTTTTATTGAAGAAGATGATAAACGTATCCTTTTTGATACCGGATATTCTGATGTCTTTATAAAGAATGCAGATAAAATGAGAATAGACTTAAGAAATCTCGATTATGTTGTCTTATCACATGGGCATTTGGATCATACATGGGGACTGACACATTTAATTAGACTACACATGGAAGCTAAAAATGAAGCAATACTATCCAATACGCCCAAGATTATTGGGCATCCATTGATTTTTAACACTAAACTAGTTGATCCTGTAGGAGAGATAGGGAGTATCATATCTCATGAAAAGGTAAGTAGACATTTTCCAGTCCAATTAACTAAAGAACCCTTATGGTTAACCGATCGACTAGTATTTCTAGGGGAAATTAAAAGAAGATTCGATTTTGAAGGAAAAGATTCTATAGGGCAAGTTGTTACAGATCAAGGGAGCGTTAACGACCTCGTTAGGGATGACACAGCAATAGTTTATAAATCTTCAGAAGGGTTAGTTATTATCGCTGGATGTGCACATTCAGGGATATGTAACATTATTGAATATGCTAAAGAGGTATGTCAGGAAGAGAGAGTAGTTGATATTATCGGAGGATTTCACCTATTAAATCCGACTAAAGAGCAGTTAGATAATACAGTTTGTTATATAAAAGATCTTAAACCAACTAAGCTTCATGCTTGCCATTGTACAGATTTACAGTCGAAAATAGCTCTTTCAACAGTTGCCGTTTTAGAAGAAGTTGGGGTAGGATTACAACTTTTATATTTATAGTTTTAACTTAGTTAGCTAATAAAAGTGCTACATTTATTCCACTCCGATGAAAGAACTAAATCATCTTTCATTTTCTGTGGTGTGTGCTAATTTTTGCTGCGCATTTATTTCATTGGCGTTATATTGTCAGTCGTACTACTTATGTTTATGGGCGAAACATAAAAATCTATAACAAACGTTTATAGGTTTATTTTTATACTTTTTTATATGCATTCACAACAGTAGACTCCATTTTGATTGAACTTTTTCAAAATGGAGTATTTTTATTTGTGATTAATCAAGGAGCAGGTGAGGTGAAAAGCGAAGCGGTTCATCAGACGTCATGCTGAAAGCGCCTAGATAAAAAGGGAACCTTCCTCATTTCTCGAAATTTTCTTTAAATGGAATATGAATTTCTGTACAATAAGATAATTAAAGTCAGATTCTTGAAGGAGAATGAGATGAAGCAGGCATTAATTATTATAGATATGCAGGAAGCTTTCTTTTTGGATAAACAAAACTACTTATTTGAAGCAGAAAAAGTGGTAGAAAACATTAATACGTTAATAACTTCGGCACGACATAGCGAAGTCCCAATCATTTTTATCCAGCATACGGATTCAAATGAAGATGATGATTTTGCGTTTGGCAAGCCAGGCTGGGATTTATATCATGGGCTTCTACGACAACCGGAGGATCAAGTCATACAAAAAACAACGTGGGATGCATTTTATCAAACGGAGTTGGCTCAATACTTACAGGAACAACAAATTGAGCAGCTTATTTTCGCTGGTGCTCAAACAGAATTTTGTCTTGATACGACCATTCGAAATGCCTATAGCCGAGGATACCATCAAAATGTTTTAGTTGAAGGTGCACATTCCACACTAGATAGTCACGTACTAAATGCGCAGCAAATTATAAAGCACCACGAGTCCGTTTGGAACAATCGATTCGTGAAAATTCAGCCACGTTCTTTTTTTAATACGAAGTAAAGAGGGGATTCAACAATGCTAATAAACAGCCAAGAATGTTATGTAAATGAACTCCATTACACAATTAGATCCGCCAAAATAGAAGATGCCGAAGCATTATCTGCAATAAGATTACAACTTGATGGAGAAACGGAAAACTTTGATAGAGAACAAGGGGAAGCTGTTATCGATACAAAAGGTTTCGAGCAGATCATTAAAGTTGACACAGAAAGTCCAAGGAATTTGTGTTTAGTAGCAGTGGTCGATAATCGCATCGTCGGATTTTCTAGATGTGAGGGGTCTCCATTAAAAAGATTTGCTCATAAAGTAGATTTCGGTGTAGGTGTATTAAAGGAATTTTGGCGCTATGGGATAGGCAAAAATTTCTTAAAAGCATCGGTAGAATGGGCTGACGCTAATGACATTAAAAAAATGGCCTTGAATGTTTTAGAGACAAATGACAAAGCGATATTGCTCTATAAAAAGCTTGGCTTTGAAGTTGAAGGCGTCTTAAAAAATGATAAACTCCTTTCAGATGGTAACTATTATAATACGATTGTCATGGGAAGAATTAAGGAATAATTTTAAAATAACCAGCTAAGCAAATAGGTGCTTAGCTGGTTTTTTTTACAACAAAAACAACTTGCTTCTCAAATTGGCTACGAAAAAATGAACTGGACAAAAGATCCTTTGCAAACACGTAATGCCTATTTGAATATAACGAAATTACATGGAGTTTGTGATACGTATATTGAGAATTGCTATGGCAAGATGGAAGACGGTCTAAATGGTGGTCTCCCAACTGATCGTTCCAAAATAGATTGATGGATTAATAGTGATTATGTAAATCAATTTGAAAAAAGAATATGGCAACCCCTCTGTACTTGTTACATGGTTTTACAATAAGCAGCGGGGAATCAATGTAAAACGTTCAAAGGTAAGTCTCTTGTAGCGAAAGAAGCATAATAATTGAGGTTAAGACTAACAATTATTTTATGAGGCGTGCTCTTCAACTAACGGTGCAGGTTAGTTTAATAAAGGTCTAGATAATTGTGGTAAAGTTTGATTGTAGGGGGGATAATATATCAAAGTATATTAGTATATTTTTCTTAACTTTAATGGTTAGTGTAATTTTCTTTTTTATATTTTCTAATGTGTTTGATGGCGGGGATTATGCCGAAACAGCGATTTATACATTCGGTACAATAATTGTTATACTTCTGTCATTTTTGATTTCACTCATGTACTACTTAATAAATTTATTAAAAAGGAAAATTTAATCTGACTTTTCACGAACGGGTGCTTTACTTGAAGATCATTGAGTTGCATAGGCAGCTCTTTTTTTCTTTATTGAACTAACGTAAGCAGGTTAGTTGAAGAAGAAGGGATATTTACAAGAATGTTGAAGTAGTACTATAAATATCGTTCATCGAAGAAGAATTTAACTATATTATTTAAAAACAGGTAATGTCTAATTGATAAGGGGGAGAAATATGAGGAACAAAATGATTTTGTTGATTTCTATGCTATTTTTAATGACAATTGTCGGTTGTAACAATATTGATAAGAAAGAAACTCGTGAGGTAAGTTCTACTTTTTCATTGCCCATTACTTTGGGTGATGGGACAGAAGGCGAGTATTTGTTGATTGGCGAAGAAGGGAAAGTTGGTTTTTTTGGTTGGTTCGGGTAAAAAAGGTGAGGTAGTAGAAGAAAAGATTATTGCTAATAAAGCAAATAAGTATATGTGGCATTTTTGGGGAGATAAAGATAGTATCAGTGGTGATTTTAAAGTAGTTGGAACTGATAAAGAAGGGAAAGAACATCCCGTGTTGGTATCTGGCGATGATACAGTATGGCAATATTCCAATACTTCCATTAGCCCTAATAACGGTGCCGATTCCCATATCCCATCGAATATGGTGTTCCCTACAAGTGGATTATGGAAATTAGAAGTATATTTTAATGAGAAATTATTTGGGGAAATAGTTATAAACGTCGAAGATAGTTAAATTATCTTCAACTCCCATGAAAGAACGTAATCATCTTTCATTTTCTGTGATGTACCGCTGGTTTTTGCGCTATATGGATGGCTAACGGGGTGCTTTAGTGCAACAAGAATTTCAAATGGTCAACCACGCTTTGGGAACTTTAAGTTTCAGTATTTTAATATGTGATTATGTAAAATTTTGGATTAATTATTATTTTCACAGGGTATTTTATATACTAAAACGCACTTGAATTAATAAAAGGTTTATTGTTATCTTTGTAGAATCTAATTACTATTATAAATTGCGGTGAAATTCAATTATATAAAGGGAGTGTAAAGGTGGACCTATTACTTTGGATAACTATTGGTTTCATAATAATTGGATTTGTTGTTCTCACTTCTATGAAAAAAGGTATGGAAAGTAAGGTCGCTTTTATAAAAGCCAATATGGAAGACGAGGAAAATTCATCAAAAGCTAAATCCGTAATTTGGTGGATATGGAGTACCACTGCTTGGGGGATGGTGAGTATTTTTCTTGTTGTTTGGTGTTTTCATAATCACTTTTGATAACTGTTGGCTTCAAATGTGCTTAAAAAAACAGGTGCTTTTGTATTAATTGTCTGAAGTATTACTGTAATGTCTATTCTTGAATAATAAATACTATATACATTATAAATTCAATAAACGTTCCCAAATGAAAGTTTGAAAACACACTTAAAAGCCACAAAACGAAGTTTGGTAGTTATTTCCATTAAAGGTCGCGTTTGTGGAATAAGTGTTTCTTATCTTATTCAACTAACAGGTGCGTTAATTAAAGATCATTGAGTTGCATAGGCAGCTCTTTTTTTCTTTATTGAACTAATGGAGTTTAGTGTAATTAGGGTTACAATTTAAAAGAGGGGGTTGGTACAGTGAAATTTGCAATGGTTAAGCTATTCGTTGTTCATATTTTAGCATTAGGAATCTTCCTAATAGTTAACCAAATGACTCCAAATCCAGGGGATACGTCAGGAAATGGTAATCCAGCCTTATTGATAATTTGGATTTTAATTCCAATACTTATCTTTATGGTGATATTATGGGTTCGTATTTTTCGTATGAGTTCGATTAGCACCACTGTTTTTATCATCAGCATATTTGGCATACTCGTTCACTTAACTGTCTTCTTTTTTTATCAAAAAAATGAATTGAATGAATATCGTGAAGTCATAAAAATTGCGTTAATCAATAGAGAAGGTGTTGCAGATGCGCAATATATTCAAAGCATTACTTCGGGATTGGATATTCACATGAACAACCAGAATTTTAATATTAATACTTATTTTATGTTTGTAACCTTTTCAATTTTGTGGGCTATTGTATATACTCTTTGGAACACTTGGGAAAAGAAAGAAAAAAGCCAGAATTAAGAATTTTTCATTCTCTTTTATTAGAACATTTTCCCTTCTTGTTTAACTAACAGGTAGCTTTACTTGAAGATTATTGAGTTGCATAATGCAGCTCTATTTTTCTTTATTGAACTCCCATGAAAGAACTTAATCATCTTTCATTTTCTGTGATGAAGTGCTGATTATTGCGCTTCATGGAGGGCTAACGGATGCTTTTGTTAAAAAAGGATTTACTAAAGACCAAGTTAATCTACAAAATGTGTAGAATTAACTTGGTTTTTATGTATTAATAGCAACAATCTATACGAAAACAGCCTTACTAAATAACCTTTCTATTTAAAATAGGAGGGTTTTGTTGTTTTAATAGTTACTAAGCTGAGCGATCACTTCAAATCCTTGCCTATTTATATCAAGAAGAAAAAATAATTTTGGAGAAGCTGAAGAGAACTACAAACAGCCTAATTAGTACTTTGTGATGATAAATAACACTTGAAGTAGAAAATATTAAATATTTGTAGCTAAAAATAACTTATCTATAAAAATGCCGTTATTTACAATAACTTCACCGAATTTTCTGATTATAATGAAAGAGATCAAATTATAAGGGGTTGATAGAATGTCAGTAAAGGTTAATCCAAACGTTGAGCTTAATCACCCATTATCACCATTATCTGAAGTAGAAATTGAAAAAGCTGTTCAAATAGTCAAGGAACAGCAACAGTTGTCTGAACATGTCCGATTTATGTCGGTGATGTTACATGAACCTAAAAAATCAGAAGTACTAAATTACAAACCAGGTAATACTGTAGATCGCCAAGTATTTTTAGTGATTTTAGATGATAAAGAATTGAAAACATTTGAAGCAGTTGTAAATTTAACTTCAGAAAAGGTTGATTCCTACGAACATATTCCTGGCGTACAACCAAATGTAGCCTTAGAGGAATTTGAACAATGTGAAGAATTAGTAAAGAACCACCCTGATTTTGTAGCAGCTTTACAGAAACGTGGCATTAACAATCCTGAATTAATCATGGTGGATCCTTGGTCAGCAGGGAATTTTGGTGTTCAGGAACATGAGGGTAAACGTTTACTTCGTGCGATTTGTTGGCAAAAACAATCACTAGAAGATAACGGATATGCTTACCCTTTAACAGGTATTGTAACGTATGTGGACCTAAACAAAATGGAAGTTTACAAAGTAGAAGATCACGGGGTACGTCCAATTCCAACAACATCAGGTAATTACAATCCTGAAGTTGATGAATCAATAGTGTTTAGAAATGACTTAAAACCATTGGAAATCATTCAACCTGAAGGTCCAAGCTTTACAATTGAAGGTAATTTGATCAAATGGCAAAAGTGGAGTTTCCGCTATGGATTTACACCACGTGAGGGCCTTGTATTATACACAATTAATTACCATGACAAAGGCAAGGATCGTCCAGTTCTTTATCGTGCAGCATTATCAGAAATGGTTGTCCCTTATGGGGAACCAACATTTTCGCATAACACACAAAATGCCTTTGATGCTGGTGAATATGGAATGGGTCAATTAGCCAATTCGTTAGAACTAGGTTGCGACTGCTTAGGCGAAATTCAATACTTTGATGGTGTCGTTGCTGATGTTAAAGGAAATGCACGTACGATCAAAAATGCGATTTGCTTACATGAAGAAGATTACGGGATTGGTTGGAAACATACAGATTGGCGTACAGGCCATGTAGAAGTACGGCGCTCACGTCGACTAGTGATTTCATTCTTCTGTACAGTTGGAAATTATGATTACGGCTTCTATTGGAGTTTCTACCAAGACGGTACGATTGAAGCTGAAGTCAAACTAACAGGTATTTTAAGCACTGGTACATGTGAAGATGGCATCCAAACAAAATATGGATCTGAGATTTCTCCAGGATTAAATGCATCACATCATCAACACTTCTTTAATTTCCGACTTGATACGATGTTAGACGGTGAAAATAACTCAGTAGTTGAAACAGAAACAGTTTCAGAAACATTGGGAGAACACAATCCGAATGCCAATGGTTTCTATCCTGTTTCACGTATCTTTAAAACGGAGAAGGAAGCGTTACGTAATTTAGATTTAAAAACGCAGCGTACCTGGAAAATTATCAATAAAAACTCACTTAACCGAGTGAATCAACCTGTTGGATATAAAATTTTACCTGGCGAAAATTGCTTCCCATTTGCTCATGAAGAAGCAAGCGTTATGAAACGTGCTGGTTTCCTTAAACACCATTTACACGTTACACAATTTGATGAAAGTGAAAAATATGCAACAGGTATGTATCCAAATCAACATGCTGGAGGAGATGGACTTCCAAAATACGTTGAGAATAACCGTTCAATTGATGATGAAGATATCGTCGTTTGGTACACAATGGGCCATCATCATATCCCACGCCCTGAAGATTGGCCAGTAATGCCAACTGCATACATCAATTTCCAATTGAAACCAGTTGGATTCTTTGATCGAAACCCAGCGATAGACGTTCCTAGACCGGACAAGAAGTGTCACACAACTTCGTCTTGTCATACACAATAAAACGCTTAAAGGAGTGATTATATGCTACCATTCCTAAGCATGTTGGTGATTGTTACTTTTACGGTAATCACTAACCGTTTATTAAAACAGCGTTTTGCTAATCATGGCATGACCAAGTGCTGTATCATGCTGATTTCTATGACAATGAGTACTGCTGTTGGGATGAATATGGCTACCTGGCTTCCTGATATGGTACTAGGTGCAATAGCGTCTATTATTATTTCTATCGCATTAGGCTATTTACTATCAACAGGCTTACCAATGTACCTATTCATGGAAAGTGTAGGATCTAGTTTTATGGGAGCAATGATGGGCGCGATGCTTACATTAATGACCACCCAATATTTAACGTTAAGCATTATCTTTTTTACAATGATGTTTATTGTAAGTGCAATCATTTCTATCGGTGTATGGAATCGTGAGATGTTTCCTATCTTTATAAAAGCCATTCCAAAGCATATTTACATTGTGGCTGGTTTAATGATTTGTGTACTAGTAGTAAGTAGTTTTGAGATTCAAAATGAGGTACCTGCAAAAGAAGAAAAACAGCATCATAATCATCATTAAAGGGGTCGATCATTATGGTAAAGGTAAATGTTAAACCGAATATTGAAGAATCTGGCATTCAATTCAAAAAGAAATATGACAATTTTATTGGTGGTGAATGGGTAGCACCTGTAAATGGAGAGTATTTCGATAATAGTACACCTATCACGAAAGAAGTATTTACACGTGTAGCTCGTTCAACAAAAGGAGATGTAGAGCTAGCATTAGATGCCGCTCATGAAGCCCAAAAAACTTGGGGGAAAACACCCGTAGCAGAACGGGCACGTATTTTACTAGCCATTGCTGATCGTATGGAAGAAAATCTTGAAAAAATTGCAAAGGTAGAAACTTGGGATAATGGGAAAGCGATTCGTGAAACGATGTATGCTGATATTCCATTGGCAATTGATAATTTCCGCTATTTTGCAAGTGCCATTCGCACACAACAAGGCCAAGTGACACCTGTTGATGAGGATACAGTAGCTTATCATTACCAAGAACCTATTGGTGTAGTTGGCCAAATCATTCCATGGAACTTTCCTGTTTTAATGGCAGCTTGGAAATTGGCGCCAGCACTTGCTGCTGGAAATAGTGTTGTATTAAAATTAGCAGAACAAACGCCGGTATCATTCTTATTCGTAGTTGAGCTTATTCAAGACCTATTACCAAAAGGTGTATTGAACGTCATTAATGGTTTTGGTGTAGAGGCTGGGAAAGAGTTAGCTTCAAGCCCACGTATAGCCAAAGTGGCCTTTACGGGTTCTACAGCTGTCGGCAAACAGATTATGAAATATGCATCTGAGAATCTAATTCCTGTTACACTAGAGTTAGGTGGCAAATCTCCTAATATCTTCTTTGAAGATGTCATGGATGCTGATGACGGATATCTAGATAAGGCGATTGAAGGATTAGTTATGTTTGCTTTAAATCAAGGAGAAGTTTGCACTTGTCCATCTAGAGCATTGATCCATGAGTCTATTTATGATCGTTTCATGGAAAAAGCCATTGAACGAGTAAAGCAAATTAAAGTTGGTGATCCATTCGATCTTGAAACAATGATGGGTGCACAGGCTTCAGAAGAACAACATAAAAAAATCCTTTCTTATTTTGAAATTGCCAAACAAGATGGCGCAGAATGTTTAATCGGTGGTGCCGAAAATCACCTTGATAATGTAGATGGATATTTTATTAAACCAACTATTTTTAAAGGCAATAACAAAATGCGTATTTTCCAAGAAGAAATTTTTGGTCCCGTATTAGCAGTGACTACGTTTAAAACCTTCGAGGAAGCGATTGAAATTGCAAATGATACAATGTATGGATTAGGGGCAGCTGTATGGTCACGTAATACAAACGTTACCTATAAAGCAAGTCGAGAGATCCAAGCAGGACGTGTTTTTATAAATGCGTATCATCAATACCCTGCTGGTACAGCATTTGGCGGCTACAAAAAGTCAGGCTTCGGTCGAGAAAATCATTTAAAAGCTTTAGAATCGTATCAATCGACTAAATGTGTTTTTGCAAGTTACAATGAACAGGCGCAAGGGTTCTTTTAATTTTACCTAAGAGTGAAGTGAGGGGGCGGCTTATTGAGCAGCTATTATCCAATCCAACCTGAATTGGTCCAAAAAACGTATTCTTATAGAGAACTGACTCCAAACAGCGAGTTAAACCAGGATATACTATTTTATTATGAGTTTGAACCAATAGGCATTAATAGTGATATTCATGTCATTCCTGATGCTTGCCAAGATTTAATGTTTTACATGGGCAAAGATCAAAAGGTTGTCTTAGGGAATACCCCGACTACACGTGGAATTTATTCATTTACCCCAAAAGGTAAATATTTTGGTGTTCGTCTAAATCCAAAACAAACAGTGATTCAATACAATTGCGCATTAAAACAAATTGTTCAACAACCGTTTGTTAATGTTGGATTAGGCTGCACACTAGACTCTAAATTTATACAAGCTGTTTTTGAAGCAGGAGATTTCAAACAAAGAGTGCAGATTTGTAATGAGTATTTCTGTTCTCATAAAAAGGAAAAAAGCTTGAGTGATGAAATATTCGCTACTTGTTTTGATTCTATTATTGAAAATAATGGGCTGTTCTTACCAGATGTAATTCAGCATAAAACAGGTTATTCTGAGCGATATATCCGAGAACTTTTCTACAAAAAAACAGGTTTTGGACCAAAAAAACTAAGTAAATTCATACGTATTCAACTCTTGCTTCAACATTTTTCTTTTGAAGAGACACCTGTAAACATTGACCAATATGGTTACTATGATCCTTCACATTATTACAAAGAATTTAAAAGCTTGCTTATAATAACACCTGCTGAATATATAAAAGAATTTTTAGGTTGGAAAAATATAAAACGAAAGTTTCTATCTTATTAGCCCCTCAAAGCGTTCACTCTTTCTTATAAAAAACATACTGATATGAACTGCCCCGTAAAAGTTAGAACCAATCTAACTTTTACGGGAGTTTTTTATTTATTCATGAACAGTATACTTTCTTCCAGAAAAAAGCATATCAGTTAGTCTAACTACATTAACGATTCGCTACTCTAACTTTATGGAAAAATCCTATTAGCTATAAAAATTCAGATAATTGATCCAGTTGCAACAGATACTCT
>Ga0213822_1001240_pt1 | contig 15140 bp, 11 predicted proteins | sample MC6MC0908MG_FD_179872 | JGI IMG/M metagenome (GOLD analysis project Ga0213822, IMG submission 179872) | Enriched soil aggregate microbial communities from Iowa State University, Ames, United States - MC6-MC0908-MG | ecosystem: Environmental > Terrestrial > Soil > Unclassified | place: USA: Iowa...
AATCTTTCAATCAGCCTTCCGTTCGTCCCTTTATAGAGGGTCTCTTTTTTTAAGATTACCTCATTATTTAATGTACCATCTGCTAAAACAATAGTTGCTGGCAGCTCCGTAAAACCTCACCACCCATTCATTATTTAATTTCTATCCCTGTACTCAAAGTCCTCCGGAAGGGAAGAAAAGCTGTTTGTTATATAATATACCTATTGGTACGGTCTCGCTTTGACCAATACAGGTGTGCAATCTATTCTCATCCATGATTGCAGCATCTACATTAATACTTATGTGTGATGGAAGGTTTATATCCAATAACCTTAAATAAAGGACTTTATTTTTTGTCGAAAATGTATTAATTCTGATACCTGTCAAGGATGCTGAAAAACTCTCCCAAAAACTCGTAAAAAAGCTTTTCTGTCGGCAGCAGCTCTCGTTCACTCGGAATAATGACACCGACTGTCCTCGTTACATTTGGTTCCGTAATCGGAATTTTGACCGTTGACCTTGGCAGGCTGTCAATTAACGTGATTTCCGGAATAAGTGTCACACCAAGACCTGCAGATACCAAGCCTTTAATGGCATCAATATCCTCTCCCTCAAATGACACTTGAGGTTCAAAGCCAAGCATCAAACAGGCATTAACAATGATTTCGCGTAAAATAAAACCATTTGGAAAAAGAACAAAGGAATCCTCCCGTAATTCACTTAAGGTTAATAACCGTTTATTGGCAAGGGGATGGATGTGCGGCAATAATGCAACGATATTTTCAGTAAATAAGGTTTTCCCTTTAACTTTCTTCTCCTTCTTAGGAACCGGGCCAAGAAGGGCAAGGTTAAATTCCCCTTTACCGACACCATCAATTAAGTTTTGGTAGGAAGCTTGAATAAGCTGAAACTTAACGAGGGGATAGCGCTCGCGGAAGGCTGAGATGGCTGTCGGTAAGGTATATGCCGCCAGGCTGCTAGGGAATCCAATTCGAATCGTTCCTTTCTCCGGGTCTAAAAATTCCTCCACCTCACGTTTGGCATTGTCAACCAGCTTCATCGCCTGCTGCATCTGCTCTAAAAACATAGTACCGATCGGGGTCAGTTTGACATTTCGCCCTTCGCGAATAAACAAATCAACCCCTAATTCCGCTTCCAAATTAACAATCTGCCTGCTTACTGCTGATTGGGCGACATGCAGGGCATGGGCAGCCTCTGTTACATGCTCTCTTTTGGCGACTTCAATAAAATAGTGAATTTGTCGTAACTCCATCAATCCCACCTCTTAATCTATCAATCTATTTTCGGCATCAATCTTATCTATTTTTCATATTGCTTAGATTATTTATCAATTATAAAATAAAACGATACTAATATGAAGAATATTCAGTTTAAATAAATACTGTTCATTGAGTTATAGGGGTGAATTCCATGCAAACAATTGAGGATGTAAAACAATCAGGTTCAAAGGCAGCGCGGGAATATGTTAATAATGTGTTCGAAACGGTGAAACAGCGCAATGCATTTGAAAGTGAGTTTCATCAGGCGGTGAAGGAAATTTTTGATTCACTCGTACCCGTTTTTGCGAAACATCCAACATATATCGAGCAGGGAATCCTTGAGAGGATCGTCGAACCGGAAAGAGTCATTACCTTTCGGGTTCCCTGGGTGGATGACTGCGGCAGGGTTCAAGTAAACCGTGGATTCCGTGTCCAGTTCAACAGTGCTATCGGTCCGTATAAAGGCGGTTTACGCTTCCATCCGTCTGTGAATGCCAGCATTATAAAATTTTTAGGCTTTGAGCAAATTTTTAAAAACTCCTTAACCGGCCAGCCGATTGGCGGCGGAAAAGGGGGCTCTGATTTTGATCCGAAGGGGAAATCGGATGGTGAAATCATGCGTTTCTGCCAAAGCTTCATGACAGAGCTTTACCGCCATATTGGTCCGGATGTCGATGTGCCGGCAGGGGATATCGGCGTTGGCGCAAGAGAAATTGGCTTTATGTTTGGCCAATATAAAAAAATCCGCGGCAGCTTCGAGGCAGGGGTTCTTACTGGAAAAGGATTGGGGTACGGTGGGAGCTTAGCACGTACAGAAGCCACTGGCTATGGCACGGTCTATTTTGTCCAGGAAATGTTAAAGGATCAAGGACTAAACTTTTGCGGCAGTACGGTCGTTGTTTCCGGCTCCGGTAATGTGTCCATTTATGCCATGGAAAAAGCAGCGCAATTCGGTGCCAAGGTTGTTGCCTGCAGTGATTCCAATGGTTATATCTATGATGATAATGGCATTAATTTAGAGACCGTCAAACAAATTAAAGAGGTCGAGCGAAAAAGAATCAAAGAGTATGTGAAATACCACCCACATGCCCAATATTTCGAAGGATGCTCAGGGATTTGGTCAATTCCGTGTGATATCGCCTTACCTTGTGCAACCCAAAATGAAATTGATGAAACTGCGGCAAAAATTCTTGTGGCAAACGGCGTTAAGGCGATCGGAGAAGGCGCAAACATGCCTTCAACATTAGCAGCCGTCGATGTATTCCTTAACAGTGAGGTGCTGTTTGGCCCGGGAAAAGCGGCCAATGCCGGCGGTGTTGCCGTTTCAGCCTTAGAAATGGCGCAAAACAGTGCGCGTTTGTCCTGGACGTTTGAGGAAGTGGATGCCAAACTGCACCAAATCATGATTAACATTTACCAAAACAGTGTAAAAGCCGCCGAAGAATACGGATTCCCAGGCAATTTGGTTATCGGCGCCAACATCGCCGGGTTCACTAAAGTTGCTGACGCGATGATCGTACAGGGTGTGATTTAAAAATCTCCTACTAGGGAGATTTTTTTAGCTAATAGGAAAGTATAAGTGCAACTACGCCTTTGTCTTCGCCCTTTGGGGCTCGCCAATCGGCGAGTTTTTTTTATTTCCTTCGACCACGGTCTGCATGTTTTCCTTGTCGACTGGTTACATTAACATTGGTTCAATTATCAAGGAGGTTATGCGATATGGACAACAAAGACACCCATGCATTTGTCGAAAAGCTGCAGGAAAACCAGAAAAAGGATAGGAAAAATAGGGAAAAGCAAGGCGATGATCACCCTGGAAAAAAATTACCGAATCATAATCATTAATCATTGTAGAGAAACGAGCCAATAGTAAAAAAGTTACAATAGAATCTTCTACATTAGAAAGTAATCACAACGAACCCCGGCTTTTAATTGACAGACGGGGTTCGTTTTTTTAAACCTACTTATTCATATTCGATAGAAACCCGCCAAGCAGGTCGTCTATATCTAGTTCCTCTTCATTATTTTCTACCTTAACAAGCACTTCTTCCTGCTTCGCACTATCCCAATCAAACTCATCGAGATCATCCGTACTATCATTTAATTCAAGCGCAGCAGATATTTCCTCGTGTCTGCTGCTTGCTCCATCGGTGGAAACGGCAAGTTCCTCGGGAAATACTTCCTCCTGAAGATACAAGGCCTCTTCAATATCCAGTGCGTTACTATTTAAAGCGGCAAGTAAGGAAGTAGAACGCACGGGGTCAGAAATCAGCTGATAGAGAATACTACCTAATAATGCCTCAGAGTGCTCATGCTTCAACCAATCTCGTTGTGCTTTCGTTAAATTCTTTGGCAGAGGGATTGTGAGCATTTCCTTTTCCCTGGAAAAAGAATGGTTCACCCCTTGCATCACAAACTCCGCCATTTTACTTGAAAAATTCCTTCTCTCTGTTTCTTTTAATTTTTGCAGCTGTTTTAAAATATGGTCAGGTGTATCGGAAGGGACGCGAAAGGATAGTGCTTGGCCTCGTTTAATTTCATTTGCGGCAGGCTTTTTCATAGTATCACCTTATTTTAACTCTTGACCGGTGCAGCTTTTTGTTTCTCCGTTCTTCTGACAAAATCTGTGATGAGTTTATAATAAGCATTGGCCATCATCCAAATACTTTCCTTATCGTCCTCAAAAAATTCGATATTATAGCCGTCTAAATTATTATTTAATGTTTTTAGATAATCCTTTAAGACGTGGGCCCCACCGCCAACAAAATAGCAGATTTCCGTTTGCGAGTTTTTCTGCCACACATTGCGTAGTAATCGATATTGTTTTTTCGCTAAATCAAGCAGGATACGATCGGTAATATCGTGAACGCTTGTCCTGCTTCCTTTTACCATGATATGATTGCGGTCATTTTTTCTCGTAATAATTTCAACCACATCACGGCGGCTGTCCAGTTCGACGCCATGCTTCGTTCTAATTTCTTCACGAATCGCTTCTAAGGATTCTGAGACCCCAAGGTTAAACCCTTGTGCCTTATCATCATCGACATTCCGATTTTTAATGACCGCGATATCGGTTGATAATCCTCCGATATCTTGAATTAAGATGCGTTTATCGATTAAATCCTTATTGATGATTTTTAGATTATTGTCCATTACAAGATTAATATAAGCAGCAAAGCCTTCAGGATACACCTTTACGTCATTAAATTTAATATTTACTTTTAATCCTTGGTATTTTGGTGTCACCAAAAATTCAACCTGATGGACAGACCCTACTAATTTTGAACGATATCCGGCATCCTTGCCTTCTTTTACTTCGCGGAGGGGTAAGCCGGTTCCTAATGTGTAGCTGGCATCAATGACATTCTTTGAGGTTGGAAACTCCCCTTTTACTGCATCTAAGGCCAAAGTTGTAAAAAGCATGACTAACGTTTGGTCTTCCTCCGACTTGCTGCTACCAGGATCTAGCTCAGTGGCATTATTACTTTTGGTCGCTAAATTACCGACTCGATAAATCACATTATTCTCTTTCAAAGCAGGGGAGTGTACTTTAACATGAATCCCATCTAATGGGTTCTTATCATCAAGTTCTTCGATCCCAATCACCGGACGGTCTTCTGTGTCTCTTGCGACAATGTTAGGAATATTTAATTCATACTCTAATTCCCCAAATATGGCCTTAATGGAGTCATTCCCTACATCAACAGCAGCAATCCTGGATTTAGTCATAAACATCATTCCTTTTCATTTTATAATTTCACTGTATTTTTAAAAGTAGTTAACGAGGCTTTCTATTAAAGGCTATAGGAGATTAGTAGATTCTTCAATGAGGCAAACCGAAAAGAAATGAAAGTGTAAAACAGTAAACAATTCGTAAACTTTGGTCATAATGTATACATTTTTGTATACAAGTCTGACATTTTTGTATACATGGTGAATCGACGGTATGTATACACATTTGTATACATGTATACGGTTTTGTAAACACAAAGTATACAAAATGTAAACAAGTATACAATCATGTTTACATCCATAGAATGTTACAAATATTTCATAATAAAGACTCTAGATAATTAAAAAGAGGAGATTTCTAATCCTTCTCGATCCATTCAGCACATAAATAAAGACACCCTAGGTGCCTTTATTTACTATTAAACTATCTACAAAATGAGGGTCATGTCAGTCACCTATTTTATCACTACTATCCAGTTAAACCACTTGGATAGAAGTAATCCCACTTGACTTCTGTTTCACCCAGCCGGTTTCCATGACACCGGAACCATCTAAGTAATACCTACCCACCATTAAAAATCCATCCTTTTTGAGCTACCCCATTGATATAGTAAGACCAATTACCACTTGACTGCATCCAGCCATTCGAACTAACAGAATAACCATCTGCTTTTACAATTGTGTCAAAGCTGCTATCAGAATACTTTATGATAACAGGTGTATACATTTAAATTTGGTCATAAAGCTAACGAACTTCCTCATTGTGCATGCACACACAGCCTGTGCTTACATATTTACCGATGTAACTTTCATTGGCATATCAATGTATAGCATATATTGTTTCATATGTACCCCTTTCTTATAACCTCCTCCACCTGTCACCTAAAAAATAAGGCACCACTTGAAAATGTGCAGGAAGTTACGGTATTCTTAATCATATGATTCCCCACTTAAGGTTGTGGTTAACATCAGAATTAATAAGTTTATTAGCGAGTCTGGAAAGGCCTCGAGACGCGGGGCAGATAAATTAATCAGTGAAGGCAGAGTTACGATCAATGGGAAAGTGGCCCAAATAGGCAGTCAGGTTGAACCTGGGGATCAGGTTCACATTGACGGCAGCCCCGTCAATGTCTCAAAAAACTATGTCTATATTGCCTTAAATAAACCCGTCGGGATTACCAGCACAACGGAAAGACATGTAAAGGGAAATATAGTTGATTTCGTTAATCATCCATTAAGAATTTTCCATATTGGCCGCTTGGATAAGGATTCAGATGGCCTAATATTGCTGACAAATGATGGAGATATTGTTAACGAAATATTACGGGCGGAAAATAAGCATGAAAAAGAATATATTGTCACAGTGAACAAGCCCATCACGCCTGAGTTTGTCAAGCGAATGTCCGCGGGAGTAGAGATTTTAAATACGAAAACACTCCCATGCAAAATTACACAGATGTCCAAATATGTCTTTCAAATCGTCTTAACCCAGGGCCTAAACCGCCAAATCCGTCGGATGTGTGCAGCGCTTGGGTACGAGGTAGTACGGCTGCAGCGAACACGGATCATGAATATCCATTTAGGCAATCTGCCGATTGGACAATGGCGTGACCTCTCAAAGAAGGAACGCCAGCAATTATTTACAGAGCTAAACTATGAGCCAAAAGAATGGTAAAAAGAGAGGATAAGTCGAAACATCTAAATGTTTCAGCTCATCCTCTCTTTATTTTAGAAACATAGAAGCACAGGGACGGTTCTTCTGCTTCCTAGCAACAGTAGTATAGTCCAGAAGCAAAAGATCCGTCCCCTTGATTCCTGTCCTTATACCGATATCTATTCTTTCTCAATTTGGTTACCTTTATTACGTTGTATAGCCTTACTGCTCCGCTTTTTTTCCTCTCAGTGTTTTTCCTTCTCGCTCTACTTTTCTTCCTCTCGTTGTTTTTCCTTTTCGCGCTTCTTTTCTTTCTCTCGTTGTTTTTCCTCTTCGCGCTTCTTTTCTTTCTCTCGTTGTTTTTCCTCTTCGTGCTTCTTTTCTTTCTCTCGTTGTTTTTCCTTTTCGCGCTGCTTTTCTTCCTCTCGTTGTTTTTTCTTATCGCTCTGCTTTTCTTTTTCTCGTTGTTTTTTCTTATCGCTTTGCTTTTCTTTATTTTTGCGATTATTAGGATCTACACCTTGTAAACCCTTATTTTCTTTGCTAATTTCTTCTTTGCCGACTTCCACTCTCGGTTCTATTTCATTTCTATCTATACTAGGTAGAGGGGTGTGCTGCATTTGAATGGCTTGTTTCCAGACATCCAAAATCTCATCAGCTACTCTTTTCCACTCAAAATTCGTGACAGCAAGTTCTCTTCCTCTTTCCCCCATTCTTTTCAATAGGGACTTATTTGATAATATTTCTGTAATCTTTTCTGCAAAACAGCTTGGATCCTCCGGGTTATCAACCACGAGTCCGTTCTCTCTTTGCCTAATAACTTCCGCATTCCCGCCCCTTGCGGTTGTAACGATTGGAAGTCCAGCTGCCATCGCCTCATAATGAACGCGGGCGAGTGGTTCTTGCCAAAGGGATGTACAAACAAATAAATCAGCCGCTCCAAACCAGTTCTGAATTTCATCTGGCGATACGAAACCGGTTGCCACAACAGGTATTGGCTGTCTTTTTGCTAATGCCCGAATATACGCCACATAATCCGTTATCTCATTCTGACTAAACCATTTACTTCCTACAACGACTAAAGCTAAATCTTTGAATTTCCTTGACAGCTGAGGCAATGCCCGAATCAACCTGTCAACTCCTTTGTTTACCGAAAGTCTTCCTGCAAATAAAATGACTGTTTTATTCTCTAAGCCGTGTTTTTTACGTAAGTCATCTCGTATTACTCGCATTTTTGAATGATATTTAGGCAAAAACCGCTCGGTATCTACACCGGAATAGATGGTCCTTATCTTGGAAGATGCTTCTGGATAAAGAGTCCGAATGACATTCCCTACATAGTCACTTATGGTGACAATATTTGAAACTTCTTCCAAAACCGCCTTTGCATCAACGGGATTAATTTTATCTACATTAAACATATCATTGTGCATACTCAACGAGATTTTTGATAGAGGTGCTACACTGCGGACTGGCATTACAAGTCGAGGGCGATTAAAAATGTGGATAAGATCAAAATGATTGTTTTTAACAAAGCGTACAATCTCTTCTTGGTATAAATCAAAAACTTTCCCGGGAACACGTACATATTCAATTCCATCTTTAGTTTCTTTGTCAGGGAGTGATGGATCACTAATCCCGATAACTGTAATGTTATGGAATGCACGTAAATGCGGGAGAGTCCCTGAAATATACGTTTGGATAGCTCCCCCTAAAACAGGAGGAACTGGAAGCTTTTCTGTACAAACCATTAATACTTTCATATTTTCCTACTTCCTCCAGTCATTTTGAATTTCTTTTAACACGGGCCATTTCGTTTGATCCGTGTCAACAATTGTTGTAATTAATTGCGTTGTTATTTCATTTAGAAAAAGTTCCGGTTCATACAGGACTTCTTTTATATTTTTATAAAATTCATTTGGAAGTGAAAAATCAATCATTAATAGTTCATATAGTTCAGGTGTTATTGGATTCGCTCCATGGTATGCTTTTATCATTTCTCGTACCCATGTCACATCCCATTTATATAAATCAGCCATCGTTCCAGAAATTAATTTACGTAAATCACGAATTGGAAGATCGTAGGCAACACCATCTAGGTCAATAATCCACATACCTTTTGGTCCCATTTGACCATTTGACCAACCATAGTCTTGGTGTACCAGTCCCCAGTTTTGATTTCCTTTTTCCACTAGAGACCAATAACTAGATTGATGAATTTGTTCTATACTTTTTCTAGCTTGTTCTTGAAATTGATCGACCACACCCAATAAATGTGGACTCGCAGGCATCTCCTCATAGGCTTTAGCAATGTTTCGGAACCAATCCATTTTGATCATGATTTTTTCATAGCTCTTTGGCCATTTGGTCAATCTCGAAGCAACTTCAGCTTGACTTGGAGGAGTATATCCCTTACTTAAACGATGAAATTCACCAAGTGCGTAACAAAGCTGTTTGGCGCCTTCTAAATCTTTCGTGACAGGTACTAATGGTTCAATCCATTCAGCAACAAACCATAGTTTTTCGCCGGCTTCGACAAACTCTTGTCCATTCTTCGTTTTGACGATACCTGGTACCCTTGCACCTTGAACTTCTACTAAGTATTTTTGAGCACCAAGGCTAAACATACTTCTTGTTATTCTTCGGTGCAGCAGTTTAAAACTTTTTGGTCCTGAATTGGTTTCAAGTTTCCAAATAGCACCACCTTTGTCTGGCTTTGTTGTCACGACTTGCATACTCTTCACTTGAAAAGTGTAACTTTTCAAAACCTCATGGGCCATTGTAACAATATACTCAGGAACAAAAAATTCATGAGTAAGTTCATCCACTTCCCATGGCACAATCGCTTGATTATTCAAAATATCCCTCCTACATTTTGGAACCGTCCAAAATTCACATTTCTAGATCGAAATGAAACACTTTGGAAAAATTTGTTTTTTCACATCCATAAAATAGAGTACCTTATTTAATAATATGAACTAGTACAAGTAAAGTGAGGGCTAATAAACTGAAAACTCCTCTTTTGAGAGGCCTATAAAGCGGAGTTACAGGCGAAGTTGCACGAATGGGATCGTTCAAGCTACAAAGAAAAGAAGAGGGGGGAGGTGAACAAGCACCCAGCAACATGTACTTTAATGAAGTTTGAAAACTATTTATTCAGGAGATTTATTGTAAATAACGTTTGCAAGTTATTTGTATTATTTGTTTCTATCCTCGAACATTATTGTTTCTTTTTACATAATATATTTCAACGATTGTAAGACAAGGAGGGATTACGATTAATACAATTACTCGTCGTGTATTCGTCACTGGCTGTGCCGGCTTCATTGGATTTCATCTTTCTCAGCGCTTATTAGAGGAAGGGATCATAGTGCTAGGAATTGATAATATTAATGATTATTATGATACTGCCTTAAAAACGGACAGGTTATCAATATTAAAACAGTATCAAAATTTTCGATTTGTAAGAGGCTCAATTGAAAACCAAGAATTAATGGAAAGTCTCTTTGAAGAGCATGATATCGACATTGTCGTTCATTTAGCAGCTCAGCCAGGTGTAAGATACAGCCTGACGAATCCTCATGCCTATATTCAATCCAATCTTGTTGGCTTTGCAACAATTCTAGAATGCTGTAAAAAACAGCAAATCAAACATCTCCTATATGCATCATCAAGTTCAGTGTATGGAAATAATAAAAAATCACCCTCTTCGGTTAGTGATCGCGTAGATCAGCCGATTAGTTTATATGCTGCAACGAAAAAAGCCAATGAGTTAATGGCTTATACGTATAGTCATATCTATAAACTTCCTACAACAGGATTGCGCTTTTTTACCGTTTACGGGCCTTGGGGCAGGCCGGATATGGCCGCAATGACTTTTTCAAATGCTATTATCGCTCAACAGCCAATCGAGGTATACAACTATGGATTGATGAAAAGAGATTTTACTTATATTGATGATGTCATAGAATCTATATTTTGTTTAATAAAAAAAGAGCCGCCTTCTGAAGCAGCTTCTTTCCATAAAATCTATAATATTGGGAATCATCAACCTGTTGAATTAAATACTTTCATCCAATTGCTTGAAAAGCAACTAGGTAAAAAGGCAGTATTGAAATTACTGCCATTGCAGCCTGGTGAGGTTCTAGAAACCTTTGCCGATATCGAAGAACTAGCAAATGATATTAACTATAAACCAACAACCTCGATCGAAGAAGGAATTACCAAGTTTGCCAAGTGGTTTAAATGGTACAAAAAACTCCCGTAAACATCCTTATATGTTCAATTAGATAGGACAACCCTGATGATGAAATATACCAACCATGAGAATAAGGAAGCATCTCTCATTCCTCCCGCTTTTAAGAAATCCCGTCGATTCATGCCATTTTTAGATGTTTGGTTATCCATAAAGTAATGATTCCTCCTCATCAATGTAAAACCACTAATCGAACCATCTTTCCCCCTTCAAACAAAAATAAGAGTGGATTATAGGTATCTGCTTCAGCAGCAACTCCTACAATCCACTCTTCGTTTATTGAATAAAATCATGAAACTGATTTACTTATGATACGCTCCCTGTCTAATGAAGTTTTTAATGCAAAACTAATACAATCAACGGTTAATCTGTTGAACTCTGTCTAAAATGCTTGATAGAGTTTGGTTTAAATTCTCCAATTCCCTTAAGTCCATAGACAGATTTTCCAGTAATTTAGAAGGAATACATTGAGCTTTGTCTTTAAGTTCTTTGCCTTTTGTTGTCAATGAAATGATTACCGTTCTTTCATCCTCTAATGATCTCCGGCGTTCAATCAGACCATTGCCTTCCATTCGCTTTAGCATAGGTGATAATGTTCCCGAATCTAAAAATAACTTTTGCCCAAGCTCTTTTACAGTCACCGATTCTTTCTCCCAAAGGACCAATAATACTAAATATTGAGGATAAGTTACGTCTAACTCTTCTAATAAATTTCTGTATAATTTAGTGATTTCCCGTTCGGCTGAGTAAATCTTAAAACAAATTTGGTTCTCAAGTTTTAATACATTATTTTCCATTTCCTTGTCCTTTCTTTATTCATTAGTACCATTATAATATAATCTTTTAACTCATAATTAAATTTTACACAATTTAGTTGTTGACTTCAAAACATTTTAAGGTTAATATAATTTTATAAATATTAATTGTGCGCAATTTAATTTTATAAAATTATATTACGGAGTGATATACCATGGAATTATTGTACACCGCAAGTGCTACAGCAGAAGGTGGTAGAGCAGGAAAAGTAACAAGCAGTGATGGAACGTTAAATTTAGCACTTTCAATGCCGAAATCATTAGGTGGTCAAGGAAAAGAAAATGCAACGAATCCTGAGCAATTATTCGCTGCCGGCTATGCAGCCTGCTTCGATAGTGCGCTAAATTTGGTCGCACGACAAGCGAGAAAACGAATTGACTCTAAAGTTACGGCGGAAGTTTCAATTGGAAAAGATCAGGATATCGGATTCAAATTAGCTGCGGTCTTAAACGTGTCTATACAAGGGGTAACATTGGCAGAGGCCGAGGAATTAGTTGAGAAAGCTCATGGTGTTTGTCCTTACTCTAAAGCAACAAAAGGGAATATCGATGTTTTATTGACAACGAATGTAATTTAAAATCTTTTAAAATAAACGTCCAAAAGCGGAATTTATTGTTAAATAGAAAAGAGGCAAGCTCACCTAAAAAGAATGAGTAAGCCTCTTTCTTTTTGTAAATTACCATTTTTTTCATTTTTTCTTCGAGGTTTACACCGTTTTATCGGCCCATTTGGATTATTTGTATAATAACATCCTTTACTTATGATACGGTTCACCGTACCATAACTAAATGAGGTAATGCATTATCGTAAATTTCTCAATAAGCTGGGTATGTACTTTCATTTATTAAATGAAAGGCCTCATTGTTTCTTTAAGTAATGAAACAGAATGATTAAATTGTTCTTTTTCCTTTTCATTCAGATCAATTTCGACTACTTCTCGGATGCCGGCACGATTAATTACAGCTGGTACTCCAATATAAACATCATTTTGTCCGTACTCTCCGTTTAGATAGGCAGATACTGTCAGGATGCTATTCTCATTATTAAGGATTGCTTTTGTAATCCTAACAAGGGACATTCCTATTCCATAGTATGTTGCCCCTTTTCGCTCAATGATTTGATAGGCAGCATCACGGACGTTTACAAAAATTCCTTCTAAACATTCTTTTTTGAGTTCTCCCTTTCTTTCCAAAACAGTATCCAGATGCTCAATTCCAATCATAGCATGACTCCAAACAGGGAGCTCTGTATCTCCATGTTCACCAATGATGGCTGCATGGACATTTCTTGTATCTACGTTGAAATATTTCCCTAGAGCAAACCTTAGACGTGCAGAGTCTAACACCGTTCCAGAACCGATTACACGTTCTTTTGGTAATCCTGATTCTTTCCAAGTTACATAGGTTAAGATATCCACTGGATTTGTTGCCACTAAGAATATTCCATTAAATCCATTTTCCATTATGCTTTTTATTATTTGCTTAAATATTTTTGTATTTTTTTCAACTAAATCCAATCGAGTTTCACCGGGCTTTTGGGCCAATCCCGCAGTGATGACCACTAAGTCAGCACTTCCACAGTCTTGATATGAACCGCTCCATACGTTTACTGGTGAAGGAGCGAACGGCATGCCGTGATTAAGATCCATTGCCTCGCCTTCTGATTTTTTTTCATTTACATCAATTAAGACTATTTCCTCAACAACTCCCTGATTGATCAATGAATATACATAACTGCAACCTACAGCACCTGTTCCAACTAGTACAACGCGATTTACTTTTTCTTTATCCATGATGGTCGATCTCCCTTCGAATGAAAAAAATTAAAATAGTAACCAGCTGATAATTCCAATTACAACAAGTAAACATAAGCTATATTTAATTGTTACTTTAAATAATTCACTCTCTTTTCCTGCTAATCCAACTGCTGCTGCAGCAACAGCGATAGATTGAGGTGAAATCATTTTAGCCATAGTACCGCCCATTACGTTGACCGCAACCATCGATTCAGGTGCTATGCCAATTTGAGAAGCGGTGACAGATTGAAGTGGAGCAAATAAGGAACCGCTGTTTACAACAGAGCCTGTTAAAAAAACTCCCAGCCACCCTAACACTGGGGAGAATAATGGAAATAATGCGCCTGTGGAAGCAAATGCTAAACCAAGTGTTGATGACATACCTGAGTAAGTACAAATATAAGCAAAGGCAAGTACACTGCAAATTGTTAGGACTGGGGAGAATAATTCTTTTGCAGTTTCTTTTGAACTATCCCACAGCAGCTTACTGCTGCAGCGAAAGAGAATGCTTGCGACTATAATCGTAAGGACAATTGCTGTTGTAGTAGATGAAAATAAATCTAATTTAAATACTGCTGCATATGGTGTATCTTTCGGTACTATTGGTGCATGCTTTATGACTATGTTGTTTAAGCCAGGAATTGGCAGCAATAACACTAACTTTTCTAAAGGACCGCCTGGGATAAATAAATTTTTAAAAAAGGATAAATTAAAAAACGTAACACAAATAGTTAGAAATACAAATGGCAGCCAAGCATATGCAATTTTCCCTAAAGAATACTTAACCTGTTTATCTACTTTGTTCTCATTACTTATACGGAATATCTCTTTTGGTTTCCATATTTGTAAAAATACCGAAAGTGCTACTAGGCTTACAATTGCCGCAAAGATGTCTGCAAGTTCAGCACCTAGGAAAAACAGAACAATTGCCTGAGTAAGTCCAAATGAAACCCCGCTGACTAAAACTGCTGGGAACGTTTGTCTAATCCCTTTCATCCCATCAATGATAAATATTAATAAGAATGCTACTAGAACACTTAATATTGGAAGGACAAATGCTGTATATCTTCCAACAGCAAGACTATCTAAACCTGTAAGTAATGAGGGGACAGTTACAGGAATGCCCATTGCTCCATATGCACCACCTGCAATGTTTGCAATCAAACAAAGGCTGGCTGCATATATCGGACTAAATCCAAGTCCTACTAAAATGGCTGCTGTTATCGCAACTGGTGCTCCGAATCCTGCAGCTCCTTCCAAAAATGCACCGAATGAGAATGCTACAATGAGAACTTGCAATCGTTGATCGGCTGTAATAAAAGATATACTATTTTCTATAATTGTAAATTTGCCTGTTTTTACTGTGATTTTATAAAGGAAAATGGCAGCAAATACAATCGATGCTACCGGCCATATACCGGATAAAACTCCAAAGATGGCAGACATCAAAACTAATATAGCAGGCATTTTGTAGATAAAGACTGCAACAACTCCTGCTACAATTATGCTGTAGAGTCCTGCAATATAGCCTTTTAATTTAAGAACTGTCAGCATTACAATAAAAAAGATTATAGGAATGGCTGCTATAATAGCTGAAAACCAAATGTTATTCAATGGATTATAAACTTG
>Ga0213822_1001245_pt1 | contig 15096 bp, 10 predicted proteins | sample MC6MC0908MG_FD_179872 | JGI IMG/M metagenome (GOLD analysis project Ga0213822, IMG submission 179872) | Enriched soil aggregate microbial communities from Iowa State University, Ames, United States - MC6-MC0908-MG | ecosystem: Environmental > Terrestrial > Soil > Unclassified | place: USA: Iowa...
GGTGGCCACCATGTTCTGACCGGTCAGGGCTGCCTTGGTGGCGCCCACGCCGACTTCAGGCGACAGCTGCTTGGCCAGGCGAGCGACTTCGTTGGCATCGGTGCCAGCAGCCATCAGAGCGGCCAGAACTGGGTCGTTCGGGTTGTTGATGGCCAGCTGCGATGCGGCGTTGACGAATTCGGAACCGGCGCGTTGAGCGTTGGCATTACCACCACCACTGGCGATAACATCCTTCACGGCAGCAGTTTGCTTCGGCGCTACGGTCACGAAGACTTCAGTTTCGTTGGTGCGCACAGCACGAACATCCAGCACTGCAGAGCTCGAACTGATGCCCAGGCCTTCGTTTAGAAGTGCGTCTGCCTTCAGCAGGCGATATTCACGACCGCCGTTGACGAAATCTTCGCCCTGGGCGTTGACGACCACGTTCGAGCCGCTTTCGAATTTGGCCGTGCCATTGACGTTGAGGATTTCAGTGTCAGTGGTGGCTTTCGAAATCGGCAGCCCCAGGGTACCGCCAGTGTAAACGGTGAGGTCGCCATCCAGGGAGGTGGTCACCTGGTCAAGCGTCAGGGTGCCGCCCGAGGCGATGTGAACACCTTGGTTGGCCTCGATGCGCGAGCCGTAGAACTTGGCGTCGCCTTCGACGTTGATCTTCGACAGACCCAGCAGGTTGCCGTCGATGGTGCCAGCCTTCCAGTTCAGGTCGGTGTGCTCATGGCCGTCGATAGCGGTGACAGCACGGATCAGGCCGTAGTTCTCGATCTGGAAGTTCGGGCTGATGTCAGCGGCGTCAGGGGTCAGGTAGTAACCTTCGACCGAGATACCGATGTCATCGCTCTCGATGCTACCGTAGTTTTGGATGCCTTTGGTCATGGTCGCGCCATCGACCAGCACTGCTACTGCGCTTTCACCAATAGCTTGTGCAGAGCCACGGTTGACAAAAGCTTGCAGCTTGGCGCCATTGTCGAAGTCGAACGCTTGAGCCTTCTGACCGCTAGCGAGAACGACGCCGGTGTTAACGAGATCGCCACCAATGGTGGAGTTTTCGACATGGACTCCGTCAACCTCAGTGCCAAATACCGATACCAGTGCGGCGTTGGTAACGTCGCCAGCGACATTGGTGCCATTACCCAGGTTGATGCCGACCCCGCGCCATCCTTGCAGGTTAATGTTGCCAGTATTGGCAACCTTACCGCCGATAGTTGCGCGGTTCAGATCGAGGCCACGAGCCGGCGACTGCTGGTTGCGAGCAGTGATGCGCATCTCACCGGCATTGATGACGTCTTCGCCAACCTTGGTGTTGCGAACGGTCATGCCACTCGAGCCGATACCGTGAGCAACCAGAAGCCCAGTATTGACAACCGACCCGCCAACCACCGATGGAGCACCTAGGATTGTCGAATTCAAATCGACGCTGCCGACCTGGAAAGCGCCAGGCTCATTGGAACCGGTGAAGTCGTCAGAGGTAATCGCAGCTTCGTTGATGATATCGGTAGTAACCTTAACACTGTTAAGCGTTACGCCGTCTGCAGCGCCGGAGTAGATACCCTGCACTCGTAGTGAGTCGAAGGATCCACCACTGGCTTCAAGAGAACCATTCAGGTTCGAATAGCCCCCACCACCGTTCAGGGTCAGGTTGTTATTGACCGGGTTGTCAGCCATGGCAACAGAGGACAGCGCCATAGCGATAGAGACAGCTAGCACGCTCTTTCGGAGTTTCAAATCAGTGATTCCCTATGGTCTAGTTATGCGCACACGTGCTCATCGCGCACATGCTGCGGAGTGTCGCCATCTTACCTGTACCGAATGTTCTCCCGGAAGATCTAGCGTAATGCTTTCTCATCCTGAGCCATGTGTCCGGGCTGTCTGGCCTTTGCAGAATTGATTTTATGTGTGAATTGACATCATGTCAACTTCTAACTCAAATCATTTTGACATCATTTGCGACCCAGTAAATCCGGGGTATTTTCTAGCTCAAAGTCAATTTTCAGGCATAAAAAAACCGCCCTAAGGCGGTTCGTCATTCCAGTTGCAGCAGCTGCGGTCACACTCGCGGGTAAAGGCGATCCTCTTCCCGACTTGGTTCAATTACAGCCGCCTCCACAGCGAGTGGCCAGATAGGCCGGTGCTCCAGCTTCTCTGTAATGGCGTCCAGGCAATGCTGTCGAAACAGCGCTCTGTGTTTTGCCTCTACTTCCGGCGTGCGGTAGCTCTCGGGAAGTAATCTTGCTAGGGGGTTGTGAGCGCCCATGATCGTTTCCTGTGTACACCGCTAAGCGGATGATGAATACCAATGCACACAACCACAGCACATCTACTCTACCCGGCAACATTAACGATCAATTGCCAGGCTTTTGCTGACGACAAGCCATCCATGATGCTGGCGGTGCCATGCTTCAATCAAGTTACTCGAAACCAGGCTGGGCTTGTACCACCAACACTGAGCCTGGGGCTTGTTGGTGACCCGAAAGGAAGAGCATTGAGGTCGACACTCCTTGCGAAGCAAGGCTGGCTCTTTTGAGCTCAAATCAATGGCACTACCTGGAGAACTCACTCATGGGTGCAGCGCTCTCTCCAGGGCCACCTCGTGAGAAGTGGTCTGGGCGGATTCAAGGCCAATTCTTCGCCCGCTCACGCTACGGGCCTCATCACGGCATTGGCTTACCTACACGTCTTTGCGTAGTGTCATCGCTTTCGCCAAGGCAGCACCCGGTGGAATTTCCCGACCGCCTTGGCAGCTAGTTCTAGAACCTACCCTATCCAGCGAGAGCTTCGGGCTGTTTTTCCGCATCTGCGGAATGATTCAGTCTATCCTGGCTGTTCCTGTACTCATAAACTTGCCTGGTCTCCCCGTGCGGATAGCAGACCGTTCCCAGTTTTCGAGGTCACAGGTGTGACTGAGTCGGCCCTGGCTTCCAATGTATCAGGCATTTGACTCCCCTAAGGGGACTGGATCAGCTGCTCCTGACTATTCCTGGTACTCATAAACTTGCTCGTCTTGCCCCAAAGGGGCTAATTGGCCGTTCCAATTTTCGAGGTCACAGGTGCTGCTGAGCCTACCGTTTCCACGGGTAGCTTCGGGCGTCGCTTCCGCATGTGCGGACAAAATCCAACGACGCCTGATGGTTTTGATTCCTATGAGTGTTTCGGCCCTACCCCGAAGGGATTAGCCGACCGCTCAAGTTCCAAGACCGCAGGCGCAGTTGAAATTTAAAATTCGGCAGTGATGCGTTAGATGCCCTGAGGCATCTCTTCGCCGCCCAGGGCCTCGAGCAGCACTGGCAGGAACTCGCCGAAGGTCATCATCATCAGCTGGAAGCTGGCGTCGAACTGCTGTGCAGCCTCATCACCACCATCTTGCTCGGCCTGCTCCTGCAGCAGCTCTTCGAACTTGATCGACTTGATGACCATCTTGTCATCAAGCACGAAGGACAGCTTATCCTGATAGGCCAGCGACAAGATGGTCACGACCTTGCCTGTTGCCAGGTGGTTCTGGACTTCCTCGCTGGTCAGATCCTGACGCCGGCAACGCACGATACCGCCATCTTCAGCGGTATCACGCAGCTCGCAGCTGTCGAGAACGTAGAAGCCTTCCGCAGCTTGTTGCGACTTGACCCAGTCAGTCATGGTCGCCGAAGGTGCGATTTTAACGGTAACCGGGCGCACTGGCAGAGAGCCCAGCACTTCGCGCAACGTCGACAGCAGGTCTTCGGCGCGTTTGGCGCTGGCAGTGTTGACGTAGATGATGTTGTTCTTCAGGTGCAGAGCGGCGAAAATCTGGCTCTTGCGAATGAATGCGCGAGGCAGGTAAGCCTGGATGATCTCGTCTTTGATCTGATCACGTTCTTTCTTGTAGACCTTGCGCATTTGCTCGGTCTCGATTTCCTCGACCTTTTCCTTGACCGCATCGTTGATGACCGAGGAAGGGAGGATGCGCTCTTCTTTGCGAGCCGAGATCAGGATGTATTCACCACTGACGTGAACAAGAGGAGCGTCTTCGCCTTTACCGAACGGCGCAGTGAAGCCGTATGTCGAGAATTCCTGGGATGCTGGAGATCTCGCAGGCTTCGATGCCAGCGCGGCTTCCAAGGCCTCAGGTTCTAGGTCAAGCTGCTGAGTCAGACGGTAAGTAAGCAGGTTTTTAAACCACATTGGCGAAGCTCTCCTAAACAATTTTACTCGACACGTGGTCGAGTTGATTTCCACCATCCATAGGTGGGCTAGTTAACGTGCAGCTTAAAATGGTGCGCTGAGGGGGACTCGAACCCCCACGTCCGAAGACGGCAGAACCTAAATCTGCGGTGTCTACCAATTCCACCACCAGCGCTGAACAACTTGCCGGCCTGGTCAATCAGGCGCAGCGGGTAATCTTGAAGCTTGTCTTCTCACAGGGCGATTGTCCTGCTCTGGTACCTCCCTCTTGTCGTCATGACAGCGCTTGAGCCAGCATGCGAAGAGCGAGAGTGACAACGTGGCAAACGCTGCAGACCAATTGAACACAAACCCCATGGTCACAACAAAAGCCAGTGCAGCAACAACTAAGCAAAGCCTTACAACAATGTCAATATTAGGAATTTGGTGCGTCCTCTAGCTGATGGCTACAGGGGCCAATTGCTCTTCAAATTTGGAAAATGGTGCCGACAGTAGGAATTGAACCCACGACCCTCTCCTTACAAGGGAGCTGCTCTACCAACTGAGCTATGCCGGCAAATTCTTCATTATCAGTCTCTATTCTGCGAATCCTGGTTGGGATTCTCAGTCATAATTCTGACCTTGTCACTCGCAATCTCCCACGCAGTTTTTCTTGCGTGTTCCTTGCACTCAGCCGCACAGGATTTTGGCAGCTTGACGTTCACTGAGAGATGAATGACGCAATACCTAGCCATCCTATCAGGGAATCCCTCCCAGGTGTCGAGCTTTTCATTTCGAGTATGCGGGTTAAGCATTTCAGCGAAACTCTCAAAAACGACGACATTGCAGAACAAAGCTATGCTGGTCTGGATCTTAGCGCTTATCGCCATTTAGGCTCTCCAAAGAAGGACATCAAATGGCGTTGAATTGGTGCTGGTTACCCCATCCAGCGATCCTCGTGGACAGCGGTTAAATCCGCTGTGGATCGGAAGGCAATTCCAGCGCGCCCCTTAAGAGGCGGCAGGTTTCGCCTTGGCGCTCGGTTTCCCGAGACTGCTTGGTGGCCTGGTGCAGGCTCCGATATTCCTAAGCGCCCACGTTTCCGCTGCGTCGGACTTGGTAGCACCTTTTCTATAGAAAATTCCATCAACCATCGGTCGAAGGCGGCAAGCAGTAATGACCGGGGCGATTCCCCAGGCATTCGAATAAGCACGATACGTGGTCATTCGAATGCCAGCATCGATTTAACGATGTCGGCCTTCGTTTTGAGCTGTGCTGGCGAGGCATCAGAGCGTCGCAACGCGCCTAATATCCCCGTAAGCCGTGTTCCAGCCTTTCGGCACCCCCTGAGAAGGCTGCCTGGCTCAAAAATGGTGAAGCAGTCGATGCGTAAGGCAAGCCTCAAGCATTCGAATATTGACAATTCTACGTCATTATTCGAATACCCCCACCCTACTAAGGGGAAACCGTTCGGGTGGTGCATTCGATTCTAGCTAGGACATCGTTCTGAACCGACGGCATAGCTTGAAATATTCCGTAACTCAGGCCTTCGGCTCAGCCGACTCTTCACGAGCCAGTAAAGCTGCAGTCTGAGACACGAAAATCTTGTGGTACACGCCTTTGAAGAATTTCGTAACCAGAGTTTGAATCATGGTGATGATATCGCCAAGCGTATGCTCGATCAACGAGAAGGGCCAGACGATGATCCACGAAGTAATGCGCTCAAGATTATTGCTAGGCAGCAGTTTTTTGACTGCAGCCTCTTTTTCTTCCTGGCTTTTCCACAGACGCTGGCTCAGGGTTTCAACCATCCTTGCGACATACAGCTTATATCGCCAGAAGCTCCAAAGGAGGCCGATTGCAACATAGCCAACGACGCAGTACCAGATGGTTTTTAGCGAAACCGAGTAGTAGAAATAGCTAATAGCCATCACCACCAGGCCTGCAAATACAGCACTCTTCCGATGACCACCATGCTCAAGGATAACGCCAAGAACAAAGGCGATAATCAGGGCTTGCCAGGTCAGCACATAGGCTGTGAGAAACACAATTGCTTCTGTCACTAATGCATCCTTCAGGTAGGTGGATTTACAACCAGGCGCATAAACCACTACGCCGACTCGAAATGCTCGAGTGCCATACCTAATGACCAACAGCAGAAAGGTGGCAAGAGCACTCGGAGCATAGAGAAGAAGGATTTTCGCACCCTTGCTTGATCCGCACTACGAGAGTGACTCGCTCGGAGCGGTATGCAAAAAACCAAGTCAACCCGTTACTTTTAACCGCACACTGCTTCTTGCCGTAAACATACATCACGCTGCAAATTTGGTGGGCCCAGGGGGACTCGAACCCTCAACCAAAGGATTATGCGTACCACTACAGTTTTCACTGCCCCTTTCGGGTTTGTGGTCTGGACTGTCTCTTGCCTTTACGGCCCGCCCGTACAGTCTCTACACCTTCCTCTCGCGAGGCTTGGCTCGGGATTACCACGCCTAAGCAGAGGCTTCCCCGAATTTGAGCGGTTCTACCAAGGGGCAGAGCTAACATTACCCCAGGGCAACCCATACGCTATCTACCATGCTCCTTGTGAGAGTTTAGGTATCAAGCCTTTAAGTCCTCTGCTCTAACCGATTGAGCTATAGGCCCGTGAAACGCATTTGAACGGTTGCTATTCCACCGCCAAGTCACCACCCTTTCGGGGGCCGGCTGATCATTTTAGTTCGCAGGGTTATCCGGCAATAACTTGCTACGTCCTTGCTGGGGGTCGACAGGCAGCAGTTTGTCGTGCCTGTACACCCAACTAGGATTTGGTGCGCCGAGGGGGACTCGAACCCCCATGCCGTTAGGCACAGCCACCTCAAGGCTGCGTGTCTACCAATTTCACCATCGGCGCGAAACATCAGGACACGACATTAATAAAATATCGTAACCTATTGATTTTTGGCGGGAAGCCGGGGATTCGAACCCCGGAGACGTCACCGTCTGCCTGATTTCAAGTCAGGTGCAATCGGCCACTCTGCCAACTTCCCGTAGGTATTACGTACAGCGAACATCCATCAAGAATTTGTACCGGCCCGGTTCGCCCCCGTTCGAGACAGAGACTACAAATTCTTCAAGGCTGCTCTCTGATTTGGCCATGTCTCCTGGCGGTTTTCACCGGCATTGACCGTCGGCCTTCAGCTAACAACTTGCCTCGTGAGCTTTGGCACACTCTCAAGGCCGTACCCTTTACCCCGGTTGCCAAACCAGAGCTACTACTATTGCCAGGCGCCGAGTGAGTTACCTGACAAACTGAGCATTCGCCCAATTCATGCTTGGCTACTCAAGCGGCCAAGACTTTGTTCTGCCTGATGGCTATTTCCGTCAGTTCAGGAAATATACCGTAACATTAACTAGCTTGCAACTCCTCAACTGCACTGAGTTTGCCGGAGATGCACAGGAGAAGCGAACTTTCGCGTCACCGGAAGATGGTCGGGGTTAGGGGACTCGAACTCCTGACATCCTGCTCCCAAAGCAGGCGCGCTACCAACTGCGCTAAACCCCGAAAAACAGCCTTTGATCACAACCTATATAGACGACGGCAGCGTGGTACCGCAATCGTCAAGCTGATCTCTCCAGCTGCCAGTCAAAGACTGTAAGGTTCTTAAACCCTAAATCACGCACAAGAGGAGCCAAACTATCTCTCCAGTTGGCACTGACACGAATCAAGTCAAAGCAGACCTCATCAGTTCTAGTCTGCCCTGCCCCCGTTTCATCTAACCGAGGTAAAATTCCCTGACCCATCAGCTTCTACGGAGTACAAGGGAATTACAGTCCACCCTTGCCACCTCCTCCACCGTCGTCGGCAAGGCTAAACGCCAAGGCGAAGACTTAGATCATCCTGGAGGGATTAAAGTGCCCTGCCGCAGAGCCAGGCTCTACTGCGACTTCTTGCGCTGCGAGGGTAAACCCTCGACTGGCTGCACATGGTGCCGAAGACAGAAATCGAATCTGCGACCTTCGCATTACGAATGCGCTGCTCTACCTACTGAGCTACTTCGGCGATTTGGCAGCGAGAGCGGGGTTCGAACCCGCGATACCCTTGTGAGGTATACTCCCTTAGCAGGGGAGCGCCTTCGACCACTCGGCCATCTCGCTAGTTTTAAAACATCAAATTGTATAAAGAGCGGTGTAACTAAAATCTGGCGGATAGTGAAGGCTTCGAACCTTCGTGCCCCGAAGGACACTCCCTTTCCAGGGGAGCCCGTTTAACCGCTCCGGCAACTATCCGAAAACTCAAAAAACAAAACCCGGAATCAAATTCCGGGTTCGTCAGAAGACATTATCCCGGAACGCAAGTCCGGGCGAAGGACATGCGTCAGTCAGCTGGTGAGCTGGGTGTCAGGCTGGTAAGCGATGATATACTGAACATGTTGTTTCCCTCGGTTTGTGAATCCATAGTAGGCCGTCTTTAAAGTCTAGTCAATACTCGATTAATCTTTTTTTTCAAAAACATGTGAAATCCCCAAAAATCAGGAGTTGCAGGCCTTTGAGAACCTGGCTTATCCTGCGGAAACTCGATTCCGGCAATTCATAGCTATTGTTTATTGGGCATTTGCCACGCCCCTACCAGACAGGTTCTGCTTATGTACATGCCTCACCCGTATAACAGCACTCCCCCGCTCCACCACATCACCGTGGACATCGAAGGGGTTAGCGTCCCTGTCTACCTCCTGCCTTCTGAGGAGCCTGTCGATGCCACCATGCTCAAATTCGCAAAGGCTGACCTTGTTGGCTTCTCCTTCATAGAGCCACTCGCAATTGCGCGTGACAAGGTGGCGGAGAACCACTATGACGAACACCGCAAGATCAACCCTGGGAACACCATCGACAAGTCAGCCTTCAAGCAGGCCCTCAAGCTCGTCAGTGCTACGCTGTGGATTGATGGGAGCTGGGCAATGACCTTTAGCCCAGATGCCTGTGCACTAGGGGCCAAGCACGTGTGCGCCAGCTTCCCAACCACACGCCCTGATTTCACATCCTTGGTGGCTTGAAGAGAGTAAAACCATGATGACGCCGGCAGCTGCCCTCGCCCTCGAACTCAATGAGCAAGTGAAATTCGGCAAAGAGACTATGACGGTGGTTGGCACCGTCGACATGGGAAGCCACCTCGAACCATTGCTCCTCTCAGAAACTGGCAAGAAGTGCCACGGCACCTTATTCATTGCACATCTGTTAAGTCGACCTGGCGATCCGGTGCATACCTCGTCTGATGCGTCCGATGATGAGGATGATCGCGACACCGCTGCTGAAAGCCCATCGAATGAGCTTGAGGGCTCAGAGCCTATTTCAAGGATAGATGACCAGCCTACTGTTGAAGCGTCCGTTCTGGATCTACCGGAAGAACGCCAGGCCGTGAGTACCGACACTGTGATCGGTAAATCTGAGATTTCAGATGATGAAGCCGAGCTTGTAAAAGCCTACCTGGCGAACGAAGATATCTGATCTTCGCTCGCCTTACCCTCAATGGCCGCCTTCAAGCGGCCATTTTTTGTAGCCAATGCTTCAGGCCGGTCAGTCGGCGCTCACTGCCAACGCGGCTTACCGCAACCTGCAGTGCTTTGATCGCCCCCACAAAGACCATGAATTTCTTGGCCCGTGTGGTGCCTGTGTACATGATGCTGCGGTACAGCATGTTGTAGTGCGACATCGAGCTAGGGATAATGACACAGGCATACTCCGAGCCCTGGCTTTTATGGATCGTCTGGGCGTAGTTCAACCGCAGCTGCTCAAGGTCGGCAAAGGCGTAATCGACCTTTTTCCCTTCGATCATCGCCGTCAGCTCGCGACGCTGAACGTTGACCGCGATCACCCGGCCAACTTCACCATTCATCACGCCCATCGCCTTGTTGTTCTCGATGTGCATGACCTTGTCACCCAGGCAGAACTCAACCTGAATGTCATCTTGCTTGAGCTTGATCCCGGTACCGAGATTCTTGCTGTTCAGCTTTTTCTGCAGACGGTTGTTGAGCTCATACAGCCCGACCTCCCCCATGCGCATTGGGGTGAGCACCTGAATGTCGTCGAAAGGATCAAAGCCGTACTTGGCGCTCAGCCGGTCGATCAGGCTGATGATCGTATTCGCTGTTTCCGCATCACTCTTGGTGTGCAGGAACCAAAAGTCACAGTCTTTATCTGCAGTTGACGTAGACGGCATGCGGCCAGCGTTCATCTCAGTAGCGTTTAAAGCAATCATGCTTGATTCGCTGGTACGGAACAGGTCAGTCAGGCGCTGGTACGGTACGACGCCAGAATCAAGAATGTCTTTGAGCACGCGACCTGGGCCAACAGACTCGAGCTGATCGACGTCGCCGACAATTACCAGGCGACTACCCGTAGCGACAGCCTGGATTAGCCAGTAGCAAAGCATGGTGTCAGTCATCGAAAACTCGTCAATGACGATTACGCTGAATGGCCACTGGTTCTCTTCGTTAAAGTCGAAACCACCCTCCGGATTGAAGCCGAGCGCCCTATGAATGGTTAACGCTTCCATGCCGGTAGACTGCTCGAGGCGCTTGGAAGCTTTTCCAGTCGGAGCACAGAGCAAGATGTCTGAATCCGACACCCCAAGGCCCATTTTGCAGCACTCAAGGTAGACTTTCATGATCGTGGTCTTGCCGGTGCCAGGCCCTCCCGTGATTACGCTGAGGGGGTGGCAGAGCGCAAGCTTGACCGCTTTGCGCTGATTAGCAGACAGTTTTTTGCCAACTCGAGCTTCGGCTTCGGAGACCAGTTCGTCCAAAGCCTCCTGATCCACCTCGGCAGTAATACGAGGGCCCATCAGTCGCATGACGTGCTTCGCAATCCCCTGCTCTGCCTCAAAAAGGTCAATCGGGAAGATGTACGGAGTGTCTTCGACCTCGAACCTTACCGCGTGCTGCTCTGAGATGAGGCGTGCGATACCAGCTTGGATCTTGTCAGGCTCGACGACCCCATTGGGTTTAAGAAGGTCGGCGGTGGCACTGACCAGGGTGGCTTCAGGAACGCCGGTGCTACCGGTTTTGTTCACAACGCCCTTAAGCGAGTGCGCCAGTCCAGCGAGGATCCGATCCTTGTTGTCCGGATCGATCTTCATCTGTCGACCAATACTGTCGGCGACACCGAACCCGATCCCGGAAATGTCCGTGCAAAGCCTGTAGGGGTTTTCCTTGATCCTGGCTACCGCGTTCACGGTATAGGTGTCATGGATTTTCTTGATCAGGTATTGGCCGAGACCAAAGCTGCTCAAGAACAACAGAATGCTGCGATACCCAAGCTGCTCACGAAGCCCGTCTTGCAGGTTCTTGATCCTTGCAGCGCCGAAGCCTTTGACCTTCTTCAGCTTCTCCGGCTCATTCTCGATGATGTACAGGAGGTCTTTACCAAAAGCATCCACCAGGGCTTTGGCCAGGACAGTGCTGATCCCCTTGATCCGGCCTGATGACAGGTAGACCAGAATGGCTGTCTCAGAAGACGGAATTTGAGGAAGGATGGTTTTGGCTTTGAATTGACGACGGCCATTGTAATCCTGCCAAGCGCCAGTGCACTGAACGACATCTCCCTCATACAGATCTTGGTCATTGCCAGCAACGATGTTCACTGTCTCGCCGTCTCGCAACGCGAAGATGATGAAACCATTGTCGTTACGGAGCTTTACTCCATCGATGATACCGGTGAGCTGCTCCACACTGGCGACCTTGTCAAAAAGTGATTCCCAAGCATATCAATTTACTAGCTAAATTGCCAACCCGAGTCAGGCCTTCCACAGCTCAACCACGCCCTATCCAGCTAGAATTTGATGCCATATTGCCACACGCATATATGAATTATTTGTACTTAAAGCATAAAACCCATAAAAATGAATGAAATTTTCATTTATTTGAGCACAGCTGCACATAAATTAGTTGTGGAAGTTAATCTCTTTATTATAATGCTCGCATAAAATCAACACATAGGCTTCATTAGAAAAATGGCCGCTCCCAGCTATGCTCACCCTTCTCACCTGAAATCGGTCAAGACTGGAGAAATTTCCGGACTTGAGGGTTTGCTGCCGGCTCGTTTAAGAGAGTCTAAGCCACACCTGAAGTTGGTAGCAGATGCCGGACAGATCCTGCATGAGCGTCGTGCTCAAACAGTGCCTGAAACTGTCAGCAAAGCGGCTGTTGTTATCCCTCCTACTCCACAGAAGCCTGCTTCTGCTGCTACTCGACCTACAGAAAGAGTTGCAAGCCGGCCTCTGTCGGACAAGGTGTATGCCTATCACAGTGTTGGCGAAGCCCTATTCACGAAAGACCACAATCCTTTCGATGAGTCAGACGATATTGTGTTCGAGTACTATGTCGAGTCACGTTTTTACGACACCCCGGATGATGCAATGGCTGCCCTGCGCCTTATGGTAAGTAGCACCAATGCCAATTTTGCGTGCCAGATCGAAATTGTCTCCAGGCAGTTCAATATCGAAAAGTTCAAGTACCGCAGGTACGCGTTCAAAGCTCGTATCGGTCTGTACCTGAACACGCAATGGCGTGCCGACCGCGCCTCGTGTGATCGCAAGCTGCAGGAGATCATGAGCACAACGGTGCCCAAGGTTCAGGCCCGCCTCGAGCGCCAACTGTCTATCCAGTCTGCTGCCCGTGAGCTCGATTTGACGCCCAAAAAAGAGCTCTCGCAGGCCCAACTCACCATGATGAGCCTGGCTGCCTTTGGCACCCTCTGCGTCAGCTTCTACGGAGTTATGACCGGCTGGTTAGCTTAAGACCAGCCGCATCATGATGCGTACAAGCGATGGGGCTCTAAGTGCCCTGCGCATTTGTCGCTACAAGGGCTTCAAGCGCTTTTTCGAGCTCTAGCCGTGTATGCGTATGCTTCGCTCTGGCCTTGAACTCATCGCCCGTCATCTCGACAATCTCCCCTCCTCTGAATCCCTCAGCCAGGAAAAAGTCTCGCACGCGCTTAACCTCTTCGACCGGGTTGCCATAGTCTTGCTGTTCGTTGGTTAACCAGCCAAACAAGTCTGCATCGCCGGTTGTCCAATCTTCTGCAAACATGATCTCCAGGTCATCCAGCAACTCCTCGAGGCGATTGTTGAAGTCACGATCTTCATGACGAATCCTTTTCGCCAGGCGGATATCAGGCGTAACGTCGAACTTCATCACAAAGCTACGGACTCGGCCTGAATCACCGTAGACGAAGTGAAAACTGATGAGTGCATCCATTGGAAGTAATCTCTGGAAAAAATGTACTCAATAAAAAAGCACCCGTTGAGGTGCTTTTTCGTTTCCTGAAAGCCCGCCGAAACGGGAAGTCAGATTACTGCAGGAGCTTCAGGACGCTCTGAGTCGACTGGTTGGCCTGGCTCAGCACGCTGGTGCCGGCCTGCTGCAGGATCTGGGCGCGGGTCATGTTGGCCACTTCCACAGCGTAGTCGGCGTCTTCGATACGCGACTTGGCGGCGGACAGGTTGGTGGAGCTGGTCTGCAGATTGCTAACGACCGAGTCGAAGCGGTTCAGCGTGGCACCCAGGGTCGAACGGGCGGTGTCGATGGTCTTCAGCGCGGCGTCGACCGAGTCGATGGTGGCGTTGGCGGTGGTGGTGTCGGTCACGGCCAGAGCAGCAATGTCCAGACCGCTTGCGGCGGAGGTGACGTCGACAGTGGCAACGCTGATTTTGTCGTTGGCAGTGGTGTTGCCGCCAACTTGGATGCTGAGGCTGGCAGCGCCGGTACCGTCGAGCAACTTGGTGCCGTTGAAAGTGGTAGAACCGGCGATCCTGTCAATTTCCTTAACTCGTTCCTGGATCTCGGTATTTATCGATGTGCGGTCGTCGGCGGTGTTGGTGTCCGAGGAAGCCTGTACAGCCAGCTCACGAATACGCTGCAGGTTATCGTTGATACGGCTCAGGCCGCCTTCCATGGTCTGTACCATGGAAACGCCGTCGTTGGCGTTACGCTCGGCTTGCGCCATGCCTTTGACCTGGGCGGTCATGCGGTTGGCGATAGCCTGGCCAGCGGCGTCGTCCTTCGACGAGTTGATGCGCATGCCGGAGCTCAGACGCTCCATAGCGGTGTTCAGGCTGTTGGCGGAGCTGTTCAGGTTCTTCTGAGCAACCAGCGAGCTCATGTTGGTGTTGATAACTGCCATGGAAATCACTCTCTTTTTTGAATCGGCTTAATTGCCTGATACCTACTAATCGGACTGTTCGAATCAAACCTTTAGTCAATTTATGAAAAAAGTTTGATTTTTTTTGAGGCATAAAAAACGCCCTGTAAACAGGGCGTTTTTTCAAACTCAAGATGTCAATTTAATATATTAAGCTGACACCTGGCGCCATTACTGGAGCAGTTTCAGGACGCTTTGAGTCGACTGGTTGGCCTGGCTCAGAACGCTGGTACCGGCCTGCTGCAGGATCTGGGCGCGGGTCATGTTGGCCACTTCCACAGCGTAGTCAGCGTCTTCGATACGCGACTTGGCAGCGGACAGGTTGGTGGAGCTGGTTTGCAGGTTGCTGACAACCGAGTCGAAGCGGTTCAGCGTCGCACCCAGGGTCGAACGAGCGGTGTCGACGGACTTCAGCGCGGTGTCAACCAGGCCGATGGCGGTGTTGGCGTTGGCGTTGGTATCAACCAGAACAGCGGCAGCGGTGGTACCCAGGGTCGCGCTGGTGGCGTTGACGGTGGCCACTGCGATCTTGTCGTTGGCAGTAGTGTTGCCACCGACCTGGATGTTCAGGGTGCTGACAGCGTTCAGCAGGTTCGTACCGTTGAAGGTAGTCGAGCCAGCGATCCTGTCAATTTCCTTGATACGTTCGTCAATTTCTGTCTTTATCGATGTGCGGTCGTCGGCGGTGTTGGTATCCGAAGCGCCCTGCACTGCCAGCTCACGAATACGCTGCAGGTTATCGTTGATACGGCTCAGGCCGCCTTCCATGGTCTGTACCATGGAAACGCC
>Ga0213822_1001247_pt1 | contig 15093 bp, 20 predicted proteins | sample MC6MC0908MG_FD_179872 | JGI IMG/M metagenome (GOLD analysis project Ga0213822, IMG submission 179872) | Enriched soil aggregate microbial communities from Iowa State University, Ames, United States - MC6-MC0908-MG | ecosystem: Environmental > Terrestrial > Soil > Unclassified | place: USA: Iowa...
CAATAATGGCCGTCACAGTCTCCCTACTGCGCGTCCTCTACGACGCGAAAGAAACCAGTAAGCGCCGGATCATTTTCGAGTCGCTGATCTGTGGGTCGCTTAGCCTGGTTGCATCCAGCCTGATCGAGTGGATGAGCTGGCCGCCCAGCCTATCGGTAGCCGCGGGCGGCACGATTGGCTTCCTCGGCGTGACGGCCATTCGTGAGCTGGTCACCCGCTTCCTGGGTAGAAAGGTGGACGCCGCATGAAAGCCATCGCCGCCGCACTGCTCATCAGCCTGGTTGCCCTGCTGCTCGTTGGTATTCAGCAATATCGCGTCGTCGCCCTGCGCGGTGAGGTGGCATTCGAAGCCAGCGAAAAGAAGAAGGCCGTCGACGCCAACGCCGAAAGCCAGGCCACCATCACCACCCTGCGGGCCGAAGCCCAGCGCAACGCCGACTACCTCAAGGACCTCAACAAGCGCCTGGAGGCCAGCAAGGCGAAGGCGCGGAAGGCGGAGAAGAACTTTGAAGACCTCAAACGCAACAGCAAGCCTGTTCGTGACTGGGCTGCTCAGCCTCTTCCTGACGGCCTGCGCGGCAAAGCCTCAGCCGGTGACGGTAAAGACAACGGCGGTAAGGCTCGAACCCCCTGAGATGGTCCCCTGCGAGCGGGTGGACGATGACGAAGACCTGCGCTTGAACGGCGACCTGTGGGCGCTGAAGGATCGGGCCATCAACCTGCTCGACACCTGCGCTGACCAGGTCGATGCGCAGATCCAGCGCAGCAAGAGCAAGTAGGCGCGCCACAAAATCGAGGTGCACAGTTTCGTGGCGCTGAAAAGTCGGCGCCGCAGGTGGTCGCGGCGCCGATAGTGTTACTTGACCTTCAATGCTTCCTGAATCTGATCGGCATAAGAGCTAAGGCGCTCAAATTCCTTTTCGAGGAGCGTGAGGTGCGTACCGCTTTGCGATGCCTTGAGTCCGATTACCTCAAGTGCCGCAGCCACTGCATAAGCGCGCTTATCCTCATCAGTATGTCCGTGTACCGAAGATGCGTTTGCAACCAATTCACCGATAGTCATGCCGATTACCTCTGTTGATTGGATCTGCATCAATACCGGCATCGCGCCATCATTTCAAGACGAAGGTGCTCCATGAGTAGACCGATGCCGCCGGCCGACCTGCTCGACTCTGTCTCCCTCACGCTGCGCCCAGCGCCCGAAGTATGGGAGTGGATCCAGCAAGAAATCCTCGCCACCACGGGCAGCATCCACAACGAAGAGCACGCTCACCTCATCGACGCCAATGTCGGCGTGTTGTGGGCATCCTCAGCCTTCATCAAGAAGGGTCGCAGTGTTCTGGGGCAGGCCGAGCAACTGATGATTCGCGCAGGTGGATGGCAGAAGGCTCGGCAAGAGCAGCAGATCCGCGACTGGTTCGGGGAAGAGCCCGACTTTCTCATCACTCTGGCTGGCGACTACTGCGCCCAGTGCACCGAGGCCGAGTTCTGCGCCCTGGTCGAGCATGAGCTGTACCACATCGGCCACAAGCTCGATAAGTACGGCGCCCCAGCGTTCGGCGATGACGGCATGCCCAAGCTTGAGATGCGCGGCCATGACGTTGAAGAGTTCGTCGGGGTGGTTCGCCGGTATGGGCCAAGCCACGATGTACAGCAGCTGATCGACGCTGCAAGCCGGCCGCCTGAGGTGGCCAAGATCAACATTTCGAGGGCCTGCGGAACCTGCCTACTCAAGTCGGCCTGATTTTTGACAGGTTTTGACGGATGACAACCCATGGCAGCACTACGAAGCGAGGTCAAAGCCTTCATTGTTCAGGCTCTGGCCTGCTTCGATACACCGTCCCAGGTGGTGGAGGCTGTCAAAAAAGAATTCAGCGTCGATGTCAGTCGGCAGCAGTGCGAATCGCACGATCCCACGAAGTTCGCTGGGCGCGGCCTGGCGAAGCGCTGGGTGGATATGTTTCACGCTTGCCGGGAGCGCTTCACCACCGAGACTGCCGATATCCCAATCGCGCATCGAGCCTACCGCCTCCGCACACTGGGTCGCATGGCTGAGAAGGCGGAGAGCATGAAGAACCTTGCCCTGACCGCCCAGTTGCTTGAGCAGGCGGCCAAGGAGGTCGGCGATGTGTACGTGAACCGGCAGACGAAGGTGGATAGCCCGCTCGACAATGCGGTACCCACCTCGGTGCAGGTCACTGTGATGGATGCGAGGAAGCGCGATGCCGACGCTTAACTGCCCGCAGGCCACCTTCATCAACATGCCCCACAAGTTCCGCGGTTTCGTCGCTGGGTTCGGCTCGGGCAAGACCTGGGTAGGCTGCGCCGGCATCTGCAAGCACGTTTGGGAATGGCCCAGGATCAACTCCGGCTACTTCGCCCCGACGTACCCGCAGATCCGCGATATCTTCTTTCCGACCATCGAGGAGGTCGCCTTCGACTGGGGCCTGAAGGTCAAGACGAAGGAGAGCGACAAGGAGGTCGAGTTCTACAGCGGTGGCCAGTACCGCAGCACGACCATCTGCCGCTCGATGGAGAAGCCACAGACCATCGTGGGCTTCAAGATCGGGCACGCCCTGGTCGATGAGCTGGACGTGCTGCCCAAGCTCAAGGCAGAGCACGCCTGGCGAAAGATCATCGCCCGTATGCGCTACAACGTGGACGGGCTCAAGAACGGTGTAGACGTCACCACGACCCCAGAAGGGTTCAAGTTCGTCTATCAGCAGTTCGTGAAGCAGCTGCGCGAGAAGCCGGCGCTGAACGACATGTATGGCCTGGTGCAGGCGAGCACGTTCGACAACGAGCTGAATCTGCCGCCGGACTACATCCCATCGCTGATGGACTCATACCCTGAGCAGTTGATCATGGCCTACCTAAATGGCCAGTTCGTCAACCTGACGTCCGGGACGATCTACACCGCCTACGACCGCAAGCTCAACGGCAGCCAGGAGACTATCCAGCCTGGCGAGGCCCTGTTCATTGGCATGGACTTCAACGTCGGCAAGATGTCGGCCATCGTCCATGTGAAGCGCCTGGGCCTGCCGCACGCAGTGGACGAGATCATCAACGGCTACGACACGCCCGACATGATCCGCCAGATCAAGGAGCGCTACTGGCTGTATGCCGATGGCGATTTCCGCAATACGCGGCAGATCCGGGTCTACCCCGACGCCTCGGGCGGCTCCCGCAAGTCGGTGAAGGCCAGCGAGACCGACATCTCCCTGCTGAAGCAGGCGGGGTTCATGGTCTCGGCACCAGGTGCCAACCCACCCGTGAAAGATCGCATCAACTCCATGAACGCCATGTTCTGCAACGCCGCCGGCCAGCGCCGGTACCGGATCAACGCCGACAAGTGCCCGACCTACGCCGATGACCTCGAGCAGCAGATCTGGGACCCGAACGGCGAGCCGGACAAGAAGCAGGGCAACGACCACCGGCCAGACGCTGGCGGCTACTTCATCCACAAAGAGTACCCAATCAACAAGTACTCACTTGCAGGTGTTTCCTAATGGGCGTGATCCGATACCTCGGCGACAAGCTGGTGAACCTGGTGGCGAACCTGGGCACCGACCGCGACAAGGCATCGGGGTCCGTGTATGCGCCTGTGGTGATGTCCGACATTGAGCTGAGCAACGCCTATCGTGGGGCTTGGCTGCCGCGCAAGATCGTCGATATCCCCCCGCTGGACGCCACTCGCCGCTGGAGGGGCTGGCAGGCTACCAAGGAGCAGATCGAGAAGATCGAGGCCGAGGAGAAGCGCCTGGACCTGCGCCGAAAGGTGAAGCAGGCGATGACGCGGGGCAGGTTGTTCGGCGGTGCGGCGTTGTTCATCGGCACTGGCGAGCGCGACGCATCGCAACCGCTGACTGCCGACCGTATCCAGGCCGGCGGGATCAAGTACCTGACGGTGATGAACCGTCGGCAGTTGTCGCCTACCGAGTTGGAGCAGGACCCGCAGTCGCCGCTGTTCGGCAAGCCCAAGGCCTACCGACTGGCAGGAAGCGCGATCGACATTCACCCGTCGCGCCTGGTGATCTTCATCGGCGCCGAGCATCCCGACCCTGAGCTAGCCATGGGCAATGAGTTCGGCTGGGGGGATTCGGTGCTGCAGGCCGTGTTCGAAGCGATCAAGCAGTCGGACGCGACCATGGCCAACACCGCCAGCCTCGTGTTCGAAGCCAAGGTCGACGTTATCAAGATCCCTGACTTCATGCAGCAGCTGCAGGACCCAGGGTTTGAGAAGCGCGTGCTGGAGCGTATCCGGCTTGCAGCTACGGCCAAGGGCATCAACGGTGCACTGCTTCTCGACAAGGAAGAAGAGTACGAGACCAAGACGGCCAGCTTTGGCGGGCTGCCTGACATCATCGACCGCTTCCTGCAGGCAGTTTCTGGCGCTGCAGACATCCCGGCCACGCGCCTGCTTGGCCAGGCCCCGTCAGGGATGAACGCCACAGGCGATTCCGACTTACGCAACTACTACGACCGCATCCAGGCCATTCAAGAACTTGAGATGTGCCCGGCCATGCAGTTGCTCGACGACTGCCTGATTCGCTCCGCCCTGGGGAGTCGGCCTGCCGAGATCCACTACATCTGGAACCCGCTGTGGCAGCCGACGGCGACCGAGCGCTCCGAGATCAACAAGCGGACCGCCGAAACAGTGCAGATCCTCGCTAATACCAAGCTGTGGAACGAGGACGCGCTGAGCAAGGCTGCCACCACCATGCTGGTCGAGCAAAGCGTTCTGCCCGGTCTGGAGGCTGCGCTGGATGAGTTCGGCCGAGGTTTGCCCGAGGAAGAAGAGGGCGACGATGCCCCGCCGGCCAACGACCCCGCGAACATCGAGCCCTGAGGTAAACCATGCACATCACCGACACAGTCAGCCTGGGTGACACCAAGCTGAGCGATTCCGGCTACCTGGAAGCTTTCGCGCTCACCGCGCGCACCGGCATTCAGCAGTACCTTGGTGTCGAGGTAGGCCGGCCCGACCTCAAGGTCGTGAATGTCTACCGCGACGAGAAGGAGGTCTTCTCCAAGCGCTCGCTGGAGTCGTTTTCCAAGATCCCGATGACCAACGACCACCCGGCCCAGCCTGTGACTGCCTCCAACTGGAAGCAGGTTGCGGTTGGCACCACCGGTGACGAGGTCCTGCGCGACGGCGAGTACCTGAAGATCGGCCTTAAGATCACCGACGGCGACGCCGTCAGCGCGGTACAGGCCGGCAAGCGCGAGCTCAGCGTGGGCTACAGCTGCGAACTGGTCTGGGAGGACGGGATCGCCCCTGACGGCACCAAGTACCAGGCCAAGCAAACCAACATCATCGCCGACCACATCGCCATCGTTCAGCGCGGACGCGCCGGCAGCCGGGCAAGCATCGGCGACTCCTGGCCACAACACACCCCACCCCCAGAGGAAAAACCCATGACCCTGAAGACGGTTACCGTCGACGGCATCCCGGTTGAAGTAACCGACCAGGGCGCCGTTGTCATCGCCACCCTGCAAGGCCGCCTGGCCGACGCTGCTACCAAGCTGGGCACTGCCGAGGCTGCACATGCAACTGCCATTGCCGCCAAGGACGCCGACCTGGCCAAGAAGGACGCCGAGATCGACGGCCTCAAGGCCAAACAGATCACCGACGCCCAGCTCGACGAGCGCGTGAAGGCGCGCGGCGATCTGATCGCCAAGGCCAAATCCATCGCCGATGCCGACTACACCGGCAAGAGCGACGCCGAGATCCGTAAGTCCGTAGTCGTCAGCAAGATCGGCGACGCCGCCATCGCCGGCAAGAGCGAGGCTTACATCGACGCCCGCTTCGACATGCTGGTCGAGGATGCTGCCACCGATCCGGTGCGTCAGCACTTCCAGAACAAGGACCACAAGCCGCAGAACGTGCATGACAACGGCCAGGACGCCTACGAACAACGCCTGCAAGACGCCTGGAAAGGGGGTGCCAAGTAATGGCCGTTCAAGATACTTACTCCGAAAGCATTCGTCCGGCGGTACCCGGCCAACTGGTCGACATGTCGCCCAAGACCCTGATCTCTCGCACCGTCGAAGACGCCAACGGCATCGGTTTCGGTCTTCCGGCATTCCAGGGCGTTCAAGACAAGGGCATCAAAAACACCGGCACCGCGGCCCAGTTCGTCGGTATCACCGTTCGCGAGCGCTCCCTGCAGGCTGAGGCCAATGGCTTCAAGCAGTACGACTCGGCCCGCCTGATCACCGAAGGCCCAGTGTGGGTGACTGCGCCGGCCGCGGTAGCCGCTGGCTCGCCCGTCACCCTGGGCGGCGTGCTGATCCCCGGCGCGCGCTACGACACCAGCACCACCGCCGCCAACCAGGTCGCTCAGGTCCGCCTCGGCGTTGTGCCTGCACCTTCCGCCTAATCGGCCCATGGCATAGGAGCCAACCATGACTTACAAACTGCTCGACGCCCAGGCCGCTCTGGGCTTCGTGATCTCGCAGACCTCGCACATCGAGCGCCAGGTCAACGAGACCGTTTACCCGGAGATCCAGTACCCATCGCTGGTCCCGGTCGACACCAGCGCCCACCCGTGGGCCAAGACCGTCACCTACTACTCCTCGGACAAGTACGGTAAGGCCGACTGGATCAACGGCAATGCCGATGACATCCCGATGGCCGGCACCGACATGGCCAAGCACGAGACCGCCATCCACATGGCGGGTATCGGCTACGGCTTTGGCCTGGAAGAGGTCAGCCAGGCGCAGATGCTCGGCATCAACCTGCAGGCAAGCGACGCAGAAGCTGCGCGCCGCGCCTACGAGGAGATGGTCGACCAAGTCGCACTTTACGGCGACGCCCGCAAAGGCTTCGTAGGGCTGACCAACGCCCCGACCGTCACTGCCGCTGCAGCGACCACTGGTGATTGGGACACCGCCACCCCCGGTCAGATCCTGGCCGACGTGAACAAGGCGCTGGCCGGCCAGTACGCCGGAACCCTTTACACCGGCCTGGCTGACACCCTGCTGATGCCGTACAGCGCCTTCCTGCACGTCAGCACCACGCCGCTGAATGACAACGGCACCGACACCATCCTGTCGTGGCTCCTCACCAAGAACGTGTACACCGCGCAGACCGGTCGACCGCTGGTGATCCGCGCCATGCGCCGCCTGGACACCGCCGGTGCTGGCGGCACTGCACGCATGGTCGCCTACCGCCGTGACCCGAACGTGGTGAAGATCCACATCCCGATGCCGCACCGCTTCCTGCCGGCGTACATCGCAGGCCCGCTGCGCACCGAGATCCCTGGGATCTTCCGACTGGGGGGCGTCGACGTTCGCCGTCCGAAAGAAATGCTGTACGTCGACGGCCTGTAAGGAGGGCGAGACATGGCACAGTTAACCAACAACAGCGACCGCACCCCGATCGGCCTGCCCAACGGCGTGCTGGTCGCGCCCAAGCAGACCGTCGAGGTCGAAGACTGGGGCAAGATGAAGGGCCACAAGGTCCTGGTCCACTACCTCAAGCACGGCATTCTTTCGGTCGGCGGCGAGGCGTCGAAAGCGCCAAGCGGCGATGTCGACAAGGATGAGCTCATTGCGAAGCTGAAAGCGCTGGGCATCGATGCCGGCAAGAACTCTGGCATCGAGAGCCTGCAGAAGCGCCTGACTGAAGCCGAGGCCAAGGCCAAGGAAGAGGCAATCGCCAAGCTCGCCGAGAAGGGCATCCAGGTCGGCGACGACGTCACCCTGGAAGAGCTGCAGGCCGAGCTGGCCAAGCACGAGTAACAACCCCGGGCGTTCCGGCAAATCCGGCGCCCATCAATTCGAGATATCACGATGCCTGACTTCTACGGCACATTGGCCGGAGCTGATGCGTACCTGGCTGCCCGAGGCAATACCGTTTGGGCCGCAGCCACCGACGAGGACAAGCAGGCCGCCCTGGTGCGGGCATCGGGGTACGTGGACGGCATGGTCGGCCAGCAGGCGAGCAACGCTACTGCTGGCTGCGTGTATGTCTTCCCCGGCCAGAGGGCCGGAGGGTATAGCCAAACCCTGCAATGGCCGCGCACCGGCGCCGTGGATCGCATGGGCGACCAGGTGCCGGAGGATGTCGTCCCGGCAGCCATCGAGCAGGCCACCTACGAGGCCGCTGCGCGTGAACAGGCCGCCCCCGGCAGCTTGAATCCCGATTTCGTGCCATCCCAGGTGGTGCAGCGCGAGAAGGTCGGCCCGCTGGAGCAGGAGTTCGCCGTGGCCAAGAACGGAAACCCCAGCATCCGGCCGGTGATCGGCGTGATCGACTCGCTGCTGTATCCGCTGCTGATCGTGCGCTGCCCGGCGCCGGCGGTGTACGTCGTATGACGGCCGGCGAGATATTGCGGGCTATCGAGGCGCTGGAGCCTGGCATGCAGCGGGCCTACCTCGAATCGATCCGCGCCTCTGTTGATGCAGTGGTGATCGCGGAGGTCGAGCGGCTCATTGCTGAGGGCGACGAGCAGGGCCTGGTTGCGCTGCTGAGCTTGGGAGCCCTGGCTGCCTTTGCTGAGGCAATGCGCGGCGCCTTCCTTGCCGGCGGCCGCTTTGAGATGGTCGCGATCGTCATTCCCGCGCCGCTGCGCCGGGAGATCGGCCGGAAAGAGTTCGACCCATCCAGCCAGCTGGCTCAAGCCAGGGTCGCGCAACAGGTCGAGCAAGTACGCCAGGTATCCGCCGACGGCGTACGGGATGCCATCCGGGCGGTTATGGGCAGCCGGCGCACGATTGCCGGGCCGCAGCGCACTGCTCGGCAAGCTGCACTGGACCTGATAGGCCGTACAAGCCCCCAGACCGGCCGGCGCACCGGTGGTGTGCTGGGCCTGCCGGGAAACATGGCGCAGTACGTGGTCAATGCCAGACAGCAGCTGCTGAGCGGCGACCCGGAGCAAATGCGCAAGTACTTCGCTCGTACCCGCCGCGATCGCCGTTTCGACGGAATCGTCAGACGCGCGCTGGAGGCTGGAAAGCCAGTTGCCACTGCCGACGTCGAGAAGATCGCCGGGCGCTACTCCGAGCGCCTGCTGAAGACTCACATCGAGATGCTGACCAAGACCGCCGCTGCCGAGTCTTTCAATGCTGGCCGCGACCAGGCATGGGAACAGCTCGTTGCCCAGGGCCTGGACCGCTCAAAGATCGAGAAGGAATGGCGTGACCGAGCCGATGAGAAGGTGCGCAACAGTCACCGGCACATGCGCGGCGAGACCGTGATCCTTGGGCAGGCATTCCGCACCAACAGCGGGGCATTGCTTCGCTACCCGGGCGACTCAGCCCTGGGAGCCGGCTACGACGAGATCGCCAACTGCCGGTGCTGGATCGTTTACCACCTGAGGACCTGACCCATGGCTGACATCTACGACCGCAGCCGGGCGCTAGCGGTGCGCATGCTTGCGCCCAGGGATAGAGGCGGGAAGGGTGCCGAGATGACTCTGCTGCGCCGTCAGCAGGGCGCATACGACCCTGTCGCAGGCGGATCACAGACCGTCATCGTGAACCACCTTGGCTCGGCCTTCCGTGACACCTACGACCAGAAGGACATCGACGGTACCCGCATCAAACAGGGCGACGTCAAGCTGCTGGTGTCGCCGGAGAAGCTCGACGGCACAGTCTTGCCGACGCCGACCACTCAGGACCAGATGATCTTCAACGGGAAGACATACACCCTGGTCGCGGTCGAGCCATGGAACTATGCGGGTCTGGCCGTAGGCTTCGAAGTGCAAGCGAGGGGGTAGCATGGCCAGCCACATGACATCCCGCTTCGGCGGCCTCAACGGCTCGTTCGCCCAGCAGCTGCAGCAGTTCCGCGACGAAACGCTGGAGACCATGGACGAGGTATTCCGCCGGGTCATGATCGAGATCGGCACGACCGTCATCCGATTGTCGCCGGTGGACACGGGGCGATTCCGTGGCAACTGGCAGTTCACCGTGGACGCGCCGGCCAGTGCCAGCCTCGACAACCTCGACCCGGACGGGCACGAGTCCATCGCCCAGTTGGTAGCCGACGTGCAGCACCTGAGCTATGGGCAAACTGCCTACCTGGTCAATAACCTGATCTATGCCATCCCGCTGGAGTACGGCCACAGCGGCCAGGCCCCGGCGGGCATGGTGCGCATCACCCTGGCCGGCTTCCAACAAATGGTCGAGCAGGCCGTACGAGAGGTCACAGCATGAGCCACGCACGCGCCCGCCAGGCTATCGAGATCAAGCTGGCGGCCTGGGCCATGGCCTACCCGATCAAGGTGGCGAACTTCGAGCAGGTCTTCGAGCCCACTGCCGGCGAGACCTACCTGAGGGCCTTCCTGCTACCTGGGCCGACAACCTGTCGCTACCTGGGCGGCGATGCATACGAGTACGCCGGCGTGTACCAGGTGAGCATCATCTGCCCATCAGGGGAGCCTCTTGGCACCTCCGAAGCACTGATCGCCGCGCTATCAACCCTGTTCCCGGTCGACTCTGAGCTGAGCCGGAGCGGTTTCGAGGGATTGATTGTCGAGCCGGTGGAGCAGGGGCCAACCATTCCAGAGCCGACGACCTACACGGTCCCGGCCAGCATCAGCTACCGCGGCGTCGCGGACCAATCGCCCGCTGGGGCATAACAAACCGCCGCCCGGCGGGCTTTCAAGAGGAACCACACCATGGCCGCACGCTTTCCGCTGCCGAACGGCGCTATCGTTGAGATCGCCGCGACCCTGGGGGCCGCCGTCCCCTTCACCGCAATCACCAATGCCGCGCCACCAGTGCTGAGCGCTGTCGGTCACAGCCTGACGGCACAAGACGTGGTACTGATCGACTCCGGCTGGGCCAAGCTCACCGACCGCGCGGCACGTGTAGTGAACCCGCTGACCGATAGCTTCGGCCTGGGCAGCATCAGCACCTCGAATGCCGAGATCTACACCCCGGGGGCGGGCCTGGGCTCCGTGATCCCTGTGACCGACTGGGTGCAGATCTCCAAGGTCACCGGCTTCACCCCTTCAGGTGGTGAGCAACAGTTCGCGACCATCGGCTACCTCGAAGACGACGACGACCGCCAGTACCCGACCAACCGCAACCCGCTGAGCCTGGCCATCGTGGTAGAGGATCAGCCGACTGCTGCCTACGTCGGCGTTGTTGAGGAATTCGACGAGTCCAAGGAGCTGACCGTGGTGCGCCTGAAGCTGCGCAACGGCGACCAGATCCTCTACCCAGGCTACGTAAGCATCACCACCACTCCCACCATGGAGCGGAACAACATCATGACCCGCACCATCAGTGTCGGCCTGTCCGGCCGCCCGCTGCGTTACCTGGCCGCCTAAGGAACCACCATGCCGAAGATCAAGATCGCGCAGAGCCCGACGTTCACCGCCGAGGTGAAGATCCCGCGCGTCGGTGGCGACCCGGTGCCAGTGGAATTCACGTTCCGCTACATGGACCGGACTGCTCTGGCCAAGCTCTACGACAGCTGGAACCAAGCGGCCGAGGCCAACGCCGAAAAGGCCAAGGCGGAGGGGTCAAGCCTCGAGCAGTTCACTGCGGGGCAGCTCCAACTGCAGGCCGAGCAGATCAAGGCGGTTACCGTTGGCTGGGGCTTCGATGACAAGTTCAGCGACGCGGCCATCCTTGACCTGGTAACGACCTGCGTTGGCGCGCCTCAGGCAGTACTGGACGCCTACCAGGAAGCCTACAACCCGGCCCGCCTGGGAAACTGAAGGCGGCGGCGCGGGCCTTATATGAGCAAGGCCCGTCCGCCGAGCAGCTGGCATTCCTCGGCCTCACGCTGGACGATATCGAGGTCGAGGATGTGGAGGTCTGGCCGGATGCATGGCCCGCTTTCTGCCTATTCGAAGCGCTGGGCACTCAGTGGCGTCTTGGCCCGGGCGGGCCGTCTGGCCTGGACTACGCCGCCATTCCAAGCACGGCCAAAATGATCGGCCTGAAGCGTCGCGAGTTGTCCGAAGCATTTCATGACCTGCGAGCCATGGAGAGTGAGGCGCTCGCGGTGATGGCTGATTCAGCAGGGTGATCCCAAGACTGGATCTAGCCGTGATAGATTCCCCGATTTGAAGCGGAGGGATCTGTAATGCATAAATTTGGCGCAGCAGTATTGTTCGGGTTCGCAAGCCAGGCTGCATTAGCGGCCGGTAATGTTACCTACCTGTCTTGCCCTCACTTTGATCCTAGGGCCGACGATCTGCTCGTGATCATCGACCAACCAAACGGGACTGCTTCCCTGCAGAGCCAGAAAAGCGGCTCAGGACTGAATTTCACCTCTCGCGCTTCGTTTGGCCCTAACGAGATCACATGGCGCAGCGACTCCATGGATCTGCCCCAAAAGTTTTCGGTGGATCGTGGGACTCTAGTGTTTAAGCGAGAAACCACTAGTCGTTTGACTAACGAGATTTACACCGACAAGTCGGACTGTAGTGTGGTGAAGGCTTCACGCGAAAACAAAATCTGAAAGACTCGAAACACAAAGCCGCCTCCGGGCGGTTTTTTATTGCCCGGAGAAAGCTATGACGACAATTGCAGGCCTCGGCATCCGTGTCGACTCCGGAGACGCTGTAGAGGCAGCAGGCAACCTGGAGCAGCTGGTTGATGCTGGTAGCAAGGCGGAGGTGTCTGCCGGGAAGACCGGTCGTGCGTGGGAATCCGCATTGCTTGGCATGCGCGGCGATACGAAGGTTATCGTCGCGGAGCTGCAGGCGCTGAATGCCAAACAGGCCGAGCTCGCGCAGCAGATGACCACCGTAGGGCGGGCTGTCACTACCGCCTCGGCAGCCTTCACTACGGCGGCAGCCGGCCTTGCGTCGATGAGAACAGGAGCAGACCAAGCAGGACAGGCGCAGACTGTTCTTGGCGCTCAAACCGACGCCGCCGCACAGGCGGGGCGGCGCGCAGCAGAAAGCGCCGAGGAACAGCAAGCGCGGCTACTCGCTGTGGCCCGCACTGCGATGGAGGCAACCGATTACACCCAAACTCTGACCCGGGCAACCCAGCAGGCCGCTGACGCCAACCGTCAGGCCAATACCGTTCTTTCGGACAGAGCCAGTCAGCAGGCTGCAGTTGCCGCGCGCGTGCAGGCGATGATGGCCACAGAGGAACGCCTGGCCAACTCAAGCCAGTCAGCAGCAAGCGCGCAAAGGGAGCAGGCACGAGAGCTGGATGGACTGCTCAGCAAGATTGACCCTACCGTCGCGGCGCTGGGGCGACTAGATGAGATGGAGAAAAAGCTTAGGGGATTCAAAGCATCTGGCGCGTTGGATGGTGAAACCTTCAGCGAGTACAAGACCAAAATCGATCAAGCCAGGGAGGCTCTTGGGGGCGCTGACGCATCCCTTAACCGTACCGGAATGACGGCCAAGGCTACGGCTGCCGCGCTCCGCAACGTTCCAGCGCAGTTCACTGACATCTTTGTCTCTCTGCAGGCTGGCCAGGCGCCACTGACTGTGCTGCTCCAGCAGGGCGGGCAACTGAAAGACATGTTCGGCGGGATAGGGCCAGCAGCGCGGGCTTTGGGTGGGTATGTCGCGGGACTCGTTAATCCGTTCACCGTTGCCGCAGCGGCGGTCGCTGGTCTCAGCTACGCGTATTACAAAGGCTCAGAGGAGGCTGATGCGTACAGCAATGCGCTAATCCTAACTGGCAACTCTGCCGGGTTTACTTCCGATCAGCTTGGGGCTATGGCGAAGCAAATCAGTGGCACTGTTGGAACCACTGGCGCAGCCTCCGCCGCGTTAGCTAGCATCGCGGGTAGCGGGAAGATTGCAGGCGAAAATTTCGAGCGGGTGGCTCAAGCTGCCATTTCAATGGAGGTGGCCACTGGGAAAGCCGTCGGCGACACCATCGCGGAATTTAACAAGCTGGCAGATGACCCTGTAAAAGCATCGGCATCATTGAACGAGCAATACAACTACCTGACCGCCTCTGTGTACTCTCAGATTGCCGCTCTTGAGCAGCAAGGAAGGCATGCTGACGCTGTGAAGCTGGCTACGAACGCCTTGGCCGACGCGATTAACGAGCGAACTCCCAAAATTATCGAGAACCTCAGTTGGTGGGAGAGGGGCTATAACGCTGTAGCCAAAGCTGCTGACTATGCAAAAAATGCCGGCCGCAACAACATCGACGATGACATCGCTCAAGCTGAGAAAGATCTAGCCAGAGCCCAAAATGGTGATGTCGGTTATCTCCAAACCAAAGAAGAAATGGTCACGTACTACGGTGACCAGCTGCAGTTCCTCAAAGACAAAAAGGCAGCTCAGGAAGAAATAGCCAAGATTGACAAGGACGAAGCGGATGCTAACGATCGATCTCTGAGGGCAATGGAGAGAGTCGATGCGCTCGAAAAATCATCTTGGAACAATGCTCGTAAGAGAAGCGAGGCCCTTAAGGAATACGAGCGCTCGCTGGCGGCAATCCGCAAAACCGATCCGAACGACGCCAGGCTCTCTCCTGACGCCGTAGCTAGGGTTAGAGCGAGCATTGAAGAGCAGTACAAAGATCCGAAAGGTCCGGCATATCGAGAGAGTGCTGGGGCTCGCGCACTCGATCAGGCTCGTCAACAGTATTCTGTCCTCCAGCAGCAGAACGCCCTCATCGGCGCGCAGCGCGGAGAGATGCAGAAGCTCGGCGAAGCCAGTCAGGCCCTGGTGAAATGGGAACAGCAACTGGCGGATATCAAGGACAAGAAGGTCCTGACCTCCGACCAAAAGTCGCTTTTGGCCAATCAGGATCTGGTGACTGCCCAACTAAAACGCAACGCCGCGCTTGAGCGGGAGATGGAGCTGCGTAAGCTGGCTACCGAGGAAGCGCGGAGGCTCGCTGCGTTTGAAGGGAACCTCAACACTCAACTACAGCGCGCCGCCCTTGGCTTGAATAGCACGCTGGCAGGGTCCGGCCTTGGCGATCAGGCCCAGCAGCGCCTGCAAGAGCGGTTCAGCATCGAGCAGCAGTATCAGCAGCAAATGGACAACCTGCTGCAGCAGCGCAACGAGGGGCGGATCAGCGAGAGCTTGTACCAGAAGGAAAATGCAGCCCTACAAAATGCGCTGGATCAGCGACTGGCCATGCAGGAGCAGTACTACCTCCGGGTCGACGAGCAGCAGTCGGACTGGTCGCTGGGCGCGC
>Ga0213822_1001248_pt1 | contig 15079 bp, 23 predicted proteins | sample MC6MC0908MG_FD_179872 | JGI IMG/M metagenome (GOLD analysis project Ga0213822, IMG submission 179872) | Enriched soil aggregate microbial communities from Iowa State University, Ames, United States - MC6-MC0908-MG | ecosystem: Environmental > Terrestrial > Soil > Unclassified | place: USA: Iowa...
TCTCCTTACACATATGGCGGAATTTAGCTCATGGCTAATGCTTGAGCAAGGAGAATTTAGCTTTGCGCACATTTAGCACTGAGCTAAACGCTGGCATTCTTCGCACCATGGATATCTACGAAATTCGCAAGCACAACCTGGTCAAGCTGATTGGCAGCCAGAGAAAGGGATCCTGCGCGGAGCGCTGGGGGATGGCGCCTGCGCACCTGAGCCAGATCCTTTCGGACAAGACGGCCAAGAACCTGGGCGACGACGTAGCGCGCCGGATTGAGGAAGTGGAGAAATTGCCGCGAGGCTGGTTCGACTCAATTCCTGCAAGTGATTACGCTCAGCCGCACGGTGAGGCCGTGGACAGCAAGCTGTCTGCTGCCGACCTGGTAAAACAGATGCTCGCGAAAAGCGGGAAAGGTATTCCAGAGGAGACGCGGCAGCGGTTGCTGGCTGCCGCCGAGGCGCCAGTCGATGGTGAGCCTGGCGACGTCAGCCTTGTGAAAGCTGATATGAATCGGCCAGGACTGGTGGGCGATGAGGTGTGGATCGCTCACTATGACGTCCGCGGCGCCATGGGCGGCGGTGAGGTGACTCATGATTTCCCGGAAATGCTCCAAGATGTCCGCGTCAGCCCTAAGCACCTGCGCGAGCTCGGTGTCGAGTTCAAAGAGCACTACCACCTGAAGCTAGTCACCGGCTGGGGCCAGTCGATGGCACCCACGATCAAGAGCCGCGACCCGCTCATCGTCGACGTGAGCATTCGCGAATTTGTAGGTGACGGGATCTACTACTTCTCTTGGGGCGGGCACGAGTACATCAAGCGCCTGCAGATCGCTGACGAGGATTACTTTGAGATGATCTCAGACAACCCGCAGCACAAGGATCGGATGATCCGCCGGGAAGAGACGTACATCCAAGCCCGGGTGCTGTTGGTCTGGAACGCACATCTGGTGTAGCCATGCCCCTAACCAAACCCAACAGCAGCTGCGCCGCGACCTTAAGGATGCTGCCTTCGCTTCGGAAAGCGCCGCGCTGGAGCTCTTCCATAAGGCCAAGGCGGTGAGGAATCTCAGGTCCTGGAGGCGATGAAGCGCGTCGGCGAGCTGCATGAGCTAGCCGATCGGTTGGTGGGGTATGGGGATGAGGTGAAGGCAGCAAGGATCTGCAGAGAAGCTGTGGGTAAAGTAGGCTAGTGTCCGCCTTTCGAGCGACACAAACACGGACGAGGTGTGTCTAATTGGCGATAGTTGACGAAATCGCGAAGCTTAGCGCTCGCGCAAAGAAAGACTGCTACGTCTATGTCGGAGGCATTAGCAGGAATGGGTATCGAGAAATAAGCGACCACTTCAGGAAAAAGACCTTCCCTGAGGCTTACCTATTCCTAGCTACTTACGGCGGGGATCCTGACGCCGGGTTCCGCATAGCACGAGGGCTTAGACACCATTACGACAAGCTAACCATCATCGTCCCGTCCTACTGCAAGAGCGCCGGCACGCTTTTGGCTATCGGCGCGGATGAGCTCGTTATTTCCGACTTGGGTGAGCTTGGGCCTTTGGATATGCAATTGAAAAAGCCGGATGAGCTTTTTGACATGTCATCGGGCTTGGACATTACCCAGGCAATGGCCTTCCTTCGAACCCAGTCAACAGATATCTTGAAATCGACGCTTGTCGACCTCAAGGTTGATCTAGAAGTGACGACAAAGCTTTCGGCGGAAATTGCGACAAAAATGGCGCATGGGCTAGTGTCACCCATCTATGCACAAATCGATCCTTATAAAATCGGCGAATCGCAGCGAGCGATATCAATAGCTTTTGCCTATGGAAAGCGGCTGAACGATAAAATCAAGAATCTAAAATCTGACGATTCCCTTCGCTCACTTGTCCTCGACTACCCGTCACACGGGTTCGTAATCGACCGTAAGGAGGCATCCAACGTGTTCAAAAACGTTCGAGCCCCAAACGAAATGGAACAAGCGGTCGTGGATGAAATCTATGATGTGTGCAAGAATCCAACTGGTGGACCACTGGTCTTCCTGATACCCCCTTCTTCTGATGATGACAACCTTGAAGGCAATGAAAATGCTGAAAATGGAACAGATAGAAAATCTGCTCAAGACAGCTCGCCAGAGCGATCAGGCGAGCTCGCTGCAGAGCCTGATGCGCGAAGTAACCAAGGATCAGATCAAAGCAGCCAACCAATATCCGATTCCCAAAGCGAATAATCACTCCAGGCCTCACGCCTGCGCTTGAGATTAACTGGACTTTGAAAGCCCGCTTCGGCGGGCTTTTTCATGCCTTCACGCTTTTTTTACGCCTATCACTGCACAGTGAAGGCTCATCCGATTCCCTACGTTAGCCCGCATAGCAGTGCGGGCTTTTCTTTGCCTGCGTGATGGCTGATGGCTGATGGCTGATGGCTGATGGCTGATGGCTGATGGCTGATGGCCAGAATGTTAGGATGGCTACTCAATTCACAGAGAGGTCGCCATGCTTCACCATATCCACCGATTCCTTCTCGCCGCGGTCGTCGTCGTCCTCGCTGGATGCGCCGGCACCCCCTTCACCTTCGGCCAGGCCAGCCAGGTCAAGGTCGGTATGACCGAGGACCAGCTGTACGAGATCATGGGCAACCCCTACATGGTGACGTCCAGGGACGAAGGCCAGATGTGGGTCTACTCCCATGCGACGGCCTTCGGCGGCGCCAAATCCGTGTCTTTTGAGACAAAGGATGGAAAGGTGACCAAGGTCCCCTACATCCCGAAAGACTTCATCGCGAAGCCAAGCCCTGATGAATAATGCGATGCAGAGACGCTGAAGCCCGCCAATGAGCGGGCTTTTTATACCAATTAGAATGGTGCAGCCTCCTTCTCCAGGGCCTCCTCTTTGTCGCGTTCAGCGAAGAAGTCGTCCCGCTCCTCGTTGGCCTGGAGCTCCCACCTGACCGTCACGCTCCCGTCGTCGTTGAACGTCAGATCCAGCTCCGGCGTTTCAGCGAGCAAGCCCATCACCTCTTCCCATTCAGCTTCGCCGTCCGTGTCCAGGCGATGGATCGTCACCCAGCGCTGCGTCTGCGCGAGCGGGTGGTTGATCATCGATGATACTCGAAGCCCCAGCCGCTCTACTCCGGACATTTCATGGCGCTGCTGCGGTGCCGCATTCTTGTGCTTGGACATAGCTCCCTCCTTCGTAGCTGTATATTCGTACAGTAATTTCAGAAGCATAGCTTAGTGCTAAATCCGAGGTAAAGACCCGTAGCGCGAATTCTTCGGTTAGGTGTGATTTGTCGCCCAGCGAAATTTATTTAGCTCAAAGCTATTGACTAAGCTTTAGCTCCTGGCTAAATTCATCCCATGCAGTCACTCACTAGGGACTGCAAAGGCCCTCACTGGCCGCCGCTCTTTAACAGCCAGCGCCATGCCCGACTACCCGGCCCCGCCGGTTAGGTCACTCCCGGCTCCATCGGTGGGAGGTCAGTAAACCGATGAACAAAACCGCACTTGCCTCTACCGGCGACCGGCGATCCGACAGGCCCGAAAGCCTGCCCACGCGCAGCCCACTGCGACGGCGGACGAGGTGTTGACCGAACTGAGTGAATGACCTGGTAAGCGGGTGCGGAGAAAGACAGAACGATGTAGTGATGCCGTCTCGATGAGGCGGCATTACTCAGCATCACCTGAGCCCACTCGAAGAGCTGGCTGAGGGATGCGAGCACGCATCCAGGCAGTAAAGGCAATCGTGCCAGACCATGATTTTTATCGTCAGGAGACATACCCATGACCGTAAACATCAGCAATCTAACGATCACGACCCCAGTGGCCACTTCATCCACCAACCCCGTAGCTCTTGAGCTCAGCGGCGCCGAAGCGATCGCTCAGTACCCAAGCGTGGTGACTGTCCTGGCCGATGGCTCAGTGCAGTTTTCGGCGCCCACCAAAGGCGCATCAAGTAAGAGCACTCACCGCACGCGCTGTGAGTGGAAAGAGCCCAACTACTGGTCTTTGGCCAGCGCAGCCGAGCACATCAACATGCAGGAAATGACGCTGACCAAAGTCAACTCCGCGCAGAAAGTGGTGATCTCGCAACTACACGTAAAGGACGATGACAGCCCGCCAGTGAAGGTCTTCTGGAGCAAAGGCAACATCACCCTGGGATTCCGCGAAACGTTCAACCAGGCCACGCCGATAAACACCACGCTGCTCAAAGGCGTGCCCCTGGGAGCGAAGTTCACCGTCACCCTCCGCGTGCTCGCCTCGGGCGCCTTGACCGTGATCGCCAGTTGCAATGGCAAGGCCGGGTCGTCCGGCAGTCTCCACATGGACAGTTCCTGGCGCTCATCGCTGCTGAACTTCCACGGCGGCGTTTACAACCAGGTCGATTACACCGACGCCACTCCAGCTGACGACGGCTCAATCTGCATCGTGAGCGACCTAGCACTCACCCATACGTAATCTGCTGGCACGCCAGCATGCAGGCGAATCCGGGGCCTACCCGGCCAGACCAGATGCTTCCCGGGCGGCTCCGGGCGCCTGCACCCTTCCCTTCACTTCGACCGCATTGGCAGGCGCCAGGCCACCTTTCACGGTGGGTTTGGTCACCCGCGCCTGGCTCCTGGCCAATGCGGCCGCACAACCACCAGGAGGACGCCATGGGCGCACTTCGAGCAGCACAATGGCAGTACGACAACCAGTTGCCTCCGGCGGTGAGCGAAAGCCCGGCGGAAGAAGCTGAGCAAATCTGGATCGACGACGGCATCGCTGAGCTGATGGCGCGCCGCGACTTCGTGTTTCAGCGCCGCCTGCGGCCGCAGCAGGGTGTCACCTTCGAGCGCTTCGCCCAGGCGGTTGATGAGTTCGTGATGGGCCAGTTGGGCCAAACAGGCATAAGCGGTTCGGTTCTGGGCCGGCTGGTCCTGGCCGCGCGGTGTAAATCATCCGGCGACGCGGCTGCCGCAGCGGACGAGGCTATGAACGTGCCAAACCCTGAATCCATGCTGCAGGAGATCGCCCGGACGCTGCTCAAGCCCTTCGCGAAAGAGGGAGTGTTGGCCCAGGCCGAGGACGCGCAATGAGAAGCCCGCACGTCCTGATTGATGAAGAGCTCGACGCCCTGGCACACCCCGGCACCGACCTGAGCTGGCAAGTGATGGTGCAGAAGCTCCTCACCGAAATGCTGGCCGATCAGCGCATCACCATCGAAGAGTTCAACCACTACTGCGGGCGCCTCAACAAGATTGTTGATGGGCGCAAGGAGGTTGCGTGATCAAGATCGACTGGCGCATGGCGCCTGAATGGGCAGACGGCCACGGCCTGATCTCCTGGCAAGGATTCACCGAAGTCTGGATCAGCGCCGATCAGTATGCGGTGGTTGGTCGTGAAGGCGGGCCTTACCCATGGGGTGGCGAAGGCCTACCGCCGGTTGGAGCCGACTGCGAATACTTCGACGGCGGCGAATGGATGCGGTGCGAGGTGGTGGCCCACCGCAACAACGCTGCAGTCGTTCTGAGCGATTGCTATGAGCCTGCTTTCGTTTCCCGGCAAGACCTTCGCCCCATCCGCACGGCCGAGCAGATAGCTGCAGAAGAACGCGAGAAGGCCATCAAGCAAATGATCTCGGACACCCACATTCTCGCCGGGACCATGTCCAATCGACGCCTGATGGCTGAGCAGCTCTTTGACGCTGGCTACCGCAAGCAGGAGGCATCATGACGACGCCAATGGTGAAAACGCTCATCGAAGAGCAGATCGCCGAACTCCCCGAGGCTCAGGCGATGCCAGCCGACCGGGTGCTGATGCTGTTCAAGGGCCCGACATTCGCCGCAGCGGTGAATGAGGCGGCGCTGGCCAGCATCGAGAACCCGCAGGCCTGGAAATGCCGAGCCTGCATTTGCGGCGAGTGGACGGTCGGCTATGAGGTTCGGGCTTGACCTCTTACCGGCGGGCCCGTCGCTTTGTCACCTGGCGCGGCTCCTTCATCGCCCTCACCTTCTGCACCGGCTGGCTCCTCCTGAGCGCCCTGGCTGGCTCCATTACCCAATAACCAACTTGTCAGCGCCCACCGCCTGGAGGCGCGGGAGATTCGTATGTCCGCAGAAAAAGAACTGATCGTCGCTCCTCCACAGGAAACAGCCCTGGCGTTGTACAGCGCTGAAAAGGGCCTTGAGCCTTGGCTGCAGCAGATCCGCGTGAAGATCGATGAGTTCCTGGCTGTGGTGCCAGACCTCAAGACCGTCAAGGGCCGCAAAGAAATCGCTTCCATGGCCTATGAGGTTGCGCGCACCAAGACAGCAATCGAAAACAAGGGCAAGGAGCTATCTGCCGAGCAAAAGAAGGTTCCAGCCCGCATCGATGCTGAGCGGAAGCGGGTTTGGGACATTCTCGAGTCCTGGCAGAAGGAAGTGCGCAAGCCCCTAGATGACTGGCAGGCCGCTGAGGATGCCCGAATCGACCGCCACAACGACGCCATCAGCCGCATGAAGGACCTGGCCTCAGAGCTGGGCAGCTTGGATTCCGAGCAGCTGCAGGCGCGCCTCAGCGAGCTATCCGCGTTCCAGTTGGGGGAAGCGTGGGAGGAATTCGAGGCTGAGGCAGCTCGGACCAAAGAGGCTTCGCTGAATGCAGTGCAGGCCGCCTTGGTCGCCCGCCAGAAGTACGACGCCGAGCAGGCTGAGCTGGCCCGCCTGCGCCGCGAAGCAGACGAGCGCGCCGAGCAAGACCGCATCCGGCTGGCACAGGAGGCCGCCGTCGAGGCTGAGCGCCAGCGTGTGGCCCAGGAGCAGCAAGCCGAGCGCGACGCAGCCGCCAAGCGCGAGCAGGAGCTAAAAGACCAGGCAGCCGCCCAAGAGCGCGAAGCCGAGAACCAGCGCCTGCAGCTCAAATTGCAGGCCGCGCAAGCGGAGCGCGCCAGGGAGCAGGCCGAAGCTGACCGCATTGCTACCGAGCAGCGGATGGAGCAGGAGCGCCAGGCAGCCGCCCGCCGGGAAGAGGAAGCCGCCGAACAAGCCCGCGAGGACGAACGCCGCCGCGCCGATGCAGCTGCCGCCGAGATCGTGCGTCAGCAGGAAGCTCGCGAGCGAGACGAAGCGCACCGCCGAGCCATCAACCGCGCCGCCCTTGACGCCTTCGTTGCCGGCGGCATGACCGAGGAATGCGCCAAGCAGGCCATCACCCTGATTGCCCAGCGCAAGATCCCGAACATCGCCATTTCCTACTGAGGTATGCCATGAGCGCCACAGCAATCGCCGAGCACCGTGAGTCTCGCCAAATTTCCGCAGCTGCGGCCACCCCGGAAGCCACCGCCATGCTGACCATGGTGCAGCGCGCCGCGACGGATCCCTCGTTCGACACCGAGAAAATGCAGGCCATGATGGCGATGTACGAGCGGTACACCGACCGGTCTGCCGCCGCCGCATTCAACGCCGCGATGGTGCGCGCCCAGTCCGATATCGGGCCGGTGTTCCGCGACAAGTACAACAGCCAGACCAACAGTTCCTACGCAGCCCTGGAGTCGATCGACAAGAAGATCGCCCCAACCTACACGCTGCACGGCTTTTCCCTCTCGTTCGGTACAGATGACAGCCCGCTGGCCGGGCACATCCGCACCGTCTGCGACTGCATGCACGAGGCCGGGCACACAAAGCGCTACCACGTCGACCTGCCAATCGACTCGACCGGCATCAAGGGCAGCGTCAACAAGACCGGTGTGCACGCCAATGGGTCAACCTACAGCTACGCCCGGCGCTACCTGACCATGATGATCTTCAACGTCGTGCTGACGAACGAAGACAACGACGGGAACGGCGGCGGTGAGCAACCCCAAAGCCTCGGGGAGCTTATGAATGAATGGATCCCTAAGGCTTACGCCGCTGACTCCAAAGACTCGCTCACGGCGGTCTGGCAGGCGGGCGTCAAGTTCGCCCAGGACCTAAAGGCCACTGACAAGAAAACGGCCGACGAGCTCTACGAGGCCTTGAAGGTAGCGGTTAGCGCTCGCGGCTCGCAGCTCAGCGCAGCCCCACAAGCAGGAGCAAGCCAATGATCATCGTCAATTGCACTCAGGGCTCGCCAGAGTGGCTGCAGGCCCGCGCCGGTGTGATCACCGCCAGCATGTTCAGCACCGCCCGCTCCAAAGTGAACGGGCTCACCTCACAGCAGCGCACATACGTCGACGCCATCCTGGCCGGACACAGCGAAGCAAAGGCGCGTGATCTGGCCGGCTACAAGGCTCCGCCAAAGGCCGAAGTGGTTCAGCGGGCCATAGAAGGAGAGAAGGTAGGCGAGCCCTCTAATGCCGCCCTCACCTACGCCTTCGAGTTGGCGGTCGAGCGTATTGGTGGCGCCCCGCTCGATGGCGGGTTCGAGACCTGGCAGATGCGCCGCGGCCACGAACTGGAGCCGGAGGCCCGGATGGAGCACGAAATCCAGACGGGCCTGATCGTCACGCAGGTCGGCTTGGTCAAAACAGACGACGGCTCGTTCGGCGCCAGCGCGGACGGCTTCATCGGCGAAGACGGCGGCAGCGAGTACAAGTGCTTCCTGGCGCCGGACAAGCTACGCGCCTTCCACATCGACAATGACGCCAGTGATGTCATCGACCAGGTGCAGGGCTGCATGTGGATCACCGGCCGGAAGTGGTGGCACATCGGGATGTACTGCCCCCTCCTCAAGCCCGTTGGGCGCCAGCTCTGGTGGCGTGAGTTCAAGCGCGATGATGACTACATCGAACTGCTTGAGCAGGACCTGTGGGAATTCAAACTGCTCGTCGACGGCTTTGAAAAACAGCTTAGGAGCAAAGCAGCATGAAGGGTGTCAACAAAGTCATCCTTGTCGGCACGTGTGGCCGGGACCCGGAAATCCGCTATTTGCCGAATGGTACCGCCGTCGCCAACGTCAGCTTGGCTACCAGTGAGTCCTGGAATGATCGGCAGACCGGCCAAAAGGTGGAGAAGACCGAATGGCACCGGGTGGTGCTGTTCGGCAAGGTCGCGGAAATCGCAGGTGAGTACCTGCGCAAAGGCTCCCAGTGCTACATCGAGGGCAAGCTCAAGACCCGCGAATGGGAGCAGGACGGAATCAAGCGGTACGCCACGGAGGTGAACGTCGACATAGGCGGCACCCTGCAGCTTCTTGGCGGCCGGCCTGACAACCAAGGCGGCGGCCAATATCAACAACAGCGCCCCCCTCAACAGCAGCGGCAACAGCATCAGCAGCCTCGCCAGCAATACAACTACAACGCGAATGACAACTACGGACAACAGAGTCAGCAGTCCGCGCCGCCGGACAACTTCGACGACGATATCCCGTTTGCCCCGCTCCACGACCTGGTTGGTGCGTAGCCATGGGCAAAAGCGGCGAGCATCCCAGCGTTTACTACCTTGGCCGGGAATGCCGCCGCAACGGAGGCGGCAAGCTGGCCAATCCATTCACCCCCAACACGATTCACGGTTCCTGGTTCCTTGCCGGCTGGAACGACATGGATATGGAGCTATCGCATGAAAATGAAACGCGCCCTGCAAAGACACAGGCGGCGTGAGCAGTTCAACCTACCGCCCAGCGGATTGAAGGAGGTGCCGTATGGCGATGACACCGAAGGAGCGCGACAAGAAACGGCGAGAGAAGGCCGAGCGCCTGCAGGAAGAAGACCTGCGCTTGAAGGTTCGACCAGGGACTAAGCAGGCCCTGCTGGACCTGATGGAGTGGGCCGGGATAGAGGAACAGGGCGAGGCGATGACGCTGATGATTCATCACCTGCATGGGCTTGGCCCGGGCGGTGCGCTGCCGCTACTGGAACCTCCGCGCCACGAAATAACGGTTTCGCCGTCTGTGGCGCGAAAGCTTGAGAATTTTAGGGCACGAGAGGCGCTCAGAATATCAGCAGAAAATTAGGATGCGATCGGCGCCCCAGCCTTAGTAACAGCAGTCTCCGTCAGCTTCGATAGGAGGTCCGCCGGGCCGATGTTCCGGCCATAGCTGTTTTCGATGACATCCCACGGCAAGTTTTCTTCGCTGCGAAGGCGACCATCCTCGTCGTAGATTCCAATGAACGCGCCGTCGACTTGACCCTGGAACAGCCCAACGCTCACGGTCGAGTAATGGCCATTTCCATGCTTGTGTTCGTGGCGTTCAGCCGCTGGATACTTTTCGAAGAACTGGAAGAAACCCGCCTGACGCTGCTGCATACACGCTCCTTGATCCGGCCCCATGCCGGTCACCCGTAATACCCCATCCCAAACCAAATTGCCACCATGCCGCGACCCAGGTAGGGCCTCGCGCACCCAGGAGAAACACATGAAGGTCGACACCGAAGTCATGGCGCTGCTCAGCGCTGCACGCACCGATGGCAACAAGCTGTACATCACTGCCGGCCAGCTGGATCGTGGCCTGTATGCCCGCCTGGACAAGACCATGAAGGCTGCCGGCGGCAAGTGGAACACCAAGGCCAAAGCGCACCTGTTCGCCGATGACGCCGCCGAGGCGATCGAGGACATCATTCTCACCGGCCAAGTTGCGGTACCGCAGGATTTTGGATTCTTCCCGACGCCTGGCCCGGTCGTTGACCGGCTGCTTGAGTTCGCGCAGCTGGAGAAAGGTATGTCAGCTCTGGAGCCTTCTGCCGGTCGCGGCGCTATCGCGAGCACCCTGGCTATTGCAGGCCTGGAAGTCGACTGCGTTGAGCTGCTGCCGGATAACGCCAAGCACCTGGAGCAACTTCCATTCCGCTCAGTAAAGTGCGCCGACTTCCTCGGCATCGCGCCAGCGCCCATCTATGACCGTGTCGTGATGAACCCACCGTTCGACAAGAAGCGAAGCGACATTCACCACGTGCTGCACGCGCTGAAATTCCTCAAGCCGCGCGGCCTGCTGGTGGCTATCATGCCCACCGGCGTGATCTTCCGCGAAGACGCCCTATCCCGTGGCTTCCGAGGCATCGTCTCAGCGCGCAGCGGCAGCATCGTTAACCTGCCTGACGCCTCGTTCAAGACCTCGGGCGCCATGGTCAATACCTGCGTCGCGATCATCTCCGCCTGACCCTTCGGCGCTGCCCGCCAGCGGGTCTCAACTACATAACAAACGGATGCTTAATAACCTGAATTGACGGACCATCGGACTCATCAAAATAATGTTCTACTTTGAACGCTTGCGCACCACTTGAACCGTTGATTCGCTTGTACTTTATATTTATTTCCGCATCATTTTCATTTAGATCAGCGTAGAAGCCGGAGGAATCACCACTAAAAAGTGGTTGCAAAGTGAAGCCGTGCCGAGTCACTTCAGCGATAGTTACTTCCACTTCGATTGACTCGCAATAATGTCCTAGATTTTTCAGTGTGAAACTATCATAATTATCACCCTCCAGCTCCCTGCTCCCGTTGTGCGTCAATTTCAGCAGCGGCTCCAAAGATCTTTCATGATTACTAAGGCTAAGCTTCTGAGATTCAACCATCTCCGTTTGCTGTTCAACTGAGGACTTTAGTTCATCTGCCTGCAATAATAAAGCTCTAGTACCCTGCTTAAGCTCAGTGCCCTGCTGAAAATATCCAAAAACAAGCCATGCGAGAGCGAGCGGCCCAAATGCTCCCGCGAGAAAGTCTCCAAGCTCATTCAAGGGGAGCGAAAACAGTTCATCTACCCTAAACAAAACAGTAGCAGTGAAAAAATACAAATACACAGCTGTAGAGATTAACGCTAGTAGTGTCCTTAAGCTCATTCACCATCACCTCATCCAATTCCCGCAATATACCGGCAAGGAGCTACTATGCCCAATCGAATCGTCTGCCAGTTCAGTTGCGGCGCCGCTTCGGCGGTGGCCACCAAGCTAGCCCTAGCAGAGTACAGCAGCACACACGAGGTGCAGATCATCAACGCGTTCGTCGCCAATGAGGAAGCCGACAACCGCCGGTTCGCCCAGGATTGCGAAGCTTGGTTCGGCCAGCCGATCACCGTCCTGCGCGACGAGAAGTACGGCGCCGATGCTCATGAGGTGTTCCGCCGCGAGCGTTACATGAAAGGCCGGACCGGAGCCCCGTGCACGAAAATCCTGAAACGTCGCCTGCTCGACACGTGGAAACAGCCTGGTGATGTGATGGTGTTCGGCTACACCTCCGAAGAGGCCAACCGCCTGGAGGACTTCCGCGAGCGAAACCCAGACCGCCCGGTAATCGCCCCGCTGATCGACCGCGGCCTAGGAAAGGACGACTGCAAGGCCATCCTGCTGCGCGCTGGCATCGAGCTGCCGCTGATGTACCGAATGGGCTACGAGAACGCCAACTGCATAGGCTGCGTGAAGGGTGGCGAAGGCTACTTCCGGGCCATCCGCCAGGACTTCCCGGAGCAGTTCGAGGCGCTCTGCGCCATTCAGGACGACCTTGGCGAAGGCTCCTACCTGTTCCGCAACCGCACAACAAATGTGCGCTTCTCCCTCCGCGAGCTGGGCGATGGCCCGGTTCGCCGCAACGAGAAGATCCCCACCTGTTCGTTCTTTTGCGAATTGGCGGAGGCTGACCTTGCGGGTACTGGTACAGATTAGCGCTACCTGACCATAATGCTATAGAGCCCTTCATGACTGCATCTTCAATCGACGGTGCTCAATCCGATGGCAGTTCGCACAAAGACAGCGAAGGTCCTCGAGAGTTGTTTTGTGGTTATCGTCCATTTTGGCAACGTGAACTGCATGGTGATGAACCTCTATGCACGCCTCGCCAAGCTCTCCATAAATCTCACTAGGATCGACGTGGCAATTCTCGCAAAACAATTTTCCGTGCTTACGACGAAACTCAGCTTTTTTGGCATTGGAAAGACCAGCGGCCCGCTCTCTTCGAAGGTGATGCACCAGACCACGATAACCCTCTGCCCACACCCGATCTTCGCTAGCCGGAGGTAGATCCACTAGCTTAACTTCGACCCCTTTCGGCACCACTCTATAACCAGCTCCCTCTAAGAGGTCGAAGCAAACAGTCCCAACGCCTGCGGTGAAGTGTACTGGTCTAACGGTAAACCCCAGAGCGGCGGTTGCCGCTAGTCCGAAAACCTGTTTAGGGGCGAGGCGAACCCCCTCGTCCACTAGAAGATCGTAATCGGTTGAAGGCCCGAAATTTTCAGCTGTCCCTCCCTCAAGTAGTACCTGTACGGCTTGCCAGATATGTTCCGAGGTCACCTTACGTAACTGATCAGCTGGCAACCGTCCTTCGATGGGACTATGAGTGCCCAGTAAAGAGTTCGATAACCGTTGCGTGGCTTCGACTTCAGGATTGGTGACGGATAGCAGACTCAAAATTTTTTTAGCAAGCATTGGGGAGACACTCGCTAGATACGAACCCTGGTTCGCATCTCCATTTTCTTGTACAGGCGAATACTTCCTCGGAAGAAATTCAATCAAACCGCTCATATGCGGTTTGAGCACTAGTGGGTGATCTAAAGCAAACCACTCGATCGGCACCATCCAGCCGAGATCGTCCCAGTACTCGGCAGCTTGACAATGGCTATCTGGGATCGGTTCTTCCCGGTGTTCACCAGATGCAATACCAATCGCTTTAATCTCCTGCCTGGCAAAAGAAATCACAACATCTCCAGCCCTCACACGTGTAAGGCTGTCATAACCCAGATTGTATATATTTCTTTTCTTCGCTTTTGGGGACCAGATATACCCGCCGACATGCTCATCTTTGTAAGTTTGCTTGTGATTCACCCACCAAAATCGGCGCGGCACCTCACCGTTGATCACATATCGCACAATGTCCCTGGACGTCGAGGAACGATTACTACTCTTACCGTCGGGAAGCAGGCAGCGGATCGACACTCCTAGCAATGCCTGCTCGACTAAATCCTCAAGGCTATAAATCTTTAAATCAAACGCCTTCTCATTTCCTCCATCTGGATAGGCTCGATAGGAACGCTCACCAGTCGCAGCATCTAGTTGAAAAATTGGCCGAATCGCTCGCCCTTCCCAATCTTCGAAGTAGAAATCGGATGAGACAAGCATTGACTGACCTACAGCCATTGTTTTGGGATCAGACATCCTTGCAACTCCATGAACATGAATTGCACCAAGATATCATCCGACTTCGTTAGCACGAAACCGAGTGCGATTCTTACTAAACAACGGCGCGCTTTTTCCAGCCGGGAGTACATCCGTACTCTTTCACTGAAAACCCTCTCCCCTCTATTCACTGCCGCGATAATGGCGGCCAAGGAAGAAGTCATGCCTGAAGAAAAGCAACCGATTCAGCCGATAGCGGTTGAGCGTGATGAGCACGGATTCTGGACGCACCCAGCCTGGCCATCCACAGACGAGGAGTTGATTCCCTATGCCTGGTTCTATGATCGCGGCTTGGACGTGAAGCAGGTTGAGTTTGAGTACGACGCGTCCGAAACCCTGCAGGCAGCCTGGTACCACGACGGAACGGCAGATTGCACCAGCTGGAACCCTACGCAACCGGCGGGTGATGGCTGGTTCATCTTCTCCATCCATGACACCGAGGATGGCCCGATCTGCGTGTGGGTTCGCCACAAGGTGCAGCCATGAGACTGAAACAGTATCCGCTCGACATACAGAGCGTCGGCAGCGACACCTACATCGCTATGAGCAAGGGTCACCACGACCTTGAGGCGTTCATGGCTGAGGCCGTGAAGGAGTGCCCGGGCTGGTTCCTGGGCGGCCCGCAGCACAAATGGTGCAAGACAGTACCGGATCGCTCGGGTGAATTTGCGCACCGATACGTGTTCGTCGAGGAAGGCACGCCAGGCGCATGGCCAGCGACCTACTGCTGGGAGTTCGGCGAGGGCTACAAACACTACAACGCCGAGGTGCAGCCATGACCCGCCTCGCCCTCTGCCTCCTGCTGCTGGCCACCGGCGCCAGCGCAACCGAGAACGTCATCGACGTGCAGCACGACAGCCAGCGCGGCGTCACCTGCTACCTGCTCAACGGGGTCGGCATCAGCTGCATCCCCGACAGCCAGCTGCAGGCCGGCAACCAGCGCCAGCTCTCCCCGCACGAAACACAACCCGAACCTACACCCGCACTGGCGCCTGGGCGCTGGATTGATGAGAGGTATTCGATGTGAGCAAGACAGTCATTTTGACCGGGAAGGC